>Ga0315289_10011311_pt1 | contig 12658 bp, 10 predicted proteins | sample YL17G11_40_MG_FD_203452 | JGI IMG/M metagenome (GOLD analysis project Ga0315289, IMG submission 203452) | Sediment microbial communities from Yellowstone Lake, YNP, Wyoming, USA - YL17G11_40 | ecosystem: Environmental > Aquatic > Freshwater > Lake > Sediment | place: USA: Wyoming | collected...
GAGATGCCTTTCTTTATAGGTCGAGATCGGGAGGCTCGTAGGGCTTATGGTTTCGATGAAGTGGCTTTAGTGCCAGGTTTAGTTACTATAAATCCCAATGAAGTAGATATTACCTGGAAGCTCGGAAATCTCAAGCTGGAGATACCTTTCATTGCCTCAGCAATGGATGGAGTGGTGGACTCCAAGTTCGCCATTGCCATGGGCAAGCTCGGGGGACTGGCTGTATTGAACTTGGAAGGAATACAGACTCGATATAGAGACCCTGAGAAAATTCTGAAAAGAATTGCCACAGCAAGCAACGATGAAGCAACGGTCTTGGTCCAGGAGATTTATAAAGAACCTATCAAGGAAGAACTTATCACGGAGAGAATAAGAGAAATCAAAGACGCCGGGGTTTTAGCTGCTGCTTCCTCGATTCCCCAGAATGCTTCCCGCTACGGCAAATTGGCTCAAGATGCGGGATGCGATATCTTTGTGGTTCAGTCCACAGTCACCACGGTTAAACATATCTCTACAGAATATGAAATTCTCGATTTTAAGAAGTTCTGTTCCCAGATGAAGATTCCCGTGATTGTGGGGAACTGCGTGACCTATGATGCTGCTTTAGAACTTATGGAGACAGGATGTGCTGGGCTTCTGGTGGGAATTGGTCCTGGTGCTGCCTGCACGACGAGAGGAGTACTGGGAATAGGCGTTCCCCAGGTGACTGCTACTGTAGACTGTGCTTCAGCGCGGGATTACTGTTATAAGAAGACCGGAAGATATGTCTCAATCATCACTGACGGTGGTATGACTACAGGCGGCGATATATGTAAAGCCTTTGCCTGTGGGGCAGACGCAGTGATGATTGGCTCATCATTTGCCCGGGCAAAAGAGGCACCGGGAAGAGGATACCACTGGGGAATGGCTACTCCCCACCGAAACCTCCCGCGGGGAACCAGAATTCATGTAGGCACCATCGGAACCTTGGAAGAGATTCTATATGGACCAGCCAGGATGGATGATGGAACGCAGAATCTGGTTGGGGCGCTCAGGACGGGTATGGGTAATGTGGGAGCGAGAAACATTAAAGAGATGCACCTTACTGAAATAATCATTGCTCCCGAGATAAAATTGGAAGGCAAGATATTCCAGAAGGCACAACGAGTCGGCATGGGGAAGTAGAAAGAAAAGTTGATTTTTCGTTCAACGGGAATTTTTTACCGCTCGGAAACTTCGGCTTCTGCAGGGCGCAGAATTAAACTCGCCCCGATAAATCGGGGCTCGGACAAAATTCTGCTTGAAAGTATTATACTCAGCCTTGTTTCCTTGCTAAAATTCCAAATTTCCTCAAAATCAACTTTTCTTTCGGCAGAGTAAAGAAGAGAAGGACAGGAAAAAAATTCCCTCTCCCCTCGAGGGAGAGTCTCAATAGTAGTTCCCTCTCGCCTTGGGGGAGAGGGCAAGAGTGAGGGGGTTAGAGTTTTACAGAAGTGATAATTATGGAAAATTCTCAGCCAATCATAGAAACTGACCTAAAAGGGATTCCTCTATTTTTTAGAGGAAAGGTGCGGGATATCTACGACTTGGGCAAGGAACTTATCATTGTCACCACAGACAGGATTTCCGCCTTTGATGTTGTTCTTCCCACCCCCATCCCCGATAAAGGTAAAATTCTCACTCAGATTTCTCTTTTCTGGTTCAATTACTTAAAAGATATTGTTCCCAGCCACCTAATTAGTGGAGATGTGGAAGATTTTCCTCCCAAACTCTCACCCTATAAAGAGATTTTGAAAGACCGCTCTATGCTGGTAAAGAAAGCGGGGCGAATAAATATAGAATGTGTAGTAAGAGGATATCTTGCTGGTTCGTCCTGGGAAGATTACCAGAGGGAGAGGAAGGTTTGCGGCATTGATTTGTCGCAAGGTTTAAAGGAATCTGATAGACTTCCCCAACCCATCTTCACGCCAGCCACCAAAGCCCAGACAGGAAGTCACGACATAAACATAACTGAAAAGCAACTAATAGATAATGAAGGAGAGGAAGCTTCTCTCTTTCTCAAGGAGAAGAGCCTTGCCTGTTATAAAAAGGCAAACGATTATGCTCTCTCCAGAGGAATTATCATTGCCGACACCAAATTTGAGTTCGGCATTATTGGCGACGAAATTATTCTTATTGACGAAGTGTTAACTCCCGATTCTTCCAGGTTCTGGGATAAGGATAGTTATGAGCCAGGGAAACCCCAATTGAGCTTCGACAAACAATTCGTCCGTGACTATCTCGAATCTCTCAATTGGGACAAGAAATCCCCCGCCCCCGAACTCCCTGAAGAAATCGTCGAAAAGACACGAGAAAAATACCACCAAGCCTACCAAAAGTTGGTCGAAAAGTAAAGGGAAACAATAGGAATTCATCGTAACTGGACGGATTTGACAAAAGAGAAGATAAGAAGTTGATAAGCTATGGACCTACATATTTTCTTAACCGGAGCATGGAATTTTTTAAAATGGTTAATAGAAAAGGCCGTAATTCCGTTCGCTGCGGCTTTGGGCGGTGCGCGGTTTGCTTACAAGTTTTCAAAGAAGATAAGAAGAGAAGAGACTATTGACAAGATAAGATCTTCCTTAAAGCTAGTTAAATCAGATGTGGTGAAAGGTAAGCATTACTTACAAAAGGTTTTAAATGCTTGGAATACAGACAGAACAAAGTTTCCCATTCTTATGCCCGTCACATATTATGCTAGGATAGACCCAGTAGAATTAGGACAATATGTCACCCCTACCTGTGTAGAGCACATCAGAAACATTTATGAAAATGTCTTTTCCGTTTGGAATGATAGAATTAACGAGCTAGCCAGAATGGCCGTACAGGGGAGGCCGGGCATGGAAAGCGATCGGTTCTATGAGCAGAACTTGATTGGATCTTTAGTTGATCCAAAAGGAAACTATAATAAAAGGGTGTGCTACAGTTATAAGCTCAATAGACGAGGAGCTGAAAATACTCAAATAAGAATTAAGTGCCGTTTATTTTTCGGCTTCGCCAATTTGGTACACTTTATTGGAACAAATAGAAATTCCAGAAGGAAGGTGGGGGATGAAAGTTCTGGTTATTGGGTCGGGGGGAAGGGAACACACAATAGTTTGGAAGCTGGCACAGAGTAAGAAAGTTTCCAAGATTTATTGCATTCCGGGAAATGGGGGGATTTCACAGATTGCTGAGTGTGTTTCTCTCGACCCGCTCAATTTTACTGATGTGGCGGAATTTGCCAAGAAAGAGAGTGTGGACTTGACTGTCGTTGGGCCGGAAGTTCCTTTGGTGGGGGGAATTGTCGATTTTTTTCAGGCTAAGGGTCTGAGGATTTTCGGGCCTAGTATGAGAGCAGCCAAAATGGAGGGAAGTAAAGTATTTGCAAAGAATTTCATGAAAAAGTACAATATTCCCACTGCTGACTTTGAAGTCTTTGAAGATTCAAAAGATGCCTCGGACTATGTGGAAAAACTTTCGCGCTCTCCTCAAAAATCTGGTAAATTTTCATGTGTAGTTAAGACTGATGGGCTGGCTGCGGGGAAAGGGGCGATTGTTTGCGAAACGAAAGAAGAAGCTTTAGATGCTATTCACTCGATTATGGAGGATAGGATATTCGGGGATGCGGGCAATAAAGTTGTCATAGAGGAGAAGCTGGAGGGGGAGGAGGCATCACTGATTGGATTTTGTGATGGAGAAACTGTACTTCCTACAATACCTTCGCAAGACCATAAACCAGTCTTTGACGAGGACAAAGGGCCAAACACAGGAGGAATGGGTGCCTATGCTCCTGCACCAGTGGTGACTGAGAAGGTCTATCGCTGGGCAGAAGAGAGGATTTTTGACAATTTTCTTAAAGGGTTGAAAAGAGAAGGGATAGAATTTAAGGGTGCAATATATGCCGGGATTATGGTCACGAGCGAGGGGCCGAAAGTTCTTGAGTTCAATGTTCGCTTTGGCGACCCGGAAAACCAGGCGGTCTTGCCCCTCTTAAAGACAGATTTGGTTGATGTGATTGAAGGGACCATTGACGGGAAATTGGGAGAGGTCCCTGTTGAGTGGGAGAAGAAATCCTGTGTCTGTGTTGTGGTGGCTTCGGGGGGGTATCCGGGTTCATTTGAGAGGGGTAAAGAGATATTTGGTCTTGATAGGGCTCGTAGAATGAAAGATGTCTATGTATTCCATGCCGGAACGACGAGAGATGGGAATCGCTTGTTGACTTCTGGTGGTCGTGTTCTGGGGGTTACCGGTTGGAAGAGTACATTGAAAGAGGCGATAGATTTGACCTATGAGGCTATTAAGAGAATCAGGTTTGAGGGGATGCATTATAGGAGGGATATTGGGGCTAAAGGATTGAAACAGGAAATATAGTTCGTTCGTCCCAGAGAAATTTCTTAACGCTCAAAAACTGTGGGCTCTGAAGGGCGCAAATTAAAATTCCATAAATTTGCTTGAAAACGAATGTGTCGCCCTTGTTTCCTCGCTAAAATTTCTAATGGTCCTCAAAAATAGATAAAAGAAACTCCTCTCCCCTCGGGGAGAGGGTTGGGGTGAGGGGGAATGATGAAAAATGCGGTTGTGGGAATAGTATTGGGGTCCGATTCGGACCTTTCCACTATGAAACAGTCGGCGGAAATCCTGCAGAGGTTTAAAGTTCCTTATGAAATGACAATCTCCTCTGCACACCGTTCTCCTGAGAGGACAATCGATTACGCTAAGAGAGCGGAAAAGAGGGGGCTCAAAGTCTTGATTGTCGGCGCTGGCGGAGCGGCGCATCTTGCGGGTGTAATTGCTAGCCACACCACTCTTCCGGTTATTGGTGTTCCTATGCATACGGAGGTGCTGAAAGGAAGAGACTCTTTATACTCTACTGTGCAGATGCCTAAGGGGGTACCTGTGGCTACTATGGCAATTGGGAACTCAGGGGCGGCGAATGCAGCCATTATGGCAGTAGAAATCCTTGCTATAAGTAACGTACAGATTCGGAAGGAATTGAAGAGATATAAAGCTGACCTGGCAAAGGATGTGGAGAAGAAGGGTAAAAGATTGGAAAGATTGGGCTATCAGAAACACTCGAGTTCACAAAAGTAGAATGGAGTAGATAATCCATGATAAAAGAGTTAATATTTGGTTTAGTTGGTGGTCTAGGCTTATTCATATTTGGTATACATCTTATGGGTACCGGGCTACACAAGGCTGCTGGAGATAGGATGAGGAAAATTCTTGCTGCTCTAACCAGCACGCCCTTTATCGGCATGTTCGTTGGCATGGGCGTAACATCAATTATTCAGTCCTCAAGTGCCACGACAGTTATCTTGGTGGGATTCGTAAATGCTGGACTGATGACCTTGAGACAGTCAATTGGCGTGATTCTGGGAGCTGATATTGGCACGACAGTGACTGCGCAATTAATCGCTTTTAAACTGACCGATTATGCTTTGCCAGTCATCGGTCTGGGTATGGCGCTGAACTTGTTTGCTAGAAAAAAATTCTATAAGAATATTGGAGAATTTCTTTTCGGTTTCGGTATTCTCTTCTTAGGGCTAAACATATTGACGGGTTCAGTGAAACCTTTTGGAGGCAGTGAGTCTGTGCGCAATGCCTTCATTATTTTTAGTAAGAGTCCTATTACTGGCATAGCCACTGGTATGGTAGTGACAATGATTATCCAATCGAGTAGCGTAACAGTGGGTTTAGTTTTGGCTTTAGCCTCGGCGGGGTTAATAGACCTTAAAGGTGCAATACCACTAATCCTGGGAGATAATATTGGTACTTGTATAACCGCAATTCTGGCTTCTATCGGCACAACTATTTCTGCAAAGAGGACGGCCATTGCCCATGTGACATTTAAAGTTCTGGGAGTACTTCTTCTATTGCCTTTTCTACCCTATTATGAGAAGTTCGTTGCGACTACCGCAACCAGTATCATGCGGCAATGCGCTAACGCGCATACAATATTTAATGTAATAATCACCACGCTTTTCCTTCCCCTGGCAGGAGTTCTGGCGCGCACGATTGAAAAGGCTGTTCCTGGCAAGGAGACGGTCGTAGAGGTAGGCCCCAAGCATCTGGAACGGCACCTTTTGAACACGCCTGTTTTAGCCCTGCAAGCAGCCACATATGAGGCGATTCATACCTTAAATCTGGTCAAAGAGATGATAGATGACGCTATTGAAGGATTTATGGAAAATGATATTAAGGCATTGGCTAAAGTTTCCCAGGGCGAAGAGGCTGTGGACAGTTTGAGGATGGCGGTCACGAATTATCTTGTGGAACTGATGCAGAGGGAATTGAGTGAGGAGGAGTCGAAGAAGATTCCACCTCTTTTGCACTTAATCAATGATATTGAGCGAATTGGCGACCATGCGGAGAACTTGAGGGATTTGGCAGAAAGGAAAATTGAGGAAAAGCTGCCTTTCTCCCAGGTGGCAATTAGTGAAATCCGTCAGATACAGGGAGAGATTGACCAGATGGTGGAGGAGGCTATTTCTGCACTTAAGACAAACGAGGTTAGGGAGGCTCAAAAGGTAATTGAGAGGGAGGCGCGAGTTAATCTCTTGAGGGATGAGCTGAATCGGAATCATGTTAAGAGATTAGAGGATGGAACATGTAAGGTGCTCTCGGGGGTAGTTTTTCTGGAGATGGTTAGTAACTTTGAAAAGATAGGAGACCATCTAACGAATATTGGTCAGGCGGTCATTTCTCCGCTCCAATGGGAGCATATTGAGGAAAGGGAACATATTGAAGAAAAAGAGAGAGTCTAGCTGGAGTCCCCGATGAAATCGGGGGAGGTTTTGAGAGATAGAACCCTTGCTTTCGCAAGGACTCCAAATTAAAGGTGGTGAACGTCCTGAAAGGAATATCTTATGGTGACTTATAAAGAAGCGGGGGTGGACATAAAGAAGGCAGAAAAACTTGTAAAGAGAATAAAGAGGATTGCTCCCTGGATTGGAGGATTCTCAGGTCTATTTCCTATTGAGCCGGGAAGATATAAGAAGCCCTTGCTCGTTGCCTCTACGGATGGGGTGGGAACAAAGTTAAAAATCGCCCAGCTCATAAAAAAGCATGATACAGTGGGCATTGACCTTGTGGCAATGGGTGTTAACGACGTTATAGCTTGTGGGGCGAAACCTCTATTCTTCCTTGATTACTTTGCTACAGGAAAACTGGAGCTGGGGGTGGCTCAGGAAGTAATTAAAGGAATTTACAAAGGTTGTCTCGAGAGTGGTTGTAGATTGTTAGGAGGAGAGACGGCTGAGATGCCTGGTTTCTATAAGCCCGGGGAATACGACTTAGCCGGTTTCTGTGTAGGTATTGTGGAGGAGAAAGAAGTAATAGATGGAAGGGAGATTGAGCCGGGCGATATAATTTTTGGTCTTCCCTCTTCGGGTTTACACAGTAACGGTTTCTCTCTGGTGCGGAAAATTTTCTCTGAAAGAGAATTGAGAAGCCTGAGCAAGGAATTATTGAAACCTACAAAGATATATGTGAAAGACATGCTTTCGGTAAGGTCTATTGTGCGGGGTATTGCTCATATAACGGGGGGGGGATTTACTGATAACATTCCCCGCATTTTACCCCAGAGGTGTCAGGCATTAATCTATAAGGGTTCCTGGAAAGTTCCCGAAATTTTCGAGCTCATTCAGAAAAAAGGAAAAATTGAAGAAGAAGAAATGTTTCATACCTTCAATATGGGAATAGGTATGATTCTGATTGTCTCACCGGATAAGAGAAAGAGACTCTTATCCCGCTTACCCCAGGCTCGGCCTATTGGAAAGGTGGTTTCTGGCAGGCGCCAGGTGAACATAGTATGAAATACAAGTTTGGGATATTCTCCACTGGAAGAGATATTGAAGCAATCCGGCTTTTTCGAGAAATCTATGATAGCGTTGAAATGGGAGTCATAAATGGAAAGATAGCCTATCTATTCTGCAATAGAGAACAGGGAGAAGAGAAGATAACCGACTCTCTTATTAAATTGGTGAGAGACTACGGGATTGAGTTAATCGCTTTCTCTTCTAAAAGGTTTAAGAATGTGATGAGAAAGAAAGCTGTTGAGGAAAGCAAGAGTACAAGAAGGGATTCTCCTCTCCTTATTCAGTGGAGAAATGAGTATGAAAGAGAAGTAATGGAAAGGATTCCTGCGTCCTTCGATATCTATCTCATTGGTTACATGCTTATAATTGGACCTGAGATGTGTAAGTCTTACAATATTCTGAATCTCCATCCAGCACCACCCGGTGGTCCTCAAGGGAGCTGGCAGGAAGTGATGAAGAAGTTAATTGAGTCAAATGCAAAAGAAGCGGGTTGTATGATGCACCTGGTAACTCCGGAGTTAGACAAGGGCCCTCCCATCTCATATTGCACATTCCCGATTGTGGGAGATGATTACGAATCACTCTGGCAGGAGTATTACTCTACCGGCAACCACGATAAGCTTTTCTCTAAAATTCGGGAGGAAGAATTTAAGAGGGAATCCCCTTTGGTTATTCATACGATAAAGGCATTTGCTGATGGAAAAGTATGGATAGATAGAAAGAAGGTTATGACCAGAGAGGGCGAAGCGACAAAAGGTTACTGCCTGAACGAAATTATAGAAGATGCAATTCATTACTGATTGTGAAGGACCTATCTCAAAGAATGATAATGCCTTAGAGCTGGCAACTAATTTTCTGCCAGAAGGAGATAAATTTTTTACCCAGCTTAGCAGGTATGATGACTTTTTGGCATTAACAGGGAGGGAAGGATACAAGGCAGGCGATACATTGAGACTGATTCTCCCATTTCTGAAAGCGTATGGCATAACAGATGAAAAAATTGTAGAATATTCAAGAAAGAATATCCTCTTAATGCCCGGTGCTAAGGAGACTCTTCGCTTCGTTCGAGAGCAGATGCCTTCCTTTATTGTCAGCACCAGTTACCAGCCCTATATTCAGGCACTCTGTGAGGTCATAGAATTCCCTTTTGGAAATGTCTATTGTACCGAGCTAAATATAGACAAGTATGATGTCTCTCGAAAAGAGGTCAAAAAACTTAAGGAACTTAGTAAACAGATACTGTCTTATCCATTAATAGAATTTTCTGAAATTGATAATTTAAGTCCCGAAACTAAAGAAGTCATAGATAGGTTGGAAGAGATTTTCTGGAAGGAGATAGTCTCTATGGAATCGGGCAAAATATTGGAAGAGGTTAACCCGATTGGAGGTCGAGAAAAGGTCAATGCCATAAAAGATAGTCTAAATAAATGTAATAATAGTCCGCGAGATGCTATGTACGTGGGAGATAGCATCACCGATGTAGAGGCCTTAAGTTTTATAAGAGAAAACAGAGGATTAGCAGTCTCTTTTAATGGCAATAGATATGCAATTGAAAAGGCTGAAATAATTTGTATTTCAAGAAATACATTTCCAATTTCGATACTTGCGGATGCCTTTCTACACGGAGGTAAGGAGAGAGTCGTGGATTTGGCAGAAAACTGGGGAGACGGTATTCTTGCGAGCGGTTTTGTGGATAAGCGACTGGCAGAGAAAGTATTCTCTTCCTATCCTGAAGAGTTTCCTATTCTGGAAGTGGTAAGTGGAAATAATAGAGAACGTCTCATCTCTGTGAGCGAAAGATTCAGGAAGAGTGTGAGGGGTGAGGCAGGAAGTTTAGGATGAGGGGATGGATGTAATCTCTATAGGTGCTGTAAATATTGATCTGGTTACTATAGTAGATAGGTTTCCCAATCCTGACCAGGAGACTGTAATCAGGAGCTGGGATATGGTTGGCGGCGGTTCTGCTGCTAATGTTGCTTGTGGAATTTCCCGCCTGGGGGTAACTTCCGGGTTCATTGGAAATGTAGGGGAAGACCATTTTGGAGAGGTTCTGAGAGATGGATTGAGAAGCGAGGGGGTAGATATATCTCGCTTAAAAGTTTGCAGTGGAAATAGTGGAAGCGTTATTGCGATTGTTAGTAAAAGTGGTGAAAGGATTCTCTTTGCCTATCCAGGAGCCAATGCAAAACTTTCTTCTGAACATATTGATAAAGGCTATGTAACCGATGCGAAGTACATCTTCCTGAGTAGCATCGAGGGAGAGCAGGCTATCCCGGCGATGGAACTTGCTTCCCGTTATGCTAAGGAAGCTGGAGTAAAGGTTTTTTTCGACCCGGGGTACATATTTGTGGAGAAGGGACTGAAAGGGCTGGAAGGAATTTTGAATAAGGCAACAATGGTGAAATTTAATGAGCCAGAGATAAAAGAGTTAACCAAAAGAGAAAAACTTCTCGATGCCTCGAAAGCCATTGCAGAATATGGACCGAAAATTGTTCTGACTACCCTGGGAGAAAAGGGATGCTTTCTCTATTCTGGTTCGGTCAAGAAATCTATTGAGTCGTATAGGGAATTCAAACCTGTTGATAAGACGGGGGCTGGTGATGCCTTCTCTTGTGGGTTTATTTTTGGGGATTTAAAAAATTGGGATTTGGAAAAATCTGCAAAATTTGCTAATCTTATAGCGAGTATTTCCATTACCAGAATTGGCGCAAGGTCTGTACCATATTTGGAAAAATTAAAGAGTTACGGAGAGTATAACGAATTTTTGCAGGAGTAGCGGAGCGATAGCTCCGCGCCAATGTAGGAGCGACACTGTTAGATGTAAATGTAGGGGCGACACTCCGTGGTCGCCCGAAGATGGGACGGCACAGAGTCCGTCCCCTACAGGAATGATGTAGGGGTGACACCGTTAGGGGGAGAGATTATGCCGAAGGTTAAGAGAGCTCTTATTAGTGTCTATGATAAGACAGGAATTGTAGAGTTTGCCGGTGGTTTGAAAGATTTGGGGATTGAGATTATCTCTACGGGCGGGACTGCTAAGGCGTTAAAAGAAGCAGGAATACCCATCCGCTCAGTTTCAGATTATACAGGTTTTCCTGAGGTACTGGAGGGAAGGGTGAAGACTCTCCATCCCAAAGTTCATGGGGCTCTGCTTGCTCTCAGGGATGACCCCAAACATATGAGAGACATAAAGGAACATAATATAGAATTAATTGATATGGTGGTAATCAATCTCTATCCTTTCGAGGCCACGATTGCCAGAGAGGGTGTCACTAAAGAGGAGGCTATTGAGAACATTGACATCGGTGGTCCAACCATGTTGAGGTCGGCAGCCAAAAATTATAAATGGGTGGTGCCAATTTCTGAGCCCCAACATTATAGTTTCGTTTTGGAAGAGATGAGAAAGAACGAAGGCGTGATAAGCGAAGAGACTTCTTTGAGGTTAGCCACGGATGTCTTCCAACATCTATCGAGATATAACTATCTTATCTATCAGTACTTTCTCACTTCCCACTCATCTCCTCCTGTTTTCCCGGATCTACTTCAAATCCAGCTGGAGAAGGTCAAGGATTTGAGGTATGGAGAGAATCCCCATCAGGATGCAGCATTCTATAGAGAATCGATGATTAAAGGAAAAGCTCAGGGAATAACGGGCATAGAGCAACTGGGAGGGAAGGAGCTTTCCTTTAACAATATTCTGGATTTAGATGTAGCATTCAATATAGCTGGAGAATTTGAAGAACCAGTAGCAGTAATTATAAAGCACAATAACCCCTGCGGCGTGGCAACTGGCGAGATTCTCCTTGAGGCTTACAAGAAGGCTCGAGAATGCGACCCGGTTAGCGCCTTTGGGGGCATTGTGGGATTCAATCGGAAAGTGGATAGGATGACAGCAAAAGAGATTGGGAAGACCTTTGTTGAGGCAGTAATTGCGCCAGATTTTGAGGATGAGGCAGTTAGGGTTCTGAAAGTAAAGAAGGATATTCGACTGCTAAAGTTGTCAGATGAGAGAAAATTGCCTTTTCAGGAACTTGATTACAGGAAAGTTTCAGGTGGGCTATTAGTTCAGACGAAGAATTTGAAACTTTTTAGCGATGGTTTGGAAGTAGTTACGGAACGGAAGCCGACCAAAGTGGAATTGAAAGCTCTCAAGTTTGCCTGGAAGGTTTGTAAGCACGTTAAGTCAAATGCCATTATTCTGGCGAGCGAAGACCGGACGCTGGGCATTGGAGCTGGTCAGATGTCCCGCGTCGATGCAGTGAAAATTGCGGTAAGGAAGATGGAAGAGCAATTTGGGAAATATAAAGGGGTTATGGTTCTCGCTTCAGATGCTTTCTTTCCTTTTCGCGACTCTGTGGATTTGGCTAACGCCTCTGGAGTTACGGCAATTATTCAGCCGGGAGGTTCTCTGAGGGATAAGGAGTCGATTGCTGCTTGTAACGAGTATAGGATTGCTATGGTTTTTACTGGAATGCGCCATTTCAGACATTGAGAAGAAGGATTTAAAAGATAGTTTGTTCATCGTTGAGGAATTTTTTAAGGGGTAAAAGTTTGGAGTCCCCGATGAAATCGGGAGACTCCAGCGAATTCTTGAGTACCGGTAGAAGCGATAGCTGTTGATTAATGTAGGGGCGACACTCCGTGGTCGCCCAAATCAAGGGACGGCATGCCGAAAGATCGGCATAGACTGCGTCCGTCCCCTACAGTCCCGATGAATCGGGACGCTTTGCTGCTACAAGATATGCAGGACTGGGGCAGGGTGACGAAAAGGGGAGGAAGATGGGACGGCCGTCATGGGATGAATATTTTATGGAAATTGCCGAGACTGTGGCTAAACG
>Ga0315289_10011312_pt1 | contig 12658 bp, 26 predicted proteins | sample YL17G11_40_MG_FD_203452 | JGI IMG/M metagenome (GOLD analysis project Ga0315289, IMG submission 203452) | Sediment microbial communities from Yellowstone Lake, YNP, Wyoming, USA - YL17G11_40 | ecosystem: Environmental > Aquatic > Freshwater > Lake > Sediment | place: USA: Wyoming | collected...
AACAATTCTATATGTTCCTTTTCCCAAATACCATCACAAGTCTGCGTCACGAGTGGACTCATCCGCAGTTTGAAGAGGAAGATAGGATTGCAGAATTGGAACCTACCTTTATGAAGCTAAAAGGTCATCCAGCTGAAGAAAAGTGGATCACTGATTTCGCCAATGGGATTGGTTCTACATACAACGAAATTATGCAAGGTGCTGATGATTATCTATGCTCGGGTGACTATCTCACCAGAGGCGGTACATTCGAAGGATATTCAATTCCAGATGAATTTTGGGACAAATACGAGATTATCAAACGAATAAAGATTAAGGATAATGATCGTGGTACATTCTTGTCTTGTAGTTGTTAAAGGAAAAATATGAAAAAACTTATCTTCGTTATCGTCATTCTATATGTAATTGCCAACTGGAATGAAGTCTCATCCTTTGTTATTGGAAATGCTTCGGTAGTATCGACTAATATCACCAAATGGTTAATCGATCATACTCCTAAGAAATGATTACATATCTAATTCCTGCAGATGATAGCTTTATAGAATGTATAGCTAGAACTATTGCCCGTAACAGAATGGGCGAATTTGCAATTAAGGAAATAGAATCCATACCTAATTTGCCCTTAGGGGCTATTCACAGTATGGAAGGACCGATCGACCGTATTTTTGAAGAATCGTGGGCGAGCACAGACGACCACGATGTGCGACAGCGGGAAACATATAGAAGTGATGCATTAGCCGCAATTCGGGCAATAAACCTAAAATTATTGACACTATCGAACGAGGGATAAATACATCAAAGGACCTTGATGTATCAGATTTCGTTATACTTTGATGTAAGAGCAGCACCCGATAAGAAACGTATCTTAGAGATATTCTTCAAGGATTGGGTTGATCGTTTATGTAATAATGAAGTCACCTATATTACCGTCGGGCATAATAGATACGATGTCGGCAGTGAATTTGATACAATCCGCCTCGACTTTGTCAACTCAGAGGACGCGGTGGCGCTGAAACTTCGTGGAATTCCTGCGGAATTCCGGAAATATCTGGAAATAGTCAATTAGGATTTATTGAACCAATTGGCAACACCAGCCTGGTTTAGGTAAACTAGATTTTTAGTTTACATCTATCACCGTGCCATTTCCTATAATTGAGTAACGAAGTTTCTTTATTACAGTGTTCACATTTGTGTGTTGGCATTTTCTTACCTCGCCAAATTGCGCCGGCAGCCTCTTTTTGTCGATCGGACCTAGGACCAGTTGAGACGCCGGTTCTTGCTAGTGATATTTTTCTTTTATGCTCTTCAGATTTAGGCTTCTTCATTTTTTGTTTATGTTCTTCAGTCTTTGGCTTATTTAGATTGCCATGCTGTAACCATAACTCCTTATACTTACAATAAATCTTAGATCCAACTTTTTTCCTTTGTTGATTTTTGTTACCCATAGTGGCAATCATCCAAAATGCCCTTACCATTTTTGATTTATATTCCCCAATGAACATCTTAGTCAAAAGCAAGTGGCAAATAAAATGCTCTTTTGCAGTAAGATAAATAAGATTAGACTTATCATTAGTCCCGCCTATGGATTTTGGCACTATATGATGTTTTTCATAATAACCCGTCCTATTGACTCTTGCTGCGGCATCGAGTATAATGTTATTATACCACTTTGTGTATTTGTTTTTTAGAAACATATTTGTATCTCCTACTATATTTATCATCATGAGCGATGTTTTACTATTAAACGCTGATGGCACCCCACTATCCCATGTACCGCTTTCCGTGGTCGCATGGCAAGTGGCTATGCGTCTCGTATTTCTTGAGAAGGTTCGTGTCCTGAAAGAATACGAGCATTGGACTATCAGATCGCAGCATCTGGAGATGAAGGTTCCTTCTATTATTATTGCTACCGAACAAGTTAAATGGAGCAAGCATTTGAAGTATAGTCGCGCCAACGTCTATCTTCGTGATAATTTCACTTGCCAACTTCAGTCAACTTGGAGATGTAAGGAGCAGCACGGAAAGGTTAAGTTGTCTGAATTGACACTTGACCACGTCGTACCACGGTCATCCGGCGGTAAGACTACCTGGACCAATGTCTGTGCATCCTGTAAAGAATGTAATAGCCAGAAGGGTAATGATTCGAAGATTGTTCCAACGAAGGTGCCGAAGAGACCGACGTATTACGAAATCTTAGCAAAAAGAAAGACTTTGCCGATACATATTAGGGATGCTGAATGGAAATTTTATATCGACTGGCCCCCGGAATTGGTAAAAATCATGCCACAACCTGGCGCTGACGGTCATAGTCAGAAGTAAAACCTGAGTTAAAGCAGCATAGAAAAGGGGCCAATGGCCCCTTTTCTCACGTTATAACCCTATACAATATCAAAAAGAACCAGTTATCGTCCAATAAAATAAGAATATTATGGCATAAGTCATAAATAAATTAGCAGAGAATGATTCTCTCTAACCAACCATACATGGAGATAAAAATGGCAACAAAGAAGACAAAGGCTGCACCAGTAGCAGCACCAGCAGCATCAGCAACAGAGGTAACCGCAGCGCAAGGCGCACCAACAACTACAACAGTGGAAACAGTTCAGCTTACTATTGCTGATCTTCAACTCCTTGCTCGTATCGTTGATTTGGCATCACGTCGCGGCGCATTCCAAGCCGGTGAACTTTCACAAGTAGGCGACGCTTACAACAAGCTATCGGGATTCTTGGCTTATGTTGAAAGCACACAATCCAAAGAGAAGGCAGACGCCGAATCTAATACAGAAACAGCAGCCTAAAATGAATCCCACTCTTTTCTATACCTACATCTATTACGATCCATCTCGTAATAATGAACCCATATACGTGGGTAAGGGTCACGGAAATAGAGTATGGGTTCATTTAACAGCTAAGAAGAAACATCCGCTTATACAACGACTTCAATATATGAAAAAGATCGGTGTAAAACCTATAATAGGTATATATGCCGAGCTTGATGAAGAATTTTCTAAATTTTTAGAAGAAGAACTTATTACAAAGTTTGGAAGAAAGGATTTAGGTAAAGGTCCATTATTGAATTTAAGTGATGGCGGTGAAGGTGCATCGGGGGCTAGACGATCCGATGCACATCGTAAAAGTGTATCCAACGCCCAAAAAGGCGTACCAAAAACTGAAGAATCTAAAAGATACGGAAAAGATAATCATAATTTTGGAAAATGTCTTCCTGAAGAAACAAGAAGAAAAATTTCTACAATAATGAGAGGTAAACCGAAATCTGAAGAATTTAAAAATAATCTGCGCGGCAAAAAATATCCTGATAGAAAATTATCAATCGTGGAGTGTCCATATTGTAAAAAGATAGGAGCTTCATTAATTCTTAGAAGATGGCATTTTGACCGCTGTAAACTTAAAGGAGATTTAAAATGATCGAAGGATTGAAAAAACATGCGGGGCAACTCGCCAATACCGGAGTTCGTGTAGCCGTTGTATTTAGAAAGCTTCCAAATGATGACTCAAGTTGCTTGATTGTCGAAACAGAACGCCTTCCAGACAGCTACCACGACTATCTTATTCAATGTCTAAATAGCAGAGAAGCAGTAGAAACTAATGATTTCTATGAAGTGCTGAATCGTAGGACATTCCCTGATGGATTGAATTGCCTGACAGCTCTTCACCAGCGCGGATTTTTACGCAAGGAACCTGTATCGAACATCAAGATGCTTCCACTGCCCGGCCAAGCTGTGCCACTGGAACTTATCAATGCAACCATTGACAATAAGGTAGTAGAATACAAGGCCAAACAGGCTCGTGAGTCTACAACAACGGTAGATGAAACAGTAGCATCAGTAATGAGAGATCCAATAGGTATAGCGAAGGGTCTTATTTCTCAGGCTGAATTGTTAGAAGCCGATGCATCTGCAAAACGCGAAGAAGCATACAAACTTGCACCCGAATTAAAGCCAGGCCGCGGCCGTCCAGCAACACCGGATGAACTAAAGTCTGAAAAGCTTGAAGATCGTAAGGCGAAACGAAAAGAACGCGACCAACGTAAAGCAGCAGAAACTAAGGTTGAGAAGGTTGAAACTATTCTCGATGCTAAAGTTGCCGCAAAGCTAAAACGCGATGCAGCTAGGGCAGCAGCCTAACCTGTACTACCATTTAATGGCCGGTTAATCCGGCCATTATTCATATAAATAAAAGGTAGCCGGGAGATGAGCATGGCAGAATATACATATAGAATAATAAATATTCTCACAGGAGAATTTTATTTCGGGTCAAGATGTAGAAATGTAAATTTAGGTTTATCCCCGGAAGAAGATCTCTGGATTAATTATTTTACAAGTTCTAAAAATATAAAATCATTAATAGAAAAATTTGGTAAGGAATCTTTTATTTCAGAAATTATATATGAGCAAACTGATTCCGATTTTATTGATGCATATTATTGGAAAGAGCAAGAATTCATTAAAGAAAATAGAAAAAATCCATTATGTCTAAATAGAAATTATGTTGATCCACTATCAGGAATTAAGAAATTTAGTAGGGCAGGTGTTAAAGATACAGACGAACAGAAGATACAAAAATCCCTAAAGATGAAAGAATATATGTTATCTTTGTCGGAAGCGGAGAAGCATCTGCTGAATAATAAGAGAGTAGTTTCTTTTAATAATAAAACACAAGAAGAAAAAGATGAATTCAGTAAAAGGATGGCTAGAATTGTTAAACATATTCGCAAATCTGAAACAGAGGGGAAAAAGTCCTTAAGCCACACAAAAAGAATAGAAACATATAATACTAAATCTGATGAAGAAAAATTGAAACGCAATTTAAAGATATCGAACACAAAGAAAAATAAAACACAAGAAGAAAAAGATAAAACAAATGCTAAAAGGACCGAATCCAGAGCTAAATGGACAGAGGAAGAAAAATTATTTCTAAAACAAAAGAAGTCTAAGGCCACATCCGATTATTATAAGAAGAAAAAGGAATGTGTATAATGTCTAAAAAAACTACCAATTTTAATTTAGATAAGGCCATTTCCCGCATCAGCAAACCTTCTGTTTTTGATCGTATTGTAAAAGAAATTGACGCTAAAGAAATACCTGCCAAATATATTGAACAAATTCTAGTTCAATACTATGATGGGAATGTTGTTGAACTTAGGGGAAATGAAATAACACATCCAATTCCAATGAATAAGAATGTTTCATGGGACATTATGGAAGATTCATTTAAGAAGATGCGCGACGTAAAAATTTTTATTTCGACAGATAAATTAGAGATAGATATTAATATTATGGTCGAAGATATTCTTGGGAAATTTTGTTAAGAATTAAATTTCTTTTCTAACCAATCAAAATCATTAATCAACCGGAGCATATCCGGTTGACCTATATGTGCGGTACCAAATCTTGTGCCCTCGATAGCACCAGCAACAGCAAAATCGCCAAATTCTCCATTTCCGATTGTACACCAGATATCAAGTCTCTCCTTAGTTTCTTGACTAAGTTGCCCATTTATGATGCCTGTTGATAACTTAACGCATTCTCTAAATGCGCTTCTCCATGCTGAAAATGGATCAGTATCAAAGCAGGTGATATTTGCTATCTCGGGTATTATCTTAACATTATCAGTCACACTAGTAGTGAAATCAACAGCTGAACCTGTATATGAAAGTACCGCATGAGTGGGGAACAATTTCACTCCACCATATCCATATTCTAAATTATTTACTGGATTCTTTGAATGCCAAATATACACCGTGTTGATGTTAATGTATTCGAGTTGCGAATTAAAGGTAAAGGCAGGATTAATTTCAGCATCAGCATCAACAACATAAAACATAGAAGTTGAAGCTATTTTTGCTGCGGCCTTATGTGCCTCACGAATACCCTTTACACCGTGTATTCTTTTAGCTCGTGGAAATCGTGTTTTTAATTTTCTAAAGTTTTCATCTGCGGTAAATTCATCATAGCTCAGAAATATAATATCGAATAAAGGATATTCAAAGATAGGTCTGATTAACTTCTTCAATTTTATCTCGCCTGCTATTAATTTTTTGTCTGTATAGGCAGATGGATTATTTTTTACCAATTTGGTATTAAAAAGTCTTACCACCGGATCATTATTCCACATATGTAAATAAACATTATCCCAATGCGGAGGTTTAAAGTTAAACGCAGATTCAGAAAAGATTATTTCCTTTGAAGATAGTACAACATAGAAATATTCGGTTGGGCATTCTTTAGCCATATTAAATAATACGGTTTCATTTAGTTCCAGCCCTTCAGATTCAAATACTCCATTCACAGATATTTGTTTGCTGATTCGATCGGCAAGTGGTTTGGTTTTTGAATCTGATAGGATATAAATATTCTGGGACATAAGTATTAAATGCTATGTTATTTAGCTGATTCCGTTGACATATTAAGTAATAAATTATACACTAAAATATACTTAAAATCGATGTGAAAACTTTTATTGATATGAAAGAATTTGTTCTAGTTGAATTTCTCTTTACACGGGATGAGGCCGGGTTTGAACTTGGTAAATTAAATCTTCTTGGCTCAGATTTTATCCATCTCGGTAATGATTATGAATCCGAAGGAGATAGCGAATCGGGGATAACAGAAGAATATATCCGCGTCTTTGGAAAAATCAATTCCATGGCCGCTTCTCTTATTAAGCTTCAAAATCCAGCCCTTTCTGGAAAGATGCGTATCTCGTATATTTCAGATGAATTGAAGGATAGATACAGGAGATCATTTCCTTTACGATAAATAGTCGATGACAACTATCGCATCAATACTTTCATTACCGGGATCACCGTTTAATGGATCAGGGATAGTTGGTATCGTAATCACCAATGGTGTTCCAAGCTATTTCAAGGTCACAGGTTCGGACCTTGATAAAATTATCTCTGTTAATTGGTATCCAGAGCATCCAGCAAGTGTAAAATTTACCACAAGAGGAATGATACTTATAGATAATACTATAGGAACGTTTATGGTCATGGTAACAGATAATTTTCTGTACGATAATAATCGTGCTGGTCATATTAGCTTCAGACTTGATGACGGAACTACACTTACAGCACCAGTAGAGACCTATGGCAGAGTTTCTGTTGGGCCATTGTGGCAGCCAGCTGAGCAAGGACTTCAGACTGGCTAAATGATGCAAAGTGAAAGAAATTAGTCTTATTCTAAAAAATAACTCGTTAGTCACTATTGAGGAATTTAAGATTCTTGATCGCTATTCATGTATTGGGAAGATATGGACCCTAATACAGAGGCCGACGCCAATAATACCATATAAAATAATAGATAGAACGATTGAGTATATATTTGATCCTGAATCACTTACAATCTTCTACATTATATCAACAAATATTCTTGCCACATGGGATACCGATATAACAAGAAATCTTGGCCCAAATGATGAATTCCACCTAAAGGATTCATTGTTTATAAAGCCATTTGACAAGTCTCCTATATCATAGTATAATAAAATATGAGATTTCTCCTTACAACTCTTGCGCTGACATTTGCCATAGTGGGCACTGCTGATGCACGAATCAATAAACAAAAGAAGCCTAGGTTTGTCGTCCCTGAATTTAGTGCAAAGAGTTATATCGTTGCCGATTCGGAAGGAGTAGTTCTCAAAGAACACGATATGGATGCTATTCTTCCAATCGCATCTATTAGCAAACTAATGATTGGATTGCTTGCCTCTGAGCAAAATCTAGATGAGGCTCTTGAAATCCCTACCAAGCGGGAAGTGCAGAGCAGTATCCCGAGGAAGGTAAAAACGCTGACACGTAGAGAATTATTGATATTGTCATTGGTCAAATCAGATAATCTTGCCGCACAGGTATTGTGTACCAATCTACCAGATTGTATAGATAAGATGAATGCCCGTGCGAATGAACTTGCAATGTTCAGTACACATTATTCAGAACCTACAGGACTTTCGGCCGAAAACACCAGCACCGCCAATGACCTCCTAAGACTATTACTGATAGCTGCTCAGGACCCCATTATTACACATCTCTCGAGCATGCCATCGGCCGAGATTCCTACAAATGGTAAGCCTATCAAAATAACTAATACCAATCCGCTTACAAATAGTCTTGATATCTTATTATCTAAGACCGGATATACAAAACCGGCTGGTGGATGCCTTGTAATGGTTCTAAACACCAATGTTGGTCAGCGGATAATTATATTGCTTGGAAGCAAGAATTCAAAGACTCGTATTCCAGATATGGAAAGGTTGGTTAAGGGTCTTGATTGAGATTAATTTAATGATGGACAAGGCTGATTATCAACATTTCATGTTGGATAATTATACTAAGATCATAGGAACACATTTTGTGCCTGGTTCCGGAAGGGTTCTTATTATAATCGAGGTCCCGGAAGAAGAATTAGTTTTCCTGAGATTGAAATTTGGACCTAATAATGTCTGGAAACGGTAATGATTACTCTAATGTATTGTGTCGATAAGGAACAGCAAGCAACTGAACTTGAGTGGTTGCGTGAACAAAAAATCTTCCCAGGGTATGAAGAACATTACGACTGGATTGTAAAAAAGAGTGTTATTAGGTTTGGTGTCATTGTGTCCCCGGAACAGGCAATGCTTGTGAAGCTTAGACATAACGTGGACTTCCAGAAAGATTATAAACAGAAATGAAATCATCGATGTGTTTTATTCGTATAAGAACGGAAGATCAGGAGAGATTTTCTAATTACCTATCATTGAATAGAATTAAGAATACACTGACCAGTATTGATTTAGGTCCCGGTCTGCCAAGTGCAACATACTCTATTCGATTAACGCATGGTGAAGAAATGTCAATAAGATTGTCATTTAATTTGATTGGATTGATGAAGTTTGATTCATACAATGAACTAGTTGATCTTTTTGAAGTCAAGTGCTAAAATAAGTCTATTAACTTGAGCACCCTATGACAAAATATACCTTTAAGTTTGATCCCAAAGATGAGCGTAAGTTCCGCGAGGTACTTAGCCGTTTGGATGAATCTGAATTTAACATTCTCGAGGATGTTCGTCCAGTGGACCATAAACCCGAGGATGATCTTCGCTATATTGATCGCCAAATGATCATTGAGATGGATCCAGAGGCTGCTCTTACTTTCCGCCTTGGCATGAAGTTTGTCAAGATCCGCCGTGAGCGTACAGAGGAAGAACTTGCCGAGGAGAAAGAACTCCATGACAAGAATACTATCAAGGTTACGGTTCATGTTCCAATGGGACAACCCCCGGCACCATGAGATTTAGGATGTCGACTTATGAGGAAAGATGCAGGCTCAGAAGGGAGAGACTACAGGTATGGCATAGAAAATTTGCCTGGACTCCTGTAAGACTTTCGCACGATGAACACGAGATTCGTTGGCTCCAGTTTATATATCGTAAGGGTAAACATGTCTATACGGGCCAGGGCGACTGGGACTATACATGGATTTATGCTGAAACTGAATTCGATATCCTAAAGGTAAGCAAATGATATTCCATATTCCAACAAAAGGACAGAAGTTAGAGATAGAAAAGGAAGAGTTCTCTAAGTGGCATAAGAAATTCGCATGGCTTCCAGTTAGAATGGACTCCGATATATCTAAGATAGTTTGGTTAGAATTTGTCCTACGCAAGGGGAAAATTGATAGGTGGTCGAGTGGTGACCTCCACTGGAAATGGTCTTATGTTGAAAGCACTTTCGATATACTGAAGAATCCAGATCTGTGATAACTGTCTTCGATCTTAGCCGCTGTACATCAACAAATCATCATCCGTCGCAATTCGACCAGTTTAGTCATATAGAATTTGAGTTTGTTATAGCCCATCCTCATCTATATGTAGCTGATGTTACCAAAGAAGAATCTCTGATGTTAGTTTTGCTTGGATGCGACATCGATCATACTATAGCAACGAACCCCAAAGAAATAGTAGAAGGTAAGACCAGAATGATTTATAAGGGTGCCGATGGTGACGGATATACGATCATGCGCCTTCATTACACTACTATTCCATTTGATAAATGAAACAATACTATACTCTCGTTCAGGCCTTTACTCCTACAGGTAGATCATTGGGCGAATATTTAGATCAACAAGGTATTCTTTATACATTAGGTGCTGATTTATACGAAGAATTAAAAAAATATGGATATATTGGTCCAGGCAATTATACGATTAGTGGTTATATAATTGATGGTAAAATTCTAAAGACCTATAAGGCATTGATAGATGAACATGAACTGACAGCAATCAATATATCCGTTGATGGTGTTTATATCATCCAGAATCGTTCTTCATTAAACCTTCTGAATAAGATTCGTAGTTGTTTTTCTTGGATTTTAGATTGAAATACGAAATTATTGAGAAATGGTCAATTCATCCATTTGATGTTGGATATCATTTATATTTAATTGGTATTAAATATAGAATGTCTGGGGCTGATAATTTGATTAAATATGTTTCTGAATTATCACCTGAAGATCTGTTAGCACTAAAAATTATTTTTCCTGATATTCTAATCAAACCATACATTGTTAAAGAAGAGGTAAATAGTATAACGATGTAGGTTTTCAGATATAAAGTGAAAGAATTATCAATTGTTTCTATACCATATGATGATTTTGAAGTTTTCTTATACGTACAATTGAATTATCACGAACACGGGAGATTATCGTTGTGATAAAAATTATTATATTAATATCATCTATTATTTTCCCTCTAATCGTTTCTAGTATTGAACCACCGATACCACAGAAAGAGGTAAATTGGCAACTAATACCCGGATCTAACATACCTGGTATAAAATCTTTCATTGATGTTAATAATACGATAACATTTGGCGATGACGAAGATAATAAATTCAACCTAGTCAATGTATTATTTTCCTATAATTTTCCTACACAAATGATGATAAACGGAAAGGAAATGATTATTCAGGGTATCGTAAAAATCCTGTTGATAGAATGTAATTCTGGACTGGTTGCTCCGATGAAAGACTATTATTTTGTGGAGAAATCTCCAATGATAAAAACAAAACCTATTGGTGGTCTTACATATTCAGAAGATGTAAGAAGATCAGGCGCTTTTACAATAGATAGGAATACAACTTTATATAATGCCTTATGTCCGACTTATATTTGATCGTATCTGAATTTATAGCCATACTTTTTCCTCTGTCTTCGGAGATTTATATCTTAGAATATCAACCTGGATTTTCTTGATCAGATTTGGAAATCTAAACAGCCTTCCTACATAGGAATCTTGCATCAAAATCCTGTCTATAGACCTATACACATACAATATCATATAATATATCATGAATGAACAACAATTTGAAGAACTTGCTAAACGCTGGCCCGACCTATTTCAAAAATCTGGAGACTTTGAACTGAGTGTTGGCGATGGTTGGTACAATATCGTCGATACACTTTGTGGATTCTTGTCCCAAAAAGTAGAAAGAGCTAAGACACGCTTACAATATGCATTGGATAATCCAACAGCCAAAATAGAACCCGTTGGACAACTTGAAGCAATAGTCTCTCATGAATTGAAGGAGCTTCCAACTATTTCTCAGGTTAAGGAAAAGTTTGGTAGTCTACGATTTTATATGGATAACGCTACAACAGAACAATATGCCTATGTGGAATTTGCAGAAGCAATGTCCTACAAGACATGCGAAATATGTGGTTCGCCGGGGCAAGCACGCAATAATGGGTGGGTGAAGGTGCTTTGCGATAAACACCATAAGGAACGCGAAAAAAATGCCATTCAGCGCACACTACAGCGGCCAATATAACAAGACTTTCTAATGATATCGACTTTCATTAGAAATTATTTACATTTCGTTACAATTTTCTTCCAGCGTGTGTACTTACTAACATCCTCAAACCGAAATCAATGCTCTTATAGGATGGTATTGTTGCCATAGAACCACGACCTACTTTGGTCTTGGTCGATCTTCATATTCTACTTTGTTCCATTGGCATAAAAGTAGAAATAACATATAATTAGTGAAGGAGTGATATTTATTATGGAAAGTATTCTTATTGTTTTGTTCTTTGGTGGTTATCTCGTTTTCGGGGACTATATTTCAGCCCAAGTCGATCTCATCAAAGAGAAGGCTCGAGAGAAAAAATTGCAGAATGACAAAATCGAAGCCAAAGCCAATGAAGAAGATTGAAGTAAAAACAATCGAAGAAGCTTCGGCCATTATCGATCCACTAATGGCTGAAGATAAGTGGGCCATTACCGTTGCTCACACCAAAGATGATACCTTCTTAGTCCAATGGACAGAACACAAGATATATACTTCCCTGGACGGTAAAGAATATCGTGATGAAGTCTGGGTCACCAAGGAGGGTGATATGAAACTTGTACAGGATCTAGAACCCGAACATGCTCGCAATATTATCCGAATGATGCTTCGCAATGAACGCGAAAATAAGAAGATTATAGATAATATATATAAACAAATTGACAAACTCATATCCGATTATACACCGGATGACTCTTTTGAGGGAAATCCAGGCAATAGAGGAACTTTGCACTAAAGGGTGGCGATATCGTTGTAAACGGTAAGATACCTACCAAATCTTTTAGTTGACACGTGGTCATGCCGCTGTTATAATA
>Ga0315289_10011313_pt1 | contig 12657 bp, 5 predicted proteins | sample YL17G11_40_MG_FD_203452 | JGI IMG/M metagenome (GOLD analysis project Ga0315289, IMG submission 203452) | Sediment microbial communities from Yellowstone Lake, YNP, Wyoming, USA - YL17G11_40 | ecosystem: Environmental > Aquatic > Freshwater > Lake > Sediment | place: USA: Wyoming | collected...
TGAGCGCCGGATACAGAGGGTGGATCGAGCAATCCCACGAGACGACCAGAGGAGAGGGCTCGGGAGCAGCAGCAGCAGCAGCAGCAGCGGCAGCAGCAGCGGCGTCGCCTCCTTCGTTCCTCCTCCGTCCCGCCCGCCGCTCCTCCGCCTCCAGCTCCTCCTTCTCCAGGACGCCGAGCGACACCGCCGTCATGCCCAGCACGCGGGAGAGGGCCCCCTCCTCCTCCTCTGAGAGGGCTCGAGACGGAGGAGGGGAGCGCGCCGCTGCAGCCGTTCCTGCGAATGCCGCCGCCGCCGCCGTCGCTGCCGCTCCCGGCGGCGACGGCGGCGGCGCCGCGCTGAGCTGGGGGAGGGCCCCGCGAGCGAGCAGGCAGGCGTCCTTCGCGAGGCGGAGCAGCGAGAGGCACGAGAGCAGGCCCCGGCCGCCGCTGCCGCCCCCGCCGCCTTCCGCGCCCCCCCCTCCGCTGCCGCCGGGCCCAAACCTCCTCCTGCTGCTCTCGGCGACGGCCCGGAGCGGGTCCCCGACGGCGCGCTCGTAGTCCGAGTGCGTCAGCCGCGGCGGCGTCGTGAGGCGCGCCAGCGGGCCCGAGTGGAAGCGCGCGGCCCAGCGGTCCCGCGCCGAGTTGAACGGCTCGGGCGCCGGCGGCACGCGCGCGGAGGGGAGGGAGGAGGGAGCGCGGGCCCCGCCGCCGCCGGCTCCGCCCCTGTCGCCTCTGCCCTCCCCTCCGCGGCTCGGGCCGACAGCGACGGACTCGGCCATCAGCGCCGCGGACGCCCGCAGCAGGGCCCCCGCGACGTACCTGCGGGCGGCCGCGGCCCGGGAGTCGGCCTCGGCGGCGAGCGCGTTCCGGTGCGGCGGCGGCGGCGGCGGCGGAGGACGAGGACGAGGACGCAGCTTGAGCTTGGCGCCCTTGGCGCGCGCTCGCCCCCCTTCCCCGTCCTCCTCCTCCTCGCCCCTGTCGCGAGAGCTCCTGGGCCGGGGGTACCTCTCGGCGAGCGCCCCCGCGGCGCCCTCGGCCCTCCGCTCGAGGTGCTCCGCGCAGAGCAGCACCGGCGCCGCCTCGTGCGGCGCGTACAGCTCCAGCGCGAACCCTGCCAGCAGGTGGTCCCGCTCGGCGCGGCAGGCCTGCTCCTCGACCCAGCAGGAGAGCGGCGAGGCGTGGTCGACGATCGCGGCGTCCGCGGGGGACAGCGGCGGTTGGGGAGGAGGGGGGGGAGGGCGGCCGCCGCCGCCGCCGCCGCCGCCGCCGTCCCCCTCTCCCGAGGCCGGGGGAGAGGCCGAGGCCGAGGCCGGCAGCCTCCAGTCCCACCCGTCCGCCCCCTCGAGCCACGCCGCGAACTGCTCGTCGTTCTCGGCGTTGACCGCGTGCTGGTGCACGTGCGCCCAGTCCTCGAGGCAGCGCCGGTGCCTGCGGCGGGAGCGGCAGCGGTTGAGCAGCGCCGCGACGCACCAGCCCTGCAGCCCGAGCACGGCCTGCTCGACAAACTTGGCCGCCATCGACGGCGGCGGCGGCGGGTCCTCTGGGCCGCCCTCCTGGCCCCCGCCGCCGCCGCCGCCCCCGCCGCCGGAGAACGGCGGCGCCGCGGGGTCCTGCGGGAGGTGCAGGGCGTCGCGGACCGAGGACTCGGAGACGTAGGGGTTGTCGCCGGGGAGGAGGAGGAAAGGGGCGGGCGGCGACGGGCTGCCGCCGCCGCCGCCGCCGCCGCCGCTGCCCTCGGCGTTTCCGTTGGCGCTTGCGCCGCCGCCGCCGGTGCTCTTGTCGTCGTCGTCGTCGCTCTTCCCGGTCCCGCTCCCGCTCGCGGCGGCTGCGGCGTCCAGCGCCAGGCCCAGCACCAGCGCCAGCGCCGAGCGCGGGACGGCCCCGGCGCCGCGGAGGGCGAAGGTTCGCACGGCCCTGAGAGCGCCCCGAAGGTGCCACCGGCGGCGGCGGCGCTGGTGCTGGTGCTGCCGCCGGGGCCTCTGCTGCTGCTGCTGCTGCCGCTGCTGCTGCCGCCCTTGCGTTCCTCCTCGCGGCGCCTCTCCCTCTTCTCCTTCGTCGCTTCCGACCGTCCCCATCTTCTCCTCCCCCTCTTCTTCTGCGGCGACGCTCTCCGGAAAGGAGGCGACCGCCGCGAGGTCCGACAGCAGCGTGCGCCACGAGCCGCGGCCCTCGGCGACGCCGAAGGCGCGGTCGGGCCTCGGCGGCGCCGGGGGCAGCTCCCTCCTGGCCGCCGCGGAGTCGAAGCCCGGGAGGGCGTCGAGGGGCTGCTGCTGCTGTTGTGGTGAAGGAAGCGAGGCGGCGGCGGCGGCGGAAGAGGAGGAGGCCGCTTCTTCTTCTCTCTCGATCTCGTCCAGGGCCGCGAGGGCGTCGGCGACGGCGGCCGCGAGCGCGGCGGAAGAGAGTTCCGTCGCCGTCGCCCTTTCCGCCGCCTGGAGCGCGCGGAGCGTCGCGCGCCGGAAGCGCAGGCGAAGAGCCAGGGACGATGCAGCGGAAGAAGAAGAAGAAAGAGAAGAGCTCCCCCTCGCCAAGAGTTTCTCCTCCGCCTCGTCCAAGAGCTCCTCGGCTTCCTCTCGCTCGTCGCCGCCGCCGCCGCCTCCTCTCTTGCCCGGGCTCGCAGGCTGCGGCGGCATCGCCTGCTGGAACAGCTGGAAGTCCTCGTCCTCGCAGACCCCGGCCCGGGTCACCAGCGACCGCGCGGCAGAGACCGCCGCGCGGGTCGCCGCCGCGGCGGCGCGGAGGACGAGGTTGAGGTCGAGCTCGTCGTCGCCGGTCCCGCCTCTGCCGCCGCCGCTGCCGCCGCCGCCTCCTCCCGCTGAAGAAACGACCGTCAGCAGGCTCTGCGGCCTCAGCATGAAGAGGCACGTCAGCACAGTGGTGCCCAGGCACCCCCCCGCCAGCCAGGCCGCCTCGGCAGCGGCGAGGCCGTCGAGCGCGGCGACGGCGTCTGTCGCGGAAAGAAAAGTGGAAGAGGTCGTCGCCGACGTTGCCGTCGACGCCGATTGTTGCTTTGCCTCGCCTTTTTTGTCTTCGCTCGCGACCTCTCCGCGCGCCGCGCCGGCGTCGAGCTTCGGGTCGCCCACCTCGACGGCGAGCATGGCGTCGTGCAGCGAGAACAGCGGGCCGTGGAGCAAGCCGCCAAAGGGCAGGGCCGAGGCGGCGGCATCAAGCAGGTCATCGATCTGGATGAGCGAGGGAGGAGGCGGCGGCGATGGTCGCTCCTGTGGCCGCCGCTGTTGAGCGGGCGCCGAGGCAGATGCGGCAGCGGCTCTGTCGTCGTCTTCGCCGGCCCCATCGTCATCACGACGAGGAGGAGGCTCCATCGCTGCCTCAAGCGGCGCCTCCCGCGAGAGAGAAAAAAGAGAAAACGGAAAGTGAAAAAAGAAACTGGAAAGTCTTTCTTTAAGAGCCGTCGTCGAAAACTAGCCAATAACTTTTCCTCTTCTTCGCTTTCTTCTTCTGAAGACGTCTTGGCCCGAGTGTTGCTCTGCGATGCTCTCGACCAAGCCGATTGACGCAGCCTTTGTGGCGCCGCAGGCGACCTCGCGAAGCAGCAGTAGCAGCACGAGTGCATCTGCTGAGCGGCGCGTTCCGCCTCCTCGATCTAGTCGCCTCCGCGGCCATCGCTCGCATCGCCTTCCTGTTCTCGTCGTCGCCGCCGCGAGCGCCTCTCCTCCTCCTCCTCCTCCGAATTCCAATTCCGGCGGCGGAGGAGGAGCAGGCCGCGATTTTGACGTCGGGCGACTCTGGAAGGAGGGAGGCGGCGTCGAGCTCACGCCCGAAGAAGCGGCGGTCCTGCGAGAGGCCGCCGCGAAGTTTTCAAAAAACTCGTCGCCGGGGGCGGCCGCCGTCCTTCCGCCGGCGCTTTTGGGAACGCCGCCGCCGCTGCCTCCACCTCCCGCTGCTTCCTCCCCCCCGCCGCCGCAGCACAGCGCGCTGAGGGACCGCGCGCAGTTCGACCGCCTCCAGGCCTCCTCGGTCGCCACGCCCTCGGCCTTCTTCGGCAATTTGGCGTCGGGCTTCGAGTGGCGCAACGCGCCGGCGTCGTCGCACTCGAAGCAGTCGCTCTCGAGTCCGACGACGACGGGCTCAACGGGGTCCGCGGCCCCGCCGCCGCCCTGGTTCGTCGGGGGCAGGCTCAACGTCGCCCTCAACTGCCTCGATCGGCACGTGGCCGCAGGCAGAGGGGCGCAGCCTGCCTTTGTGTGGCCGAGCAGCAGCGGCGGCGGCGGCGGCGGCGGCAGCGAGGAACAAGGAGACGCCAGCTCTGTCGTCGAGACCCTCTCGTACGAGGCCGCGGCGTCGCGGGTGGCCGAGCTGGCCCAGTGGCTCTCGAGGAGCGCCGGCGTGGGCGCCGGGGACTCCGTCGCGATCATGCTCCCCCCGGGAGGGGTGAGCTTAGCCAGCGGCGGATCTTCCCCTCTGCTCCCGCTGGCCTTCCTGGCCGTCGCCCGCGTCGGCGGGGCCGCGCTGCTGCTCGACCCCTCGGCGCCGGCCGACGAAAACGGCGCGGCCCTGGCCTCGTCGGGCGCGCGCGTTGCCGTCACCGCCTCGGGCGGGCAGCTGACCCTCGGCGGCCCCCTCGTCCCCGTCAAGGAGCGCCTCGACGCGGCCGCCGACGCGTGCTTCGAGGCGCGAGGACACGCTCTGGAGACGGCGCTGTGCTTCGAGGCCGCGGGGGTCTCCGTCGCCGAGACGCCGTGGAAGTGCTCGAGGGACGTGTGGAGCGGCGCCGCGCTCGGGGAGAAGAAGGACCCGGAAAGCACGTCCTCTTCCTCGCCGTCGTCGTCGTCGTCGTCGTCGTCGTCGTCAAGCGCGACCGCGTGGCCAGACGCCAACGCTCCCCTGCTCCTGGCGATCGCCCCGGGCACGGGAGGCTCGACGCTGCTGGCGTACCCGGGGGCGGGCCTGCTCGTCTGCTCCGGGGCGGCCGCGAGGCTCTCGCTCGACGCGTCGTCCGCGGCCAGGGTCGCCGTCGCGAGCTCCGCCCCCTGGTCGGAGGCCGCGGTGGTCTTTGGCGTGCTGGGCCCGCTGGCCAACGGCGGCGCCGCCGTCGTGCTGCCGCCGCCGCGCGACGGCGCCGCGTCGGCGGGCAGCTGGTGGGCCCTCGCGGACAGGGCCGCGGCCACGCACGTCGTCGCCGACGCCGCCTCGGCCGCGTGGCTGGCGCGGTCCGCCGCGGCCTCCGGGGGCGCCCCCCGCAGCGTCGAGGTCGCGATGGTGGTCGACGCCGAGCCCGCGCGGCCCGCGGTCGAGGCGCTGGCGGCGTCGATCGGCGACCGCTGGGGAGGAGGGGCAGGCGCCGAGGGAGGCGGAGGGGGCGAGGGGGGAGCCGAGGGAGGCGGAGGGGACGAGGCGGGAGCGGAGGGCGGCGGCGGCAAAAGGATCCGGAGGCCGGTCGTCGCGGCGTGGATGCCAGCCGGGGCCGGGTGCCCCGTGCTCGCCGCGGCGCCGCTCGCGGCCGAGGCGTCGAGGCCCGGGGGGATGCTGCCGTGGCTCGGCTGCGCCCCGTACTTGCTCGGCAGCGACGGCGGCGACGGCGGCGACGGCGGCGGCGGCGCGGAGGACAAGGAGGAGCAGGCGCCCGCCGCCTCCGTCGCGGGCCGGCCCGCGCTGGCCGCGGCGTGGCCCTCCATGGCGAGGTCCGCGATGGGCCCCGACGCGCAGGGGTGGCTGCGCGACAGCGTGCTCTGCGGGCCAAAGGGCGAGTTCTCGCCGCCGACGGCGCTTTTCGAGGTCCAAGGCGGCGAGTGGTACTGGTCCGAGGCGGGGCAGTGAAAAAAAAAAAAGTTGTCGTTTCCTCCTCAAGAAAAACTTGCGGGACAAAAGCGCAACCAAGAGCACTCTGTTCTGCACAGAAAGAAAGGGGGGAAAAACTCCTCTCCTCGACCCTTTCTCTCTCCTTTTTCACCCCTCTCCTTCCCTCTCCCCTGCCTCCTGACCAGCGGCCTGCCGCTCCTCCCACTCCCTCGCCAGCTGCAAAAACAGCCCTCTGGGCGGGGCGATCCCGAGCTCCCCGAGGCGCATCATCAGGCCGACGTCGCTGCCCTCGAAAGCCTGCGGCGGGAGCCCCTGCGCCACGAGCCACGCACTGCGCCGCGCCTGTCCTCCGTGCGCTAGGGCGCTCGTCCTTGCTGTTGCCCCTGCTGCTTCTCCTCCTCCTCCTCCTCCTTCTTGTTGTTCTCCTTCTTCTTCTTCTTCTGCTTCTTCTTCTGAGGATCCAGAGTCGCCGCTTTGTTCTCCGCCGTCGCTGCTACTGCTGCTGCTGCTGCTGCCGCTGCTTTCGCTGCTGCTGCCGCTGTCGCTACTTTCGCTGCTCTCGCCGCCGCCGCTCCGCTCGCCGCCTCCTCCGCGCCCCTCCCTCGTCCTCCTCCTCCTCTCCCCGACCGGAGCGAGTAGCTTCACGGAGTCGTCTATGCCGACCGTGGCCAGGTGTAGCGGCGCCGAAGGGCTCTCGCGGAACGCGTTGCAGGTGTGCGAGTCGGTGCGGACGCGGGCGCGGAGGAGAGAGGTCCGCGCGTCGAAGAGGAAAAACCTGCCGCCGTCGCCGCCGGCGGCGACGAGCTCGCTCTCGGCGCCGACGAAGCCGGCGGCCTTAATCGTCGCCTCGTTCTTGTAACCATTGCCGGAAAACCTGCGGCACCCGTCGGGATCGGCGTGCTCGTTGTCGTCGGCGTCCTCCCGGCGATGGAAGTAGGAGCGCGAGGGGCGCGGCTCCCGCGGGAGCGGCGGCGGGGCGTTTCGTTGCCGCTGCTCCCGCCCTCGCGCTCGCTGCTGCTGCCGCCGGCGGCGCCCGCGGCGGTCCCGCTCCGTCTCTCCCGCTCCTTCTCCTTCTTCGTCGCTGCTTTCTTCGCCCTCGCTGCTGCTCTCGCTGCTCCCGCTGCTGCTTTCGCTGCCCGCTCTGCCTCCTCCTCCTCCCCTTCCTCCTCCGCCGACGTCGCTGTCGGCGTCCTCCTCCGCGTCGCCCGCGCACGCCTCCCCGCGCGCGATCGCTGCCGGCACGAGGTAGACCGCGCTCTCGGCGTTGACGGTGACGAGCAGGCTGCCTCGGCCGCGCGGCTCGAAGGCGACGCCTTTTTATGTTTTGGGCGTTGAAAAGGAAGAGAAGATGTGAGCGAGAGACAAGAAGAAGAAACAAGAACAAGAGGACAAAGAAGAGGAAGAAGACGGAGAGAACGAAGAAGAACGAAGAAGGAGGAGAAAAGACTCACCCGTCACGGAAGCCCCGCGCGCGTGGAACCTTGCGTGGCGGCGAGCGGAGCGGCTCGCTTTGTCGCCGCAGCGGAACGCGCCCAGGTGCGCAGGCAGGGCCGAGCCCTGGACGACGGCAGCGCTTTTGGCCGGCAGCTGGTTGGTTCGAAGAAGCGGTTCGTGAGGAGAGAAAAGAAAGCGAGAGTTTCTAAGATTAAAGCGAGACCTCCTCACCCCTCCACTCGACCTCTCTCTTGACCAGAAGGGTAAAAAAAAAGGAAAAAAAGACAGCTCACCCTCGCCGCGTCAAGCGTGCCCAGCGGGGGCAGCCTTATCCTTCTCGAGTCGATCAGCTCGCGGAAAATCGAGCCGCGAGCGAAGATCGTCCCTGCGGCGGGGTCCGGGCCCGTGGAGTCGTCGTCGTCGTCGTCGGAGTAGAAGTCGCCGCCGCCTTCGCCGCCTTCGTCGCCGTCGCCGCCGCGCTCGCGACGGCCTCGGCCTCCCCGGCCTCTTCGGCCTAATCGACTCCCGCCTCCTCCTCCACCAGCTGGCCTCCGCCGACGAAACGCCTCGGACGGTGGGATCGACAGCATGCGCCTGTCTAGCACCACGGAAACTGGACGGTCTCCGAGGTCCATCTCGCTGGCGTCCCCGCCGACGGCGAGGAGCCAGGGCCTCCGTGGGTCGAAGCTTACGGAATAGAGAGTGGCGTCAACGTTGCTGCTGCTGGCTGCTGCTGCCGCGCGGGAGCAGCCCCGATCGGAGGGAGGGAAACAGGAGCGGCCCGGCGCGCGGGCTGCCGCGGCGAGGGCGGCGGGACCCACCGCTGCCGTGAGCGGCGACGGAGCGGAGGAGCTGCCCTCGCCTTCGCCGCCGCCGCCGCCGCCGCCGCTCCCGAACCCGCTCCCGCCGCCGCGGCCGCGCTCGCGGAGGTCGAAGGTCGCGACGACGCCGTCCTCGCCGCACGTCGCGAACTCGGAGGGGGACCCGGGCGCCAGCGCCATCTTGTGCGCGCGGCCCCCGTGCCAGAAAAGGCAGCGGTGCCCGACGACGGCGGTGTCCGCTGCGTCCGGGTCGCCGTTCGCGCTCCTTCCGCCGCCGCCGCCGCCGCTCGGGAACAGCAGCCGGTCCCTCTGCGCTCGCGGCACCGACATGACGCGCACAGCCCCGTCGGCGGCGCACGTCAGCAGCTCGCTCCCCTCGTCCCCCGGGTCGACGAAGAAGGCCTGGAACACGTTGGAGCTGTGCCGCGTGCGGATGCGCGCGAGCTCGCGGCGCGAGGGCAGCGGCGGGGAGGAGGAGGAGGAGGAGGAGGGAGCGCTCTTCGGTTCCCAGGCGGAGACGTCAGAGGACCAGATACGCACGGTCATGTCGTCGCCGCCTTTGAGAGGTATCGTTTTTTCCCGGTTTTGTGGTGTTTTGCTAGCGGGTGAGAAAAACGTCTCCAGGGTCTCTCTCTCTCTCCCTCTCTTTCGCTCGTCCTCGAACTGAGAGAGAAAAAAAAGAACTCTCCGCGTACCAGTCACCAGCCTCTCGCCGCGCTCCCCGGCGAAGCTGACAGAGTTCACGCATCCCTCGTGCCCGTCGCATGTGGATACGACGCGCAGGCGCGGGGCCAGGTCCGCCGAGGCCGCGAGGGAGTTAGAAAAAGAGGGCGACAGAAGAGGCAGCGGCGAGGGTGGTGGTGTCGTCGTCGGCATCGATGACATTTGGGGGCCTCCATCGATGCCTTCGTTCGCACGCGGCACCCCGACGCCTTCAGAGACGCGCCGGCCCGTCGCACGATCTTGCAGCTTCCTCAGCAGCATAGTGGGTTGAAGCAACGCGCTGGACTCTGAAAGTCTCGACAGCTCTTTTCGACGATGCCTTTTCGAATGCTTCCTCCTAGCCGCTGAGAAGGAAACGAAACGAAAGAAATGATTTCTCGGACTTTTTTTTTTTTTTTGTTGCTCGCCTTCTAGTCTACACAAACTCCAACTCAGCTCTCATTCAACTCGCCCTCCACCCCTCCACTTCCCCTCCCACTCCTTCCTCGTCGTCCCCCTCGGGGCAGTCCGCGACGCCGTCGCCCACGAACGACGTCGGGATGAGGAGCACGGGCCCGGCCGCCGCCGCCGCCGAAGAAGAAGAAGAGGAAGACGCCGCTGCCGACGACGCTTGCCCTTTGCTTCCCCCGTTTCCTCCTCCGACTCGGCACGCGAACCGCGCCCCCGGCGAGGCGGCGCAAGCCGACGTCCCGGGCTCGTCGGAGCCGTCGGGGCAGTCGCAGTAGTCGTCGTTGACGGCGGAGCACGGGATCGAGAGGGGGGCTCCTCCTCCGCCCCTCGACGATCCCGCCGGCCCTCCTCGCCTCCCGCTCACTCCGCTCCCGCCTGTGGCCTCGCCCTTCCCCGCTCTTCCTCCTACTCCGCAGACGAACGACTCGGCGCAGCAGAATTCGCCGACCGCGGCCGCGAGCACGCCCCTGGAGCAGGGGACCTGGCGCTCCCGCTCGTGGGGCGAAGGCAACGACGACGACGGCGACGACGGAGGAGGTCGAGGCGACGTTTCCGCTTTCGCTCTCGCTTTCGTCGTCGACGTCGCCGGCAGTTCCTGGTCTCTTCTCGACAGGACGTGCGCGACTCGAATGCCTCGGTGGCTCCTCGACGCTACAGAGACGAGGACAAGGACGCACAGGGCGAGGAACAGCGCCTCGTAGCTCCGGATGGAGGGCCTCGATGGTCGAAGTTTCTTGGTTGAACGTCGGCGACGATCAATTTCTTCATCGCCGCCAACCATGTCCCCGAAGGCTCGATTCCGATCTGTGGAGCTGGTCACAGGCCTGGTGAGGTCGTTCACGGTCTCCGATCGAGCTGGCAGCGCGAAGTAGGACGACAGCAAGCTCTACGAGAAGAGAGATAAATGAAAATGAATAGAGAAAGATTGTTTTGATTCCCCCACATTTTTTTTCGGAAAAAAAAACTCGTCTCCTTCTCCTTTCTCTCTCTCTCTCGACATCCTCCGCCACCTGGTTCTTTTATTTTCCTAATTCAGTTATCATCGTACACGTTGTCAAAATCTCAAGAATCAGGCGCGACGCGCCGGCCAGCAGAGGGCCACAGAATTGAAGGACCAGAACCCGAAAGCGAAGACACCCCGCGCTGCTTGACCCTCGCCGCGACCCCGGCCGCCGCTGCCGCCGCGGCCTCTAGCGCCGCGGCCACGTCGAGCAGGCAGCCGAGCCCGAGCCCGCGCAGCGACGCCGCCGCGGCGTCTCTCGACGTCAGCACCAGGCGCGACGAGGAGGAAGAAGCCGACCCTTTCCTTCCTTTGCCTCCCTCCTCTCCCAGGTCGACCCTCGACAGCGACGGCGCGCGAGCGAGCAGCGCCCTGACGTGGCCGCTGCTGGCTGCGCGCAGCGGCCTGATGACGACGAGCGCCGCGGCGTCGGCGGTGATTCCAGGCTGCTCGCCGGTGGAGCGGCGCAGCAGCGAGGAGCGGAAGGGCGAGGAAGGGAGGGAAGACGAGGACGACGAGCCCGCCGCGCCTTTCTCTTCCCGCCCCGTCGGCGCCGGATAGACGACTGTCGCGCCCGCCGCGAGGGCCGCGGTGGCGACGGCGGCCCACGAGTCGTCGATGGTCATTATCCGATTGCTGCCGCTGTTTCCCGCCGAAGAGCCTGCCGCGAATGTCGCGTGGCGCTGCGGCGACGGGTTGTTGTTGTTGCCCCACTGCTGCTGCTGCTGCGTCGGCGTCGGCGAGGGTGAGCGCAGCGACGACAGCAAAGGGCCGGCGGCGGTGCTCCCGTCGCTGCTCGCGGCGCTCTTCCGGACCCCGCTGCCTTTACCGAATTCGAGCTCGCGGAGCCTCTCGCAGCGTCGCAGCGCTTTCAAAACGGATCTCGCATCGAGAGGTCCAGCTGTATTTTTTGTTTTTCCGTTTTTTTTCGAGGGAAAAAAAAAGAGCCGAGATGAGATGAGGTCGAGAGCGAGGAAAAAAAAACTGCGAGGGATGGGAGCTTGAGCCCCTTTTTCCCCATCAAAGACTCACCAGAAGACATCACCGCGCCGCTCAGGTCGACGTGCGTCAGCTGCGGCAGGCGCGAGAGCGCCACGCGGAGCCCCTCGGGCCCGACGCCGCGGCAGCCGCCTGAGCCGAGAGACAGCCGCTCAAGCCGCGGCGCCGCCGAGGCCAGTGCCGCGAGCCCGGCGTCGCTGAGGCTCCCCACGCCGGCGCGCTCGTAGCGGGGAGGCGGGCGGTTGCCGTTGGAAGAAGAAGAAGAAGAAGAAAAAGAGGGCTCCGTCGCCGTCGGGCTGGAGAAGTTCAGGGCTCGCTGGAGCCCGGCGCCGCAGCCGCTGCCGTTGGAGACGAGGCTCCGCAGCGTCCCCGAGCAGAGCGCCAGCGCGGGCGCGTCGGCGTCGCCGAATCCCGTGCCGCTGAGATCGAGCTTTTCCAGCCTCGGCGTCTCGGCTAGGAGCAGCGCCAGCGGCGAGGGGGGGAGCGGGGGAGGGAGAAGAGAAGAGGCGGGAGTTTCTGGGCTGCCGCTGCTGCTCTTGCTGCTGCACGTGCTGCTGCCTCCGCCGCCGCCACCGCAGGGCCCCGTGTTCGACAGGTTGAGGTGCCGCACGGGCGCTCGGAACTCGGGCCTCGAGGCAACCCCCTCCCCCAGAAGATCGAGCTTCCCTTCCCTCGCCAGCGCGCCCCGCCGGAGACCCTCCGCGAGCAGCTCCGGCATCGTCATCGCCGTCGCCGCCTCGGCGCCCGGGAGCCCCTCCGTCGCCGCCGCCGCCGTCGTGTTCATCGTCGACGGAGTGACCTCGGGCACGCACCCGGAGACGTCGAGGCTGGCCAGCGAGGGCAGGGAACCGACGGCAAGGGCGTCGGCGCACGAGAGGCGCGCGCCGCGGAGCGTGAGCCTCTCCAGGAGGGGCGCCGCCGAGGAGGACTCTCTGGGAGCTGCTCCTGCTGCTGCTCCTGCCGCTGCTCCTGCTGCTGCTCCTGCCGCTGCTCCTGCTGCTGCTGCCGTTGCTCTTCCGAGTGCTGTCAGCGCGGCAGAGGCCGCCAGTGACCCGTCTCCGAGCAGGATGGCGTCTGCGTCGGCGGCGGAGAAGAAGAGCGCGGCGGCTGCCTCGGCCGCGGCCGGGGGGCGGCAGCCGACGGCGAGCTCTCGAAGGAGCGTCTCGCAGCCTCTGCTCGTCGTCGCTCCCCCTCTCTCCTTTCTCCTCGCCTCGAGCCCGAGGCCGCAGCGCCAGTCCTCCGCGGTCGCCCGCTCCAGGGACTCGCATCCCCGGACGTCGAGCAGGGAGAGGGGCAGAGGAGGAGGAGGAGGAGGGGGGGAGAGGGACAGAGGAGGAGCAGGAGGAGGCCGAGGGGGAGGAGGTCCATCGCCGCCGTCGCGCTCCTCGTCCCTCGCTCCCCCGCCGAGGGCGCGGAGTTGCTCCCGCCCAAAGCCGCTGCACCCGACGACGCGGAGCTCCCTCAGGGAGCCGCTCGCTCTTCGCAGAGCGGC
>Ga0315289_10011314_pt1 | contig 12657 bp, 16 predicted proteins | sample YL17G11_40_MG_FD_203452 | JGI IMG/M metagenome (GOLD analysis project Ga0315289, IMG submission 203452) | Sediment microbial communities from Yellowstone Lake, YNP, Wyoming, USA - YL17G11_40 | ecosystem: Environmental > Aquatic > Freshwater > Lake > Sediment | place: USA: Wyoming | collected...
CCAAAGATCTCAAACGGGACTACGGCTTTGACTGGACCCTCCAATTAGGCAAGGTAGACCGGGCAGTGCGGGCGCGTACAGTTGAGCCTTTTGGCGATCCGGTCAATATCTCCCACCTGGTAGACCCACACCTGGCAGAACTGGCCGAAACCATCGTTTCGCATGCCCGTAGCCTGTGGAGTGCGGGCGTGGAACTCAAAGCGGTCGTGCTCACGGGCGGCGGTAGCCTGGAGATGGCTCCCTACTTTCGCAAGGTGTACCCTCATGTGCGCATGGTGGGCGGTGATCCTCAGTTCGCTAATGTGACCGGCTACCTGCGCGCGGGACTGCGCAAGTTTGGGGCGTAAAAACGTGTTGACAAACACAACACGTCAACGGCTTTGTATTAACAAACGCAACACGTTTCTGGGGGGTTACGGTGCCTTTTATTCACGTGCGGCTTAGAGAAAACTTAGACGATGACATCTTTGCCTGGTACGAGTCCCAGGGGGACAAGTCCGGGGCGGTACGTGAAGCAATTCGCCTGGCCAGGCGGCTGCAGAATGGGGAAAGCCAAGAGGCGATAGTCAAAGAGGCGGTATCGCGCGAACTGGCCCGGCTTCCTGAAGTCATAGCGACGGCGGTGCGCGAGGCGCTGGCGTCCTACCGCCTGACCCCATTTGAACCTGTCCGTGAGCCTGGCACGGAAGACCCGGAACTGGCGGCCAGGCTGAACGAGCAATTGGACACTTTTTTCAAGGACTGACCGGTTGGCATTCTGCCCACGTGGGGATGCTCTCGCTCACGTGGGCAGAGGCGAACTGGTGAGATAGGCCAGGGGCAGCAACCCCTGGCCTGGCCAAGGAAAACCACGTGAGGGGCACGTGATCCGGTTTCATTATAGGGAGGGCGGTTACAATGTCAAGTTTAGAGCAAACCTGTAGCGTGATCATGCTCTTGTGTGGCATGGGCGCAGTGTTGCTGTTTTGGGCGGCGCTGGCAATCGAGCGGCAACGTCGGCAACTGGCAGCCTTGCAGAGTTACAGCGTCAAGACGGCCTACCGTGCGCAGGCGTATCGCTGGGAATGTGAGGCCTTGCGCTTACGGCTGGCCCTTGTGGCCTTTGTGCTGGGCAATGAACCGGCTGGGTGGGGAGTTGTGATCTGAGGGAGGTAGAGTGATGGTCAAACGAATGATGACCTTGACGGTGATCCTGGCGGCGGCCGTGATCCTGGCTGCCGGGTGCGGCGGCAGGGATCCCGATCCGCTTGACGAGGTGCGGGTGGAAAGCACACGGCAAGCCGTAGCACTCGAGGCGACCCGCACGGCTTTGGATCTTGAGCGCGAGGCGTTTGAGTTGGAACGGTCAAGGGCGCGGGCAGATTCCGTTGACGTGTTCCTGATGGCTCTCCCCTGGGTGGTCCTGGGAGTGGGGTTGCTGGCCTGCGCGGTCGTGGCCTGGCAAATGCTCCCGATCCTCACGGCACGGCTTGGACTGGTGCGGCGCAAGCCAGAGGAAGGCGAACCTGTGTGGCTCCTGGGCAAGAATCGGCTGGCTTTGCCTTTGCGCTCGGCGAACTCTTACCAGGACCTCACACAGGGGCGCGAGCGTGCGCCACTGCTGGCAGAATCGGCGGAAGCACAGGAGCGGGCGACCCTGCGCCAGCAGGCCGTCAACCTGGCGCTGGGGCAACAGGCGGCCAAGACGGTTGAGGCGCGCACGGGGCGCGGTGCGGGCACGGTGATCATGTTGCCAGATGGCGAACCGGCACGGGCGGAAACCCCAACCCTGCCGGCCCCCTCTCCTGTGCGAGTGGTAGAGCCTGGGGAGGTCAAGGCGTGGCTGGGTGACGTGGAACCCCGATTGCTCACGGAGGTGATAGACGATGGAGATTGAACAGACTTACCTGGACCGGGGAGCGCGTATCGCGCGCATGGTGCCCCACGTCCTGGCCCAGCGCGGCCTTGAACCGTGTTTCACGGATTGGCTGTTGACCCGCACGGAAAGCGGCCAAACCTGGCTTTTCGGGGCGCTGGATGTGCGGCAGGTGACGCGGCTGGAGCGGTACATAGATCCGGACCTCTTGCACCAGGTTTGTACCGTGTGTCGGGGCGTGCCGGTCTACCTCTCCAACACATCGGGGTTGCGGTACGGCTTCCTTCTCTCCCCCCGGCCCCGGCTGCCAGGTCGTGCGGACTTTCCGGGCATCGAGCGGGGTATAGCGCGGCTGGGCGTGGGTGTTCGTGGGGAAGTACGCGAGACCTGGGAGCGGTTGGGCCACTTGCTTGTGGCCGGGATGACCGGCGTGGGCAAGTCGGTTTTCCTGCGGCTACTGGTGCACCAGGCAATAACAGACGGCGCCCGCTTGTTTCTGGCAGACCTCGACGGTGCGACCTTCCCCATGTTGCGTGACAACCCGGCGCTTCTGGCCCCGATTGCCGGCGACCCGCAAGAGGTGCACCAGGTCGTGGCGCTGGCACTGGGTGAGTGTGACCGGCGCGCGGCACTGTACGCGGCGATGGGGGGCTATCCCGACAAGTTGGATGAGTACAACGGCCGGGCGGCAAAGGCAGGGGAGGAAACCTTGCCCCGGGTGCTGGTGATCCTGGATGAGTTTAATGCAACGGTCGTGGCCAGCGGCGGCGCACGTGCGCAGTTTGCGGCCGATGTGGCGACCCTGTCCTGGCGTGGGCGCAAGTTTGGCGTCAACGTCATTGTAGCGGCCCAGGACTTTGCTAAAGACATCGTGGGCAGGATGCGAGATCAGTTGACCGCGGTACTTTTCCGTGTTCAAAGCAAGGAACTGGCGCGGGCGGTCAACTGCGCGGGCGCATGGAAAATCACACGGCCCGGGCGGGCGCTTTCCCCGAGGTGGGGCGCTTTCCAGGCGTACTTTTTGGACAAGGGAGACCTGGCGGCTTCGATGCCCGGCGCTGGCATTCTCTCGCAGGCAGAACTCGACATGATCCGCTGGGCGCTGGAGGAAAACGACGGCTACCTGAGTCTGGCAGACGTCCAGGAGCGGGCGCACACGCTCGCGCGGGCGGGCGCGGGCGCGGGCGCGCGCGCGCGCGTGTGCGTGGGGGAGACAGGTCAAGGATACGCACGGCGGCTTGCTGATGCGTGGGCGGCGCGCGGTTGGTTGGAGAAAGACCCATTGGCCGGAAACAAGCGGCGCATCACCGACGATTTGAGGCAAATTGCCTACAAACTACAAACCCTACAAACCCTACAAACCCTTACCTCTGGCCTACAAACCGACCTACAAACCGATCCGGCGCAACCTACAAACCTACAAACCGACCTACACGGCCCGGTGGATGACATCGTGGGCGCGCTGGGCGCTGATCTGCCCATCAACTGGAGGTGAACCGATGAAACTGCCGAAGAAGGTCTTAGAACTGTGGGCGAACACGCTAGACAAAACACTGTCACGATCTGGGCTGCCCGTCAAGGTCATGGGTGGGGAAACCCGACCTGATGGGGTTACAACGTTTGACATCCTGGCACCTGAAACGACGTGGACGCGAGAAATGGCGCGGGCGCTGGGCGTCCAGGAAGTGCGCGTCAAACTGCAAATCGAGGTGGTCCCGTTCGTGGTCGTGGTCAAGGTGCGTGAGCCACAACCGGAACCGAGGCACGAGCGGCACCTGGAGGCCGATTGGACGCCGTGCTTTGTGCGAACCGAGGACGTCCCAACCGACCAGGGCTGCCAGCACGTGACGGGCATTCGCGGCGTACCGTTTATGACAGGCGGGTGATGTATGGCGACACAAGAGTTGACGATATACCGTTGTGAGCAATGCGGTGTTGAGTTTCGGGGCGATAAGTTGAGGTTTTGCCCGCATTGTGGCAATTCCCTTAAACGCCCGGGGCGGGTGAGGCGCTTCTTTTTCGTGATTCTGTTGACGGGATTGTGCTCTGGCCTGATGTTTGTAGGCCAGATGGTGGGGCAGATGTTACAGGGCAACCCCGACCTTCTCCCCTGGGTGATCCCGGTCTTGGCGGTGATCTTGGCACTGGCCTGGGAGCGGGTTACACGGTCCCGGCCCAAGCAAGAGGGAAGCAAGGTGAATTAAGACGTGGTGACACACAACCTGCCGATCTGGTGCTCGAGTACGTGGTGCCTGTCACCACAAGAGAGGAACAAAGACAATGGATGATCTGAATATTGACCGACTGTTGGACCTGGCAGCGATGTGTGAAACGGCGATTCAGGATTGTGCTAATGAGTTGACCTGGTTACAGGCCGGACTTAAGGACCTGGATAGCCAGACGTGCACAGGCCGGGAGTGGTGGCGCGATAGGGGCCATCCAACCCGCGAAGAGAAGTTGTACATCCTTCACAGTGTCGGCGCGGCCTGTCCTGTGCACGGCAAGCCTGAGCCTGGCGGGCGGTTGCGGGTGTATGTTGGCAACGATTTTGAGCGCATTAAGGAAGCGCGGCAGGCGATAGCGCGAGAAGTACAACGGCAGGAGATGGAGGCTCGAGCGCAACAGATACGGCATGGCCTGGCGTCTTGTGGCTACCACTTCCGGGCAATCTTCGGGTTGTTGGGGTACAAGGTTGGTGACACCAGTGGCCAACCTGGTGAGTGAATTTGTCACCACTGGTGCGCCTGGTGATGACTGATGACTATACGCACTCGAGCTGCTTATGGCCAAGAGTGAATTTGTCACTACCAGGTGCACCTGGTGGTGACAGCGGGATGGTGTCAACGGCGATGATCACGGCCCGATCCTGGACGGCCTGTCACCACTTGGGCGTGGTGACACAAAGAGCTGGCCAGCATCGAGCGAATGTCACCACACAGTGAGTGGTGAGGAGCACTTTGTCAAACGTATAACCCACTTGCCCTGGCCGTGCGAACCGGACCGGAAGCAAGGATGACAGAGGGGCATGGTGGGTCTTGCACGGTGAGAACGTCCGTGCTACAATAGAAAAAGCCCCCCGGCACTGGGATGTCGGAGGGCGGCGCGTCAGACCGGAGCGGCGGCCTGACAGAGATAGGATAACACAAAAGGCCGTCGCTGTCAAGTAGAGAGGAGGCGGCCTTTTGCCATGTCAGAGAAGAAGCTTCTTCAATCCGTAACTATCCCTGGTACTGTCGTGCAATTGCATGCACAGATACAACGTCTCGAGCTCCGTTACTCCTGTGAGTGGCGATCTTCTGAAGGCGAATACCTGCGTTTCCAGTGGGTGACTCCTACTATAGGCTCTGATCTATCTACTCGGGGAAGATGCTTAGTGACGAATGCTTTGACAGTCTTGTCAGACCGGGCTTTGCGTGATATGAGCAAGAACAGAACTGATTCCGAACTTAAACCCGGGTATGCTGGTGTTGAAGCTTACGAACACGCTAACGGAACGATAGTTCAGTTCTGGGATGGGTATAATCCTCAAACCCCTTGGGCCAAGTGTCAACGGATAGGGAAGTCCTTTGAGAAGTTTTGTCAAATGGTTATCTCGGAAATACAGTCTGCAGCGATCAAGTCTGGATTTGATACCAGGAGTAGGAACGGGGGCATAACGATTCAGGTAGAGGAACGGGCGAAAGTATTTTGCTCACTCAAAGAGAAGCATCCTGAATGGACTCAGACCAAGGTAGCGGTGGAAGCGCAGGAGATATTAGGTGAATCGTGGCTTACAGGCCAGGATGTCAGAAATGCATATAGAGCGATGAAGTGGACCTGGAAGAAACGAGGAAAGAGAAATCGTTAAAACTGGTATATCGTTAAAATAACACTTAACGTTTTCAAATGGTGGTTTAATAGGCTCAGGTTTCTGCCCTGAGCCTATGTGTTTGGTTAGGAGGTGTTGGCCAATGGCTGGTTTGCGAGTCAACTTAAATTGGGAGGAGGCCCAAGCATTGAAAATACTGGCTGAGTCTGAGTTACGTGATCCCCGTGACCAGGTGCGCGTTATTGTACGGCAGGAACTACAGCGACGGGGATTGTTGCCAATGGTAGAGTTCTCTGAGCCAAAGGGCATGCAGGCCCAGGGGCATAACGTGGCGGCCCTCGTTAGTTATTAGTAGCAGGCAAGAACCGGAAGTTCCGAAAATGTCAGTGCGTGGCTGGCGCAGGCGCAGCGCGTGGAAACGCAGGTCAGAATCGTGATGAAACTGGGTGAGTCTAACATAACAGATATAGTCGGAAGTGCGTTACCGTGTAGATTGGCAGTTATTGTCAAGTGCCCCCCCCCGGCAAAAAACGTCGGGCTGAGCGGGCGGCGCTATCTGGGCGGCGAGAAATCGCACCAATTTTAGAACCAGTGGAGCGGAAACAATGGACATTGGCAAGGTTAAAGAGACAGTGCGCATCGAGGAGGTTATTACCGAAACGCATGACCTGCGTGGTAGTGGCCGTTACCTGCGCGCTGTAGCACACGACAGTCTTGTCGTGGATACACACGGTCAGGCATATTTTTGGAATAGCCAGGGTGAGAGCGGCGATGTCATCACCTGGACGATGCACCGGCGGCGCTGCGACTTCAAGGCGGCCGTGGAGTGGCTTTGCCAGCGGGCAGGGCTGCCGGCGCCCGAGTGGGGCGGTGAAGATGCGAAGGCTGCGCAGGAACGGCGAACGCGGTACGAGGCGCTGACTGTGGCGGCGCGGCACTTTGTCCGACTTCTGCGGCAGAATCAGACAGCACTCGAGTACTGCAAGTCCAGGGGCTGGACTGAGGAGACGATCCAGCAGGCAGGGCTGGGATACGCCGACGGGGACGCAAAGGCGCTGCGCGGTGAATTTACCATGCACGAGATCGACCCGGCGTCGCCTGCTGCTACTGCTGCTTTCAAGATTGCGGCGGGAATGCTGATTTACCCCCACGTCGAGGGCGGGCGGGTGGTTTATCTATCGGCGCGGGCTGTGGCTGAAAAGCGACACTTTAATCCACCTGTTGAGCTAATCGGTGAGCGGCGCTGCTACCTGAATTGGCTCTATAGCCCACGCGAAGAGAACATTGTGCTCGTTGAGGGCCAGGCCGATGCGATCACGCTGGGGCAGTGGGGAATCCCGGCGATTGCACTGGCAGGTGTGGCGGCGGACCAAGTGCTCCTGAAGATGCTAGTCAGACACAAGATCATCTACCTCGCGCTGGACCAGGACGACGCGGGCATTAAGGCGGCCCGGGTCATCGCTGACTCGCTCGGCCCGCTGACACGCATAGTGACCTGGCCTGTGGGGGACGCAAATGAGTGGCTGCAGGCCGGGGCGACCGAGGATCAGGCGCGCGCGCTGCTAACTGCTGCTCCCGCGTGGGTGGAAGTTTTGGCCCGGGAGATTTCTGCGGCAGAAGGTGCCGACCGTGAGCGGATGCTGCGGCGACTGTTCATTCTGGTGGCACGGATGAACGAGTTTGCGCTGGCCACTGAGCGAGAGCACCTGGCCGGGATTCTGGAGATGGGCCTCCGGCAGTTCAATGGAATGTTAAAGGCGACGCGGGAAGATCCAGAACTTGCCGGGGCTGCTGCTACTGAGGATGGGGAGGAGCCGCTGATCACCATCGAGGTGGTCGGCGGGCTGATCGGTGGCAACCTATGCGAATTGGTCTACCAACCACCAGACGGCGCAATTGGGATAGGTAACAGCACCGGCGGTGGCAAGACCACCTTCGCCATCCGGCACGAAGATGGAGCGATCACAACGGCTCCGCACATGGATGTGGAGCACGTCCGGTACGTGCCGATCCCGGCACACAATCGCATCCTGAGTGAGCGGGTCGTGCACTTCCCTACTGCCCTCGGGGAGTCCACCTCCGTGCGCGACCTGGTGCACCTGATCCAGCACACGGTCCACAAGTACGTGGACGTGGATGTGTTCTATGAAACGCTTTCTGCATATTACGTTTTGTTCTCCTGGCTCTATGATTGCTTCAACACCGTCCCTTACATCCGCGCGCTTGGGGATGCAGGGACCGGCAAGTCGCGGCTGATCCAGGTGGTGGGGGCGATGTGCTACCGGCCGATCTTCGTCTCGGGCGCGGCGACGGTTTCGCCGATCTTCCGCATCCTCGACCGATACCGGGGAACGTTGGTGCTCGATGAGGCAGATTTTGGCAGGAGCGATGAGGCGGCAGACATCGTGAAAATCTTGAACACCGGCTACCAGCGGATCCAGGGCACCGTGCTGCGCAGTGGTGACCGGAACGAAGGTTTTGAACCAGAAGTTTTCGTCGTTTATGGGCCGAAGGTGATCGCAACCCGCAAGAAATTCCAGGATTCAGCATTAGAGACCCGGTGCCTCACGAAGGAGATGGGCAGCCCTACAACGCGCGCGGATATTCCGATTGATCTGCCGATGACATTCTGGACAGAGGAGGCCCCGGCCATCCGCAACCTGCTACTGCGCTACCGGCTACAGCACTGGCAGCCACAAATCGAACTAGATTACAGTGGGCTCAATATGGCAATTGAGCCGCGACTGAACCAGGTGACTGTGGCGCTTGTTACCGTGATTGAGGACGCCGATCTACGCGCGGATTTACGGGCCTTCATTGAGGACTACGGGGAGCAATTGATCGAAGCGCGCTCTGAGAGCCTAGCTTGCAAAGTGCTGGAAGCTGTCTGTGTCCAGATCGAGCAGGAAAAACACAAGCCGGACGGTGCACGGGATTTCTCCGTTACCACAATTACTAAGTTGGCGAATCTTTTAGCTGACTATGAAAACATGGGTGGAGATGCGCCAAAGGTTGCCCGGGCGAGGCTTGAGGGTACTACTTCTGCCATGAGTCCACGCGGGGTGGGCGGTATCTTGAAAGCCGATCTCCGGCTACGCACGGAACAAGTTGGACAAGGCAAACAGCGACGGCGGCATGTTATGTATGAGCCTGGGCGAATTGAGGCCCTACGCCGACGCTATGGCGTTTCAAACGACGACCTTGTGAGCCTTTTAGAAATCGTGAATGAGGTCGGGGCGGCGGAGGAAGATATCCGACAGGAGCAAACGGGCCAGATTCCCCTGCCCTCTACTTGATTTGGGTAGGGAGACATTGGAGACGTTGGAGATGTTATCCAGGGAGTATGGGGGATGGATTTGAAATTTTTATTTTTTACCCCCTTTAGGGGTCAGGCAATGTCTCCAACGTCTCCAACGTCTCCCCAAACGGTGATTCTTACTGAAAGTACGTCAAAATGTGGATTGTATATGTATCAAGGCTATGGTTAACAAAGTAAGTTTACTTTGGGGAGACATTGGAGACGTTAGGAGACATTGATGTGATAATAGCGATTTTTTTGTCTTGGCGTGGGGAAAGGATAGAGAAATGAAGCACTTAAACCAGTATTTGGAAGAGGCAATGTCTCCCAACGTCTCCAATGTCTCCCGCTAGGGACAGTCGGGGGGAGGACCTCACTAAGTTGTGGGTGGGATCCTGCCCCGGGCCACTCAGGCACGCTGCGATTCCTTCTCGCAGTTCGTTCGTGTGGTCAGTTCCTAACCTCCTTCTTTTCACCTGGGGGGCACAAGCCAGCCCCCCAGGTGGGGGGGAGGGAAGGACACAAAATAACATACGTTAGGAGGTAGGCAATGGACAACAAGGATGTACAATTGGCTTGTGATGTGGTGGCTCAAGTGTTGGAGAGTCACCCGGAGGTGTCACGGTTGAGCCGTTCACAGTACCGGCAGTTATTCCGTGACCTGGTAGTGGAGGCCAGCGACGCCGTGCAAGAGGGCGATACTGACCTCCAGGAGGTCCCAAGCGAGTGGCAGGCTGAGCTTCGCGCCTGGCTTGAAGATGACCGGGATCTCGAGACCTTTTTCAACGTTGCGGGGTTGGGAGATCCGGCGGGCTATAACCTGGCCGAGTTTGGACGGGGTAGGGAGCGGCGAGCTAAGCCGCAACCCAGAACCTTGAAGGCGTTACCGGCCGAGTGGCGAACGGTGCTGGCGGAGTGGGTGAAGGAAGGTCACGCGCTGCGGGAGTTCTTCGAGATGGGACAGACAGACCTCGGTGATCCCGCTGAATATGACCTGAGTGCGTTCGCTGACACCGATGGCGCATGGATTGCGGAACTCGCAGAAGGGAGAGTATGATGGAGAACAAGAGCATACACCCGAGGTCCGTCCTAGGGCGGATTATGGCAACCGAGGAGGCTGTGCAGGCAAAGCGGCAGGCTGTACTAGACCTGGTGCAACGACGGCGGGCAGAGCTGGCTGACCTGCAAACCACGCTGAGTGCGGTGCCAGTGGATACGGATGACCTGCCAGCCGTGGCCGGGATCCTTGGCCAAGGGGAAGCACTTACGCACCTGTTGGCAGAAACAGGCAAGGAAGTAACCCGCCTGACCGGTGAGTTGGACAAAGTGCGGGAACGTGTAGCTCTCCTGGCGGTATCGCGTCTGGACCGGTTAGAGGCCGGTATCGCTACTTTAGCCGACGAAAACCGGGCGGTGCCTGGCTCCCCAGTCCAGAGGCGTCAAAAACTTCTTGAGGATCGCTACCGGTTGATGTTGCTGGCCGGTGATCCAGACGAGGCGGCTAGGCTTTTGCAGGAGCTCGAGGTGCTGATCAGCGACCCGCAAAGGTGGAGCAGGATGCTGATGGACCTGGTGAGCTACAAGGCCGACCTCCTCAATGTCGCTGGTTTGCCCAGCAAGTAACAGAAGTGCCCAGGCTGGGGCGGGGGTTGCCCTTCGCCCCAACCTGGGTGGTGACACCGGATGCTGGCCAGCTCGAAGCCGGTGTCACCACTCACGCGGCGGTATAGGAGCGGGGGGAAACAGGATGTCAGAACAGTGGTACAGGATGCGGCGGAATTGGGACAGAAGAAAGTCTACCTGATCTTCCTATTTCTTGAGCTTGTCCGGCTGCTGATGAGTGATCACCTACAACCACCAGATGAAGAGCGTAAGGCGGTACTTGTGGGGGAGCTCGAGCGGCAAGGGATATGGCTGGCGGATATGGCGACCGGTAACTAAGGATGTGAGCGGGGGGCCAGGATGTTACTCACCGAGGCGATAGAGGCGCTTTGCATAGCAACGCGGGTGAATGGTAGAAGCGCCAGGACGGTGGAATCATACCGCCAGAAGTTGATGCCCTTGCTGACCTTCGTGGGCAATGTGCCGGTGGAGATGATCACCGTTGACGATCTGCGGCGCTATATCGCCGATCTGATGGATCCGCGTACCCTGTACGCCGGTCACCCATCACATAGACAGGTAGAGGGTACTCTTTCGCCGTTTACAGTGGCCAGTCACGTGCGGGCTTGTCGGCGCTTGTTCAATTGGCTGGTAGAAGAGGACAGAATCGAAACAAGCCCGATGCGGCGCATCAGGACGCCACAACCGAAGCGGCGCGAACCTAAAGGAATCATCCGGCAAGACTTCCTTGCCCTGCTGGAGACAACGGAAGGGGGAAGTCTGGATGACCTGCGAGACCGGGCTATCATCTTCTTTCTGGCTGATACCGGCTGCCGAGTAGGGGGGTTGTGTGGGTTGCAGGTCCAGGATGTGAACCTGGGTGACAGGCTGGCCGTGTTGACAGAGAAGGGGGAGAAAACGCGGCTTGTACCCTTCACGAAAACGACGGTACAAGCAATCCAGGACTGGCTAGAGGTGCGTCCACAAGACAAAGGCCCGGCGTTGTTTGTCGGACTGGGGAACCGGGCGAAAGACACCCTTTCACGGAACGGTGTTGAAACGATGCTCAAGCGCAGGGCAAAGCGGGCAGGTATCACAGGTCCGGTTAACCCTCACGCTTTCCGGCACGGTTTTGCCAGGGACTTTCTGTTGGACGGCGGGGACCTGGGGACGTTGGCCGATCTCCTGGGGCACACAAGTGTGCTGGTCACCAAAGAGTTTTACGGGATCTTCACAATCCAGGAGTTACAGGTGAAGCACGACCGGCACAGCCCGGTGGCTCAGATTTTCAGAGATATAGAAGAAGGTTATGAGTAAAAAGAGCGAGTGGCTTGACCGGCTGCGCGAGTTCTGGCAAGCGCATCGGCAAGAGTGGGGAGCCAAGACGCGGGCGGTGAGGTTGCTTTTTGGCGATGTGCCGGCGGCGGGCTCGTACTGGGACCGGACAATGGAGGTGCTCGAGTTGTTGGAGTGGGAGGAGATAGAGAAACGGGAGGATATGCAAGATGGACTGTAAATCCGTTGGCTCAGCCTTCGCAGGTTCGAGTCCTGCCCGGCCCACTTTTTCTATTGGACGCGGATCAACACGGATCGCGCGGATTTGCATAGGGACCCCCTTGGCAGCGACTTTATGGTGCCAAGGGGGTCTCTTTATTAGTGGCACTAATGGCACAAGTGGCACTAGTGGCACAATCGCCTGCCGTGGAGAGGCGGTGATGGGTGGGACTTTCAGGCTAACGCGGTTTGTACTATGCTTGAAAGCAAATCGAAATGCGCGCTATCATTATATAAGTGAGATATAATTGAAAGCAGCAAGGAGGTAAGCTGGCGGGAGACAAGTACAGCTTGTCAGCTTGTCCGGTATGGGCGGTCGTATGGGCCTATTATAGCACAGAGTTCTATTATGTCAAGCATGGGTCCTCGTCCAGTTACCGGGCTATTTGCATAAAATCTAGAGTTGTGCTATACTAGCGTAACCGTTGCGCAATCTGACGGTACATGTTTCATGAAGGCGCGAATTTGAACAAAGGCAAAGCCTGTTGAACAGCGACTATGCCGGACAGGCAAATGACGGTTCCAGCGAATGGGCCGTCT
>Ga0315289_10011315_pt1 | contig 12656 bp, 15 predicted proteins | sample YL17G11_40_MG_FD_203452 | JGI IMG/M metagenome (GOLD analysis project Ga0315289, IMG submission 203452) | Sediment microbial communities from Yellowstone Lake, YNP, Wyoming, USA - YL17G11_40 | ecosystem: Environmental > Aquatic > Freshwater > Lake > Sediment | place: USA: Wyoming | collected...
CCTCTATCTTTTTGAAGACCAGGTCCTCTTGCTTGAAGAGCGAAACACGCTTTACAATAAACTGGATGATGGCAAAATAGACAAGGCTGAGCTTCACGAAGCGATGAAGAAAGCAGGACATATACTTATCCTGTCCAATCGAGAGATGTCGGAACAGGATGCGTATGAGCTCTTTAAAAGAAGGGAAAGCGTTGAAAAGATGTTTGATACCTACAAATCAACGCTATCTGCTGATAGATTGTATCTACAAGATGATGAGAGCGTCTTTGGACATGTGTTTATAGCCTTTCTGTCCCTTTACGCTTACTGCAAACTGGAATTGCTACTAAAGAAGGCCAAACTTAATAAAAAGATGGCACCCACAGATTTGCTCTTTGAGTTCAGTAAAGTATATCATATCAATTTCGGAGAGCGTGGAAGAGTTATGGAAGTTCCCAAAAAAATTAAAGATATAGAGGCTAAGCTTGGACTAAACATATTCCCTACATGATGCGGAGTTAAGGTTAAAAACAATCTATTGTTGGCTCACGACCTGAAATCGAGAAAAAGGCTAAATCCCAAGAGAGCAATAATAATAGTCGGGCGATGCTATTGAAAAAGGACGATTTCGTGAAGCTGATGGAGAGCTGCAAGATTCCCAAACGGTTCGATCAGCATCTTCTGGACCATGCTGCCGAGATGTTTGCCAAATGGGGAATGACAGCACACATGGATGAGAAGGAGCACCTCTTCGAGAGCTTCGGCCTGGCCTCCAAGCCTGAGGATAGCCATCTCCAGAAGCAGGAGAAGGCAGCTCTGCGCTGTGTTGTAAAGCGAATGATGGAGGCCAGGCTGAGCCGCAAGGATGCCGCCACCATCAAAAAGAACTTCAACAATATAATGCATCCGGACTTCAAGTGGGCAGAGGAATAGCTTTGGAGAAGGTGCTGCCTTGCCTACGATGAATTCACCAGGCTTGGTTTATGCAATGCTTATTTCTGTTGAAGTGAGCGGCCGGAAAAGAATCGGGGTAAGGCCAAACGTCATCGGTCTCCGCGTCTAGCAACTCAAAATACGGGCTTTTCCCCGTCTCTCTCAAGCTAAAAGTACAGCGCCGAGTATATGTGAATCCCTAAAAGCAGGGAAAGTATCCAGAAGGCTGCTGCCCATTGCATGGCTGCTTTGGGGGATAACCGTGGCCGAAAAAGCCCCAGATAAGCCAGGTTCACATAGATCCAAAGGATCACTGCTCCCACCCCAAGGCTGTGGTGAGCCAGGACCTCTAGATCGAAAAAAGGCAAGGGCGGAGCATGCTCTCTATAGCCTTCCATGGCGGGCAGCATCACTGCCAGTATGGCCAAAAGCTGCACCGGCATCGCCAGCCTCATGATTGTGCAGTGTCTCTTGAGCATCCTCCTCTTGGCCAGGCCCAAGGAAAACGCCAGGGCTATAGCCAATAAAATCTGGACAGCAAAATTTAGAGAGACAAGAGTGCGCAGATCCGGGATCATGTGCCTGTTTCTCCAGCGTGTTCATTCTGAAGGACCTTTGGCATGCTATAAATATGCTTCTCGAAAGCTGATCGTCCAGCTTTGCAGATATTTCTATTGTCTCTTTGGGAAGAAGATTCTCCTGCTGGAGGCAGCTTCGCAATGCCCCCTGGGATAGGCATCCATAAGATCTGCTTTCCAGAGGATGATTGGAGCGAAGAGACAGAAAGATGGGATCAGCCTCTAATCACTCGGCCTGTAGTTGGGATCGCGCTCCCTTTGCAGGCCGTGAGGCAAGTCGAAGTGCTCCATATACGGCTTGATATCCAATATGGGAGTTCCATCCAGGGCGTCCAGTCCTGTGACCTTGATCCTGCTTTTCTCTATTCCCAGGTGTTCGACTACGGTTATACCTATGGGATTTGGGCGACAGGGGCTGCGAGTGGCCAGCACGCCCCTCATGGGAATGCTAATGTCTCCCATGGGGTGGACCTTTTCCTGGTAGCCTGGCGTCCTATTCAGATGGTAAATCACCACCAGATTCTGGAACCTCTCCAGACCCTCGAGGGCTGCCAAGAACTCTTCATCAATAGCCAAGATGGATGTGGCGTTTCTGATCCTCTTTGGATCTTCAGATTTTTTGAACTCGTTTTCTACAAAACCAATGGGTGAGTAGACGATCTTCTCCAACACGCCAAAAGCCTCCTGCCAGTGGTCCACTAGAACGGCAAAGTTCGCATTTGCGATCAAATTGCAGTTCCAATAAGCCCTTATGCCAATCGAAAAATCGCGATAGCAAGGCCTATGCTGATATTGTAGATCAGACGATGGTCACCGACCTTTAACTTAGTACTCATTTACAAAGAGTTGATGGCAGATCTAGGTCATGGCCATCAGCTCGAGCTTCATCCTATCAGTGTCGTTGGAGCTGGCATCTGATTGGACGATTTGACTTTCCTCATCCGGGATATAGGTCAAGAAGAGCTTTCTCCTCTTTCCCTGGGACATCTTGACATGCCTGGGATCCAGATTCACGGAGCGCTTCATTACGCTTATGACCGTGGTCTTGTTCAAGCCCAGCATGTCTACCAGCTCATTTGTGGTATACCTATTCGGCCTCTCGGCCATGAGGTCGATGAGCGCTCTGGCATGCTTATCCAGGGCCTTGCCTTCTCCGGGGGTTGTCTGCTCAGGAACGGCAACGACGCGCATCTGTCTGGCCTTGAACTGGCTCTTCAAATCTGCCACGTCCTTGGACAGACGGTCTACCTGCTCCACCAGCCTCCCCAGCAACTCAACATCCCGCTGCTTCAAGCTGAGGTCGTTGAACATCTTCTCTAAAGCCGTAACTAGGGTCACCATGCCCTGGGCTTCTTTTCTTTCTTTCTCCTTCTCTTCGGATTTTGTTTTGTATATCTCCAAAATCTCCTCGAACATTTGTCGCCTTCTCCTAATGAACCTTCTAATTTGGTCTAGCCTTTAGAGATTATGTAAAAGACTACCGCTAGTACCAAAACTATCTTAGTATAAATACTTTTCTTAGTATTCTCGATAAAAGACTCATCAGGGATATAAAGAAGCAATTGCGATTCGGCGACGATGCTTCTCTTTATGTTAGCTCTTGGCTTTTCCTCGAGCTCAAAGACTGCCCTGCAAACTCCTTCAAAGCAACCGGCAGTTCTAGCAAGTTCCCAATTATCTTGTCAGCGGCCTTGATAAGGCGTGGAGAGGGGCTGCTGTCCTGCTGAACGGTGAGAACGGCAAAGTCAGCGGCCTCTAAGGCATAGATATCGTTTAGCCCGTCACCCACCATGACCACACAACAATATCTTTCTTTGAGCTCGAGGACAATCTCCCGCTTGCGCCTGGGACTGGCCACAGGATAAATTCTGTCTTCACCGATGCCATAGTCCAGTAGATATGAAAGGCTGCGCATGCTATCGCCTGATGCCACATAGACTTCAGCTCCCATGGATTTGAGGTCCGCCAGCACATCCACCAGGCCGGGAAAGGGAGCGCCTCCCGTGCTTATGGCATGGCAGATCTCTCCCAGCTCTGCATCGATAATCAGCCCCATGGTCTGGTATCTGTAGGGACCTTTGGCCCTTACTTTGCTGCAAACCTCTTGAATATCGGATATCTTGAGCTTGGAGCGGCGAATTACCTCTAAGACCAACTCCCTTGAAACTGGGGTACTGGAGCAGCTTATTTCAAATCTCTCACCATTTCCGTCGAGAAGAGATCCGATTGGATCATAGGGAGCGAGGGAAGCTACTATTGCCGGATCGAGCTCGAGAACCACCAGGGCCCGGCCTCTCTTCTCCATGATCAGCTTCCAGGTGATAACCCGCTCTATCATGCACCCCCGGGCGATATCTTTGGCCACTCTGTACATCTTCAGAAGGGTGCCTGCAGCGTCCAGCACAACGGCCAGATCTTCCGGCATCAAAGAGTACCTCCAGCACCTGGAACACGGGTGGAGGAGAGGAAGAGATCAACATGTCGGTCCTGCGTGGCCGTCAAAGGCGTCCGGCCTTCAGCTGTCGCGAGATTGAAGCTTAATGGTGATCAATCTGGGCTACGAGGCCTGCCTCAACAGAATGTCACTTGAGCCGACGAGGGGATGCTGCCGTTCGTCTTTTCTCGCGCCCTGCAAAGAGATGGTATCCCGGGAGAGCAGAGGGCCACTTGTCGTCTACCTGCAAATTGACTCAATCTAGAAAGAGCTTCGCCCAAGTCAAGCTTCTTGGCTGCCTTTAGGATGGCATATCCCCCAATCAGAGGCTGACATCCCGCTCGCGCCCCCTGACCCGCCCCTGGAGACTTTTTCTCTGTTGGCATCTGTCTTTTGCCAGGACTTTCTTTTGCAAACCGCAAAAGATATAAACTTAAAAAAATATCTTCCATTGTATGAGCCCCTCTAAGACTGATGTCAAAGGCCGTTTATCAGGGAGGACGTTCTGGGATGTAGTTCACGGGGACATCGTTGAGAAGCATCCCAGGATATATATCGTAATTATAATATTATTGATAATTCTTTTGTCGGCTCTGGCTGCCTATCTGCTTTTGGATATAGCTAGGCATTCTTCCCTCCCTCCTTTTAGCAATGGAATGTCTCAGGGCCTTTTTTCGGGGGGGTGCAGCTTTAGCATCCCAAACAATGACATGCTCCATAATACCACCATTTCTCGAGATATGGCTCTCGCTCAGAACAGCACCGGCCCTCAAGAGATGATACCCTCTCAGGACATCACTACATCTCCTAATAGCAGCATTAAATCACCCTTTTTGCTCACCCTGCAAGGTTCTGCAGCGGTGCTAGCAGCCGGAATTGACTCTCTGACAAACGCAACTGTCCAGGTCTGGAGCTCTCTGGGCTCTGACGGGACGATCTCAAGAATATCAGGTCCGGCAAAGGCTTTACAAGAATCTATCAGGCAATGGCCATCCTCCATTAACAGCTGGGCGAGCCCCTCCCTGACGCCTCTGTTGAAATTCCTGGGCGATAACGCCAGAGGGATCGGGGATAACGCCAGAGGTGTCCCCCTTCCGCGGGCAAATTTTTCTTTCAAATTCCCCAGTCTTATTGCGCATTAGCTGAAATTTCTACCTCAAAGCATTTCGCCAAGGATGGCCGAAGATCGAATGCGGAAAGAGTGATCTGGTGAATATTCTGATAAAATACCACCAGCATTAATACTGCCAGTATAGCGATAAACTTTTTAGCCAGAAGCTCCCAATAAATAAATTAAACCAAGCTGAGGGGTAGAAGGACGAAAGGAGTGGCAATAGCTCTGTTGCTATTCTCCTTGGTGGCAACGGCATCTGGGACACCAGCTCTCTCCGAGCCGCTACAGGACGGAGAATTCTGCAACAGGCTGAAGGTTACAGGCACGGGCACTTTCGAGGTGGGCGTCTCTGTAGTGGACAGGAATCTGGCCCTGGAGTACTATAATATACTCTACGGTGACGGCGACCTGGAGATGGATACTTCCACTGTGGAGGCGCAGAGATCCGCGAAATTGCACCCCACGGGCGAGGCCACACCCTTGAACCTCTACGAGGGATCAAAGCTCACCTACTCCGGAAAGACCCCCATGGTGGGGATGAAATACATACACTCCAAGTCCTTCTGGGGTGGCATTGGGGCAGAGGTCATGGAGAGCTTCCAGGTCACAGAGATGGATAGGGAGGGCAGCACCTTCTTCGCCTCCACCAACCCGGCCAGCTATCTCAAGGATCCTGCTGCCATCCGCGAGATCCTGGAGAAGAGCCCTGTCCATACCGTGGGCATTGAGACCAGGAACGCCTTCAACGGTACCTGGGAGACAAACGCCAGGATGCACAAGATCTTCTCCAAGGATGTGAAAGTGCACGAGGCCTTTACCGGCAGGTTCGAGGTGGAGAAGCTCCTCAAGTTCCATGAGAATCCTGTGGCCGAGCCCTCCCGGCGGGGCTGTGATGACATAGACTGCTAACGGAAGCGCGGCGCTCGCTGCCATGCCATCTCACATCTTTTTGCATAGTGATTGAAGTATAAATAATAGAGAAATGGAGGATAAGCAGATATAGTTTAGGAGGATGGCAAATGGGCAAAATCAACTGTCTTTGGGCAGCGGTGGCCGTTCTGAGCTTTACGGCAATGGCTGCAGATTTCAACTTAACTGGAGATTGGGAGACACAAGGAGCAAGCTGCTATTTTCGACAGATAGGCGATGTTGTATATTGGTATTGCGAAAGCTCTCCCCAGAATCCCGACTGGACAAGTGTCGGCTTTGGCAATATAGTGGGCGATAAGGTAATGCTGAACTGGACCGATGTTCCCAAGGGCAATAAATCTCTAGTAGGCTCTGTGGTGCTGAATATCACATCCAACGACCAGCTGCAGGTGATGAACGAGAGCGGAGAATGGAACGAGACTGTAATGCTAACCAGAACCAGCAGCGGATTCTGAATTTCCGGAGAGAAAATGCGGAAAGCCTCGAGCCGGATAAGAACACTCGACCAGTGAGCTTTGAAGAATCCCGCGGATGGATCTAACCTGCCGGATGGCAGTGACCTAGCGTTGCCAGTCTGTTATCACTGCCGGCCTACCGCGGAGCTTTTGCTCATGCCGACCATAGGCGGACGGTTGCCTTTAGTGAGGCAGCAGGAATTATGAAGATAATTGATATGCTCCCTTTCCAGCCTTTAAGCTGGGAGGAGAGGCTGGCGGCTGGCAGCGATGGCAAACAGTGATCCTAGCCTCGATGTCGTTTCGGCACTGCAATCGTCTTTCGCAAATTGATTGGGAGAAGCTAATGCCCTTCAGAGAGAAAGATGCCCTGATTTTGCCAAAGCAGCTTATCCCCGGCAATACGTGATTTTCAGTCCCCCAAGAAAAATGGTAGTCTACCGATAATGAGTTGTTGAACATGAAAACCGCAGCGAAAGGCCGTGGCCGTCTGAATGGCACTTATTGAAAGCCAATCGAATGATACCGCCTCATCTAGTGCCGACGATGCCATCCGCGAAGGATCAGTCAACTCAATGAAGGTAGACTACCAGAAAAATGGGTAAAACTCAACTGGAAAAGGCACTAAATCCTCGAAAAACATTCAAGCTTTGAAAGCAAAGAACCAGGCGTAGTTAGGGCGAGCGAGGAGCTAATATGGCGAAGAAAGTGGTAATAATCGGGGGTGGCGCTGCAGGGATAGATGTCTTGGAGCTTCTGCTGAGGGGCCAAAAGGATGCTGGAAATTTAAAGATAACGATTCTCAAGAGAGAGAAAGAGGGCTTTTTCTCAATATGCGGATTGCCCTATGCCCTGCAGGGAATGTACGAGATTGAAGCCCTCGATCTATTTGGACCGGATCTCTATAGAAGCAAGGGAATCGACTTCAGAACGGAGATAGAAGTCACAGACATCAATTTAGAGGAAAGGCATCTGCTCACGGAATCCAAAGAGAAAATAGCATACGACTATCTGGTCATAGCCACAGGGAGCAAGCCCTTCGTCCCGCCGATAGAGGGAGCGGATCTGGTAGGGATTCACACATTGAGCAGCCGGGAAGAGGGAAGGTTGATAGAGAAAGCGCTAGGCGACGAGGAGAACAGAGACTTCTTTGTCATCGGTGCAGGGTGGATAGGACTTCAAGCCGCATATGCCTTCTATGAAAAAGGCAAGAACGTGACTGTGGTTGAAAAGCTGCCTCAACTTCTCCCAGCGCTCTTGGATGCCGACATGGCATCAATAGTCCAAAAGTGGCTGGAAGGCAATATCAATTTCGTCCTTGGAAACGGAGTAGATGCCATAAAGGGCCGCAGCCGTGTGGAATCCGTTGTTGTTGAGGGGAAAGAGCATCCGGCGGATATTGTTCTGATGGCGGCTGGTATGCGTCCCAATGTAGAATTGGCAGCTAAAGCAGGTTTAGACGTGGGTGCGTCGGGAGGGCTGGCGACAGATCAAGCATTGCGGGTTCGAAAAGGGGGCCAGACTCTAGAAAATGTCTATGCTCTAGGCGATTGCATAGAGGTTATAGATGCTGTCACCGGGCGTCCGAGGCTCAGCCAGCTGGCTTCCACAGCACTGGTCCAGGCCAGGGTGGTGGCCAATAACCTTCTTGGCATGAGCTCTTCCCTTGAGCCGTGTTTGAGCCCGGCGGTGGCTAGCATAGCGGGTTTACAGATAGGATCGGTGGGGGCGACGACTGCAACGGCAAAAAGGCACGGGATACATATAAAGGCTGGCAAGGCTCTCAAGTATACTAAGGCTAGATTTTTCCCGGGAAGGAAGGCGATTATCGCCAAGATGATCTTTCGGACGGACGACTACAGGCTGATAGGGGCGCAGATAATCTCTGAAGCGACAGTTGCGGAACGAATAAATGAGCTTACATTGGGCATAAAAGCAGGAGTTACTGCTACAGACGTAGTGATGAGAGAGAGGTGCTTTGATCCTGCACTATCCATGGCTGAAGATGTCATAGTGGATGCTGCGACAAACGCCATGACAGACTGAAAGATCGCTTTTTCCCAGGGCGCAATCCCCTACGGCCATCACATCATGGGCTCCTATAGCCAGCTTTACTCTCGCACCTTCCACGATCCGGGGCTTAAGGATGGCCTTCGCCGCTTCCATGTGCGCCATGCATCATGGCCTTTGATCTTTCCCTGATATTTAGAGTGAGATTTTTAACCTCAAGGAGAATAGTAGGTTGATGCCTCTCCTCAACAGGCCTCATCTGGATGAGTACTTCATGCAGATTGCCGCCGTTGTGGCCAGGAGATCCACCTGCCTCCGGAACCAGGTAGGAGCGGTGTTCGTCAGAAACAAGAGGATCCTCTCCACGGGCTACAATGGTGCGCCTGCAGGGCTGCAGCACTGCGACGAGGTGGGTTGCGCCCGGGAAGGTGTAGCCAGCGGCACCCGCCATGAGCTCTGCAGGGCGGTTCATGCTGAGCAGAACGCCATCATACAGGCAGCCTTGCATGGGGTGAGCATAGAAGGCGCCACGTTATACTGCACCCACCAGCCTTGCATCCTCTGCGCCAAGGTGATGATAAATGCCAGGATAAAGAAGGTCGTCTTCCTGGAGAGCTACCCTGATGAGACTGCTTTGCAGTTCCTGGAGCAGGCAGGGATAGAGGTTGTCAGGATGAAGGAGTAGTCCTGCCAGTTTTTCGCATGGGACCTAAGACCGGCTCACCATGCCGGATTATGATGTTGAACAAGCGTGTTCGTTGGCTAATTCGTCAAAAGCAGAAAGGAGGGGGGAGGATCAAGGATCTAGTGCCGTTTTCAGTTGAAATTGCCCATTTTTCTGCGGGGTGCCAAAATCACGTCTTGCCGGAGATAAGCTGCTTTAGCTAAATTAGGCCATCCTTCTCTCTAAAGGGCGCTAGATAAGACTGAAAGGCACGGCTTGAGCTTTAGCGCCATCCCTCCACCTGCTCCAGGTAAAGTATGCCTATTGGTGTGCAGCCATAGCCCTCGTCCCGCCGCTCCACGACCTGGGCCTTCTCCAGAAGGGCAAGGTGGTACTCTGCCCGGGGCCGGCCGAGCCTGAACTCTTCCGCTATCTCCTTTCCAGTTCTGGTCCTTCTGCCGATGAACTTCATAATATCCCGCCTCAGCCGGAGTTGCAAGACCTCCAGGGCAAAGCGGTGGTCCTCTGCGGTCTCCCAAAACTTGGCCGATGACGACGGCCGCAGACTATCCTCCGATCTCATAAAAGAGCAAAGTTCTAAAAAGAAATGGTACGCCTAGCCTTTCCCCTCGCCATGGATCTCGCCGCCCTCGCTCCCTATCTTGCAGGCCCGGCATATCTCCCGTTCCTCATCGAGGTTGCGCGTGGCAGTGGCCAGCACCGTGGAGTTGACCAGGTTGCCAGCCAAGAATATTGCCGCAGCTATCTCTTCATGGGAGATGCCCATGTTGGTGGCCACGCGTATGTGCAGGCGCAGGCAGTGGCTGCACCTCATAGCAGCAGATACCGCTATTGATATCAGCTCCACCGTCCTACTGTCCAGGGCGGCGCTCCTCAGGATGGCATTGCTGTGCATGACCTTAGTAAGCAGTATCTCCGGCTGATCCTTCATGAAATCAAAGACATAAGGAACCTCGCCGTAGCTCTGCTCAATGACCTTGAGCATATCCTCTGCCGCCCTATCCTTGCCTTTTGCCAAAACAGCCTCCAGCTCGTCCTCGAAACGCATGCTTTTGCTTCCTGCCCGGTCCTCTAGGGTTAGAATACGAATCCAGTCTCAGAGGCGGGCAATATCCTAACCAGTATATATTCTTTCATGCGGGAGGGTCTGACGGCAGCAATCTCCCCTAAGGTCACGCCCTCATCGAACTTCACTGCTCTTACCCTCTCTTTGAACTGCTCATAAGGGAGCTTGATCCTGACCCCGGTGAGGTCTAGAGCGATGGGCAAAGGCGAGTAAGAGTACTCCACCTCCGGAACCTGCTCCCGCACCGCATCCATCACTCTCGGAGGCGAGGTGGTGGGGGGATCTTTGGAGAGCTCAGCGCGGGTCTTGTCCAGGGCTCTGCCTACTGCGGCTATTATCCTGTCCAAAGATCCGATCTCCGTTGCCTTTCTGGCCCGGTGGGCGATGCGACCGACCGTTGGAACATACTCGAATGCATAAGGAATATCCTCCTTGGGAATCTCCGGCCCCCCGGTGACAACCACAGGCACCGATATGTTCCTGTACAGGCTCTCCTTCTTGCGGATGCATTCAGCGAAGTTTCCGAAGATGAAGACCGCAGCGTCATGCTCGTTGATCAGGGCAGTCTCATACTCGTTGATCTGGGCTATCTCCCTGCCCACCCCCCGAGCCAGCCCGATCATATTGGACTTGGCCCCGTTCCTGCGCAGATACTCCGCTATGTCGCAAGCGGTATGCGGCAGGTGATGAGTGGCCAAAGTAGGAGTGACTACCACCACCTCAGTGCCGGCCAATGGAGCCCGCATCAGCTCTCCCCGCAACTCTTTGGCCAGGCTCTGCAGGGCCGGCATATCCTCTGAGGGTATGAGCAAGAGCAAGATCACTTCGCTCTGGGTAACGTTCTTCTGCAGGATGTAGCCGCCCAGGTCCTCCACCAGCTCCATGACAAGATCGTGCTTATACACTCCGCCGGTGAACATCACAGGCTCAAGCATTCTCCATACTCCCGATCTTCTCTTTTATCTTTGAGATCATCTCCGGCTCCAAGGCCTCTTCTGCAGCCAGGAAGAAGAAGCTCTTCTCTGTAATCTCGTTCTTTCTGTTCCTGAACCCCTCAGGAGCTATTCTGATCAGCGCATCCGTCAAATCCTGCAGGAATTCCGCCTCCAGATCAGCCACCACCAGCTCTGAGGGAGATGTATCCGATGCGATTACCAAGAGGTCTCTGTCCGGCTGCTCCACCCTCTCCCGGCCGTAGCTTTCCCACAGCACTCCCAGAAGAGAGGCCATGTGCTCTTCGTCGTTGACCTTGATCTGATAGCCGCCCTTGACTTTGAGAACATCTCCTACATCCCTGACCCGCAGGGGCGGGATGCCTGTTCTCAAAAGCCCATAGACGGCGAAGGCCGGACGCTTGATATCGATATAAACATAGAGCCGGCCGATAGCGCGTATGAGGCCCAGGTCCTGGAGAATATCCATGATCAGCTCGCGATACTTCCTGGCCCCAAACTCCTCCTGCCCAGTGACCTCGATCTTGAAGACCTCCATGGGCTCCATCTCAGCCCTCCAGCAGACCAGAGACCAGGAGGGCCGCTCCCACGGCTCCAATATGCTGAGCATGCTGGGGGACAATTACCTTGACCTGCAAGAGATCTTCCATGGCCCTGGGCAACCCTTCGATGAGGGAAGTGCCGCCCACCATGATCACCGGCTCCTTCACCTCCACCTCCTGGAGCTGCTGCTCGTAGACCTGTTCCGCCACGCTGTGGCAGGCGGCCATGGCTACATCCTCAGGCCGGCCACCCATCGATAAGCTGTTGACAAGGCTCTGCGTGCCGAAGACTATGCAGTAGCTGTTCATGGCCACCTTATGGTAGTCGCCCTTCAACGCCAGCTTGCCCAGCTCGGCGATATCCACACCCAGGCGGCGGGCGGTTAGTTCCAGGAACCTGCCCGATGCCCCGGCACAGATCCCGCCCATAGTGAAACCTCCAGGTATTCCGTCCTGGACGGCGATGGCCTTGTTGTCCATTCCCCCAATATCTATCACTGTGGCCGGCCCCTTCTGGGCATTGGCCAGAAAGACCGCCCCTTTGGAGTTGACGGTGATCTCCTCCTGGATCAGCTGGGCGTTGAAGTGCTTGCCGACCAGAAACCTTCCATAGCCCGTGACCCCCAGGGCCTGGACGTCTTCCATCTTCAGGCCGGCGGAGCCCATGGCGGCCTGATAAGCCTCCAGAGCGCTCTTGACAACATCCGTAGTGGGCACCCAGCCAGTGCCTACCACCTGGTTATCCCTCATCACCACTGCCTTGGTGGTGGTGGACCCGGAGTCTATGCCGGCGGTCAGCCCCGTCTGGCGCTCGCGGGCCAGCAATCCTCTGTACTTAACCGTTGTGACAAGAGCCTCCATCCTGGTGAGCAGCGTTTCGGCGGTGGTTCTTTCGGTAAAAGAGTAGCTCAGGACGGGAATCCTGGCGCGCTCGTGAATGAACTTGCGAATCTCGCTCCTTATGATAGAAGCCTCTG
>Ga0315289_10011321_pt1 | contig 12653 bp, 9 predicted proteins | sample YL17G11_40_MG_FD_203452 | JGI IMG/M metagenome (GOLD analysis project Ga0315289, IMG submission 203452) | Sediment microbial communities from Yellowstone Lake, YNP, Wyoming, USA - YL17G11_40 | ecosystem: Environmental > Aquatic > Freshwater > Lake > Sediment | place: USA: Wyoming | collected...
TAAAAAATCGGGTTAAGAAAGAAAAGTTCGATTTGGGCATTGCACTCGATGGAGATGCGGACAGAATCGCAGCTGTTGCCCCGGGCGGTAAATTTATCCATCCGCAAAAGATATTGGGGCTGTTAGCCCTGCACCTTAATCAGGACAGACACTGGTCAGGAGGCATTGTAAAGACGATTGCAGGCACGACTATGATTGATAATATAGCCAAATTTCTGAAGGTGAAGCTTTATGAAACACCGGTGGGATTTAAATATATCTCTGACCTTATGGAAAAAGAAGATATCGTAGCCGGCGGAGAAGAGGCGGGAGGGATAGGAGTAAAGGGGTACATCCCTGAGCGAGACGGCACAGTCGCAGGGCTCTTGCTTTTAGAGATGATGGTTTACCGCAACAAAGATATCTTAAAGATTTTAAACGAGACCGAAAGACAATTCGGCAGGTATTATTATCTTCGTCGCGACGTGCATCTTGGCAGAAAGATTGAACTGAAAAAAGAAGAATTGCCGAAAGAGCTGTTAGGAAAGAAAGTAGTCCGGGTAAAAGATTTCGACGGGATAAAGCTGATCTGCGAAGACGAGAGCTGGCTTATGTTTAGGGCTTCAGGCACAGAGCCGATTATGCGTTTGTATGCCGAGTCAAAAAGTTTGAGCAGATCTAAGCAGTTATTGGAACTGGCCGAGAAGTTAATCCGTGCTTAAGAAAAATAGCAATGCTTTATTGTATATCGCGGTTTTTATGTTTTTTAATATTTAAGATTGTGTTCCGGTTTGAAGTATGGGGCAGAGAATATATACCTGAAAAAGGAGGCTTTATCTTAGCCAGCAATCATGTTAGTTATTTGGATCCGGTTGCTGTAGGCATAGCCTGTCCGCGCAGATTGAACTTTATGGCACGGCATGACCTGTTTTTCAACCACTGGTTTTCCTGGTTCATATCTAAGGTGGGTGCATTTCCGGTTAAGAGGGACTCCGCGGACTTATCGGCCTTAAAAGAAGCTATGCGGCGTATCAGAAATGGCGAGCCCCTGGTTTTATTTCCCGAAGGCAGCCGCAGGTTCAACGGCACCTCTGCTGAACCGCAAGCGGGAATCGGCTTTTTAGCGATGAAACTCAATGTGCCGGTGGTACCCGCCCTTATAAAAGGGACTGAAACGGCGCTACCTAAAGGGGCTAAGTTTATTAGACCTGCAAAGGTTTCTGTATATTTTGGGAAACAAATTCTTATAGAGAGGGGGTTGTCTTATCAGGCTGTTGCTCAAACGATAATGGAAAGCATTAAAATTCTTGATACGAAGGGAGAAATAAAAAATGGCAGAAACAAAATCTGATATGGAGCAGCTTTATGAGCAAAGTATAAAAATAATCCGCGAGGGCCAGGTGGTCCGCGGGAAGATTGTTTCCATAAAACCGAAAGATGTTTTGGTGGATGTGGGTTTTAAATCCGAAGGCATTGTCCCAATCGCCGAGTTTAGCAAGCAAGACCTGGAAGTAGGAAAGGAATTAGAGTTTTATGTCGAATCAATAGAAAATGATGCGGGAAATATCGAGTTGTCCCGGGAGAAGGCAATGCGCATACAGGGCTGGGACAAGATTGTTAAATATTCTCAGGAAGGGGAGTTCGTGGAAGGAAGGCCTATTAAGAAAGTGAAAGGCGGATTCCTCGTCGATTGTTTGGGGGTTGAAGGATTCCTGCCTTCGTCTCTTTCTGCTTTTAAGGGGACTCCGGAAAAAGATATTATGTATAAGGCCTTTAAGTTCAAGATCGTTAAAATAAACAACTTAAGGCGCAGTATCATCGTCAGCCGCAGAGAGGCAGTGCAGAAAGAAAAGGAAGTGAACAAGGATAAGATATGGCAGGAGTTAAAGGTCGGCGCGGTTCATTCCGGCACTGTCAAAGCCATAACCGACTTCGGCGCATTTGTTGACTTAGGCGGGGTGGACGGGCTTTTGCATATTACAGATATGTCCTGGTCAAAAATCAGTCATCCTTCGGAAATAGTGGCCCTGGGGGATAAGATTGAGGTAGTGATTTTGAATTTAGACAGGGAGGCAGGAAAGATTTCTCTGGGCCTGAAACAGAGGCTGCCGGACCCCTGGCAGGATATTGTGACAAAATTTACCGTCGGCTCTAAAGTTAAAGGAAAGATTGTAAATATCCTTCCGTACGGCGTATTTGTGGAATTAGATAAGGGTATAGAAGGTTTGATACATGTGTCCGAGATTTCCTGGACAAAGAGAATTAATAATCCCAGCGAGATGTTTGCTATCGCAGATATGCTGGAGACCCAGGTGATAAGCGTTGATAAGGAATCCCGCAGAATATCCTTAAGCATTAAGCAGTTAGAGCAGAATCCCTGGTTAGAAGCCGAATCTAAATATCCGCTTGGCACGAAAGTCCTGGGTAAAGTAAGGGGTTTTACTGAATACGGTGCCTTTGTAGAGTTAGACAGCAATTTAGAAGGGATGATTCATGTATCGGATATCTCCTGGACAAAAAGAATAGCGCATCCTCAGGATGTGTTGAAAAAGGGACAGAAGATAGAGGTGGTTGTGCTTTCTGCGGATAGCCAAAACCGGCGCATTTCCTTAGGCCTAAAACAATTACAGCCGAATCCCTGGCAGGAGATTGCTGTAAAATACCCTTTAGAAACTGTTTTAGAGGCCGAGGTAGTCAGCATCACTGATTTTGGCGTCTTTGTAAAATTAGATGAAGAGTTGGAGGGCCTGGTTTATGCAAGCGAGATAGATAAAGAAACAATTTCTAACTTAAAGCCGGGCGATAAGATAAAGGTCAAAGTAATAAAGGTCGATGTTGAACAGGCCAAAATCGGCCTCACCTCCAAAATTTAGGGACACCCTTTTTGCCAATCGAGGGACACCCTTTTTGCCAATCGGGAGGGTGTCCCCCAAAGGAAGGTAATAGGATGCAAAACTTAGATATTAATAAGCAGTTAGAGATTATAAAACGCGGCGCAGTTGAAATAATTTCAGAAGATGAGCTTAAGAGGAAGTTGGAAGAAAGTCTCAGAACCCAAAAACCTCTGATTGTAAAGGCGGGATTTGACCCTACAGCTGCGGATATTCATCTGGGTCATACAGTACTCTTGAGAAAACTGCGACAGTTTCAGGATTTAGGCCATCGGGTAATTTTCTTAATCGGAGATTTTACTGCACGCATCGGAGACCCCACTGGCAGATCAGAAAAGAGGAAGCAATTGTCCAGAGAAGAAATCTTAGAGAACGCCGCAACTTATAGAAAGCAGATATCCAAGCTACTTGACCTTAAGAAGTTAAAAATAGTCTTCAACAGCAGATGGTTTGAGAAGATGTCCGTTGTAGATATGTTGAGTCTTACGAGCCATACTACGGTTTCACAGATGTTAGTAAGAGCAGATTTTAAAAAGAGGCTAGCCAGAAATGAGGATATCTCGCTTCTGGAATTCATGTATCCATTGCTGCAAGGGTACGATTCGGTGGTCTTACGGGCAGATATCGAGCTGGGCGGCACAGACCAGATATTTAATCTTTTAGCGGCCAGGGACATGCAAAAGGATTTCGGCCAGCCCCAGCAGGTGATTATCACTATGCCTCTCTTGGAAGGGACGGATGGCGTGCAAAAAATGAGCAAATCTTTTGGAAACTACATCGGCGTTAACGAAAGCCCGTCAGAGATATTCGGAAAGCTCATGTCTATATCCGATGAACTGATGCTGAAATATTACGAATTATTAACGGATGAAGATTTAGCGGCGGTAAAAAATATGCATCCCAAAGAAGCTAAATTAAAACTGGCTGAAACTATAATAGGGCAATACCATTCAGAAAAGACCGCTCATCAAGCCCGGTTAGAATTTGAGCGCGTATTCAGCCAGAAAGAATTGCCAAAGGATATTCTCGAATACAATACAGACGGCAGAACCACAATTTTAACCATATTATTAAACAGCGGATTAGTAAAGAGCGGAAATGAAGCGCGCAGGCTCTTAAGGCAGAAAGCAGTGCTCTTCAATGACACAAGGATTGAAAAGGATAGTTTCATTCCTCAACAAAGCGGTGTTTTGAAGGTTGGCACGCGAAGGTTTTTGAAAATTACATGCCCAAAAATATAGATGCTTTTAACAAGAACATAATTATTGTTTTTGTTGGAACATCGGTAGCTAACTTTTTAAATCTCCTGTATCAATTATTGATTGCCCATAGACTCTCGGCTTCGGATTTTGCGGCATTTAATTCTTTGCTTTCCATATTCTTGGTTATCTCTTCGCCATTGGGCACTATCCAGATGGCGGTAGCCAAATATAACGCAGAATTTAATGCCCGCAACCAGCTCAGCAAACTCAAATTTTTTCTATCTGATCTTTTTAAAAAAACCTCTATCCTGGCTGTCTTTACCCTTTTAGTCCTTTGGTTTTCCTCAGTCCATATAATGAATTCACTAAAGATTTCATCGGCTACTTCCGGATATGTTTTAGCCGTATTACTTGCCTCAAACTGCCTATTTCCGGTTTTTGCAGGAGGGGTTCAGGGATTGGAGCTCTTTGCCTGGCTTGCGTCCGTTTCAGTCATTACCGGCGTATTAAAATTATCCCTTGCCTTTATATTTATTCTTTTAGGATACAATATCGCAGGCGCTTTAGGTGCTTTGTTAGCTTCCAGTTTAATCGGGCTAATTATTTATTATTTCCCTATAAGACGGTATATTTGCCTGAAGGCCATAAAAGAAGATATCAGGTATAAAGAGATATTTATTTATTTATTTCCTGTGGCGATAACCTATTTTTGTTTTATTAATCTGGTAAATTTTGATATGGTCCTGGTAAGATACTATTTTAGCCCCCACGACTCAGGTCTTTATTCTTTGGCTCAGATGGTAGGAAAGATTTTTCTGTTTTTACCCGGTGCAATAAGCGTGGTTATGTTTCCCCGAACCAGCGGCTTAAATGCAAAGAATATGGATACGGTTTCAATCTTAAAAAGGTCGATTCTGTATGTTTTGGGTTTATGTATTTTGCCGCTTTTATTTTACAATTTTTTCCCGTCTTGGGTCTTAAGGGTTTTGACCGGAAAGGCCTACCCTGAGTCAATAATCCTGGGAAGGCTATTCAGTATCTCCATGACCTTTTTTACGCTTTTATACATTTTGATTATGTATTTTCTTTCTGTGAAAGATTTGCGTTTTGTTAAATATTTAGCCTTTTTTACTGTTTTACAGTTGCTGGCCATCATATTATTTCACAAAGACCTCATTCAGGTCCAGCTGATACTTTGCATAAACGCGATACTGCTTTTCTGCATTCATCTTGCCCTGGTCAAGTTTACCCCGCCCCTGCGCGCAGGAGCGGGGTTTACAAAACCCAAAGGCCTAAAATAATGCGCGACATAAAAGAAAAAGTCTCCATAATTATGCCCGCTTATAATGAGGCGGGTCGCATTGCCGCAAGCATCGAGGAGACTGCCAGGACATTTAACGAATTCGGCTGTTCCTGGGAACTTATTGTGATGGATGACGGCTCTGCCGACGACACATATGAAAAAGCAGTTGAGTTTTCTAAAAAATATCCAGATAAAGTTATAGTTAAGAAAAATCCCTATAATCTTGGCAAAGGCAGGGCAATCAAGAAATCGCTCCATTACGTAACCGGTGATTACACGGTATTTCTAGATGCCGATATGGATTTACATCCGCTCCAAGTCCAGACCCTTTTCGATATCATGCGTTTAGATAACGCGGATATTGTAATCGGCTCAAAACTCCATCCTAACTCTGTAGTTAATTATCCTTTAGACCGCCGGATAATTAGTTTTATTTACTATTTATTAGTGAGGATATTGTTTAATCTTCCCTGCCATGACACCCAGACAGGATTAAAATTATTTAGAACCGAAGTATTGCGCAATGTATTTCCCAGGATCCTGGTTAAGAAATTTGCCTTTGACCTGGAGGTTTTGGTAAATGCGCATCATTTGGGTTATAAGATTACGGAAGCTCCGATAGTCCTTAAACCCCAAAGGCGCTATGGCCGGATTGGGCATAGGGCAGTCTTTACTACTTTATGGGATACCCTGGCAATATTTTATCGGATGCATATTTTAAAATACTATGACCGTATCGATTATTATCGCCGTAAAAACCTGGCAAAGGAATTTAGAAGAATGCGTAGATAAATGCCGACAACTGGATTATCCTGACTTCGAAATTATAATTCTTCCAGATAACGAGGTTACTATACCTCTACCTTTACCTATACCTGTGAGCATTATCCCTACTGGCCCTGTATGTCCGGCTGACAAACGAGATATAGCGCTAAATTATGCTCAAGGAGAAATCATTGCTTTTATTGATGACGATGCTTATCCGGCAAAGGGCTGGCTTAAGTACGCTTTAGAAAATTTTAAAGATAAGGATGTGGCTGCAGTAGGAGGCCCAGCGCTAACTTGTCCCGATGATAGCCTAAGACAAAAGGCAAGCGGTATCATTTATTCATCCGTTTTAGTCAGCGCTAAATTTAACTATCGCTATTTGCCTAAAAAGAAAAGAGAAATAGATGACTACCCGAGTTGTAATTTTCTGGTGCGCAAATCAATAATGCAGGAATTAGGCGGTTTTAATACTAACTTTTGGCCGGGAGAGGATACCAAGTTATGCCTGGACATAACCAGGAAGCTCGGAAAGAAGATAATCTATGACCCCGAGGTTTTGGTTTACCATCATCGCAGGCCTTTATTTTTGCCGCATCTTAGGCAAGTAGCAAGTTATGCGCTCCATCGGGGATATTTTGTAAAGAAATACCCCCAGACTTCTCTAAGAATATCTTATTTTCTTCCCAGTATTTTTGTAATCGGGCTTTTTTTAGGAAGTATCATTTCTTTATTTTTCGTTCCTATAAGGATAATATATTTTTTGGCTTTATTTTTATATTTGTTTGTTATGTTTATTTTTAGTATTATAGGGACTGTCCCCGAACGGGGACTGTCCCTAAGGATATTTTTATTGGTATCTTCTGGTATTATCCTTACCCATCTTACTTATGGCTTTTATTTTCTAAAAGGCCTTTTTTCTAAGAAACTTTCTGAAGAAAGATAGAATAGGGTCTGTCCCCGAAGGCCTGCCTGCCGGCAGGCAGGGGACTGTCCCTAAGATAATTATGAAAATAATAATCTCTTATCCGCCTTTGCCAGGAATAAAAGGTACGCCTTTGCTTTCGCAGAATCGGCAATATCAGGTTTTTAGCGAGAAGACTGTAATTTACCCAATTGTTCCTGCGCAGGCAGCAACTTTGCTAAAACAAGCTGGTCACAAAGTTATCTGGAATGATTGCATTGCGCAAGGATTGACTTACAAAGAGTTTTTAGATTTTATTCAGAGAGAAAAGCCTGACCTCATCGCCTTCGAAACTAAAACACCGGTGGTCAAGCAGCATTGGAAGATAATCAATGATATTAAGGGACTGTCCCCGAAGGGGACTGTCCCTAAAATTGTGCTATTCGGTGACCATGTAACCGCCCTTCCCGAAGAATCATTTCAAAATAGCCAGGTTGATTTTGTTCTCACAGGCGGAGATTATGATTTTCTGCTTTTGAATCTTTGTAATTACTTAGATATGAAGGGACTGTCCCCATCAGGGCTAAAGCAAAGCAGCTTAAAGGGGACTGTCCCTTATCCTGAAGAATTAGAGCCAGGAATTTATTATCGCCAAAATGGCTCAATCAAGAATACAGGCAAATTTAAGCTCAGCCACGACCTAAATTCATTACCATTCATTGACCGCGACTTAACCAAATGGCAGCTTTATGCTTATAAAAATGGCAATTACAAGCGCACACCCGGCACATACATTATGTCTGGTAGGGACTGTTGGTGGGGGAAATGTACATTCTGTTTGCATCCAGATACTCACATATTGACATCAAACGGACAAATTTCTATAGCAAAACTGGCTGAAAATGAACTTCATCATAAGAATAATTTATTAGTATTAACACACAACGCTACTTTCGAGCCTGTAAACAAAACATTTAAACGATATTATGAAGGAGAAATGTTAAATTTAGAATTTTATGAATTAAAGCAGAATTTAAAAATTACACCAAATCACAAAATCTATGTACTTAGACGAAACCTGATAAAAAGATGTTCAAAAAGATGTTCTTGGGATTATTTATGCGTACCGGGCAGGAAATCTATTCGTCTAGACTGTTTTTCTTGTAAAAAGAAATATTACAAACATTATTCATTAGAGTTTATTCCAGCTAGCGAATTAGAAGATGGTGATTTTGTAGCTGTTCCTATTATTAGAGGAATAAGGGATTTGGATAATTTAGATATACTTCAAATTTATAAAGACCAACCACTTTTTATTAAAACAACTAAATTAAAAGAAGATAGTTTAATTAATGACATTTTGAATAAGCATAATTTGGGTTTTTCTCAAAGAATGATCGCCAAAGAACTGCAAGTACATAGGCGGACTGTAAAAAGATATTTGAGTTTATTAAAAAATAATGAACTAGAAGCTAAACAAAATCCCATTATCGAAAAGGGTGGCTATATTAAATTTGAAAAAGGTAAAAAATGGATTAATCGCACCATACCTGTATCGAGGGAATTTATGCGATTAGTCGGTTATTATCTTGCAGAGGGTCATATTACTAAAATTAAGGATAGGCCAAATTCATACGCATTGATATTGACATTTTCCAAAAGAGAAAAAGAATTTATAGATGATGTAGTAGGGATAGCAAAAAGCATTTTTAGCACTTTGGATATAAGAACACACGCAAATAGAAAAAATAATACCGTTCATATCGCAATTAACAGCGCTATCTTAGCAAAAGTCTTTTATAATTTATTTGGTAGTAATTCTTATAACAAAAAATTTCCCGAATCATTTTTGTATTTGTCTTTAGAAAAACAAAAAGAGTTACTTAAAGGCTTATTCAGAGGCGACGGTCATCTAAGGATAAGGAATAGAAATAAAGGTGGAACAGAATATATATTTGAAACAGTTTCACCTTTAATGGCTAACCAGGTTTTGATGCTACTTTTTCGTAATGAGAAAATCCCCAGATTTAGAATTTGTTCACCGGGTAAAAAAGCGACCGTACCCACATATTCCTTATCTCTTTCGCAATATGACATCGAGGAATTATTTCCTGAAATTATACTACCCAAAAGAAGGAGCAAATATAGACATGGCTTTATACTGAATAACTTCGCTATGATTCCTATAAAAAGAATTCTTAAAGAAAGATATAATGGTTTTGTTTATAACTTGGAAGTAGATCAATATCATTCTTATTTAGCAAATAATATAATTGTAAGTAATTGTTCCTGGCCTACCTTGTATCCGGAGTTCCGCGTGCGTAGCACAGAGAATGTTTTGGATGAGATAGGCGCATTAATTAGTAGATATAAAATCCGTGAGGTGATGGATGACACTGGTAGTTTTCCGACAGGAGAATGGTTAAGAAATTTCTGTAATGGTATGATTAAACGCGGGTTTAATAAAAGAATATATTTAGACTGCAATATGCGTTTCGGCGCTTTATCGTATGAAGAATTTTCTTTAATGAAAAAAGCTAATTTTCGCTTGCTCCTTTTCGGATTGGAATCCGCAAATCAAAAGACATTGGATAAAATAAATAAGAACCTGAAAGTAGAAAGGATTATTGAGGATTGTAAATCCGTCACCAAAGCAGGTTTATTTCCGCATATAACCATAATGTTCGGTTATCCCTGGGAAGATTATAACGATGCTTTAAATACCCTTAAACTTGGCAGATGGCTGCTGAAAAAAGGCTATGCCTACACAATGCAGGCAACCGTGGTGATTCCTTATCCGGGAAGCCAATTATTTGAGGAATGCAAAAGAAATGGTTGGCTTAAGACTTTAGATTGGCAGGATTACGATATGAAACAACCCCTGATGCAGACGCAAATACCGGATGAGAAACTTATGGCATTGGTTCAAGGTATGTATAAGGTTTCTTTTCGGCCAGAGTTTATATTCCGTAGGATTTTTTCTGTAAGAGACCCGGATGATTTAAAATATTCTCTCCGGGCGGCAAAAAAGGTAATGGGCCATATTTTCGACTTTAAAAAGGGTCTGTCCCCGAAGGGGACTGACCCCAAACAATCATGAAATACAGGTATTCTATAAATAACGATAACCAGCTCCTCATAAAATTACCTAAAAAGAAAAAACCTCTGCTTACGAGGGGAAGATTCGCTGTGGATAAAAATAATCGTTTCCTCTATTGGTATTGGTTAAATGACCCCAGTCCTTGGCGAAGAGAATACGGTTTACCCGGGAAGATTGTTTTTAAAGGCAGCTGGCAGTTGAATAACAATTATGACTTAGAATTAGTCCTCGATAAAACCGAAAAGCAATTTCAAGACGATATTCTGGTAATCAAGGGCAAGATTATTTCAACTGATAGGGATATTTTGGCATTTGAAACTAAAACTTATGACCAAAATGGCCTTCTGCATATCCAGATACTCAAATTATCTGTTATGTGGCTTACTGACGAAACAAATCGTTTGAGTTTTATTGTGAAGAAGCGACCGCCAGACATATTAACCCTTGAAGGTGACTGGCAGATAAATAATAACCAACAGATTGTATATACCTATGAAAAAACCGACCTTAAGACAAAAAGTAAAAATTCTAACACTCTGGTCTTTGAAGGGTTCTGGCGGATAAGCTCTTATAACCGGCTTGCCTATATTATTTCCAAAAGCACAAATTCAAAATTTGATTTTAAGGTTCAGATAGAGACACCCAACGTGTATCCTAAAAAAGGGGTAATTAAATACCGCATAGGCATTGGCTTAAAGGAGATAATCCCGGAAAATCTTAAAGTTATTTCTCTTTACGGGGTTTGGAAATTCAGCCGTGCGCTTGGCCTGATTTTTGAGATGGAGTATGCAAAGGGAGAGTTTTATTCTTTGGAATTCGGCGCAGAAGTTAATTTTACTAAAAATAATCAGGTCAGCTTTAAGCTAACGAACAAAGATGGAGAGGATTTAGGGATTGAGGTTATTTTTACCCATAGGTTCTTAAGTAAGCTTGACGCCGATTTTTTTCTTAAACTAAGAAAAGTAAAAGAAGAAAACGCTGTTGAAGCAGGAGTGAGGATTCCTTTTTAAGATGCGGATGAAATTCGCGCTTGGTTGTTTAAAAGACCCTTTGGATTTACGCGATATACCGATGGGCCTGGTTTTGCCGCCGGTTATTGTGCCTGTAAGTTTTGATTTTACCAAAGCAATGAGCCCGGTGAGAAGCCAGGGAAATGAAGGCACCTGTGTTGCCTTTGCTTCGGTTGCGGGAGTCAAGGAATATCAGGATAAAAAAGAATACCACAGATTGATTAAGCTTTCCCCGCGTTTTGTCTACAGCTTGTGCAAAAAATTTGACGGCACGCCCTTTGAAGAAGGCACATATCCACGCATTGCGATGAAGGTCTTGCTGAATTATGGGGTTTGCCACGAGTCATTCTGGCCGTATTCCCCGCATCAAAAGGATTTACCGCGCAAAAATGCCGATAAAGATGCCAGAAGGTTTCGGATTAAGGCTTATGCCCGGCTTAAGTCCTTAATAGAGATGAAGAGAAACTTAGTGGTAAACGGGCCTTTTCTTGCCGGAATAAAAGTATTTAACTCCTGGTTTAACAAAAAAGTGCAAAAAGATGGTTTTATCCCTATGCCTAAGCGCAATGAAGAATTTATGGGAGGCCATGCTGTTTGTGTTGTTGGTTATGATGATGTAGAAGGATTTTTTAAATTTAAGAACTCATGGGGTATAAAATGGGCGGATAAAGGCTATGGATACCTGCCTTATGAGTACCTGAGAAGATACTGCAGCGATGCCTGGAGCGCTACGGATTTAATTGAAAACCCCAAAGCGCTGGTGAAAAAGCGTGAAGAAGCGCTGAAACGCCTTAAATATGAAAATTGAGTCTTCAGCGGCTAACTGAAGACTGAAAGATGAGGACTGAAAAAATGAAAGGAATAATTTTAGCAGGAGGAAAAGCTACAAGGTTATATCCCATTACAAAAGGTGTCTGTAAACAGATGCTTCCCATCTATGATAAACCGATGATTTATTATCCATTATCAGTTTTAATGCTGGCTGGAATCAGGGAGATTCTCGTAATTTCAACTCCTAAAGATACCCCGCGATTTAAAGATTTATTGGGAGAGGGCACAGGGTTAGGAATAAGTATTTCTTATGCCGCGCAGCCAGAAGCCCGGGGTATAGCAGAGAGTTTCCTTATCGCTGAAAAATTTATCGGCAGAGATAACGTATGTTTAATCTTAGGAGACAATATATTTTATGGGCATAACCTAACCGAGACCCTAGAAGAAGGCTCTTCCTTAAAAGAGGGAGCGATCATTTTCGCTTATTATGTAAAAGACCCCCAACGATATGGAGTGGTTGAGTTTGATAATAATTGCAATGTAATTTCTATCGAAGAGAAACCCAAAAAGCCAAAATCTAACTGGGTCGTTACAGGCCTTTATTTTTATGATAACGATGTAATTAAAATTACCCGCAATCTCAAGCCCTCCCGTAGGGGTGAATTAGAAATTACCGATGTCAATAATGAATATCTAAAAAGGAAAAAAATAAAGGTTAAATTATTGAG
>Ga0315289_10011324_pt1 | contig 12651 bp, 13 predicted proteins | sample YL17G11_40_MG_FD_203452 | JGI IMG/M metagenome (GOLD analysis project Ga0315289, IMG submission 203452) | Sediment microbial communities from Yellowstone Lake, YNP, Wyoming, USA - YL17G11_40 | ecosystem: Environmental > Aquatic > Freshwater > Lake > Sediment | place: USA: Wyoming | collected...
AAAGATTTAGGTGTAGAGCCTACAAGTACGACGAGTTTAGAGAAAGCAATCAAAGAGGCAGATGTTCTCTATGTGACAAGAATTCAGAAAGAACGTTTTCCAGATGCAGAAGAGTATAACCGTGTTGTTGGTACCTATAAGGTTGACACCACTCTTTTAAAGCAGGCAAAGGAGGATCTAATTGTTATGCATCCATTGCCCCGGGTAGTAGAAATAGATCCTGAAGTTGATAAAACACCGCATGCGAAGTATTTCAATCAGGCATTTAACGGCGTTCCGGTTAGAATGGCATTATTATCCCTCATCTTGGGAGACAAAAAATTATGAAAGAACTAAAAGTCACTCCAATTAAAGATGGTACGGTCATCGACCATATCACACCAGGACGTGCAGTGAAGGTTCTACGTATCTTAAAAATTCCAGAATCAACGTCATCGGTTGTAAGTGTCGCTATGAATGTGGCTGGTAAAACTGGGAAAAAAGACATCGTGAAAGTTGAGAATAGGGAACTGGACCCAAAAGAACTTGATAAAATCGCGTTAATTGCCCCAAAAGCCACTATAAATATTATTAGAGACTACGAGGTTGTCAAAAAACATAAAGTGGAACTGCCTGACGAAGTCGTTGGTATCGCTAAATGTCCAAATCCTACATGTATTTCCAACGCTCGAGAACCCGTGGAAAGCAGATTTCACGTGATAAGTAAAGATCCGCCAAGGATAAAATGTTACTATTGTGAGAGAGAACCAGAAGACATTGCTGAGGGCATTATCTAGTCTTTCTCATCTTTTCGAGTATTTCTTTTGCCCTATCAAGCTTTATTTTATTTTCTTTGACCAGTTGTTCCGCTAATTTATCGATTTCTACTCCTTCGGCACCGGCCATGACCGCTATGTTTTTTGCATGGAGCGACATGTGTCCTTTTTGAATACCAACTGTTGAAAGTGCGAATACTGCGGCAAAGTTTTGTGCAAGCCCCAGGCTAGCGGCAACTTCAGCGAGTTCCTGTGCCGTTTTTATACCAAGTATTTTTCTGCAAAGCTTTGCTTTGGGATGCATGTTAGCCGCGCCACCTACAATACCTACTGCAAGAGGCAGTTCTATCTCCCCTGCAAGATTCCCATTTTTGTCTTTATTGTATGTAGTAAGTGATGTATATATTCCGTTTCGTGCTGCATAGGCATGGGCTCCTGCTTCTATTGCGCGGAAATCGTTTCCAGTCGCAATGATTAATGCATCGATACCATTCATGATGCCTTTGTTATGTGTTGCTGCTCGATAAGGGTCTATAGTTGCCAGTGTATAGGATTCAAGAAAAGCATCAACAACATTTTCTCCACCCATTGTTTCTTTATCAAAGACGGCTTTAGCCTTGCATATTCTTTTATCAGCAAGATTTGAAAGAATCTTTAACCTTACTTTTCCACCGGTTACTTCTTCAAGAGATGGTGCCAACGCCTCACACATTGTGTTAACAGCATTTGCCCCCATGGCGTCACGGACATCAACGATTAAATGAACAATTATCATTTTGCCGAGAGGACTGTTAAGTATTCGTACCTCCAGATCCTTTGCTCCGCCACCCAAATCTACAAGGATTTTGTCTTGGGCATTTGCAAGTCGTAGGATGTCTTTCTTATGATCCATGATTTTTTGTGCTGCATCAGCAACATCTTTCATATTTAAAATTTGAATTTGACCAATCATTAAAGGTTTAGAGCATTCAGTTTTAAATCCGCCTTTAACTCTGGCGATTTTTGCCGCGTTACTTGCAGCAGCTACAACACTTGATTCCTCTGTTGCCATCGGAATAAGATAATCCTTTCCATTAATGAGAAAATTAACTGCAACGCCTAGCGGCAACTCAAATGTTCCCAGCACATTTTCTATCATCCTATCTGCAACGTCTATGCTAAGACAAGATGAAAACAGATTTACTTCTTCTTTGCTTAAATCAGAGAATTTTTTTACAAATTCTATCCTTTCATCAACTGGCAATTTGTAGAAACCAGAAACCTTGGATGATTTTTCATTTGACGTAATAAAGCGCCTCCTTTCTTATTTTTCCAGAAAACAACTTATTGTTTTTATAATTGTGTATTTTAGTTACGTCTATTGACGAATTTCATTTTAAGATATTTTTAACCTTTAATTTTTCATTTAAGTAATTAAGAAACACATGATATGATTCTTCTTTTATTCTCCCTTTCATCATAATGTCAATTGCATGCTCCTTTTTCTTATGGACTTTTTTGATTATTATCTTTGCATTACATCTATGTGCACCATCTGAAAGAGCAGTAATTTCAAGGATTTTGCACTGGTTCATATCAAGAGAGATTCCCTTGAGAATATCAATAGCTTTTTTTAAATCAGAAGTAATTTCAGGGTGATCGTGCTTTATTTTTTTGTCAATAAGTATTTTGACGGTATGTCTAAATTTAGCCTTGACAAGTGCCCTCAATATACTCTCGGCAGTTGAAAGAAGATCAAAATGCTCTTTAACATATGTATTTCCTGTAATCTTTGATAGCAATCTTGAAAAAACAGTTGGTGAATTGATTTTTGTTTGTTCTACGTCAAGATCCAATTGAATATGCATGTTTTTCAATATAACATTGCTGTTCCCTTTCTCGGGTTTTTTATCTCCTTTTTCACTTGGATGTGTTGCTTCTATCCACTCCATGGTTTCCTTTGGACCGTAAACCCAGGGTGGTTGTTTAAAATCAGGGTTATGTTCTGGCATATTAATTAGTCCCGTTATTTTACGAATTAAAAACAGCTTGTTCTTTTTATAAGTTCTCTCTTGTTTTTACAGCTACACCTACATTAAATGATAGCATTTCCTGTCTATTTAATAAACATCTTCCTACTGCAAGTAAATTATCTTTTTTATCAACAATAAGACACTCATCAAAAGGTCTAAGATCTGGATCGCAGTCTTTTACAAATTTTGCAAAAACACTTTTTCCATCTTTTATAAAAGGTACTGCGTCGTCTTTTACTACTACTCGCAATTTAGGATATTTGAAAAAACTTTTAAGAAGTCGTGCTCCATTTATTTTTAAAGTAAACATACCATCTTCAGCACGCATAGATAATATGTGATGGCCATTTATGTGAACATTGCGTATTTTTTCAGTTGTTTTTGATTTAATAATCTCTACATTTCCATTCAATAATATCTTGGAAGCGCCCTTCCCAAACTGCATATCTAAAACAGCAGAAATTCTCTTTAAATCTGCATCATCCTGTTTTTTATCTTTCGACTTAGTCAATTCTTGCAAAGTTTTGTTACCTTTCCAAAAAATTACTTTTCTATTTTTTGTAAATTCGCTAAACATCTTGCTTAGCTCTTCTTCAGTCTCTTTATCAATAATCTCAGGTAATACAGACTGAGCAAAAGGATACATTTCATCGAGTTCAATTGGTACAGGACCTAGATAGGAATTTACTAGCAAGCTCACACTTTTAATTTCAAGTATCTTCTTTATTTTATCAGAATAATACTTTGAATAAGGTTTCTTTCCTTCTGGAAAAACAACAATTGTATCAAACGAAGGTTTATATCGGCTCAACAGTCTTTTATGGCATCTGTAAATGAGCGGTCTATGAATGGTGTGGCCCCCAGTGTAAAATAATGCTTTGTTTTTACTGGTAGGTTCAAACCTTTCTAGCCAATCCTTATTTTCTTTTTTTCTCAATTCTCTTAAAGCATCAATTAGATACGGATTTGAATTTGCTCTTCTTTCTACAAGCTCCCAGAGATTTCCTTCAACAATGGCGCTTCTGATCTTCTTAATCTCAGCAAAACTAACGTATAAATTATGCTTTGCTAACTGTAGAGCAACCTCGTTTTTTTCCATCTTTTTAAGTTCAGATGCAGTAAATTTAGTGCAAACTGGGCAACAGCATGGAAGTTCATCTAAATCCTCTAGTTTTTCAGTACCTTCAGGTAAAATCATCCTTCCATCATCGGCATATTTTGCATAGGCTGAGGAATCAAAGAAATCACAGCCAAGTGCAACAGCCAAAGGAAATACCAGCGGATGACCTGCCCCAAATAAATGAACAGGTTTCGAGGGATCTAAGCCACGTTTGGCAGATATAATGCATCTTACAAGGTCCGTGTATCTTTGATTTTCCATCAGCGGTACTACACCGCCGATGGGAAAGAAATCTGCATCGATTTTACTCAGTTCTTTGGCACATGCTTCTCTTAAATCTGAATAGATAGAACCTTGAACAGTACAGGCAAGTAGCATATCGTTTTTCACAGGTATGCTCCTTTTCGCTCGTTTGACTGTTTCTTTCATGCCCTGTTCTGCTTCTTTTTTAGTTTGATCAGGAGTTCCAAAAACATCCAAGATTGTTCCTATGTCGCTTCCTATGTCTCTTTGAAATTTTACAATTTCTATGGGATCTATGTTTACCTTTCCGTATACGTAGGACTGAAAAGTTCCAGAATCTGTCATAATGGGTCCATCAAAATCTATCAGTCTATGAACCCCATTTTTCAGTGCTTTTTCTCTAAGTTCTTCGTCTTTATTGATTATATAGGAGTTTGTGATAACTATCTCGGTACCGAAGAGTTTCTTCATTTCCTTTGGGGCAATAGACATCTTGTTTGGGTTAATAACTGGCATGAGATTTGGAGTGGTAACTAGCCCATGTTTTGTGGTAAATTTGCATATTCGCCCAGCGGTGTCCCTATCTTTAATTTCAAATTTCATTCTGGGAAAGTAACTAAGGGGGGATATTTAGCTTTTAGTCACTGTAAAAAGTCACTTTTTCAAAAATTCCGCTATATGAATATATGTTTTATCTTTACACCTTTACAAAGTTGCTGTTTGGCATTTACTTAGGCTATTTGTATAGGATTAACAATTTTTCTCAATACTGCAATAGCTGATAAAGATGCCATGTAACTTGACTGAGGATTATTGGGATTTGGCATGTTTTCTACTTCAGCTCTGAGACGACCAAATTTTCCGTGAGCCAATATTTTATGGCTAATTCTGGTTTCTACAGGATCAGCAACAATTTCCACTTTTGTCTCATCAAATCCAAGTCCGGCGAGAGAGAGACATGCAGCAACGTTTATATTTCTTGGGAATTTTTTGACCGCCTCGCGAGCAGTTCCTTCAAAAATAACGGTTCGTTCGTCTACCTTTGCCCCTAGGGATGCGGGAGGTTTTGTTGTAACAAGAGTAACGTTATCAAGTTTTTCTATACTAGCAGCAAGGACGCCGTCAATACCACAGACTGCACCAGATGGCAAATAGATTTTGCAGTGGTTTTTTCGTGCAGTATTTTCCAGCCTTTTTCGCAGAGCATCATCAAATAAACTCCCGATACTCATAATAACAAGGTCCTTTCCAGATTCTAAGACTTTTAGTCCATACTGGACGACCGCTTGCTGTGACGCTGCTTCAAACACGACATCGACATCGTCCAAAAATCTATCTAACGATCTGATCTCTGCTTTTTTAAGGAATCTACAGAGTTTTTCTGCGGCTACCTCGTTGGTATCAAAGAGATAGATCTTTTGGATTTCTTTCATTTCATCTGCTGCTTTTGCGACGTCAGTTCCAATGGCGCCACAACCAATTATGCCAAGTTTCATAGTTCTCCCAAAACCTTAAAACAGGAATTCACTATAAAAAATATTGTTATGGATGATATTGACAGATATTTGCTTGAGGATCTGGGAAAAGAAGGAGATATAACTTCCGATTCTTTGTTTACTGATGAAGAGGCTCAGGCATACATTATTGCAAAAGAAGAATGCATTGTAGCTGGACTTGAAGAAGCAAAACTGGTATTTGAAAAAACAGGGGCTAAAGTCAAGTTGCAGGTGAATGACGGTGATTTTGTAAAAGAAAAAACTGTTGTTGCTAGGATTAATGGACCTGTACGTTCTATTCTCAAGGGTGAACGATTGGCTCTTAACTTTATCTGTAGAATGAGTGGTATTGCTACCGAGACAAAGAAACTTGTAGATACGTGCAGAGCTATAAATCCAAGGGTAACAATAGCAGCTACAAGGAAAACGACGCCGGGTTTCCGTAAATATGAGAAAAAAGCTGTCGTCATCGGCGGCGGGGAAGCGCATCGGTTTGGTTTGTACGATGCCGTTATAATTAAAGACAATCATATCAAATGTGTTGGTTCTGTTGAAGAGTCGATTAGAAAAGTAAAACAGAAGGTTCGTGATAAAATTATAGAGGTTGAAGTGGAAAATCTAGAAGATGCAATTACGGCGGCAAAGATGAAAGTTGATGTGATTATGCTGGATAATTTCGACTCTAAATCTGCTGAATTGGCTGCAAAGAAAATCAGAGAGATAAATAGAAATGTTATCATTGAGATATCTGGCGGAGTCAATCCAGATAATATACTTGAATATGCATCTTTTGCTGATCGTATTTCTCTGGGCCATATCACACATAGCATTAAGAACAAGAATTTTTCTTTGGAAATTGTTTAGAATTTTTTAGGAAATATTTAATAATTACAATTCCTTTACAATATTGAAAAAAATATAATAATCACGGATAGTGGGGCTTATTGTTGTGAGGGCATGGTGATTTAGATGAGAAAAATTGTAGAAGAAGTTGTTGCCAATGAGAATAGAAAAAAGAGAGAAAAGAAAGCAAAGAAATCCGATGTTTTAAAAGGTTCACTTACTAGAGAATCAATTGGTAGAGGCATTAATAACAAAGAGTTGGAAGAGGTATTGGAGGGCTTAGTCACTAAGATAAAGGTTATCGGTTGCGGTGGTGCTGGAACCAATACTATTTCTCGATGCACAGAAGCAAATATAGGCGGAGCTGAATTAATTGCTCTTAATACCGATGCTCAACATCTTTTGATATCCACTGCACCTCATAAAGTATTAATTGGTCGTCATCTTACTCGTGGTCTTGGTGCCGGTTCTCTTCCTCAAGTTGGTGAGGAGGCTGCGATGGAGAGTGAGGATGACATTCGTAATGCGATTGCACCTGCGGATATGGTTTTTGTGACCTGCGGTCTTGGAGGAGGTACAGGCACAGGTTCTGCTCCAATTGTTGCTCAGATTGCCAAGGAATCTGGCGCTCTCACGATAGGAGTTGTCACCCTTCCTTTTAGAGTTGAAGGTCTTGTACGTTTGGATAATGCAGAGACAGGGTTGAAGCGTTTGAGAGATGCCTGTGATACCGTTATTGTTATACCAAATGATAAACTGCTAGAGATCGTACCGAATCTTGCACTGAATGCTGCGTTTAAGGTTGCAGATGAAGTACTTATGAGATCAATTAAGGGCATAACTGAGATGATTACCAAACCAGGTTTAGTCAATCTAGATTTTGCAGATCTGAAGACTATTATGAAACGTGGTGGAGTAGCCATGATTGGACTCGGAGAAGCAGAGGGCGAAAACAAGGCAGTAAACGCTGTTATAGAGGCTCTTAATTCACCATTACTCGAGGTAGATATCTCTGGCGCTACAGGTGCCCTTGTCAATGTAACTGGTGGCGAGGATATGACAATCGGAGAAGCAGAACGAGTTGTCGAAGAGGTTTATTCAAGGGTTGACCCGAATGCACGTATCATATGGGGAACTACGATAGATCCAGCTCTTAGGAAAAACATTCGTGCAATGTTGGTCATTACTGGCGTTAAATCAAAACAAATTCTAGGTCCATCTCAGAGGTCATTTGAAAATAAAGAGTACGGTATTGACTTTGTAGCGTAAGAATCAGTAACTAGACGAACTAACTTTGTTTCTAAAGATATAACTTAGTTACTATTAGAAGCAAATCAGCCAAATTCTTTATATATACCTAGTTATTTGACGATTACACTCATTAGAGGTGTAAATATTGAAGTTATTCAAAAAAAGTGATAAAAAATTCATGGACCGAGCCGTGGAATTACAAAATAAGCTAGAGGCAAAGCAAAAAGGAATAGGAAAAGGCAAATACGGCAGAGTCTTAAAAATGGCTCGCAAACCTACAAATGAAGAGTACAAAAAAACTTCGATGATAACAGGAATAGGAATCTTACTTATAGGTGGTTTAGGCTTTCTTATTTATTTTTTAGTTACTGAAATTACACCTTGGATAGCGAGAACTCTTGGATTGGTAAAATAGTGTGGTATTATGCAGAATACAGATTTTGAAGGTAGTAGTGAAGAAAAAACAAAGATATTTGCGATAAAAACTCAAGTTGGTAAAGAGCAAAACACGGCTGATCTTATCAACAGTAGAGCTGATAAGTCAAAGATAAAGATCCCATCTATACTTGTAGCACCAGAGCTTAGAGGATACATATTCGTAGAAAGCTATGACATAGAACGCATAAAGGATATGATTAAAACAGTCTCCTACGCTAGAAATATGCTTGAAGGCGATACGCCCATAGAGCAAATAGCACATTTTCTAATACCCGCATCTGCAGTTGCAAAAATTGCTGAGGGAGATGTTGTAGAAATGGTTGCAGGGCCTTTTAGAGGAGAGACCGCAAAGGTTACACACATAGATGATACAAAGGAAGAAATCACTGTGGAACTCTTTGAATCCGTTGTCCCAATACCAATTACTGTTCGTGGTGAACAAGTTAGAGTAATCAAAAGAAAAGAAGAAGAAAAAAAGAAAGAAGAGGGAGCGTAATCAATTATGGCAGATACAATTAAAGCACTTGTTGATGGAGGAAAAGCATCTGCAGGTCCACCACTTGGTCCGGCTCTTGGTCCGCTGGGTGTAAACATTGTGCAGATTGTCAACACAATAAATGATAAAACCAAGCAATTTGAGGGAATGAAAGTTCCAGTAAAAGTTATTATTGATCCAAAGACGAAAAAATTTGAAGTTGAGGTAGGTACACCTCCAGCATCGTCTTTGATTCTCAATGAACTAAAGCTGGAAAAAGGGTCAGGAGCGCCTTCCACACGTAAGGTAGGAAATCTTACGGTAGATCAAGCAATTAAGGTTGCTAAGATGAAACATAGTAATCTTCTAGGTAAGAATCTTAAACTAAAAACAAAGGAGATCATAGGAACCTGTGTGTCGATGGGTATAACTGTAGAAGGGAAAAAACCACAAGAGATCCAGAAAGCTATAGATGAAGGGACTTACGATTCTAAATTCGCCTAAAACCACGTTGGAAGAACTGCTTAATCGATTTAAGCATCCGATCACGCCTGATTTGTAGGGGTATAGTAGTTCCATCACCCCATGTCTTTTTCTTATTAATCTCTGAGAGAATAGAATCTATACTCATATCTGTTGATTCTGTAACCGTATAGCCATATCCTGCATATGATGGGTCATGTGCATCACTGCCACCTGTTCCACCGAGGTTGAATTCTTTTGCAACTTTCGCTGTTTTTATGTTCGTCTCAGGTAGACTGCAACCGTTGAATACTTCCATTGCAGGGATTTTTTCGTAGATTATTTCAAGTTTTTCTTTTTTTATACCTGACATTCTTCTAAAAAGATGGGGAACAATAGTTATTCCACCAGCGTCAATAATTTTATCTACAGTTTCTTCGACAGATATATTTCTGGGAATGTTTTCTTTTACCCCTAGAGCTATCAGATGCCCATCAGCAGTTGAAATCTCTACGCCAGGAATTATAACAAAATCTTTAGATTTGAGTTTGAGAGCTTCCAATGATCCTTGTATGCTATTATGATCAGTTATTGCCATTCCATGTAATCCTTTCATCTGAAGTTGTTTCATTATATCTTTGGGATGGCCAGTACCATCTTCTGAATATTGTGAGTGAATGTGTAAATCCAATTTTATCATAGGTTGAGCATCCAATTTTTGCAACAGGTAGTTAACTATAGTATTAGAAACTTATGGTTTTAAAAGTTTGTAATTTGCAACAATACATGCGGGCGCCGGGATTTGAACCCGAGTTTTAAGCTTGGCAAGCTTAAGTGATACCAGACTACACTACACCCGCAGAGATGTTAGAAACCAAGTAGCAAAAACCCCTTAAAAAGACTTATGGTATCATTCGCTTCAATGGTTTACTCAAGTGTCTTCTTGCACACACCGGAACCTCATAAAAACCAGTTTGAATTGCTCGTTTTTTTTCTTTCATCAATGGTTTCTTACTTATTCTACCACAGATTATACATTTGTAGCCTTGATTTTTCCCCTTTGATTTCATGTGTTTCCCGCATTTTTGGCAAATAGGATTCTCTACTTTTTCAACCTGTTTTATGAGACGTTTTATGTTTATTTTTTCAATGTTTACAGTCAAAGGTTTCTTTCTCACACCACCATAGACTTCAACGGTATCCCCTGTACATAGTTCTCTAACGACTCTTCTAAACTCCTTTGTTGGCTCGTAGGCAGCACAGTCAATTGTTCCCGTGGAATCTTTAATTGTGAAGATGACATGGCCCCCTTCTAATGTATGCGGATTTATTTCTACAGTACCATCAATTATAACTGATTGATAAGGCCGTACGTCACCGATATTTCTATTTAAAAGATGATCGTCCGTACCTTGATTAGTTTCAAATATCATCCAACAATCAACCTTCTCCGATTTAACCAGATTATGAGCATGGATTAACTCTTTTTCATCATCACCTCTTACACCATATAATACAGGGCACGGAGAGCTTGGCGCAAGTCGATTGTGCTTATTCCTATAATCATAGTTATCAAAAGTTGATGGACAGGTTTTATCCATCTTTTTGACGGAATCTGCATCTACGTTTCTGTTCGTCCCCCATTTCTTCTTCTCTCTATATGTAATTAATTCATACGTTTTGTCTTTTAAAGGAGACCAGGCTATGGAGGCAGTGGCTCCAATGATGCCTCTGCAGTTTTTGTAACCCTTATAAACTGCTCCAAGTGATTTCAATAACCTTTTAATATCTTTTAATGAAACAATTTCTTTTACTGTTCTTTCGTAGATATCAAAAGATGGCTGATCTTGCAGAATAACAAATCCCGGGTTTGTATTTTTATCTTCAAATCTAGCATACCTATTTACAATAGATTCTAAGATTTTCCTTATTTTTTTAACATCAGCTTCTTCGTACTTTTCAGATGATTTTCTATTACAGCAGAAGATTTCCTTCTCCCCTATTTCACCCATCTTAGTTTTTTTACCTGCACCTCTTCCAACTTGTACAGAAATTGCACCGTTGCCTCTTGTTTTCCATGGGATATTGGGATTTAATCTAACAAGTCTAGGATAGCCTATAATATCATAACTATCATCGGTTAACTTTTTTATTAGAGCGCAAGCTAAATAGGTGGTACATCCACCGTTTATAGAATCCGTATCATCTACCCCCATCCAGATAATTTCACTCCCGATATCATTATATATTAAATTTTGCTTTAACTTTACCTACAGATGGATCGAACAGAGTTATTAGGAAACATCAGAGAAATCTTGACCAAAGCAGGGTTCTGTGTCTCTGATCTATGCATTATACGTCCAATAGGTTTTGATTTAGTTGCAAGAAGAGACAATTCATTACTCATAATTAAAGTTTTGACAAATATCGATGCATTATCAGAAGATGTTGCTAAGGAACTAAGAGTGCTAGCCATATTACTTAGAGGCTCCCCTTTACTAATTGGAGAACGAAGCGGAATAGGATTCCTTGAGGATGATGTTGTTTATGATAGATTTGGAATCCAGACTATCACACCAGCCAGCCTTAGAGATTATCTCCTTGAAGGAACACCTCTCAAGGCATATGCAGCACCTGGCGGCCTATATGTTAATCTAGATAGAGAAAAACTTAAAAAACTTCGACAGGAACAAAACATATCTCTGGGTTCGTTTGCACGATATGTACGGGTATCGCGTAGAACAGCAAGTATGTACGAAGATGGGATGAATGCACGTGTAGAAGTTGCTTCACGAATTGAAGAGTTACTTGGTAGTCCAATAACTATGCCCATAGATATCCTTAAACTTTCACCCTCAGATAAAAAAGAGATCACATCGTTCCATGGAGAAACAGAACGACTCAAAGAATTTCAACTAGAAATATTTTCCATATTAAAAAGCGTTGGTTACAAGATAATTCCAATGGAAAGATGTCCCTTTGAAGCACTTAGTAAAGACAAAGAAAGAATACTGTTGACTTGCGTTCACAAATACGACAAAAAAATAGTTAAAAAAGCGCAAATCGTCAGCAGTATTTCTAAAATAACAGAAAGATATGCCGTTCTTTTTACAGATAAAGAAATTGATAAGAAAAATATAGAGGGTACTCCTCTTATTGGTAAAAAAGAGTTGAAGAAGATCAGAGGACCTGAAGAGATACTTGATTTAATTATAGAACGAATAAATTACTAATCAGGCATACCAAACTTTTATAAATGGGATTATCATTCCCGAAGACTACGTTCTCCGTATTCTTATGGAGAAAAAGGCATATTAAAACACTCGATGATGTCTATGACAGACAAAAAAACTGTAGAAGTAGTTAGCAAAATCTTAGATGAATCTAAGAAACTTGAAAGAAAATTCAAACAAAACATAGATTTAGTTGTAAATCTGAAAAACATAGATTTGAATAATCCTAAGAATCGTCTTGAGGAAGAAATAATCCTGCCTCATGGTAGAGGCAGCGTGGCAAAAATCGCTCTTTTTGCAAGTGGTGAGCTTGCTGTTAAATC
>Ga0315289_10011325_pt1 | contig 12650 bp, 11 predicted proteins | sample YL17G11_40_MG_FD_203452 | JGI IMG/M metagenome (GOLD analysis project Ga0315289, IMG submission 203452) | Sediment microbial communities from Yellowstone Lake, YNP, Wyoming, USA - YL17G11_40 | ecosystem: Environmental > Aquatic > Freshwater > Lake > Sediment | place: USA: Wyoming | collected...
AAATTATATTCTTAAATAGACAAAATATGTCAAGAAATATGTTGACAAGACACTGTAATACCATTATTATATTTGCATGAAATTCGGAAAATATATTAGAAGTATGCGTACACAGAAAAAAGAAACTTTGCATCAAGTTGCTAAGGGAACAGATATCGATATGACGTTACTCTCAAAAATTGAACGTGGTGAAAGGTTACCAACGTTTGACCAAGCGAAAAGAATTTCATCTTACTTTTGTGTTGAGGAAAATAAATTAATTTCCATGTTGACTGCAGAAAAAATACTTCACGAATATGGCATGAATAATAACACTCTTAATGCTGTTTGCTTAGTACGTGATAAGATTGTTTCCTACAATAACGGTAAGGATAGATAACAATGTTTTTTGAAGAAGAAAATATAAGCCTACGATTAGAGGATGCCGTATCGGGTATGTCAAAATTTTCAGACCAATCGTTCGATTTAGCTATTTGTGATCCTCCATATGGTGCCTCATCTAAGGCTAATTGGAATTATGACTGCAAGAAAAAGATTAACGGCTTTGGGGGCCATTGGAAACTTACAAGTGAAGCTTGGGATTTGCTTTCGCAAAATGAGTTGTTTGAAAGTACGTTTGTTTGGCTAAAGGAACTCAAAAGACTTGTCAAACCTACAGGCTCAATTTGGATTCATTCCACATATCATAATTCGGGTTTTGTGAATGTTTGTTGTCAGTTGCTTGGTTTAGAGATAATTAATGAAGTAGTTTGGTACAAACGAAATGCTTTTCCAAACCTTTCAGCAAGGCGTTTGACCGCAAGCCACGAAACTATTTTGTGGGTGCATACAGGCGGAAACAAGCGTGAATATATGTTTAATTATAATGAAGTAAAAAAGGCAAAATTTGAAGGCGACAATTTGAAAGAACCTGATAAACAGTTACGTACCCTTTGGGATATTCCCAATAACAAAAGTAAAGATGAATTACTTTTCGGTTCACACCCTACACAAAAACCATTAAGACTATCCGAAAGACTTTTAATGATTTCGGGACTGAAAAACGGGAAACTATTAGTTCCGTTTGCAGGCTCGGGAACAGAACTCATTGCAGGGCTTAAATTCGGTATGCAAGTGATTGGTTTTGAAACCAATGAAGAATATTTTGAGTTGGCAAAAAATCGCTTGGGACATTATTTGACAACACGAAAGCAATTATTGATACAATGCTGAAACCGAAAATGACATTAGAACCTGTTATTAAATGGTCGGGTAGCAAACGACAAGTAGCACCGATTTTAAGCCGTTTTGTGCCCAACGCAAAACGCTATATTGAGCCGTTTTTGGGTGGCGGTGCAATGTTGCCGTTTCGTAATATTCGCAATGCCGTTGCTAATGACATCATTCCTGAATTGATTGAATTATGGAATGCAATAAAAAATGAACCTGAACAAACGGCGGTAGAGTATCAAATTCGCTGGAAAAGGTTGCAAAAAGAAGGTTGTCAGGTGTATTACGAAATTCGTGATAAGTTTAATCAAGAGAAAAATCCGTTTGATTTTTTATTTCTTACTCGCACTTGCGTAAACGGTTTAATTCGTTATAACGAAAAAGGCGACTTCAATAATTCTTTTCACTTAACCCGTCCGGGAATTAATCCTAAAAGTTTAAGAGAAATTATTTTGAAATGGAATTACTACATTAAAAATGTAGTGTTCTTTAATCTTGACTATCAGCAAATTTTGAAGGATGTGACGAAAGATGATTTTTTGTTTTTAGACCCTCCGTATGGTGGCACAAAAGACCGTTACACCAAAACAGAATTTGATTTGCAAAACTTTTACAATCAATTAGAACGACTAAATATTGTCGGTGCAAAATGGCTTTTGACTTTTGATGGAATAGCAGGAAATCGTGAATATACCCACGAATTGCCGAAAGAACTTTACAAGCACAAAATATTTATAAAAACAGGTAATTCGCCCTTTACCAAAATGATGAGAACAACGATTGATGCAGTTTATGAATCAGTGTACTTGAATTTTAATCCCGCTCCCGAATTGTTCTGTGAGTTTAGTAAGCAAGTCAATCAGGAACTTGCACTGATCGGTAGCTCTGAAGTGCAAAATTGACGTTTGATCAACTGGTTTAAACTCAAATGCAAACACAAAATCTAAATTATTTGCTTGTACTGCGGATGCAATTTCGTCGTCGTTTTTGAAGCAAAATGCACCACCCGAAAAAGTTTTGAACTTGACTACAGGCGTTTTCTTTTGCGTGTAAAGTTGCCAATCCTTGCCCTTTAGTTTGTAAGCCGTTGGCGGACTTGCAAAGAGTTCTTTCAAATAAGTGTTTAGCCTTTCGCCAATGTTTGTATCCAAATCACCTGCATCGTCTTTGGATTCAATTGACAAAAAAGTTAGTTCGTTTTGGTACAACAACTGAATAATGTGGTCAGGTCGCTTGCCTTGAACGGCTGAAACTCTTGGTAAAGATGTCCAACGGTATTCATCTAACTTATTGAAATCCAAGATGCTCACGCCTGACCAATCACCGCCGGGCGGATTGCACATTGACTCGTAGATACCGAATTTTTCTTGTTTGGAGAAAATTGTATGAATTGCGGTATCTACGTCTTGCTCTGAAAATGTATTGGTGGGTTCGGCTTGATTGAAAATGATAGACTTACATTGTCGATCTAATTTTCGCTGAACAGTATAAAACATTTCGCCTTTCTCTGACGTGGCACTGTCGGTAAAAACGAAATTACTCAAATTCAAAACAGCTTCCCAAAGTCCGTTGATTTCAGCTAACTTTTTAGGATTTTTCTCAAACTGTTTCCATGTTGCTGTTTTTGCGGGTCCAAAAACAATGGTTAAAATATCAATGTCATTTCCGAAAAGCATTCTTGCCAAAGGTACTAATCCACGGTCAGGTCGGGAATCGTCGCCACGAGGCTTAAAGCCTGTAATCCAGACAATTATAAGCGATTTATTGAGTTCGGAAATCGTGTTGTAAAGCTTTGTTTGTTTTGGGTAAATGAATTTGAAAATGTTTGCTAAATCCAGAATTTTGGCATCAGGCACAAGACAAATCGGGATTTCTTTTGCACCTACCGAGAGGCAATTGAGTTTCTGAATTTGTGCAAGCAACTTTTTGAATGTATTGCTTACATTCACCTTTTCAGACTGCTTCTTTTTCCAAATCAAATCCTTGGCGTTTTGTACTAACCACTTTGCTTTTTGCAGGCCTGAACTGATTTTCAGGAAATCATCCCATTCTGTATTTTTCAGCGTATCAACTTTTTTCCTGTCATTTGAAAGGATTTTTACAAGCATTGTACCTTTTTCAATCAAAGAGTTTAGCGGTGTTTGGGTGTCGGTTTCGGTTAAAATGCACTTAATCAGTTTCAAACTATCGTCTAAACCAAAAACTTGGGTAAATTTTTTGCGAAGTTCGTCAGTAATGGCAGGGTGGGCTTCGTAAATCGGTATGCATATCACTTTCATCGATATACTCGCCGTTAAATACGAAAACGGTACAATTGGGTTTGGGAAACGTGGTGCTTTTACTTTTCGGTTGCTATCCAATTCCACACCACCGACTTCGGCATAATAAAAATATGGCATGCCAATCTCAGCGGAAGTTATGGCTCTGCCGCTACGTTGCCAAGCATTATTGCCTGCTGGTAAAGCATTACAAAATTCAATCGCAATCAGGATTTGTTCAGTTTTCGCATCTTCAGAAAGTTTAGTAATGTATGCGTCTGTGGCTTCTCGCAACGGAGAACCGTAAGTGGCTAAGACTTTGGCAATGCTTACATTCCATCTGTCATGTCCTGCAAAAAGTTCGATTTCAAAAAGTTTGTTTTGGGATTGTAAAAGTTCATAACTCGGTAAATACAAACATTTAGACTTTTTGACAATCTTGGCTTCATAGACAGACGCAATCAAAAACAACGCTCTTTCACACTCAATAATATTATCACCGTGTATTCTCAATATCACATTGTTACCCATATCTTATTGTACCCGAATCACTTATTGAGCCAATTCTGTTGACCGTTCATATCCGCAATTATTGCGTATACCCCCAATTTTGGCCGATAAAAGCTTTACGGCTCGTAGAGAGGTATAGACGACTATGTCGAATATATTCTCCATATAGATGCAAATTCGAACTTTTATGTTAAATATATACTAAATCCAAAAAGTCTCCGCAACAAAATTTTTGATTTTTTTTACAAGTTTCCTAGGTCGGGCTGTCCGAATCTGGATCCTGCGGATTGGAGACTGCCAGACAAAATCTAAAAATCTTTATTGTCGGGTGGCTATCGCAACCCGACCTACTAAAAACTTATTTCGGGTAACCGATGGTTTGAGCCATAATGACCAACTGCTGAGGTCTCAGTTTTAATATTTCAGCCATTTTTGTCTTATCAATAGAGGTGCGGGTAACAACCGCTAAATTAGCGGCAGCACCGTAGAGATACACATTCTGCGAACAATGTCCAGCGTCTATGGCCGCGGTCATAACCTGATCTTCCCGCTCTTTGAGGAAATCGAATTTAGAAATATCGGAAACATAGACCAGGTTTAGAGGGGCAATACCCACATAGGGCTGCATACCGGTATTTTTACGGTAATCACCGGAAACAACAGGAATTAGCTCATGCTTTTTTGCTTCATACAGATATGCCCCTTCTTTCAATACTGCATAAATATCTACATCCTGTTTATTCATTGCTGAGGGGCTGGTGCGGTTTCCGCTTTCCGGCCGGTTGACCCCATTGGCACACCAGAGCAGGTTGGATAGGTCTTGCAGACTGAGTTCCTTTTCGGAGAATTCCCGGCTGCTTTTTCTCTCTTTTACTGTTTGCATAAACAGTTTGTCGTTTTTTAAAGCGGGCGTAGGAAGCTTTATAGTTTTTAAGTTCTGGGCATTCATAATACCTCCAGTCGAAAGCACTAAGAGAACAACCAGTGCACTCATCTTTTTCATCTTTCCTCCTTCGGATATTCCCCGTTACGACCGGGAAACATCGCTGAAATAATTTAAATTTTAATTTATACTTATAATCATAACTGTTCAAAACAAAATCTCTAAAGAGTCTTAAAAGATTATAATAATTTTTCCAAGCCCTTTGTCAAGAAAGATTTTAAAAAGTTTCGTAGGTCGTGCGGTCCGAATCTGGATCGTGCGGTTGGAGACTGCCCGACAAAATCTTTATTGTCGGGTAGCTATCACAACCCGACCTACTTTAAAAGATTAATTTCATTTGTAAAAAAGGGAGGATGCTCTTATATTCTTCACTTAAGAGTGATATAATAAGAAGGTAAAGGAGAGAATAATGAAAAAATTCAGGATTTTGTTTTTAATTATAATAGTCGTAGGATTAGTCCTGTATTTTTTACTTAAGACTAAAGGGGAAAAGAATAAAAATCAAATATCCGCCTCAGGAACAATAGAAATCACTGAGGTAGAAATAAGCTCAAAGCTTTCCGGAAGGATAGAAAAGCTCTGGGTGAATGAAGGGGACAGCGTTGTAAAAGATCAGGTTTTAATCAGGTTAGAAGATAAAGAGCTTCAGGCTCAGCTTAAACAGGCAGAGGCGGCTTATCAAGTTTCTTTAGCTCAGCTTTCCCAATCCAGGTCAAGTTCAGATAATCTCAAAACTAATTTAGAGAGGATAAAGGAGCTTTTCAAAGCCGGTAGTACCACTCAGCAGCAATTGGATGACCTGGAAACAAAGTATCAAGTGGCAAAAGAACAGCTTAATTCAGCTACCCATTTAGTTAAGCAAAATGACGCTAATATAGGGCTGGTTAAAGTCAATATAGAAAATTCAATAATCAAATCACCGACAAGTGGAATTATCCTGAGCAAAAATACTGAAGAAGGTGAGGTGGTTTTACCCGGAAATTCCCTCCTAACCATAGGAGACCTTTCTAAACCCTGGGTGAAAATCTACATCAAGGAGACAGATTTAGGCAGAGTTAAACTTGGACAGAAAGCGGAGGTCAAAATAGATACTTACCCGGACAAAGTTTTTGAGGGAAAGGTTACTTATATCTCTAACCAGGCTGAATTCACCCCCAAGAATATTCAGACCAAAGAGGAAAGAGTAAAACTGGTTTTTGGAATAAAGGTCAGCCTGGATAACCCCTTACAGATATTAAAGCCGGGCATGCCAGCGGATGTGAGTTTGTTAAAAGAATAATCCTCTTATATTTTTACACCCTTTAACTTTTATGCTGGAAATATCTAATCTCCTTAAGAAATTCGAGTCAATAATTGCCATTGATAATCTAAATTTGAAAATAGAAAAAGGGGAGATGGTGGGACTGGTAGGTCCGGATGGAGCCGGAAAGACTACTTTGATGAGGATTCTATCTGCGATCCTTTTACCTACCTCCGGAACTGCCAGAGTAGCTGGGTATGATATTATTAAAGAGCCAGAGAAGCTCAAAGAAAGAATTGGATATATGCCCCAGAGGTTTGGATTGTATGAGGATTTAAAGGTGCTGGAAAATCTCAACTTTTTTTCCGAGCTCTATCAGCTTACCAAAGAGAAAAGAAAAGAAAAATACAAAGAGGTTTTTGGATTCAGTCGGCTTGAGCCATTTAAAGATTTTCTGGCTGGGAATCTTTCCGGTGGGATGAAGCAGAAATTGGCTTTGTCCTGTGTCCTTTTGCATAACCCGGAGGTTTTGCTCCTGGATGAGCCTACACGCGGGGTTGATCCGATTTCCCGAAGAGACTTCTGGGGAATCCTTTATGAGCAACAAAAAAAAGGGATGACCATTTTTATCTCCACCTCCTATATGGATGAGGCAGAAAGATGCCAGAAAGTCGCTTTTTTAGATAAGGGGGAATTGATTGCTTATGATACCCCTCTCAAGCTTAAAAAGATAATGGAAAGAGCTCTTTTTGAGCTGAGCTGCGACAAAAGAAGAGAAGCCAGGTCTTTTTTAGAAAAAGAGGAAGGCGTTTCTGGTGTTTCCATTTTTGGTGAAAAGATTCATTTTACGGTGAAGGATGAAAAGATTTTAAAGGAAATAAGATCCAGATTTGAAGATAACGACATTGTGATTTTTAGTTTGAAAAGGATTACGCCTTCCTTAGAGGACATCTTCATCTCGATCAAGCAGAAGGAAACCGAGGGTTAGATGGGGAATGATGGTATTGCTGTAGAAGTAGAAAATTTAGTGAAAAGGTTCGGTGATTTCACTGCAGTGGACAATATCAGTTTTCAGGTAAATAAAGGTGAGGTTTTCGGATTTTTGGGACCTAATGGTGCCGGAAAAACAACTACTATAAAGATACTCTGCGGGCTTTTGACTCCTACTTCAGGTAAGGGGAGGGTGGGTGAATATGATGTTTTCACCCAGTCAGAAAAGATAAAAGAGAATATAGGTTACATGTCCCAAAGATTCTCTTTATATGATGACCTGACCGTTGAAGAGAACATAGATTTCTATAGCGGGATATACAAAGTGAGAAAAGAGCTCAAAAAGGATAAGAAGGAATGGGTCTTAAGAATGGCTGATTTGGAGGATAAAAGAAAGAGAAAAACCAGAGAGTTAGCTTTAGGCTGGAAGCAGAGGTTAGCTTTAGGGTGCGCTCTTCTGCATGACCCGCCTATCCTTTTTTTAGATGAACCCACTTCTGGAGTTGACCCGGTTTCTAGACGCAATTTCTGGGATTTAATCTATTCTCTTTCGGATAAAGGAACTACAGTTTTCGTCACCACGCATTATATGGATGAGGCAGAATATTGCCACAGGTTAGGGCTTATCTTCAGAGGGAAGCTGGTGCAGATCGGAACTCCGGAAAAGCTGAAAGGTAAGACCATGGCTAACTCGATCTGGGAATTGGAATGCTATAATCCGATTGAAGCTTTAGACTCTTTGAAAAATGACAAGAGGGTAATTGAAGCTTCCTTTTTCGGGATGAATATCCATATCCTCCTTTCCAAAGAAGGGGAAGATCCTGCTTTTGTATCGCAGTTTTTAAAGGAAAAGGGGATTGAGATTATAAGATTACAGAAGATAGTCCCCACCTTAGAGGATGTCTTTGTTTCTTTGATCAGAAAGGCGACTTAGAAAATGAACTTTAAAAGGTTTTTAGCGGTTGCTTATAAGGAATTTCTTCAGATCTTCAGAGATATACGCATCTTGATAATGGCTTTTGCGGTTCCTCTCCTACTTTTAATCCTTTTCGGGTATGCGGTAACCTTAGATATTAACAATCTTCCCTTAGGGATGTATGACCAGGATAATTCCCAGGAAAGCAGAGAATTGATGGCAAGCTTGATCCAATCAGGATATTTTTCAATCGAAAACTACGCTGGAAGTTACCAGGAACTCCAGGGTCTAATTGAAAAAGGAAAAATTAAAATTGCCCTGGTAATTCCTGAGGATTTTTCCAGAAAGATAAAGTCAGGGGGTAAAGTGGAGATTCAAACCCTCCTAGATGGTAGTGATGCTAACACTGCCACCATTGGCTCAGGTTATCTTTCAGGGGTTTTGCAGCTTTTCTCTCAAAAGTTTACTCGGTCAAGTTATAGACCTTTAATCGAAGGGAGAATTAGAATCTGGTATAACCAGGAGCTCAAAAGCAAGAACTTTATCATCCCTGGCTTGATCGCGGTGATAATGATGATCATCGGAGCATTGTTGACCTCTCTGATTATTGCCCGTGAATGGGAACGAGGAACAATGGAGCAGTTGATCGCCACTCCGATCAAATCTTCTGAGCTTATTTTCGGGAAGCTTGTTCCCTATTTTGTTATAGGGATGATCGACTTGTTGGTAGCAGTCCTTTTAGGCGGGTTAATCTTTAAGGTTCCATTTCGAGGGAATTTTCTTTTTATGTTTTTAGTTTCAGGTATATTCCTGGTTGGAGCTTTAGGGATCGGGATGTTCATTTCGATCTTAACGAAATCACAGCAATTAGCCTATCAGATGGCGATGTTAACCTCTTTTTTGCCCGCATATATCCTTTCAGGTTTCATTTTCCCGATATTCAGCATGCCATTATCCTTAAGGATAATTACACATATTGTGCCAGCCAGATATTATATCAGGATTCTACAAGGGGTCTTTTTGAAAGGAAATGGTCTCATAATAATGGGACTGGAGGTATTACTCTTATCAATATTTGCACTTCTTATGCTGTTTATAGCTAATTTAATCTTTAAAAAGAGGTTACCTGACTGATATGTGGGAAAGGGTTAAACATATCTTTCTTAAAGAGGTAGTTCAGATTAGAAGGGATAGAAGGATGCTGATGATCATATTTGTCGCTCCGGTAATACAGCTTATCTTATTGGGGTATGCGGTAACTACAGATGTCAACCGGATTCCCACAGCCATATTAGATTTCTCAAAAACTCAGGAGAGCAAAGAGCTTATACAGCTATTTCAGAACTCAGGCAAGTTTCAGATCAACTATTTTACTGATAACCCTGAAGAGTTAGTCAAGCTTTTGGATCAAGGAGAAGTCTGGGTGGGGATTGAAATAGGAGTAAATTTTGCTCAGGAGTTGAAAACCGGGAAAACTGCCATACTTCAGATTATAATCGATGGAACTAATTCCAACACCGCCGGAGTAGCTTCGGGTTATATAAATCAGCTTATTTTTTCATATAATAAAAAGTTTATGCCGGAAAATATACAGAAAAAAGTCGCCCAAGCTTTATCCTCTGGAATTATTCCAGAGATAAAATTCCTAAATCTGGAAAATCAAACAAGAGCCTGGTATAATCCGGAATTGAAAAGCAGAGATTACAATCTGCCAGGGGTTTTAGCTTTGATTTTAATGATTACCACGATGATGCTTACCTCAATGGCAATTGTCAGGGAAAAAGAGATCGGGACTATCGAGCAGTTGATGGTTACTCCCATAAAAACCTTTGAGTTAATCCTGGGTAAAGTTGTCCCTTTTGCCCTGATCGGGTTTATTGACGTAGTATTGGTTACTTCAGTGGCTATTCTGTGGTTTAAGATTCCATTCAGGGGGAGTTTCTTTCTGCTCTTCTTATCAGTTGGAGTTTATCTCTTAACAACGATAGGGATAGGACTTTTCATCTCCACTTTATCCAGAACCCAGCAGCAGGCGATGATGATTACCTTCTTCTTTCTGATGCCGGCGATTATCCTCTCCGGCTTTATGTTCCCGATCTCCAACATGCCGGAGCCGATTCAGTATCTTACCTATATCAATCCACTCAGGTATTTTTTAATTATCGTCCGGGGGATTTTTCTAAAAGGAAGCAACCTTTCTGTCCTCTGGGATAAGCTCTTGCCCCTGGCTGGTATTGGGATGGTGGTTCTTTTCCTGAGCATTATTCGCTTTCAAAAGAAAATAGGTTAAAAAAACGTAAGTTTTTAAAGGGGGACGCAAAAAGTTACTATATTTTAATCTAAAGACAGCCAATAACTTGATATTTTTGCCTTAAAACCAGTATAAAAATTAGTATAAATTTTATCAGATTTGATTTTTGACCCAATCACAAATTGATATAAGTCTATGGTAATATTAAAGAATTAGAAAAACTATTTTTGGGTATGAGATTTGAATATATATAATGGATTTTTCTATCCTGAAGGGTTTTAAAAACCCTTAGATGCGTGTTGTATAAGTAGAGCTTTAGCTTAAATTTAGGCTTGACAAATGAAATTTTTGAGTTAAAATAATACTAAAGTGGTATTTTTTGTTCAAGGATTCATAAGAAGAGTATGAGGTTTTGACGATGGATAGTCGTTCCTTAAAATTTGAGAGAGTTTTTAATTATACCCTGATCGGTATTCTAATTGTTCTGGGACTTTTGGTAATTTCGGGTGTGTTCAGAATGGATCCAAATTTTCGTATAATATTTGGCGGGATTATACTGGTTTATGGGTTTTTAAGGTTTTTACTTTTAAGGAATAAATACAGAAAAGAACAAATAATTGAGGAGAAAAAAGAGTAAAATAAATATTATGGTGAAATGAGGTCTCTGAAAAAGTGATAGTGGGTGGTCGGGTACAGAATGGATCCATTTGGACAAGGGTGCCCGACCTATCCTACGGATCCGTTTCTAGGACGAAAAATCAACACCCTCTGTTCCCGTAGGCTTCCGCCATAGGCGGACCAGCCCAGCGAAACGAGTTTTTCAGAGATCTCTAAAATAAACACTTGACAACGAAAGGTTATATGATATTTTTAAACTTTTTAGGTAAAGGTAGGATAAGGAGAAAAGAGATGATTTTTCGGGTCTGGCTTACAGCCATAATACTTTTTTTAACCCTCCATACTACAGCTGGATGTCAGGATCTGGATAGCGGGAAAAAAGCTTACCAGAATCGGAATTACGATAAAGCAATTGAACTCCTGAAAGCATATTTAGAGAAAAAGCCACTTGATGCTGAGGGGTATTATTATTTAGGGAACTGCTATTTTGAAAAGGAGCTGTGGGATGAGGCTATCCCTCAATATCAGAATGCCATCGACCGCAAGCCAAAATATTTCGAAGCTATATACAAGCTTGGCTTAACCTATCTGAATAAAGGCTCTTACGAGCAAGCCCTGCAAACATTTAATCAGGGGCTGGAGACGAAAAAGAACTCAGGCGATTTCCTGAACGGAATTGGGCTGGTGCAGATAGCTCAGGGTAACCTGGTTGAGGCGGATCTGAGTTTTCGCTCAGCCATCTCTGCTGATCCTAAGAACCCTGAATATCACAAGAACTTAGGAGATGTTAGCTTAAAAAAGGATATACCCTCTATAGCCATTGAGGAATATAGAAAAACCTTAAGTCTGGATTCCAATTGGGCTGAGGTCTATTATAGTTTGGGAAAAGCCTATCTTTTACAGATGGATTTCAATTCTGCCGCAGATGCCTTTAAAAAAACCGTAAAATTAGAACCGAAATTCAAATCGGTCTATACCGACTTGGGAAATATCTATTTCTTAGCTAAAAAATATCCTGAGGCAGGATGGGCATATAATGAATATATAAAATTAGACCAGAATAATCCCCAACCTTATTTGGGTCTGGGAAAATCATATTATAATATGCATCAAGTGGATAGCGCTATTGTGGATCTGAATAAAGCTATCCAGCTGGATTCTAACCAGACTGAAGCTTACTTTTATTTAGGTAAGAGCTACCAGGATAAGAAGATGTATTCGGAGGCGGCTTTAGCCTATGATAACTATGAGAGAAGATATACCAGTAAAAATAAATTTGAATGGACAGTTAGGGATAAAGATTTCTTAATGGACAAAGGGCAGGTTCATTATTATTTAGGGGATTCCCTTAATCTGGAGAAGGCGGTGAACTATCTTGTCTTAGCTAACCAGTTAGATTCAAGTTACAGCGAATCCTATTCCTATCTGGGCTTGGCCTATTATCAGCTTAAAAAATATTCAGAGGCAATCCCAGCCCTGAAAAAGAAAATTGAAATGGATTCCACCAGTTTTAATAGCTACCTTAATCTGGCTTATTGCCATGTGAATATGAAGCAGTATAAGGAAGCCCTGGAGCCTTTGAAAAAGGTGGTGGAGCTAAAACCGGATTATCTTCAGGCTCATCAATATCTAGCCTATATCTATTTGAACGAGCTTAAATCTTATGCTGAAGCTAAGACAGAATATGAGACGATCATTCAATTGAACCCTCAGGA
>Ga0315289_10011326_pt1 | contig 12649 bp, 10 predicted proteins | sample YL17G11_40_MG_FD_203452 | JGI IMG/M metagenome (GOLD analysis project Ga0315289, IMG submission 203452) | Sediment microbial communities from Yellowstone Lake, YNP, Wyoming, USA - YL17G11_40 | ecosystem: Environmental > Aquatic > Freshwater > Lake > Sediment | place: USA: Wyoming | collected...
GCGAGGTCTGAATCTTCCTGATTTTGTGGCATCCGATGCCCCTGCATCGCCCCTATTACCTACCATAGAGGCCCAGGGGTGTCAACGGATTATTGAGGATGGCGAAAGTCCGGTGCGAGCAAAAAAGAAAGGGTCGGGATTGCCCCGACCCTTGCCCTGAAGCTCCCCTTCAATATCAGAGAGGGGCAGATTAGGCCCTTCCCTCTGATCTGCGATCAATCCCTGACTCCTGGCAGTTGGCAATATTGAGAGCCTCCCTCCCGCATGGTCGTGGGAATCGGAACCAGCCTCACCTTGATCTCGGTCGGCTCCGCGGCTGAGGCATCTACCTGCAGGTTCTTGGCGATGAAGCCCCGCGCCTTGATCACCAGGCCCCGCTTCCCCGCCGGCACCTCCAGGGTGCAGGGGGTAATCCCCTCCTGTCCTGTGTCCACCGTGACCGCGGCCCCCTCAGGGTCGGAGACCACCTTGAGGATCGCATTGCCCGCCCAACAAGTCCCAGCAAAGGCCCCCCATCCCAGGATCATCAGGATAAACAGGGCCATCCACCCATATTGTGCTCTCTTCGCAGCTCTGCCAGCCGTCATTTCAGTCTCCCTTCTATTGGATTCTCCTAAAAGAAGATATGATGCCTCATGATGATCGGACCACAAAGGAGGTAAAGGCTTGCTCGCCATTGGGCTACGATCGGAAACCCTGGCTGCGGGAATCGGCCCGGACAAAAAAAGGGGGGGCAGATGCTGCCCCCCCACCTTCTAAGCGGTCAAGCAGATGCAATTACCACCGTGGATAGTTGGGCACTCCATAGAGCGGATCGCGATACAACTGATCCCAGTTGGAGACCTTTCCGTACATGGTTGGGGTCCAGGGCCACTTGCGGGCCTTGTAGGGATGCCGCGCGAAGTCCTGGATGATCGCCTCTTCCAGGGGCACACCCACCACCTCGATCTCGTCATACTCCATCTTGCCCAGGCCGTGCTGTGCGGCCAGGCGGGTGGTGCCGATATTCCTCGGGTTCATGTTCATGATCGCGGTGCAGATGGCATCCACCGCCACCGGATCTTTGCTGGCCATGAGCATGCCAGTGAGGACGTAGGGGGCGGCGGGGACCCAGGTCCCGGCATAGACCGCGTCGATGATGTGCATCTGCCTCGGCACCAGCTTCTGGGCGATGTAGTTCACATCGACATGGACTTCGGCCACATTCCGGTGGGGCAGGCCGAACTTGCACATCCCAATCACCCTGGCAGAGGGCAGGCCGATGCCCACGTTCTTCAGGGCGAAGGTCACGCCCGCATACTCGTGGGTCTTGAAGGCGGTGATAGGCACCATGCACTGCACCTGCTTCAAGAGCTTGGGAATAGGATACTGCTTGGTGGCCAGACCCAGCCCGGTCATCATCTCCCAGTTCTCGCAGAGGTCGATGAGCTCATACTTGATGCCCATATCCGCATATCTCTTCTGGTTCCATTCCAGACCGTAATTCCTGTAGGTCGCCCAGGCGTCGCCCAGGGCGGGGCACTCGGCGATGATGATCCTGCCGGCCCCCATCTCCTTGGCCATCCTGGCTACCGCTAAGCAGGCACGGGGATCCGCAAAGGCGCCCTGGATGCTGTTGTCGTCCCCATATCCCATCCACTGCATGGGATAGAAGCTCAGGACGAAGTTGGGCTTGATCAGGATGGTCTCGCCCTTCTTCAGCGGGAGGCCGCCAGCGAGATCGATGACCTCCTTCATGTACTTGTACCAGACTTCCTCGCTCTCCAGATCCCAGGTGGCGTGGGTATAGTCACCGGTCGCATCGTGGTATTCTGTGGTCTGCTCATGAGCCACATCATCATTGATGTGGAATTTCCCATCGAGCAACTTCGCATCTGCGTCGGTCGCCTTCACGACGGCGACTACGCTCTTGGCGGCCATGGCGACCGCTGAGAAGGCGACCACCACTCCTAAAGCCAACAACAGAATTAAGATCTTCTTCATGGATTCACCTCTTTGCTTGGTTAGAAAGCTCACGATCTGCCTTGCCTCACAACAAGCTAACGAGAGATTCACCACCTCCTTTCACCGCAGGTAAAGCCCTTCTTTCTGGCGGCTCCTCCCCCCTACAAAGAGGGAGTTAGAGACCAGGAGCGAACAGGTGGGATGGTTTGGCTTTAATAGCTTGGGGAAAATGCAAGAACTGAAGATGAACTGACTTCATATATAGTGATTGTCTCTTCCCTTGTCAAGACCTTTTTTGCTTCCTTCCGGGGGTCTCAATTGTGAGAGACCGGAGGGATCAGATCAAAGGTCGGCCTCCAGGATCATGCGCAGATCCTCCCGGGGGATCCCACCCTCCGCCAGGATCACGACATTCTTGACCCTCTTATAACCCGCCCAGAAGGTCCCATCGGTGTAAATCCCGGAGTCCGCATCCCGGTAGCTCACCTGATCCTTTGGCTCCGCCTCTCTCCTCTCCCCACCCTCTGCATCCGGGGGCTGGAAGTTCAAGGCCTCAATCGCCTCTTTTTCCGACCGAAAGACCAGCTTGAAGACCGGCACCCGCACCTGCCCCTTGAACAGGGCGCCTGCAAAACAGGCCTTGAATCCATATTCATCAATGGGGGAAAGCTCCCTCAGGAAGGGGGGGCGGCCAAAGGCAAAGTGCAGGAGCATCCAGACCGTGATCCCGGGCTGTGCCTCGTAGGTCTTTCCCTGGTACTCCCCGACCTTGATCTCCTTGCTGGGGACTCTGAAGCGATAATCCCTGGCAAAGAGATTACGCCTCCATTCCATGGGCTTTCCTTCGCGGATCTCTGCCAGGTGAAGGAACTTGAAGCCATCCCGTGATTCATCGCTATAGGTGATCCGGGTCTCCAGGAGGGTGTTGAAGCCCTTCGTCTGCTCCAATCCTTCCGTCAAGCGCGATGTCTGGAAACCCGCCCGGGCATAGGCCTCGGCCAGGCACATCATGTTCGAGTAAGAGAGGGCCGCCAGCACATCGGGGTCGCGACCAAACCGCGCCTGAAAGGCCTGGGCGAACTCGGTCCACGAGGGCCCCAGCTCCTCGTCCCGTCCCTCGTGGGCAAAGGTGAGATACCCACCGACGATCACCCCCTCGGTCAGCTGCGGGGGAAGATCGAGGAGGCGGTGACTATCCCAGCCGGAGGAGGCCACGACCTTGGCATCCAACTTTAGCTCTCGCAGACCCTCCAAGATCGGGGCGGCGTCGGAGGCCATCCCGTAGACCAATATCCCTTCTGCCCCCGCGCCCTGGATCTGTCGCAGGGGGGAGGCGAAGTCCTTCTGCCCGCGGGCGTAGGAGACCTCGGCCACCGGGGTCTCGCCATATTGCTCGATCCTCTTTCGTTGCACCGCTGCGCCCGATCTCCCGTAGGCATTCTCCTCATAGAGCAGGGCAATCCTCTTGTTCCCAATCTTCTCCCACAACATGTCTACCAAGATCTTCGCCTGCTCCTCATCCGAGATGCTTCCCCGAAAGACCCATCTCTGGGGAGGATGGGTGAGGTCGGGGTGGGTGGCCAGGGTGAGCAGGGGGATCTGGGCCTGGCGCACCAGGGGAAGGACCGCCAGGGCGCAATCGCTATCGGCCAGGCCAAATAGGAGGTCCACCTTAGCCTGGCGGATCAGGCGAGAGGCGGCCTCCTGGGCCTGATCCGGCGATCCACCCTCATCCGCCAAGCTCATCTCCATCCGCACCCCTTTCTCTTTCCACTCCTCATTGATCCGCTGAATCGCCAAGAGAGCGCCGTCGGCCACCTCCCGGCCCACCTGGGCCTGGGGGCCGCTCAGGGAGGCGATCACCCCGATTTTGAGCACCTTCTCTGCATGCGCTCCCGAGGAAGATCCCCCTACCAAGGTCAGAATCATCAGGGAGAGCACAACACGCTTGAGTATGATCCGTTTACTCATGTTCCATTCACCTTCCCATGGCATCCTTTCAGATGCTTGGGTGAAAAGACAAAACGGCCTCCCTTGCCACCTGAGGCCGCTTCATCTCTCGCTGGGTAATTGACGTATTAGAAGTTGGCGTCCAGGACCGCCCTCAAATCCTCCAGAGGGACATAGCCTTTGGCATAGATTAAGGTAGATCCCTTTCGCCGGTAGGCTGACCATTCCCCACCAGCATACGATATCCCCATCTCGGTATTCCTCATCTCTTCGGGCTTCCTTTCCACCTGGGTCTTATCCCCCAAGGCCTCCTTGGTATCCTCCAGGTTGAGGGTCGCCATCGCCCCTTCCGGGGACCGGAAGACCATCTTCACCACCACGATCTTATCCTTCCCCTTGGAGAGGGTCCCCGAATAGGACTTCTTCATCCCGTGGAATTCAAAATCCGACCTGAATCCGCCATACAGACCCATCTCCTCCATTTCCTTCATGAAGGGAGGGTATCCGAATCCGAGATGGAGGACGAAGAAGGCCGCCGCATTGGGCGGCATCAAGGAGAGCTCGCCCCGATACTCCCCCACCTCGACCGGGATCCCTCTCTCCCTCATCTTGGTGGAATCCAGGGATTTATCCTTGGTGGCCATCTCGACTCTGCCCTCTCGGTAGGTCGAGAAGTTGATATACCTCATCCCATCATGATTCTCATCATGATAGTTGATATAGTGCTCAAATACCGTCAAGAAGTTCTCGGTCCCCTCGAGGCCCTCCACGATTCTGCTGGTATCGAATTCTACCCTCTCCATCGCCTCCAGAAGGCACAGCATGTTGGAATAGGCATAGCCGGCCATCAGGTCCGGGTTGCGGTTATATTTGGCGCGGAAGGCCTTGAAGAAGGCCGCCCAAGCCGGCCACTGCTCGGCGTCCAAGGCCCCGGTCACCACCTGATAATGGCCGCCCGCAATGGGGCTCAGAACGATTCGAGCCGGGCCCAAATAGATGATCTGGTCGGGCAGCAGGTGGGCATAGCCCGCCACAATCACTCCATCCAATCCCTTGGGCACCTGCGCCAGCAGGCGAGTCGACTCCCAGCCCGAGGAGGCCACCACCCTGGCCCCCAGGCCGGAACCGATGACCCACTGCATCACGGTTTGGGCGTCGATCATGGTCCCGTAGACGATCAGGATCTTCACTCCGGCCTGCTTGAATCGGGCCATCTGGGCAGTAAAATCGATGCCCCCTGGAGGATAGCTCTCCATCGCGGCCGGCTCCACCCCAACTCTCCTGAGCCGCTGGCGAACCACCTCCACGCCTGCCTTCCCGTAAGGCGAATCTTCATAGAACAACGCAACCTTTTCGCCCCCGAGGATAATCGTCACATAGTCGGCCATGACCTTGCCCAGGTCCTGATCCGAGATGTTTCCCCGGAAGACATATCTTCGGAGGGGGGAGGTGAGATCAGGATGGGTGGCCAAGGTGATCATAGGAATCTTCGCCCCGGAGACCACTGGGGCCATGGCCAGGGCGCAGCTGTTATTGAACGGGCCCAAGATGGCCGAGACTTTCTCCACCTCCACCAGCCTTCTTGTCTGGTCAATCGCTTCCTGAGGATCTCCTTTATCGTCAGCCACGACCAGCTGGAAGGATTGGCCCTTCATCTTTTCCCTCTGTTGAGCCTGATCCAGGGCCAGCAGGGCCCCGTCTCGCAGGTCGATCCCCTGCCTCTCCAGGGACCCGGTGAAGGTCCCCATCAGTCCGATCTTGATGGCTTGATCTGCGCCCGCGCCGCCGATCCCCACCCCCCCCAGGAGGAAGGGCAGGGCAAAAAGCAACATCAATGCCTTCTTAAACACTTTAGTCTCTCCTCTCCTTCATGTTCTATTCACCCCAGCTCGCCCGCGATCGTCGAGCTGAGTTGCAGTTCTTCCCAGACTGCGGGGACTATCCATGGCACAAATTCCCGAATCAGATCACCTTCTCCATGATCCGGAAGAACTCCTCCTGGGAGACGGCACCCTTCATCAGGACCAGGACCGCCTTCTCCCTCCGGAAGCCAGACCAATTGGTCCCATCGAAAAAGAGACCAAAGTCAGGATTCCGGCAATTCGTCGGATCTTCAGCCGCAAGGGGAGCCCGATGGGTTGATTGTTTGCATTTCAGGTTCAGGATCGAGGAGGCCTGGTCTTCAGATGATAACTGGAGCTTGAACACCTGAACCAGGGCCGCCCCCCTTCGTAAGCCACCGCCCTGGCTGGAGGTGATCCCGTATAGATCAGTGGCCTCAAGCTCCTTCAGGAACGGTGGATCTCCGATCTTCAATTCCTTGATCGCCAGGAGCGCAGCCGGAGGCTCCAGGTTCTGGAGCGTTCCTTCGTAGCCGTTGATGCTCAACCTAGTCTCTGTAGCAGATTCGCCCTGGGCCGCCGTGGCGCTGATCGCGGAACCGAGCGAGAGGGCGAGCCCCAGGGCAAAGATCTGGAACAGGAAAAAACCTCGTTTACTCAACATTCTATGACCTCCTATGGGTAATTGCTCAACTGGGAAGGCCCAAACCTCTCTGGGAGTTGTGGCTGCGCCGCTTGCAGGCGAAAGGCCCGTTTCCTAAAAGAGGCGATACAGATAGCCAAAGAGGATGGACCCGCCGAAACAAAGGCCGAGATAAAGCAAGAAGGGCCTCTTGCACACCAGGGCCAGAAGGGTCACCATGGGGCTCACCCGGGTGGCAGGCCCCATAATAAAGAAGGCCAGGGCCGAACCCTTATCCATTCCCTGCTCCATCAGGGAGAGAACAAAGGGCACCGCCCCTCCTCCACAGATATAGATGGGAATGCCCAGCGTCGCCCCCCAAAGGATGGAGAAGCGATTCTGGGCCCCCAAAAGCCCCCCGACCAGGCCGTGGGGCAGGAATGCCTCCAGCGCTGAGCCCAAGACGATCGAAAGGATAAAATACTTCCCCGAGAACTTGGTGATCCCCCACATCATCTTGATGGCGGCCTTGCTCTTGTCTTCAGGGCTGATCTTCTTTCCTGCCAGAGACCAAAAATCCTTCCCCTCAGAGGAGTTGTGCAGGGCAGGATTGATCTCGGTCCACTCCTTCATTTTGCCCTTTTCCGTCAAGACCTTGATGATTGTCCCACAGATCACCGCCAGGACCAGGGCGGTCAGGAGCCGGGCCAGGGCCATTTGGCGACCCAGGATTCCCCAGGTGGTAATAAGGACATAGGGGCTCATCAAGGGGGAGGCGGTTAGAAAGGCCATCACCGGGGCCAGGGGAAATCCGTTGGCCAACATGGTTGCAAAGATCGGGATAACCGCGTAGGACCCCAGGGGAGAGATCACCCCCAGGAGACTGGCCAGGATGATGGACCCGAACCCGGACCGGTTAAAGGCACGGGCCAGCCCCTCCTTGGGCACATAGATGGAGATCAAGGCCCCTGCCACGATTCCCAACACCAGGTAGAGCCAGGTGTGGGAAAAGTGCCGCACAGAGATCTGGGTCGCTTGAATGAGGCCTGTTCCGATGAAGTGAAGGATCTGGCCGTCGGCGATGTGCATGAGAAACCCTCTTTTTCTTTGATAGATGCGATATCATCAATACCGGTTCAATCCAAAGGAAGGTATGACATAGATCATAGGCCGGGCCTGGCAGAGGGGTTTACAAAAAGGGGGAAAAGGAAAGCCCCCTTCCCCCATGGCGAGGCCAGACAGTAAGCGAACATAATTTAGCTCTCGCCGGTAAAATGTCAAGGGATATTTGAGGCTCAACGCGGCAAGCAGAGGGAACCTTGCCAGGGAAGGCCTTTTCCCCATCCTCGGGCTTGCCTGCATTAGCTCATTGACAGGGCCGAAAATAGATATACAATAACCTCCGGGCCCGGGAGGGAGGTTTGGCTTCGCATCGGCTATCGAAAAGAGGGGAAAAATGGATTTGGAAAAACTGAGGGGATTGCTGAAAGGCGTGAGCGAAGGGTCTATTAACATCGAGGAGGCGCTCTTCAAATTGAAGGGGCTCCCCTTCGAGGACCTGGGCTTCGCCAAGATCGATCATCACCGCCACCTGCGAGGGGGTACCCCTGAGGTCATCTTTTGTCAGGGCAAGACGCCGGATCAAGTGGCGAATATCGTGGAGCGACTGGCCCAACACAGCCAGGATATCCTTGCTACCCGGGCCAGCCAAGAGGTCTTTGCCCGGATCCGCCAGCTTCCTCTGGACACTGAGTATCACGAGATGGCCCGCATCATCGTCATCAATCCCAACCGGGAACGAAAGAGGATTGGAATAATCGTCGTGGCCAGCGGCGGAACCGCTGATATGCCCGTGGCGGAGGAGGCCGCGGTGACCGCCGAGGTCCTGGGGAATCGGGTCGACCGACTCTATGATGTGGGCGTGGCCGGATTGCACCGGCTTCTGGAGAACAAGGAGAAGCTTTTCCGCGCCAATGTCGTCATCGCCGTGGCGGGGATGGAGGGCGCGCTGGCCTCCGTCATCGGGGGGCTTCTGGACAAGCCCGTCATCGGCGTCCCCACCAGCGTGGGCTATGGAGCAAGCCTGGGGGGGATCTCTGCCCTCCTGACCATGCTCAACAGCTGCGCCTCCGGGGTCTCGGTGGTCAACATCGATAATGGTTTTGGGGCGGGATTTCAAGCCAGCATGATCAACAAGATGGCGGCGACGCGAGAAGAGAAGGACACAGGCAGCGGAACTTAGAGGCAAGAAAAAGGGCCACCGGGGCCGGGGCCCTCGGCCAGGATTGCCCCCTGGTGGCCTCGGCCTCTTACCTATTCTTGATCATCTCCGTTGACGGCCACGGTTTTTCCAGCAAGCTCTCCATAGATCTCGGGGCGCCGATCTCGGAAGAATGCCCAAGTCTCCCGAGCCTCCCTCACCATCCCCAGATCGATATCGGCGAAGATGGCCCCATCCCCTTGCCCGCTCGGCTCGCACAGGAATTCCCCATGGGGATCCACGCAGAAGCTCCTCCCGTAAAAGGCAATCTTTCCCTCCCGGCCCACCCGATTGATGCGAAAGACGAAGATGCCGTTGGCTATGGCATGAGAGGCGATCATCTTCTCCCATTTGGGTATCGCTGCCAAAGTAGAGGTGGCGGTGGGGGCTAAGATAAGCTCCGCACCCCTCAAGGCCAGAATTCGGGAGCCCTCCGGGAAGAAATTGTCCCAGCAGATCTGTATTCCCAAGGTGGCAAATCCGGTGGGAAACACCGGATATCCCAAGTCACCGGGTCGGAAGTAGAATTTCTCCTCATAGTTGGGGATCTGCGGGATGTGATTCTTGCGGTATTTTCCCAAAAGCGTCCCCTCGGGTCCGATCACCGCCGCAGAATTGTAATAGACCCCCGGCATCTCCCTCTCAAATACGGGGCAGATGGCAACCGCTCCATACCTCTTGGTGAGCTCCCCGACCCTCTCCGTTGCCTCCCCGGGAATGGACTCCGCGTAAGAGAAACGATCGCTATCCGAGGCCAAGGGAATCCAGGGGATATGGAAGCACTCCTGAAAACAGAGGATCTTGGCCCCCCGATCGAGGGCCGTCTCGGCCAACTCCAACGCACGGCTCAGGTTTTCTTCCTTTTCCTCTCCACAGGCCATCTGTATCCCGGCCACGCGCAGCATAACGCCCCTCCACTTTCCCTTCTTAAGCTCCTCGCCTTCCCCTCATCTTCCGCAGCATTTCTTATATTTCTTTCCGCTGCCGCAGATGCAGGGTTCATTGCGTCCAATCTTCCGGACAGGGGGATTACCTTCCAGGACTGAGGCAGCAACCGCAGAGGAGAAAAATCCCTTCGCCGGGTAGCGCTCGGCTTCCGACCTGGCGTGCTTGGTCTCTGGCCTGGCGCGCTGGGCCTCAGGAGCTAATGCCGCCTCTTCTCTTGCCGCAGGCTGAAGCTGCACCTTGAACAGGTATTGCAGGCTTTCCTCCTCGATCCGCTCGATCATCGCCGTAAACATGTCGTAGGCCTCTCGCTTGTACTCGATCAGGGGGTCCTTCTGCCCATATCCCCGGAGGCCAATCCCCTCTTTGAGATGATCCAGCGAATAGAGGTGATCCTTCCACTGGCTGTCCACCACCTGAAGCATGATCATCGTCTCCAGTTGGCGCATAATCCCCGCACCCAGCTCTTCCTCTCTCTTCTGATAAGCCTCCACTGCCCCTTCTTGAATTTCCTCTTTCAAGACCTCGGGCCTGATCTTGGCCATCCGATCCATCTTTAACGGCAAATCCAATCCAAACTGGCCAGCCAAGGCCTCCCCCAATCCTTCCAGATCCCATTCCTCCGGATGAACCTCGGGGTGAATGTAGCGGTCCACGATCCGCTCCACCACCTCCTCGATCATATCCATGATGTGGCCCCTGAGGTTCTCTCCCCCCAGGATCATCCGCCGCTGCTCATAGATCACCTTTCGCTGCTTGTTCATGACATCGTCGTACTCGATGAGGTGTTTGCGGATGTCGAAGTTGTGAGCCTCCACCCGGGTCTGGGCGGTCTCGATGGCGTGGCTGACCATTCGGTGTTCGATGGGTTGCCCCTCTTCCATCCCCAGCTTGTCCATGATGCGAGAGAGCCGGTCGGACCCGAAGAGGCGCAACAGGTCATCTTCGAGCGAGAGAAAGAATTGCGAGGAGCCAGGGTCTCCCTGCCTCCCTGCCCTCCCCCGCAGCTGGTTATCAATCCTCCTCGCCTCATGCCGCTCCGTTCCGAGCACATGCAGGCCTCCGCGGGCCACCACCTCCGCGTGCTCCGCCTCGGTGATCTTTCTCGTCTCCCCCACCGCCTGCCGAAACTGTTCGGGGGGGGCCTCGCGGGGATCGATATCGCGGCGCTGCAGAAGATCCAGGGCCAGGAATTCCGGGTTGCCACCCAGCAGGATATCCGTACCTCGCCCTGCCATGTTGGTAGCAATAGTCACGGCCCCCTTCCTTCCTGCCTGGGCCACGATCTCCGCCTCCTTTTCATGATATTTGGCATTGAGCACATGGTGGGGAATCCCGCGGCCCTTCAGCATCCGGGCCAGCCGTTCCGACTTCTCAATAGAGATCGTCCCCACCAAGACGGGCTGACCCTTCCCATAGCGGTCGGCAATATCTCCGACGACCGCCTCGAACTTCTCCCGCTCGGTCTTATAGATCAAATCCGAATAGCTATATCGGACCAAGGGCTGATTGGTGGGAATCACCAACACCTCCAGGTTGTAAATGGTAGAGAACTCGGCCGCCTCTGTATCCGCGGTGCCGGTCATTCCCGCCAGCTTCTCGTACATGCGGAAGTAGTTCTGGAAGGTGATGGAGGCCAGGGTCTGGTTCTCCCTCTCAATCTTCACCTTCTCTTTGGCCTCCAGGGCCTGGTGGAGCCCATCACTATAGCGCCGCCCTGGCATCAGCCGCCCCGTGAACTCGTCGACGATGATGACCTCTCCGTCTTTCACCACATAATCTACATCCAGCTTGAACAGGGCGTGGGCCTTGAGGGCCTGGTTAATGTGATGGAGGATCTCCATCTGGGAAGGATCATAGAGGTTCTGCACCCCCAGGAATCGTTCTGCCTTGGCGACGCCTTCCTCGGTGAGGCTCGCGGTCCGGGCCTTCTCATCCACCTGGTAGTCCTGATTGGGCCTCAGGCGAGGAATGATGCGGTCAACCTGATAGTACTTCTCCGTGGATTCCTCGGCCGGACCGGAGATAATGAGGGGGGTTCTGGCCTCATCAATCAGGATCGAGTCAACCTCATCCACGATGGCGTAGTGCAGCCCCCTCTGTACATAATCCTCCAGGGAGAACTTCATATTATCCCGGAGGTAGTCAAAGCCAAATTCGTTGTTGGTCCCATAGGTGACCTCCGAGGCGTGGGCTTGCTGGCGCTCCCTATCTCCCATGTCATGCTGGATGAGCCCCACGGATAGCCCCAGGAAGCGGTAGACCCCGCCCATCCACTGACTATCCCTCTTGGCCAGGTAGTCGTTGACCGTGACCACATGAACGCCTTTACCGACGAGTCCATTGAGATAGACCGGGAGGGTGGCGACCAGGGTCTTGCCTTCGCCCGTCTTCATCTCGGCAATCTTGCCCTGGTGGAGGACGATTCCCCCAATGATTTGAACATCATAATGCCTCATGCCCAAAACCCTTTTTGAGGCTTCCCTCACTATGGCAAAGGCCTCGGGCAGGAGTTGATCCAGGGGTTCTCCCCTCTCCAACCGGCCCTTGAACTCCCCGGTCTTTGCTCGGAGTTGGTCGTCGGAGAGGGAGGAGAGAGAGGGCTCGATCTCCCCGACCCGCTCCACGATCGGCCAGAGCTTCTTGAGCTCCCTCTCATTCTTGGTGCCTATCACCTTGACCAACATACTTCTCAACATCGCTTCTCACCTCAACCGCTTCCTCCCCGTAGAGAACCATAGGGATCGAGGCGGATATCCTTCTTCCCCCGATAGAGATCCCCGGCCCCGGAAAAACGGGCAGGGCGACCTCCCCGGGGTCGGTCAATCGATGATGTATTTCAAAGGATCCCGGGAGGCCCCATTGACATGGACCTCGTAATGAAGGTGGGGGCCAGTGGTATTGCCAGTATTCCCCAGATGGGCGATAACCTCTCCCCTCTTCACCTTCTTCCCGGTGGAGACCAGGTTACGGGAATTGTGGGCAAAGAAGGTGCGACACCCGTATCCGTGATTGAGGATAAGCACATTGCCCCAACCCCCCACGAACCCAGAGAATAGAACCGTCCCATCCGCCGGGGCCACAATG
>Ga0315289_10011327_pt1 | contig 12648 bp, 10 predicted proteins | sample YL17G11_40_MG_FD_203452 | JGI IMG/M metagenome (GOLD analysis project Ga0315289, IMG submission 203452) | Sediment microbial communities from Yellowstone Lake, YNP, Wyoming, USA - YL17G11_40 | ecosystem: Environmental > Aquatic > Freshwater > Lake > Sediment | place: USA: Wyoming | collected...
GTATAAAATGTTGGGGATTTTCAAGATGAATATCCATTTTCTGGGGGTTGAGCCTGGCGCCAGACTCTATTTGGTAGGGGCGGATAGCCGCGGCAGGGACCTTTATAGCCGCCTTTTATACGGCTCAAGGATATCCCTTTCTATTGGTTTGATTGGAGTAAGTATTTCATTCTTAATTGGTTTGTTGGTAGGTGGATTTTCCGGTTACCTTGGAGGCAGGATTGATAATCTCATTATGCGAACCTGCGAGATGGTGATGATGATCCCGGGTTTTTATCTTATGTTGGCTCTTAGGGCTGCATTCCCTCCCAATCTGAGTTCCTTGCAGATTTATTTATTATTGGTTTTTATACTTTCTTTTATCGGTTGGGCCTCGATGGCACGCGTTATCAGAGGGATGAGCCTATCTTTGAAAGAGAGGGAGTTTGTCTTGGCTGCCAAGACACTAGGGATAAGCGACCTAAAGATTATTATTCGTCATATCCTGCCGCATACGTTTTCTTATGCAATGGTAGCCCTGACTTTATCTATCCCGGCATATATCCTGGGAGAATCAGGCTTAAGCTTTATTGGCTTGGGAATACAGGAGCCCCAGGCAAGTTGGGGCAATTTACTGAGCGACGCAATGAATGTATCTGTGATTAAATTTTATCCCTGGATATTGTTACCGGGGTTGTTGATCTTTATTACTGTGATGGCCTTTAATCTCTTGGGCGAAGGGCTTCGGGATGCACTTGATCCCAGAATGAAAATGATTTTTAAATCATAGGTCAAGCTATGGAAGAACTATTAAAAATAGAAAACTTAACTGTAGATTTTTATACTGCCTATGGCTTATTCAAGGCCCTTGACGCAATAACCTTTAATATAAAAAAGGGCGAGATTTTTGCTCTGGTGGGCGAATCAGGCAGCGGCAAGACCGTCACCTGCATGTCTATACTAAACCTTCTGCCTGCGGGAGCACGGGTATCGGCAGGCAGCATTCTTTTTGCAGGAAAAGACCTTTTAAAATCATCAGACAGAGAATTGCTTTCAATAAGAGGGAAAGAAATCGGCATGATTTTCCAGGAGCCGCTTTTAGCCTTGAACCCCGTTTTTAACATTGGTAATCAAATATACGAGGTATTGAGTTTTCATCTGGGTTTAGGAAAAAAACAGGCAAAAGATATGGTCTTAAATTTATTAACCGAAGTAGGCATGCCGCTTCCGGATGAGGTAATTTATAGATATCCGCATCAGTTAAGCGGAGGCATGAGACAAAGGGCAATGATTGCAGGGGCAATTGCCTGCGGGCCAAAATTACTCCTGGCAGATGAGCCTACAAGCAGTCTGGATGTTACTATACAGGTCCAGATCTTGAATCTATTTAAGAAGTTAAGGGACAGACTAGGCATTTCTATTTTATTGGTAACGCATGACCTGAGCATTGTCAGTTTTATCGCGGATAGGATCGCCATGATAAAAGAAGGCAGGATCATTGAAATGGGTGAAAAGGGCGAGATTTTAAATCATCCCAAAGACCCTTACACCAGGAATCTTATAGAGGCGGCAGCATTACAATGAAAGTTAAATAAAAAATGAGATTAAAATATATTATGTTTAACGCAGATTAACGCCAATCAAACGCAGATTCCCGCAGATTATCTTTAAAGTATCTGTATCTGCGAATATCTGCGTGCAATCTGCGACCATCTGCGTTCAAGAAATAAAATAAGGAAATTTTTCTGATGATTCCGCTATTAGAGGTAAAAGACCTAAAGAAATATTTTCCCGCAAGGAAAGGGTTTGCCCTTAAGGGGCAAGGTTTTGTTAAGGCATTAGATGGAATAAGCTTTAGTCTCGGCTCAGCCCAGACCTTTAGCATCGTAGGTGAATCAGGTTGCGGTAAAACTACATTAGCCAAGATAATCTTAAAATTAATCAGGCCAGATTCTGGCTCGGTTATTTTTCAAGGCAGAGATATTACAAAAATATCCCAGAATCAATTTAGACCCTATAGGCGCGATATTCAGATAATCTTTCAAGACCCCTATAGCAGCCTGGATCCCCGTTTTACTGTAAGAAGGGTTTTAGTGGAGGCCGAAGAGGCAGTGGGGCAGAAGAGCCAAGAACAGGATTTAGACAAAATTCTGCAAACAGTGGGCCTCACCAAAGATATTAAAAATCGTTTTTCTTTTGAATTTAGCGGAGGCCAGTGCCAGAGGATAAGTATTGCGCGCGTATTAATAGTCATGCCGAAATTGCTGATTTTGGATGAGCCAGTTTCAGCACTCGATGTTTCTTTACAAGCAAGGATATTAGAGTTGCTAGAGGATTTACAAGATAAATTAGGCATAAGTTATCTCTTTATCTCTCATAATTTAAGGATTGTAAGAAAAATTAGTGATATAATAATGGTGATGTATCTGGGCAAAATCCTAGAAATGGGAGCAGCTCAACAGGTATATAATATGCCCTTAAATCCTTATACCCAGGCCCTCATTTCTGCATCTACAGATAAAAAGATAATTTTAAAAGGGGAGATTGCCTCAAATATCAATGTACCTAGCGGCTGTCGCTTCCATACGCGTTGTCTTTATGCCAAAGATATTTGTCGAGAGAAAGAGCCGCCTTTAGCAGAAACAGAAAAAGGACATTTTTCGGCCTGCCATTTTGCGACTAATTTTTTATAGACGAGGGAGGCTAAGGCATTGAAAAAAATATTATTTAAATGGGAAACAATTAGCCGATTCTTAGGACTTTTATGTCTAATTGTATTTTTCATCTATATTGTAATATTTACAAATTTGGAGATAGTAGACCCTGATATCTGGTTGCATCTTAAGACAGGCGAACTTATAGTGCAGAATAGTTCCCTGCCCAAAACTGATCCATTTTCCTTCACCCTAAATTCCAAGAATTGGATAGATCATGAATGGCTTTTTCAGATCATGGTTTATTTTATGCATCATAATTTCGGTCCTTCCGGCCTTATCTTCATACAATCTTTGACTATATGCCTTATGTTTATAACGCTTTTATTTTTTGGCTACAAAAGGAATAACCATCTTATAATCGTGACAGCATTACTGATTACTCTATACGCCTCCAGAACAAGAATAAATATTAGACCTGATATATTCTCTGTTTTTTTATTTATAATTACCATCCTTATATTAAAAAAATATATTCACACAAGACTCATATACATATTAATTCCTTTACAGATTTTATGGGCCAATCTCCATGGCTATTTTATCTTGGGGCCTATTATAGTTTTATTTTTCTTAGTAGGAGAACTTATTCAAAGTAAGTTAAAATTCAACAGGAAAAAAATCCAAATAACTAGGATTCAAAAAATAAAATTCTTTAGATTAATTTTAATTTTTTCTCTTTTGGTCTTTGCAAGTTTCATCAATCCATATACATATCAGGGAGCCCTTTATCCTGTCAATATCATGTTTGGTTCGCTAACTAAATCAAATATATTCTTAAAGAATATTGTTGAGCTTATGTCTCCAATTGTCTTATATATCAAATACAATAATAATTTTTCTTATTATTTCTTTATGATATTTTTCTCTTTAATTACATTTATTTTTAACTGGCGTCGAATAAGGATTGCCGATTTGTTAATCTGGTTTTTTTTATTATTAGCCTCTCTTAAATTTGCCAGAAACGTCATGTTTTTTACAATGTTCTCTGGCATTGTTTGTATAGAAAATATGAACGATATAGATGTGGCTTTTTTAAAGAAAAAGTTGATTAGATCACATAAGGTCGATAAAAGAAAAAAGTACTTAATTGAAATAATTTTAAAGATTTTGTTCATCATTTGGATATCAAAAATAGCAATAAATAGTATTTTTTATAGTGGGTATTATCTCTTTGACAAATACGAAATGAAGGCAAGGATGTGGGGTTTTTCAGAAAAGGAATACCCCCTAAAGGCAGTGGATTTTATCTCAAAAAATAATCTACCAGCAAGGTTATTTAATGATTTTAATTCCGGTTCTTACTTAATTGGCAGGTGTTTCCCCCAAAGACAGGTGTTTATCGATGGTCGAACAGAACTTTATGGAGCGAGATTTTTAAATGATTATGAGAAAATGATGAAGGCCGATAAATCTGTTATCAGACAAATGGTCCAGAAGTATAAGTTAGAGGGGTTTTTTATAACCGGAATACCTGGTGGTTCAGACAACAATATTATTAAATATCTTTATAGGGATAACGAATATAAGACCGTTTATTTCGATGAGAATGCAATTATATTCTTAAAAGATACGCCAGAAAATCAAGACCTAATAAAAAAGTTTGCCTTTGACCTTAAGAACTGGCGTGCGCCAGAGATTGATTTACTAAAAGTTGGCACCAAGAGCGTATATCCCTATCCGTATGCAAGACGGGTTCAGATATTAGAGATGTTACAATTAGATGAAGCAACTACTTCCGAATTAGAACAGATACAGAGAATTAGTCCCGATGCCTTTGTCTACCACAGTGTAATGGGTGAAATCTTGTACAGAAAAAAACAATTTAATAAGGCTTTTGAAAATTTTCGTTTGGCTTTGATTATGTCGTCTCCTAAAAATACAGATATTCGTATAGAATTAGCCTCCTGTTATGCAGAATTAGACCAAGCCGACAAGGCAATCTCTGAATTAAAGTCAATTGTAAAGAAGGACTCAAATAAACACAAGGCATTACAAAGATTAGGATTTATTTACGATAAAATAGGAGATAATCAAAACGCCATAAAATACCTAAAGGAGGCAATAAAAATTAATCCAGAGATCCCAACTTATTACCAGACCCTGGCTCAGATATATTATAAAAACAAAGATTTTAACAATGCCTTAAAGGAATGGAAAGAATTGCTGAAATTTGAACCAGATAATACTGAGGCCATCGCAAACATAAAAAAAATCGAAGCTATAATTAAAAAGGATTGATTTTTCTTGTAAAATTCAATAGCTAAACATATAATAAATAAGATATGGAGTAATGAAATGAGAGTAATGCGTAGACTCGTAACCTTTATTCTGGCAGGCGGTAAAGGAGAAAGGCTCCTGCCCCTGACCAATGACCGTGCCAAACCAGCAGTTCCTTTTGGTGGGATTTATCGTATTATTGACTTTACGCTTTCAAATTGTGTTAATTCGGGGATTCGCCGTATACACGTATTGGTCCAATATAAATCCATATCCCTGCTAAGGCATTTAAGACTGGGTTGGAATATCTTTGATGCCCAGCTGGGTGAATATATTGATGTCATTCCTGCGCAGCAAAGGATAGGTGGTGACTGGTATCTGGGCACAGCCGATGCCATATTTCAAAATATCTATACCATTGAACAAGAGAAGCCTGATATCGTCTTAATCTTGGCAGGAGATCATGTCTATAAGATGGATTATCTTAAGATGGTCAATTTCCATCAAGAATCCGCAGCAGATGTGACTATCGGGGTTGTCCCCATGCCTAAGACAAAATCAAAATTCTTAGGAGTGGTTCAGGTAGACAAAAAAAATGGAGTTCATGGCTTTGAGGAAAAGCCCCAACATCCTCATACTATTCCAGAAGATAAAGACAACATCTATGCCTCTATGGGCATCTATGTCTTTAACCGGGATGTGTTGGAGGAAGAATTAAATGAAGACGCAGCAAAAAAAAATAAACATGATTTTGGCAAAGACGTTATACCCCAGATGATCAAGAATAAACGCAATCTGTTAGCTTATAATTTTATTGAACCAGAGGATAGCCGGCCTTGTTATTGGCGAGATATCGGAACTATTGATGCCTATTATGAGGCGAATATGGACCTCCTTAAGCCTAATCCGATATTTAATCTCTACGATAACGATTGGCCGATAAGGACATATCAGGAACAATTTCCTCCTGCTAAGACTGTTTTTACTGGGGCTAAGAATGTCGGTAGTGCCGGATTAATAGTCAATTCATTAATTGCAGGTGGTTCTATATTTAGCGGAAAAATATTAAGAAACTCCGTATTATCCTATAATGTCTGCCTGGCAGGTGAGTCTGAGGTTTATGACTCTATACTTCTGGAGGGTGTTCGGGTGGGCGAGTCTGCCAGGATAAAAAACGCCATCATTGATAAGGACGTAACTATTCCAGACAAAATGGTCATTGGTTACGATAAGGCTGATGATAAAAAGAAATTTGAAATTACAGATTCAGGAATAGTGATTGTGCCTAAGGGGACAAAGATAAGTGAGGCCACGACTTATGGAGCAAAGCGAACATAAGTTGTCTGGCCGAACTTACCCCTCCACCACTTTTTGTAGAGGTACTGGATTTATAGATATGCGAATGATAGCGAGAGATACCTTTGGTTTTATCTTGAAGGCATTTTCAAAAAGTGGTGGGGGGTTAAATTCGCACCTATCACTTACTCACACTTATGTGTTCGTAAGTGATGTGCTCATTTAAAATGATCAGAAAGGCAAAAATCAAAGATATAAAAAGTATTCACAAGCTGATCAATAGTTTTGCCAAGAAGGATTTAATGCTCGGTAGGTCCTTAAATGAGCTTTATGAGAATATCCGCAATTTTTGGGTCTTCGAAGATAAGAACAGGGTTATTGGTTGTTGTGCCTTAAATATTTCCTGGGAGGACTTGGCCGAGATTAAGAGTCTAGCGGTAGAAGAGAGATTCCAGAAAAAAGGTATAGGCACAGAACTGGTCTTGGCCTGTATAGATGAAGCCAGGCTTCTAGGCGCAAAAAAAATTTTTGTCCTCACCTATAGGCCTATGTTTTTTAAGAAATTTGGATTTAAAAAGATAAACCATAGCCGGCTTCCGCATAAAATTTGGGTGGAATGCATTAGGTGTTTGAAGTTTCCTGATTGCAAGGAAATAGCCCTGATTAAGAAGATCAAATGAGACCACAACTTACGGAATGCAATGACGTAAGTTGTATGGTCGAATTTGACCCCCCACCACTTTTTGTTGGAGTACTGGATTTCTAAATATTAGGCTTGATTACGAAATTAATCCTTCATTTATATCAGATACGTTTTCAAAAAGTGGTGGGGGGTTAAATTCGCACAGTGACTTACGTTCGCTAACACTCCGTAAGTCACGTGTTCATTGAAGGAGGTTTTTTCATGGATTACTTACTTAGCGAAGAACAACAAATGGTTAAGGAGCTGGCTACCAAGATTGCCCAGGAAAAAATTAAGCCTGTGGCTGCCGAACTGGATAAGACAGAGGAGTTTCCCTGGCAGGTTATAAAGGCCCTGGCGCAGTCTGATCTCTTTATGATATTTGTGCCGCAGGAGTTTGGAGGGACAGGCGGCGGAGTGTTGGATCTGTGTATTGTAACCGAGGAATTGTCTCGGGCCTGCGCAGGTATTGCGGTCTGCTACGCTGCCAGTGCCTTGGGCACATTTCCGATTATCCTTTTTGGTAATGAAGAGCAGAAGAAAAAATATTTACCCGCCCTAGCCAATGGAGAGAAACTAGCTGCCTTTGGGTTGACCGAGCCAGCTGCAGGTTCAGATGCTTCTGCAGTACAGACTACGGCAAAAAAAAGCGGCGATTATTATATTTTAAACGGCACAAAGCACTTTATCACTAATGGCGGAGATGCGGCAATTTATACGATTATTGCGATGACCGATAAAACTAAAGGCGCTCGGGGTGCTTCGGCATTTATTGTAGAAAAAGATACCCTTGGATTTACCTTTGGGAAAAAAGAAGAGAAGATGGGGATACGCGCCTCTTCTACCCGGGAATTGATTTTTAATGATTGTAAGATCCCCAAAGAAAATCTATTAAGCAAAGAAGGAATGGGCTTTATTATCACCATGAAGACGTTTGACATGTCCAGGCCCGGTGTAGCAGCCCAGGCAGTAGGTATTGCCCAGGGGGCACTCGATTTAGCAGTAGAGTATGCCAAGGGAAGAGTACAGTTCGGCCAACCGATTTCTAGTTTTCAGGGTATTCAGTTTATGCTGGCGGATATGGCTACAGAGGTTGAGGCAGCCAGGGCCCTGGTATATTCAGTAGCCCGCTCTATTGATAGCGGTGTTACTTCCGTAGCCAAAGAGTCCGCCATGGCAAAATTATTTGCCTCTGACGTGGCCATGAAGGTTACTACCGATGCCGTACAGATCTTCGGTGGTTATGGATATATGCGCGACTACCCCATAGAAAAATTTATGCGTGATGCTAAAATCACCCAGATTTACGAAGGTACAAATCAGATACAGCGCAACATTATCGCCCTGAATTTGATAAAAGAATCCCGAAAAAATAAGTGAACATAATCGTCTGTATAAAACAGGTTCCTGAAACTGCTGATGTTAAGATTAATCCCGAGACGAATACCCTTATCCGTGAGAGTGTTAAGTCTATTATTAATCCCTTTGATATGTATGCCATTGAAGAGGCGCTGCGTTTAAAAGAAAAATTCGGAGGTAAAGTCACCGTCCTTACCATGGGTCCGCCTCAGGCAGAGACAGCCCTACGAGAAGCAGTATCATTGGGAGTGGATACACCTATACTTATCTGTGATAGGGCAATTGCGGGTAGTGATACCTGGGTCACGAGTTTTGTCTTGGCTGCGGCAATAAAGAAGATCAATGATTTTGATTTGATTATCTGCGGCAAACAAGCCTCAGACGGAGATACGGCGCAGGTCGGACCGGGTATTTCTGCGCACTTAGATATCCCTCAGGTAACCTATGTCAAAAAGATAGAAGAGATTAAAGATAATTCAGCGCGGGTTGAATGTATGACCGAGGAGGGTTTCGAGGTAATAGAGACGCCGCTGCCCGCATTATTTACAGTGGTGAAAGAAATAAATGAGCCGCGCCTTCCGTCTTTAAGAGGAATGATGACCGCAAAAAAAGTTCAAATCATTTGTTGGAAGAATCAGGATTTAGCTCTTGAAGTCGAAAAAGTTGGGCTGAAAGGCTCTCCCACACAGGTGGTACGCATATTTACCCCGCCTCAGAGGACTGGCGGCAAGATTTTTCATGAATTAAGCGATGAGGCTTTTTTAGAAATTGCAGAGATAATAAAACAATAGGGCGTCACAAAAGTTCCGCCCTTGATTACAGTGATTAAGAAAATAGATTACAGCGATTAAGATTCAACGAGATAATCTCTGGAATCTTATTAAAAATCGCTGTAATCATAGGCTGGAACGATTTTTGTGACAGCCTAAATAGAACAACCATGAGCATTCTGATAATTAAGGATAAATGCACCGGCTGTAAGATTTGTATCAAGGCCTGTCCTTTTGGTGCCATAGAGGTTGTAGAAAAAAAGGCTATTATTAATTTAGATAAATGTAATCTCTGCGGCGCCTGTGTTGAGGTCTGTAAGTTTTTTGCGATAATTATAGAAAAGCCTCAAGCCAGAGCTGAAAGGCCTGATGTAAAAGATTATAAGGGTGTGTGGGTTTTTGCGGAACAGAAAAAAGGCAAGATTCAGCCCGTGGTATATGAATTATTAGCCAAGGCAAAAGAACTGGCAAACAAACTAGATACAAATGTTTCCTGCCTGCTTCTAGGCGATAAGGTAGAAGATTCTTCCCAAGAGCTCATTTGGCGCGGTGCCCAGACTGTTTATTTAGTGGAATCGCCGAACCTAGCCCATTATCAAGCCGAGCCTTATACAAATGTATTGGTAGAATTGATTAAAAAATACAAACCAGAGATTTTAATTAGCGGAGCCACTAATATCGGTCGTTCCCTGGTTTCGCGGGTGGCGGTAAAGATTAATACGGGCCTAACCGCTGATTGTACGGGCCTGGATATTGACCAGGATAAAAAGATTTTATTGCAGACTCGGCCTGCCTTTGGGGGAAACATCATGGCTACGATTATTACTCCCAATCACAGACCTCAGATGGCTACAGTCAGGCACAAGGTGATGCCAGAGGCTATAGTTAATAAGACTCACAAGGGTAAGATTATTCGAGAAAATTTCAACCACAAATTACTCGAATCACGCACAAAATTGCTGGATATCATCGAGGAAGTCAGTGCCACTGTAAATCTGGCCGAGGCAGACATCATTGTTTCAGGCGGCAGAGGCCTTCAGAAAAAAGAAAATTTTAAATTGATTGAGGAACTGGCCGAAGTCCTGGGAGCAGCCGTAGGCGCATCCCGGGCAACAGTAGATTCCGGATGGATGCCTTATTCGCATCAGGTAGGCCAGACCGGCAGGACAGTATGTCCCCGGATATACATTGCCTGCGGGATTTCCGGACAGATCCAGCATCTGGTAGGAATGCAGTCTTCCAAAAATATCATCGCCATAAATAAAGACGAATCCGCACCCATATTTAAGATTGCCACAGTCGGGATAGTGGGGGATTTATTCCAGATAATTCCCCTTTTAATAAAAAGGTTTAAGGCGCTTAAAAAGTAAAAGTAAGTAAGGACATCCCGACGTAATGTCGGGATCAATTCCCCCGCCTATGGCGGGGTCATTGAAAGGGAGTGATTAGAGTGGAAGAAAGACGCCGTTTTGTGAGACTCAGTACTTCTGTTAAGGTAGAATATGCTGTAGTTGGTGAATCTGACGAAGAAGTCAGCTCTTCTACTAAAAATATTAGTCTGGGCGGAATCTGTCTTTTCTTGGATAATATAGTAGATAAAGGAGCGATTTTAGAGTTAAAGATATTTGTGCTCAAAGAGGTGAATCCTATTAAGGCCAGGGGCAAGGTGGCCTGGATAGAGGAATTTGGCCTGGGCGAGGCAGATACGAGAAAACATATCGAGGCAGGCATTGAGTTTACCCAGATACCCGATGGAGACCGCGAAAGACTTTCTCAATATATTTTTAAATCTTTGGTAAAGGTCTAATATGACTCTATTAATTTAAAATGAATTTCTTAAACGCAGATGGTCGCAGATATCTGTTTAACGATAGATTTATAACGCAGATATACGCAGATATTATATTAAAAACAATCTGCGAGAATCTGCGTTAGATTTGCAAATATCTGCGTTAAATAATTGTTAGCAAGAACTTTAGTAATTAAGGTCTAGCCTATGTATTTTAAAAAATTAGAATTGATAGGTTTTAAATCGTTTGCTGACAAGACCGTGCTTAATTTTGAGCCAGGTATTACTGCGGTTGTTGGTCCGAATGGCTGCGGCAAAAGCAATATCTTTGATGCCATCCGCTGGGTCTTGGGCGAGCAATCGGTAAAGGCCCTGCGCGGTTCCAAGATGGAGGACGTTATCTTTAACGGCACCAATACCAAGCCGAGCCTCGGTTTTGCCGAGGTCTCATTATCGTTTGATAACGAAAACAAATTCCTGCCCATTGACTATAAAGAGGTGGTGATAACGCGTAAGCTCTTTCGCTCGGGCGAGAGCGAATATTCTATGAATAAAAATCCCGTGAGGCTAAAGGATATCAATGAATTATTTATGGGCACAGGGATTACCAGCGAATCCTATTCTTTGGTCGAGCAGGGTAAGATTGACCTGGTCTTAAGTTCCAAACCCGAAGACAGGCGCATGATTTTTGATGAAGCAGCCGGAATTACTCTTTATAAATCCAAAAAGAAAGAGGCGTTAAGGAAATTAGAGGATACAGATAATAATTTATTACGGGTAAATGATATTATCACCGAGGTAAGGAGACAAATTTCTTCGGTAGAGCGCCAGGCGCAGAAGGCCAGGCGCTATCAGGATTTTTTTGACCGCCTAAAAGATCTTGAGTTTAAACTGGCCGCCTATGAAATGAATCTTCTAAAAATGCAACAGGATGAACTCGAGGCAAAAATAAAAGAATTTGAAGGCTCTTATCAGGATAAATCTGTTGAACTAGATAAATTACAGAAAGAATTTTCCGAAACCCAGTCAGAATTAGACGAGCTTCAGTCTAAGATTTCCGAGGTTTGGTCCCAGCGCCTCAGGATAGAGGGTACTATCGAGCGCGATACCCAGCATGCTAAACTAAATCAAGAACGCATTCAGGACAACGAAACCAGGGTCCAGGGTCTTGAGCAACAAAAGGTAGGACTTAAAGAAAGGCTCACACAACAGAAGCAAAACTTAGAACGCCTATCCCAAGAGCTGGCTGCTCAAGACGGCCTAAATTTAGAAAGAGAACAATTGTTAAAGGAAAAACGCAATGTTTTAGTGGATATTGATTTAAAGGCCAAAGGAGCCAAGGTAAAGATTCAAGGAACACAGTCTGCGATATTAATCCTAGAGACGCAGATTACCAAGATAATAAACGATATTATTAAAATTAATTCTGAGGCCAGTGTCTTGGAGGCCAGAAAAAGAAGGCTCCAGCTGGAATTGGCCAAGACAAAAGAAGAACACAGCCAGATTGAATCTCAGTTAAATAGCGCAGAATTAGAATACCAAAAAAATTCTAAAGAATTTAGCGGCCTCCAAGAATCTTATAGAACTCAAGAAACACAGATAGAAGAACATAAAAACAGGCTTAGCCAGTTGAATGAGCAGATTGTATCCCTGGATAAGGAAAAATCTGTTTTAGAGTCGCAGAAAGATTTCCTAAAAGAGCTTAAATTAAAATACGAGCAAATCCCGCAAAAAGTAAAGGCCGTAATATTTAGCCCTGAACCCAATCTTACAATTGATTCTGGTTTTGTGGGTAAACTTAAATGTTCCGTCCCTTTAAAAGAAGAATACAAACAAATG
>Ga0315289_10011329_pt1 | contig 12648 bp, 9 predicted proteins | sample YL17G11_40_MG_FD_203452 | JGI IMG/M metagenome (GOLD analysis project Ga0315289, IMG submission 203452) | Sediment microbial communities from Yellowstone Lake, YNP, Wyoming, USA - YL17G11_40 | ecosystem: Environmental > Aquatic > Freshwater > Lake > Sediment | place: USA: Wyoming | collected...
CACGTGCCACGGCGGGAGAACATCGCCGACCGCTCCCGCGGTCGGCTCACAGTGAGCCGCGGGCGGAAGCACGCGGCGAGACTGGATCGGCTGTGGCACGTGCTTCGGCGTTGTTTCTCGCCCCGCGCGCGGAACCGCACCTGGCGAACCTCTTCCGCGGACAGGTGCTCGACGCGGGCGCCCTGCCCGCCCGATTCGTCGCTTCGGGCCCGGCATTTCGGCGCGAGGCGGACCACGGCGGCGCCGCGGGGCGCGGGCTCCTTCGGCTGCACGAGTTTCCGACCGTCGAAGTCTACGCGTTTTGCCGGCCCCAGGAGTCGGAGGCGGAACTCGCGCGGGCGGTGGAGGCGGCAACGAAAATCCTCGCGCTCCTCGAGGTGCCGCACCGCCGGCTCCTCCGCGGCGCGCGGTCCTTGAGCCACGCCGCCGCGAAAACGATTGACCTGGAGGTCTGGGCGGCAGGGGCCGAACAGTGGCTCGGCGTCGCCGCCCTTTCGTCCTTCACCGATTACCAGGCTCGCCGAACCGAGACGCGCTATCGGGGCGCGGACGGAAAACCGCGCCTGGTCCACACGGTGGGCGGCGCGGCCGTGGCGATCCCGCACCTCGTGGCGGCGCTCGTGGAGAACGGCCAGGAGGCGGACGGCTCCGTCCGCTTGCCGGCGGCCCTCCGGCCGTACATGGACGGCGACCGGATCCTGCCGCCGAAGCCGCCCGACGCGTGCGGCACGAAGGGATAAAAAGGACCCCGTGCGGGGATCCCCCCACCTCCGCACGGGTGTCGTTGTCTGCGGCCGTCCTGCCGTCGCGGTATCATTGGCAGTAAGCGGCGACGAAGGCGAGCAAAACCGTCTCTCGGGTGCCAGTTGTGTGACAACTGTATGTCACTCCCGGAAAAAGGGGACGGGAGTCTTTTGCCGCCCTTCGAGTACCTCAGGGCGGCCCAGAGCGCCGTCGAGGGGCCGGAACGGCCCTTCGGGTGCTCTGCACAAAAGACTCCCGTCCCCTTTTTGGCCTGGGGGGGCGGCAAAAAGAAAGTTGACAGGCACGCGGGCAGGCCGATATCTTCTTCAGTTCCACGGGGTTGGATCCGTGGCGAAGGCTGAAAGGAGCGTGCCGGAAAGGGCAGACGCGGATTGAGCAAGAGAACGCAGCCCTGGCACGCTGCCTGCGAAGCGTTGCCAGGGTATTATTTTCACATTACGCGGTCGCCAAGGCGACCGGCGAAACGTTTGGCCGCCCCGCGTGCTTGCCCGCCGTAGCCCAAAGGGCGAAGGAGGGCGGGGCGCGTTTGAGCAAGGAACACGACCATGGGCGAAAGCGCCTATAAAAACACGCTCAACCTGCCGCGGACCGAGTTCCCGATGAAGGCGAACCTGGTCCAGCACGAGCCGGCCACGCGCCGCCGCTGGGCCGAAATGGACCTCTATCGAATGATCCGGGCGGCGGCGCATCCGAAGGGACGGTACGTCCTTCACGACGGCCCGCCGTACGCGAACGGCGACATCCACATCGGGACGGGCATCAACAAGATTCTGAAGGACATCGTCGTGAAGTACAAGACGATGCGCGGCTACGATTCGCCGTACATCCCCGGCTGGGATTGCCACGGCCTGCCGATCGAGCACAAGGTGCGGACGGAACTGGGGGCCAAGGCCGACGCCTTGAGCGCGACCGAGATCCGCGAGCGGTGCCGCGAGTACGCCCTCCGCTTCGCCAAGGTCCAGAGCGAACAGTTCCAGAGCCTGGGCGTCCTGGGGCGGTTCGAGAAGCCGTACCTCACGCTCGACCCGGCCTACGAGGAAGGCCAGATGGAAGTCCTCGCGGCGCTGGCGGACGAGGGCCTCTTGTACCGCGACCGGCGGGCGATCCACTGGTGCGCGAGTTGCGAGACGGCCCTTGCGGAAGCGGAACTCGAGTACGCCGACGACGAGGGGCCGAGTCTCCACGTCCTTTTCGAAGTGTTCAAGCCTGGCCAAAAAGGCGCCCCCGTATGGTCTCCGGGAATCGCGCTTATAGATTTGCTGGATGCGGTGCGCGGGGAACCACTGTACCTTATGGTATGGACAACCACGCCTTGGACCTTGCCGGCCAATCTCGCGGTAGCGGTTCATCCAGACTACGAGTACTCGTCTGTGCGGCTAAAAGACAAGTCGGGAAGATCCTTCGTGGCTATCTTAGCCAGCGACCGGGTCGCCCAAGTTGCCTCGGATACGGCCTTGCGGGTTGAGCAGACTCTGGGCAAAGTTTTTGGAAGAGACCTCGGCTTCATGCCCGAAGGCGGGTTGCCTTACAAGCATCCGTTTATGCCCTCTCCTCTCGTTCTTTCCGTGTCTCTGCCCGGGGGGGCTTATCAAACGATTCCACGATGTGTGAAGGCCGACCCGACGATGGTGACGCTCGAAGAGGGGACGGGCCTTGTGCACATCGCACCCGGCCACGGGCGCGAGGACAACCTTCTGGGCATGAAGTGCGGCCTGCCGGCGTACAGCCCGGTCCTGGGGGACGGGCGGTTCGACGAATCGGTGCCGGAGTGGATCCGCGGCAAAACGGTCTGGGAAGCCAACCCGATCATCCTCGCGCGCCTCGCCGAGTCGGGGCACCTCGTGGCCGAGGGAGTGACGGTCCACCGGTATCCGCACTGCTGGCGGTGCCGGGAGCCGGTCATCTTCCGCGCGACCGAGCAGTGGTTCGTCGCGCTGGACAAGACCGAGACGGGCAAGAGCCTGCGCCAGCGGGTGCTGGAGGCGGCGGGCGGCGTCCAGTGGGTCCCCGCGTGGAACGAAGCGCGGATCCGCGGGACGATTCTGACGCGCCCCGACTGGTGCATCAGCCGGCAGAAACTCTGGGGCGTTCCGATCCCGGCCCTGTACTGCGAAGGGTGCGGCCGGGCCGTCCTCACGGGCGACATGATGCGCGCCGCCGGAAAGTTCTTCGGCCGCAAGGGAAGCACCGCGTGGTACGAGGCGCCGGTCGAAGAGGTGTTCGGCTCTCCGCCGGCGTGCCCGGAGTGCGGCGGCAAAAAGTGGCGCAAGGAGACGGACATCTTCGACGTCTGGCTCGATAGCGGCGTCTCCTGGCGGAGCGTCTGCGAGGCCGAGAACCTGGGGATGCCGGTGGAACTTTACCTCGAAGGCTCCGACCAGCACCGCGGGTGGTTCCAGTCGAGCCTCGTGCTGGGGGTGGTGGCGCGCGGCCAGCCGCCGTTCCGCACGTGCGTGACACACGGCTTCACCGTGGACGAAGAAGGGCGGAAGATGTCGAAGAGCCTCGGCAACACGGTGAACGTTCTGGAGGAGGTGGGGCGGCTCGGGGCGGACGTGGTGCGCCTCTGGGCCTCCAGCGTGGACTATAGTTACGACATCCGCGTCTCGGACGCCCTCATCTCGAACCTCCAGGACGCCTACCGCAAGATCCGCAACACCCTCAGGTTCCTGATGGGGAACACGGGGGACTTCGACCCGAAGCGGCACGCGGTGAAGCACGCGGACCTGGAGGGAATCGACCGGTGGCTGCTGGCGCGGGCGCAGCAACTAGCGGCGGACGTGACGGCCCAGATGGAGGCGTTCCAGTTCCATCGCGTCTTCAGCCTGGTCCACGTCTTCTGCGTGAGCGACCTGTCGGCGTTCTACCTGGACGTGCAGAAAGACGTGTTGTATTGCGACGCGGCCGACGCGCCCCGCCGCCGAAGCGCCCAGACGGCCATGGCCGAGACGGCCGACGTGCTCGTGCGCCTGCTCGCGCCGATTCTGGTGCACACGGCCGAGGAGGCGTGGGAGCACCTGGCGCCGGCGGCCGGCGGCACGCGCGAGCCGAGCGTTCACCTCGCGCGCTGGCCCGAGGTGAACGCGGACCTCCTGGACGAGGACCTTCTGGCCCACTGGGAGTGGCTGATGGACGTCCGGCGGGACGCGTACGCCCTGCTCGAGGTGTTCCGCAAGAAGGGCCGTTTCGCCAAGCACACCGAGGCGCGGGTGGCCCTCGCGCCGGTGGATGAGAAGGAACGGGCGGAACTGGCGAAGGTCGGCACGGAGACGCTCGCGGCGCTCCTCCTGGTGAGCGAACTGGTGCTGGTGTCGCCCGAGGAATCCCGGCGCGCCGGGATCGAGGGCGAGCGGGCCGAGGCCGGCGAGGCCGACCAGAAACGGTTCGCCTCCGCCGTCCTCCTGCCGCAGAAGTATTCGCGGTGCGAGCGGTGCTGGAACTTCTGGCCGAGCGTCGGCCAGGGCGAGCCGAAGAACCTCTGCGAGCGATGCCGAAAGGTTATCGCCGGAAACATTTAGCCGGCGGGCTTGCCCGCCGCGGGAAACCACGGGAGCCGTCATGAAAACCCAGGACGTCATCGACCTGTTCAACAAGTACGTGATGAGCAACTATACGCGCTTGCCGCTGGTGGCGGTGCGCGGCGAAGGGCCGTACATCTGGGACGCCGACGGCAAGCGCTACCTGGACCTTTTCAGCGGGTGGGCGGTGACGGGCGTGGGCCACTGCCATCCGCGCCTGGTGGAGGCGATCGCCAAGCAGGCCGCCAAACTCATCTTCATGCCTAACACGTGGTACACCGAGCCTCAGGGCCGCCTGGCCGAGTGGATCGCGACGACGTCGTTCGGCGGCAAATGCTTCTTCTGCAACTCCGGCGCCGAGGCGAACGAGGGGGCGATTAAACTGGCGCGCCTGGCGACGGCCAAGGAGAAATACAAGATCATCTCGTTCGAGAACAGTTTCCACGGGCGGACGTTCGCGGCGATCACGGCGACGGCGCAGCCGAAGTACCAGCAGGGCTTCGCGCCCCTCGTGCCGGGCTTCTCCTACGCCCCGCTCAACGATTTCGCGGCCGTCGAAAAGTTGGTGGACGGCGAAACCGCCGCCCTCCTCATCGAGCCGATCCAGGGCGAGGGCGGCGTCAACGTCGCCGAACCCGAGTTCCTCCAGGCCTTGCGCGACCTGTGCGACCAGCGCGGCATGGTTCTGATTTTCGACGAGGTGCAGACGGGCGTCGGGCGCTGCGGCACGTGGTGGGGCTACCAGGTGCCGGGCGTCGAACCGGACATCATGACGATGGCCAAGCAGTTGGGCGGCGGGACCGCCATCGGCGCGCTGGCGGCCAAGCCCGAAGTGGCCGAGCACCTGAAGCCCGGCACGCACGCCTCGACGTTCGGCGGGAACCCGCTGGCGGCGGCGGCGGGGTGCGCGGTCTTCGAGATCATCCGCGACGAGAACCTCCTCCAGAACGCCCAGAAAATGGGGGCGTATCTGAAGCAGCGTCTGCTGGAACTGAAGCAGAACGTGCCTCTCATCGCCGAGGTCCGCGGGACGGGCCTCATGATCGGCGTGGAACTCACCGAAAGCGGGGCGGGCATCGCCTCAGCGTGCCTGGCGAAGGGCCTCCACATCAACTGCACACATGGGACGGTCCTGCGGATCATGCCGCCCCTGAACATCACGCAAGGACAACTCGACGAGGGGTTGGACGTCCTGGCGGACGTCCTCAACGCGGAACGCGAAATGCGGAATGCGGAATGAACAGCGAAAGGGTGTTCGCCGCCCGCCTTGGCGGGCGCTGCGAAGACCGTAGGCGCACGGGCGCGCGGCAGCGAGGGCCCGGTCGCGAGTTGAGTTCATCGCCAAGATGGGCCTCGTGGAAGAGGAGGTGGACGAGGCTTCCTACTGGATGGGGTTGCTAGCAGAAGCCCTTGTGGTTAAAAAGGAGAGGTTGGAACCGCTGATGCGGGAGGCCGACGAACTGGCGGCCATATGTGTTTCATCCATCACAACGGCGCGAGGAAAGCGGAGATGAGCCGCAACCTTTGCTGTTGTTCCGCATTCCGCGTTCGACCATGCTCACGGCCCTGAGCCCGTCGCCCCTCGACCACGCTCGGGGCGACCCTGAGTGTGTCGAAGGGTCGAAGGGCATGGTCGAGGGGCCGCATTCCGCGTTTGGGGGTTCTGCATTCTGCGTTCTGCGTTCTGAATCGGACGAGGGGCCGGAGGGTTGCCATGAACGCACGAGCCTGGGCGAGGCGGGGCGCGCTGGGGCTGCTGGCGGCGGCACTGGCGGCGGCCGGCGGGTGCGAACCCGCGCAGCGGGATTTGACGATCCTGCTGCTCGAATACCAAGGGCCGGAGGCGCGCCCGAGCGCCGACCGTCTGGCCGACGAACTGGCGGACCAGAAACTGCCGGACGTCTTCGTGGTCGAAGGGCCCGACTACGCGGCCGTGTGCGTCGGCCGGTACCGCACGTGGAACGACCCGAAGGCGCGGGAAATGATGGGGCGGGTACGCCGCATCCGGGACGCTCGCGGCCAGTACCCGTTCCAGGGTGTGATGCTCGTGCCCGTGCCGGAGCCGGCGCCGAAAACCTCGTGGGCGCTGGAAGAGGCGCCGGGCGTCTACAGCCTGTACGTGGCGGGCTGGGAATCGCCCGGCCGAAAGGAGAAGGCCCAGGCCTATGCCGACAAGTTGCGCCGGGAGGGCTGGGAAGCCTACGTGTACCACGGGCCGCACCTCAGCATGGTGACGATCGGGGCGTTCGGTCCGGACCTCTTTGACGACGCATCGAAGATCGGCCGGCCGGGCGCCACCGTTGAGATCGTCCATCCCAAGGGCCGCGAAATCCGCCTCGCGTTTCCAAACCTGCGGATCGAGGACCAGGCGACGCCGGTGCCTTCGCCGGCGATCCGGATTCCCGGCCGCGAGGATACGGCCTCCACCCGCCCGCCGCTGCCGAAGGCCCTCTATCGCGTCACGCTGAGCCTGGTGAGCACGGAGACGGGCGTGGCGGCGGGTCGCGGGCAGGCGTCGGGCGTTGCGCAGCACGAATCGGAGATCCGGCCGCTGGTCGAGGCGCTCGTCAAACAGTTGGTCGCATCGCTCGGCCCGGCCAAGGGAGTGCGGATCGGGCAGGTGGGCCTGTCGGCGGCGAGCCCGGAAGCGGCCGAACTCGGGGCGGACCGTGCCGCCGCCGACGCCCTGGCCGCCGCCCTCCAGCGTGCCGCTCTGGATCGGAGACTCCTGATCCTCAGCCCGGAGGCGACGCGCCAAGTTCTCGACGCGGCCGGACTCGCGGAAGAGATGGTCCGCAAAAGCCCGCGCCTGGCGCGGGGCTTGAAGGACCTGGACTTTGTCCTCGTCGGGTCGGTGACGGCGACGAAGATGTGAGGTCCGAGGGATGGCCCGGACGGTGGTGATCGCGACGCGGAACCGCAAAAAGTTCGAGGAGATGGCCGCCATCCTGGGCGGGCTGGACCTGGAGGTCCGCTCGCCGGCGGATTTCCCCGGCGTGCCGACCGTCCCCGAGATGGGCGACACGTTCGAGGAAAACGCGAAGGCCAAGGCGCTCGCCTACGCCCAGGCGACGGGCGAATGGGCCCTGGCCGACGACTCGGGCCTCGAGGTGGACGCGCTCGGCGGCCAGCCGGGCGTCCGCTCCTCCCGCTGGGGAGGCGAGGAAGGCAACGACGGCCTCAACAACCGCACGCTCCTGGAGGCGCTCGCGGACCATCCGAAAGAGACGTGGACGGCCCGATACCGGTGCGTGGTCGCCCTGGCCACGCCGGACCGCGTCCTCCTCGTGGCCGAAGGCGCCTGCGAGGGCCTCATCACAGACCGGCCGGCCGGGTCGAACGGGTTCGGCTACGACCCGTACTTTTACCTTCCGGACGTGGGGCGGACGATGGCCCAACTGGCGCCGTCGGCGAAGAACCGTCGGAGCCACCGCGGCCGGGCACTCCGGGCGCTGAAAACGCGGCTCAAAAAACTCTTGTAGAATTTGCCGCGACGCGCACAATGGCGCGCTTCCAAGGGGTGAAATCGAGAGGCGGCGCCGCCGACGACAAGGAGACACGAGCCATGGTGCCCAAACAGGTGTTCCTCACAAAGGGTGTGGGGATGCACCGCGAGAAGTTGGCGAGTTTCGAGTTGGCGCTCCGCGACGCCGGCATCGAAAAGTACAACATCGTGCGCGTCTCGAGCATCTTCCCGCCCGGATGCAAAATCGTGCCCCGCGAAAAGGGACTGGCGCAACTCCCGCCGGGGCAGATCGTTTACTGCGTCATGGCCGAAGCCGCCTCCAACGAACCGAACCGCCTCGTCGCCGCCTCCATCGGCCTGGCCCTGCCGGCCGACGACACGCAATACGGCTACCTCTCCGAACACCACGGGTTCGGCCAGACGGGGGCTATCGCCGGCGACTACGCCGAGGACCTCGCCGCCACCATGCTCGCGACGACGCTCGGCCTGGAGTTCGACCCCGAATCAGCCTACGACGAACGCAAAGAGATCTACCTGATGAGCGGCAAGATCGTCACCACGCGCAACATCACCCAGAGCGACGAGTGCTGCAAACTCGGACGGTGGACCACCGTCCTCGCCGCCGCCGTCTTCGTCACCGGACCGCAGGACCTCTTCGAATAGCCCTACAGCGCCACTTGGCGCGGCGGTGCGAGCCTTTGCGCGGTGGTTCTCCGCAACCACCGCGCAAGAAGGTACTGATCGCGGCGGGTGCGGAGACCCGCCGCGCAAACACCTTACAAAAGTTATGTCGGACCGTTAGGCCCGGGCGCCGGAAAACCATGGACGAACCGGAACTCATCCCGCCGAACTTCCTCGGCCTCGCGGCCGCCGCGTCCGCCTACGAGTCGGCGCGCGTCGTCGTCCTGCCGGTTCCTTTCGAGGCGACGACGTCCTACGGCGCCGGAACGCGCGGCGGACCCGAGGCCATCCTCCTGGCCAGCCGGCAGGTTGAAACGTTCGACCCGGAGACGGGGCGCGACCTCGCCGACGCTCCCATCCACACGCATCCGTCGGTCGCGCCCGCCCTCGGGTCGCCGGACGCGATGACGGACCGGCTGGCGTCCGTGGCCGGCCGGTTGTACGCGGACGGCAAGTGGGTGCTCGCGCTCGGCGGCGAGCACTCGATCACGCTCGGCCTCGTGCGGGCCGCCGCCAAGAAGCACGGACGCCTCTCAATACTTCAGATTGATGCCCACCTCGACCTCCGCGACGCCTACGAAGGCTCGCCCTACAGCCACGCCTGCGTCATGCGCAGAATCGTCGAGGACGGACACCGGACGGTCCACGTCGGCATCCGTAGCGCCTGCCCCCAGGAAATCCAGTTCGCCGAGGCCCACGGCCTGCCGATCTTCTGGGCCAGCAAGTTCGCCGGATCCGACGCGCTCCTGGAAGCGGCCGACGCCCTCGAGGGACCCGTCTATGTGACGGTGGACGTCGACGGCCTCGACCCGGGCGTCATCCGGACGACCGGCACGCCGGAGCCGGGCGGACTCGGATGGTGGGAAACGATGCGCCTCCTGGAGCGCGTCTTCTCGAAGCACCGCGTGGTGGGGGCGGACGTGGTGGAACTTTCGGCTTTAGGAGACGCGGCCAGCGACTTTGCGGCGGCCCGCCTCGCCGCCAAACTCGCCGCCCTCGCCCTTTGATCCCTCCGCGTGCGCCTGTGTGTGGCACGGCCGGCCTTGCCCGGCCGTGCGTAAGCCTGTCATGCCGAGCGAAGTCGATGCATCTCGCCGAGGTCCGTTGCCGTGAAATCCGTAATTTGCAAAGACGACCCCCTCTTGCAAGTGCACACACTTCCGATTAACCTATGTGTGCCCTGCTGGCCGCCTCGGTCGCCGAGCGGCCTTTGTGCGGAAGCCAGATATTCAGTATTTGCATTTCGAGAGGTGTTATGAAAGCGCAAGCCATCGTTTCCGGGATACTTTCCATCATGTGTGTAACCTTGTTCACGATTCTTTTGGTTTTGGGTATCATTTCGGAGATCATCTATGCATCATTGCTTGGGGTATTTGCTTTGGTGTGCATCGCTCTTTTAGTCCTTCCTCGGTTGCAGGAACTGGACCTGAAGAATCTGCGATTAACTCTCCATGAGATCAGGCAGGTCAAAGCCGAAGTCCAGGAGGTTAAGGAAGGCATTGCGGAGATGTATGGTGGGATCGAGAATCTTCGAAAGCAGCCCCTTGTTTTGGATAAAACGAAGATGGAACAACTGGGACTGGACCATGGAGGGGGCAGCATCGCCCTCGCGGGGGCTGTAATGCGCTATTCGGCGGGATGTATCAAGCGGGAGCGGGAACGACTGGCTAGAATCTTCATCACGGAGAAGACTCCGGAGAGGATCGCAGAGGCGATTCTCGACAATTCGTTTGACGATAAGGTATTCAAGTGGAACGGCCCGGAGGCGCCTCTCGACGCGGAGCCAAAATCCGCCGAAGAACCGAAGGAGGAAAAGAAGCAAAGCGAAGAGAAGGGTGAATCCTGATGCGCCCGGCAACGCCGTGGCAATTCGGTGGACGCCATACCTCTTTCTCGCAACGGCAATTCCGGTTCCACACAGAGGCAGTCCAAAGTCTAAAGTCCAATGTCCAAGGTCAACGGCTCTCGGCTTTGCCGTTCTCCTTGGGCCTTGGACATTGGGTGTTGGATATTCGATATTCGTCGCTGGCGTTCCCTCTTGACTTCCCCCGCCGATGTACTACAATGTAGTACACTATGAGCAACGTCACGGTCCGCATCCCGAAAGCCCTGCGCAAGGCCCTCGAGGAGGCCGCCCAGCGGCGGCAGCAGCCGATCAGCGAACTCGTGCGCGACTCGCTCCGCCGCTACGTCGCCGCCGAAAAGTTCCGCGCCCTCCGCCGAAAGACCGCCCCCTTCGCCGAGGCCCAGGGCTTCCTCACCGACGAGGACGTCTTCGAGGCCCTCTCGTGAAAGTCGTCCTCGACACCAACGTCCTGGTGGCCGCTTTCGCCACGCGCGGCTTGTGCGAGGCCGTCCTGGAGGTCTGCCTCGCGGGCCACGACATCGTCCTCTCGGAGCCCATTCTGAAAGAACTGCGCCGCCACCTGCGAGGAAAACTCAAGGTCCCCCGGCCGCAGGCCCAGGCCGTCGTCGCGTTCCTTCGCGAGCACGCGGCGGTCGTCGTCCCGGCCAAGGTCCCGGCCGACGCTTGCCGCGACCGCACGGACCTCGCGGTCCTCGGCACCGCGCTGGCCGCCGAGGCCGACTGCCTCGTCACAGGCGACCGCGACCTGCTGGACCTCCGGGAGTTCCGCAGGACCGCCATTCTCTCGCCGCGAGCCTTCCACGACCGCCTTCGCTAGACCGTCGCCTCGCCGCCCTCGCCCTCCAGGCCTCCTGAGTGTTCCAAAAAATCACGGTAACCTCTGCCCAGCCCACATGTTAGGCGGAAATTACCCCTGGGGTAATTTCCCGCCTGCGGCCGCCCGCCTCGCCGCCAAACTCGCCGCCCTCGCCCTCCGGACATAGACCGACGCGTTCGCCCCATCTCGACCGTAACCTTGCCCCGTCCCTCGTGTTAAAATGCTTGCGGTCAAAGGCTAAGTGGTATCGGGTAACTGTTGCGTGGTGGCCATTCTTGGCCACCGCGCGGCGGGCAAGAATGCCCGCCGCGCTATCCCCTCTCTCAGGGGCGCGAAGTTGACAAAGTAACGTTAGGCGGGGTTTTCCCGCGCGCGGGGAAAGACGAGCCGTGAAACGCGTTCCATCCAATCCGTGCCGGACGCCGGCGGCGGCGCTGCTGGCGGCGCTGCTTCTCGCCCTCGCCGCCGCGGAGCCCTGCGCCGCCCGCGGGACCGGCGGATTCTTGCGCGACTGGGCCGTCTGCGGGCCCCTTGAGGGGACGCAACTGGCGGCCCCCGCCCTTGCGCCCGACGCCGTCGGATATCCGGGCCTCTACTCGCTGGGGCGGGTCTGGCTCCGGGCGAGCGCCCAGGAGGACGGCCGGGTGGACCTTCGCCGATTGTTTCCCGACCCGCCGACCGGCACGGGCCTGGCGCACACGTTCTTCCATGTGCCGGCGGACGGGACGTACATCCTGCGCCTGGGGAGCGACGACGCGGTCCGCGCGGAGATCGACGGCCGGGTGCTGCTCGAGCACGACGTGAAACGTCCCTGGCGCGCGGACGCCGAGGAGATCGTGGTCGAACTGTCGGGCGGTTGGCATCGCCTGCTCGTCCGCGTCGTGGACTACGGGGCGCAGTGGGCATTCTCCGTCCGTGTGGCGGACGGCAAGAATCGGCCCATCGAGGTCCAGCACCAGGCCGACCTGCCTGCCGCGCTCGCCGAGGAGTACCGTCTCGACGACCCCGTCACGCTGGACCGGCGGGCCGAGGTGACGCTCTACCTGGTGGGGTGGGCGGAGCAGACGCTCGCGGACCTGGAAGCGCGGCGCGGGCGTCTGGAAGCGCTGCCCGAGGGGTACGTGACGTTCGGGGCATACTCCGGCGCACGGGCGCTCGGCCTGGAGTTTTTCGAGTCGCTGGCGTCGGTCTGGCGCGGCCACCTCCACGGCGACGGCGCGGACGAACCGCCCGAAGCGGCCTCGGCGGCCGTGGACGCCGCCACCGGCCTGTCGGAATCGCTCGGCGCGGAGACGAGGAACCTGCTGGGCGCGATGGCCGATGCGGCGGGCGCGTGGAAAACGCTCGGCGGGGCGCGCGTGTCCCAGCGCGATACCGCCACCGCGGCGCTTCGTCTGGCCGAGGTGCTCCAGGACACGCGGCGTCTGGCGGACCAGGTGGAGAAGGAACACGTCCTGATGGCCCGCCTCGAAAGCGACATCCGCAACTGGCGCCAGCGGGACCTGACGGTCCGCGTCCTCGACGCCGAAGGCGG
>Ga0315289_10011334_pt1 | contig 12645 bp, 9 predicted proteins | sample YL17G11_40_MG_FD_203452 | JGI IMG/M metagenome (GOLD analysis project Ga0315289, IMG submission 203452) | Sediment microbial communities from Yellowstone Lake, YNP, Wyoming, USA - YL17G11_40 | ecosystem: Environmental > Aquatic > Freshwater > Lake > Sediment | place: USA: Wyoming | collected...
CTGGAGTTTAACAAGTCGCTGGAGGAGGATATCGGGGAAGATAGATTGCCTACCACTGACTATAAAATTGCATATTTCATTGACACCTATCCTAAATACTGTCCGCTGTGTAAAAGTGAAATGGAAAAAATGCTGGAAGCATTTTTTTATGATTCTAGCCTGGCAAAAGACGACAAAATCACTTTAACTATCTTTTCGCCTAGTAAGCACGCTGAAATTCAGGATTTCCTCGCAGAGGTCATGACCAGCATCTTTTTAAAAAAAGGCGGTTTTCAAAACGGCAATTTGCCCAGTCCAGAAGAAGTCAAAGCGCTTTTGAAAAAAGTGCATTTCACCAGTGAGGACGAAATTGGAGGCAGGCCAGCTAAAGGTGTAGATTCTATACCAGCTCTTATTGTTTATAAAAATCGCTATCCTGGCGCCAGTCCTCAGATAATTGCTACTTACGGGGTGAGAGTCGTCTGGCCCAAAATTGATCAGATGATACTGTCCAAAACCCCTAATTGGTGAAATTTATAAAGCGGTCTGTGAATACAGGTCGCTTTTTCCTTGACAAAATTGCTATTTTTTGCCAAGCTCGTTTTAAGAACAGTTTGTTCTTAGAAAATCAAACAAGGAGGAAGGCATGAAGAAAAGAATTTCATTAGGAGTTGTAATTTTTATGGCTATGGCATTACTGCTTGGTTTAAGAGGTGATTCATTCGGTTGGGGCAATAAGGCCAAACAGCCGTCACCTGAAATTACTGCAGAGGTAAAAAAAGCATTAAGTGAAAGAATTTTTGAGGGCGATAATGAGCCCGAGGAAGAAGAAACTCGCTACATTATTATTTACTTTTTCAGTTCTAATCCCGAAAAATGCGAGGTTTGCGCCGAAGATATCCGAAATATGTTTGACACTGTTTTTTTTAAAACAGAATATTCTTATTCCGGTCCAGTCAGTTTGTATATGACTACTGAAGATGATTCAAGTTCTACGCTTGAATACCTGACTCAAATTTTGGCTTCAGTTTTTAGCGAGAATAAGGCTGATCCTGAAAAAATTAGCTTGTATTTAGGGGCATTGCATATGCTGGTTGAATGTAAGGCAGATTTCGCAGATTTGAAAGCTGCCCGCTTGCCAGTGATTATAATTGCAGATACAACCAAAGAAGATGAAGAAAATGAGGGAGTTATTTATCTTTCCAGCGGATCTAAGGGGCCATGGGCAAAAATTGACCAAATCATTGTTAGGCCGTGAGTTATAATTTATATTCAAGGCTCAAAGCGATTTGTTAAACACAAATCGCTTTTTATTTGACAAAAGTTTAAATTTTGTATATAATTAAGCACATAAATGATAAATTTATCCAGCTGAAGGTCAGCGGATTTTTTTATTAGAAAATTATCTATTTTTATGAATAATATAAGAAACGTCGCCATAATCGCTCATGTTGACCACGGCAAAACTACGCTGGTGGATGCTTTGTTGCGCCAATCAAAAACTAGTTTGAATAAAGATGTTAATACAGAATTAATCATGGACAGCAATGAACTGGAGCGTGAAAGGGGAATTACTATTTTTTCTAAAAATGCTTCAATTGTTTGGCAAGACGTGAAAATAAATATTATCGACACGCCTGGACATGCTGATTTTGGCGGGGAAGTGGAGCGTGTTTTAAATATGGCCGATGGCTGTTTGCTTTTGGTTGATGCTAAAGAAGGGCCAATGCCTCAAACTCGATTTGTCTTGAAAAAAGCTTTGGAAATGGGTTTGAAAATTATTGTAGTGATTAATAAAATTGATAAGCCAGATGCCAGGCCGGATTTTGTTTTGGAAAAAACTTTTGAATTATTTATTGAGCTTGGCGCTGATGATCAGATGCTTAATTTTCCCGTTATTTATGCTGCAGCCAAGCAGGGAAAAGCTGGATTGGAAAAAGAATTAAGCAAAATGTTAGATATTAGCCCTGTTTTTGAAGCAATTTTAAAACATATTCCAGCGCCCTTAGGTGATGTTGGTTTGCCTTTACAGATGTTAGTATCTAATGTTACGGGCGATAATTTTAAAGGCAGGATTGCTATTGGCAGGGTTCATAATGGCAAAATAAAAGCTGGTCAGGAAATTATGCACATAAACAGACAAGGCCAAATGGCTAAATATCGTTTGATTTCACTTATGACCTTTAAAGGCTTGAATAGAATTGAAGCAGATGAAGTTTTAGCAGGTGATATTGCTGCCCTGGCTGGAATTGATGATATTAATATTGGCGAAACAATAGCAGAGCCGGATAATCCCAAAGCCTTGCCGCTTTTAAATATTGATGAGCCGACAATTAAAATGGGGATTATGGTCAATGATTCGCCATTTGCCGGTAAAGAAGGCCAATATTCTACTTCGCGCCAAATCAGAGAACGTTTATATAAAGAATTGGAAACTGACATGGCATTACGAGTTGAGGATGGTCTTAAAGGTGATTGGATTATTTTTGGTCGCGGCGAATTGCATTTGGCGATTTTGATTGAACGTATGAGGCGTGAGGGCTATGAATTTCAGGTTTCTCGGCCTCAGGTTATTACTAAAGAAATAAACGGCCAAAAATTAACGCCTTATGAACGAGTTTTTATTGAAGTGCCAGAGACCTATTATGGTTCAGTTATGCAAAAATTAGGCAGTCGTAAGGGAGAATTAAAAAATATGAAAACAATTGATAATATTGTTTATTTAGAATTTATTGTGCCGACTCGCGGTTTATTTGGTTATCGCAGTGAATTTTTAACTGATTCTCATGGGATGGGCATTATTAATACTACTTTTTATCAGTATTTACCCGATCCTAATAATTGGAAAGATAGAGAACAAGGTTCTTTGGTGGCCCATGAAAGCGGGACAACCAATCTTTACGGCTTGATTAATGTTCAGGGTAGAGGCGTTTTGTTTCTTGGACCAGGAAATACTGTTTATGAAGGCCAAGTAGTTGGTCAGAATTCACGCAGTGGTGATATCAGGGTTAATGTTTGTAAAACCAAGAAGCTTTCCAATATGCGTTCTAAAGGCGAAGGTTCTGATGAGCATTTTAATGCGCCCAAAATAATGGATTTGGAAGACGCGCTGGAATATATTGGCGGCGATGAATTAGTTGAAGTTACGCCTAAAAATATTCGCATCAGAAAAATTTACTTAAATGCTCTGACAGCCAAAAGAATGGCTCGCGCTGGCCAGGATTAAAAACTTTAAAAATGTTTTCTGCTATTTAAGAATGTGGTATAATATTTTTATATGATAAATTACCAAGAATTAAAAAAATTAGGATTATCTGATAAAGAAGCAAAATTATATTTGACTTCTTTGCAGCGTGGTCCGGAAACTGCGCCGATTTTGGCTAAATTGTCTGATATTGTCAGGCCAACTGCTTATGTGATCATTGATAGTTTAATTAATAAAGGTTTGATGAGTTCAGCCATTAAAGGCAAAAAGACATTTTTTACAGCAGAAACACCGGAACATTTATTGAGTTTAATTCGTTTAGAAAAAAAAGAAATAGATGAGAAAGAAAGGGAATTCTTAAAACTTATCCCGCAATTAGAAGCTATATCTAATATCAAGGGTGAAAAACCTAAGGTTCGGGTTTTTGAAGGCAAAGAAGGGTTGCAGGCAGTGATTGAAAGCATTTTAAAAAGCAAGACAAAAATGATTTACAGTTTTATCCCAGCTGATCAATTATTTCAATTATTCCCATTGGAGGAGCACAAGGAATTAATGGCCAGTCCGCGCGTACAGAAAAAAATTAAAGCAAAAATTATTTATACCAGTAAAAAGGGCGAAATTTATAAACGTAAAGATCCAGCTAATTTACGTGAAGCTATTTATATAAGTGAAAAGAATTTTCCGTTTAAGGCAGGTATTGATATCTATGATAATAATGTTGCTTTTTATTCATATAAAGGAGCAATTATGGGCGTGATTATTGAAAATGAAGATATGGCTGAAACAATGAAGACTGTTTTTAACATGCTCTGGCAAAAATACGATTAAAATTTGTTATTTTTAGAAATAATAAAAAATGTCAGCCAGTCTTGACATTTTTTTTAATTTATGATAAAATAGGATATTAAACCTTCGATTAGGAAGGAGGTGTACATCATGGGTGGCGGATGAATCGCATAAGTTTATTTGTGAAAAACAATAGAAACCCTAGTAAAATTGATCAAAATTTCTGGAGAATCTAAAATTTCTCCAAACAAAAAGAAAATAGTAAAATTTACCTTTGTAGTCAAAAAGAACTTTATTCTAGCGCAATTTTTTGCGCCATGCCTATAGAGTGCAATTTCCAATTAAACTGACGAAAGACACTGTCAAAGATCATATTCTGTGTTAACTTGTTTACCCACAGGCAACAGCTCGCAAAATAATTTTTTTACCAGAGTGGGTAATAAAATACGAGACAAGGCTTTCGGTTAATCGCAGCAAGCGAAATACTGAAAGCCTTTTTTAATTGTCCAAATAATTTACTGTTTCTAACTAAGATTGACGATTTTTTAAAGTTTAAAATTGGCTAAGATTAGATTAATATTTAAAAATATTATTTAATAATGTCTGAGCACTCTTGACAAATTTTTTTAGATATGCTAAGATGTTATATTAACTTGCAATTAATTTGCATGTTTTTGAAAAAATTATTAGGGAGAATAATGCTAATAAGGCAGGAGTTTGATTCCCATAAGTCATAATTATTTGGAATCACTAAGCCTTATTTCCATTATTCTCTTTGATAGAAGAGAGCCCATGCTTATTACAAAAATCCTGCTTTAAAGGGCAGGATTTTTGTATTTAATTTTAAAGCAATATTTTTTAAATATCCAAATTTTTTACTGATTTAGCACGGACTTCAATAAAGTGTTTTCTGCTTTCCACATCTTCACCCATTAATATTTCAAAAGTTTCATCTGCCTTGGCAGCATCCATAATATTAACTTTTTTCATAACACGCGATGCTGGATCCATGGTAGTCTGCCAGAGTTGGTCAGGATTCATTTCGCCTAGACCTTTGTATCTTTGAATAACAATTTTTGGCCCGCCTTTGGCAGCTTCTTCTTTTTCTGTTTCTGCGCCTTCTTCAATTTCCACCACTTCAACTTTTTTAGTTTCCTTTTTAGTTTTTGAACCCTCTGTTTCTTTGGAAAAAACAGCAACTATTTTATCTTTTTCTTCGTCTGCATAAGCATATTTTATTTCTTTGCCCTTACTAATGCGGTATAAAGGTGGTTTGGCAATGTAAATATGATCTTGATTAATTAAATCAGGAAAGTAGCGGTAGAACAATGTTAGCAGTAATGTTCTAATGTGGGCGCCATCAACATCAGCATCAGTCATAATAATAATTTTGGCATAGCGTAAATCCTCAATATTAAATTGTTCGCCAATATTTGTGCCCAAAGCAATAATTAAAGATTTTAATTCATTGTTAGCCAGCATTTTATCAATTCTGGTCCTTTCCACATTTAAAATTTTTCCGCGCAAGGGGAGAATGGCCTGAAATTCACGATTTCTGCCTTGTTTGGCTGAGCCGCCGGCAGAATCACCCTCAACGATATAAAGTTCAGTAGCTTGCGGGTCGCGGCTTGAACAATCTGCAAGTTTGCCTGGCAGGGTAAAACCTTCCAGAGCGCCTTTTCTTAAAATTGTTTCTCTGGCAGTTTTAGCTGCCAGACGCGCTTTAGCTGCTAAAAGACATTTGCCGATAATGCTTTCAGCATCTTTAGGATGTTCTTCTAGATAGATGCCAAAAAATTCATTCATGACATTATCAACAATTGATTTGACTTCAGCATTGCCCAGCTTGGCCTTTGTCTGGCCTTCAAATTGCGGATCTTTTATTTTGACGCTGACAATGGCAGTTAAACCTTCGAGCGTATCATCACCGGTCAAGTTTTCATCTTTTTCTTTTAAATAATTTTTACTGCGGGAATAATTATTTAAAACACGGGTTAGCGCAGTTTTAAAACCAGCTAAGTGCATTCCGCCTTCAGTGGTATGGATATTATTGGCAAAAGTAATGCAGGTTTCATTAAATTCATCCACATATTGCAGGGCAATTTCCACGACTGTGCCCTCAACCTCTTTTTGGACATAGAAAATATTATCATGTTTTGGTTCTTTGGAATGATTCAAATAGCGCACATAAGAGGCAATGCCGCCTTCAAAATAAAAAATATAAGTAAGTTTATTTTTTTTGTCTCTCAGATCATGAATAATAATTTTTACACCTTTTGTTAAATAAGCCTGTTGTCTTAAGTGATCCAAGATCATTGTTAATTTAAAATCTAGGGTGGTGAATATTTGCGGATCTGGTTTGAAAGTTATAGTTGTTCCAGTTCCGCGTATTGCCTTAGTAGCTTTGACCTTGGCTAATGGTTTGCCGCGTTTATATTCTTGCACCCAGAGTTGGCCGTCTCTTTTAACTTCAGCGAACATATATTCAGAAAGAGCATTTACTACAGAAACGCCAACACCATGTAGACCGCCGGATACTTTATAGCCACCTTCGCCAAATTTGCCGCCAGCATGTAATTTAGTTAAAACAGTTTCCAAGGCAGAAACTTTGGTTTGGAGATGTATTTCCACTGGAATGCCGCGGCCATTATCTTCAACTGAAAGTGTGCCATCAGCAGATAAAGTGACTACAATCTGATTGCAAAAGCCAGACATTGCTTCGTCAATGGCATTATCAACCACTTCCCAGACTAAATGATGCAAGCCAGCTTCAGCAGTATTCCCCACATACATGCCAGGTCTTTTGCGCACTGGCTCAAGTCCTTCCAAAACAGTGATTTGCTTGGCCGTATATTCACTGGAGGATTTGCTTTTTGGTTTTTGGTTATTGGTTAATTTAGGGGGAACAAGTTTTTTAGGCATATATTAGTTTAGGTTAAATAAAGTTAATTGGATAATAAAATAAGTAAAAATGCGATTGGGATTTAATCGCTTGGTTATTTTAATTATAGCATGATTGAGAAGGCATGACAAGCATAAATTTTTACTAAAATTATTAAAAATGGTATAATAAATACATTAAATTAAAATTTTAATTTTTAATTCAAAATTTGATTATAATATGATTCCCGGCGATCAATTATACGAAAAACAATTGGGTTTTTCTTACTGGTATGTAAAGCATAAATTGTTATTAAAAAATATTTTAATAGCTGCTTTATTGATTATTATTTTTATTCTGATTATTTTTGATTTATATGTGATTACATATAATTTAGTTTTAAATCAAAAAAGTTATCAGGAGGGATTGAATAATTATGTGGTAGGAAATTTTGATTATACATTTTTAAGACAGTTTAATTTGCCGCCGGCTATTTTAGTTAATAATATCCAAACTTATTCTAATAATGGTCTTTTTGACATAGTTGCTGAAATTTCTAATGCTAGTACAAAGTGGTATGCAACTTTTGAGTATCAATTTCAGCTTGGAGAAAAAACAACACCTGTTAGAAAGGGTTTTATTTTGCCTGGTGAAAATAAGAAAATTATGGATTTAGCAGTTAAGGACGGCAATTTGGTGTCAAATATAATTTTTAGCAATATAAGTTGGCAAAAGGAAATTAATTTCAGTAAAATATATCAAGAAAAGTTTAATTTCGATTTTAAAAATATTAAGTACATACCGAGTCCAGAATTAGGGGTAGAAGTAAAAATTCCAGTTAATCGTGTTTCTTTTGAAATAAAAAATTTGACAGCCTATAATTATAAAGATATAAACCTTAAATTATTTTTAAAAAGCGCCGGCCAAGTCGTCGCGGTTAATCAGATCCCAGGCGGAACATTATTAAGCGCAAAAACAAAGCCGATTGAAGTTAATTTTTTCCAGCGTTTGCCTAAAATCGAAAGCGTAGAAATTATACCAGAAGTTAATATTTTAGATCCTAGTGTCTTTTTGAAATTTTAGCAGGGGGTGCAATAGATATGAAAATAAAAGGTTTCAATTTTATTTTGAAAAAATTCGATTGGCTTTTATTGATTACGATTTGTTTATTAGTAGTTTTAGGGTTAATTCTACTTTATAGCACAGCATTGGGAAGCGGAAGTGAGCAAAGCCTTTTAAACTTTAAAAAGCAAACGGCTTTTTTTATTTTGGGTATTTTTATTGTTTTAATAATTGCTATCTTTATTGATTATCGGGCTTTAATAAGATACAGTTATGTTTTATACGGAGTGGCTATTATATTACTTTTATTGGTTTTGTTTTTAGGAAAAACTATTCGCGGTACGACCGGTTGGTTCCATCTGGGATTATTTTCCTTCCAACCGGTGGAATTTGTAAAAATATTTTTAATTATATATTTGGCAAAATTTTTCAGCGATAAAGCAAAATATATCGTTAAGTTTAAATATTTATTTTTAAGCAGTCTGGGCGTAATTTTGGCCATGATTTTGATAGCTTTACAGCCTGATTTTGGTTCGGCTATTATTTTGTTTACCCTTTGGTTAATTTTAATTTTATTAACTGGTATAAAAAAGAGCCATCTAATATTTTTAATTACTTTAGTTATATTAATTAGTTTGGTTTTTTGGTTTTTTATTTTTCAGCCATATCAACAGGAAAGGATTATGGTATTTTTAAATCCCAATTTGGATCCTTTAGGCAGCGGTTATAATCGCAGTCAGGCGATTATTGCCATTGGTTCCGGACAGATTTTTGGCAAAGGGCTGGCTTTTGGCTCGCAAAGTCAATTGAAATTTTTGCCAGAAAGCCAGACGGATTTTATTTTCGCGGTTTTAGGTGAAGAATTAGGTTTGGCCGGGATTTTTTTACTGCTATTACTTTACGGGTACCTTCTTTATCGCTTGCTAAAAATCGCTAAAAGAACTAAGGATAATTTTGCTTTGTATATTATCCTCTCTATATGTATTTTGTTTTTTGTTCATATTTTTATTAATGTTGGCGGGAATTTAGGCATTTTGCCAATTACAGGAATAACTTTACCCTTTTTAAGTTATGGCGGGAGCTCTTTATTAGCTAATATGATTTTAATCGGCCTAGCCGAATCAATCATAATTAGAGGGGCAACTATAAGTTCTGAAGATAAGGAATTAACAATTTAAGATAACATCAGATTTAAAATATTGACAGAATGAAGATATTGTATTAAGCTATAAAATGTTAAACTCTAAAATTTATTAATCTTATTTTTTTTAAATAGAATTATTAGTTTATGTCAAATTATACTCTTAAAGCCGAAACTAGAGAGGTCAAAGGTAAAAAAGTCGAACAACTACGGGATAAAGGTTTAATCCCGGCAATTTTATATGGTCATGGTTTAAAAAATTTTAATTTAAGCGTAAATAAAAACGACTTTATAAAGATATATAACCAAATAGGTGAAAGTACTTTGGTCAATTTACAGTTAAATGAAGCCAAGCCAGTAAAGATTTTAATTCATGATATCCAGCGCAATCCATTAAATGATGAAATTATTCATGCTGATTTTTATCAAATCAGAGAAGATGAAAAAATTAAAACTCATATAAAATTTGAATTTATAGGCGAAGCGCCAGCTGTCAAGGAATTTGGCGGTATTATTGTAAAAAATTTAGATGAAATTGAAATTGAATGTTTGCCTAAAGATTTGGAATCCATCGGTAAAGTAATAATTGATTTGTCACTTTTGAAAAAGATTGACGATTCACTGCATGTCAAAGATTTATCTTTGCCTAAGCAGGTTAAGGTTTTAGCTGAGCCGGATGAAGTTATTGTTTTAGCGGCTTTGCCACAGGAAGAAAAAGTTGAAGAAGTAAAAGCCGTTACAGAAGTTGAAGTAGTTGGAGAGAAAAAGGAAGAAGTGGTAGAAGGCGAGGTTAAAGAAGAAAAAGCCGTTTTGGAGCCCAAAAAAGAGAATGAAAAAAAATAATATTGTGATTATAAAATATACTTCATTATTTGGGGTATATTTTTAAACAATAAAATCCAAATTAAAAATATTATGAGAAAAATTTTTATTATATTCCTTTTAATATTTACTCTTTTTGGCTGTTCATTGGTAAAATTGCGAAATTGGCCCACGCTTGAGCAACAATTGATAATTAGAGATAAGGAGCAGGAAAATATTATTAGGCGAAAAATAGATGGGGTTCCAGTCCAGACAGCCAGACAGGCGAATTTGTTTGCAGTGGCAATTATGATTGAAAATGCCGCAGATTCTTGGCCGCAGACTGGCTTGGATAAGGCAAATTTAGTTATCGAAGCAATTACAGAAGCTTCGATTCCGCGCTTTGTGGCAATTTATGCTAATGATGAGGAAATAAAAAAAATCGGGCCAGTGCGTTCAGCTCGTCTTTACTATTTAGATTGGATTGAACCTTTCGTTCCTCTTTATATGCATGTTGGCGGTTCTCCCGAAGCTTTGCGCAAAATTAGGAGTGACGAATATAAATTGATAGATTTAGACCAATTTTTTAATGCTGAATATTATTGGCGCGATAAATGGCGCTATGCGCCCCATAATGTTTACACTTCTTCAGAACTAATTAAAGAAGCTATTGGAGCAAAAAATTTATCTGTGCCAAATGATTTTGCCACGTGGAAATATAAAAAAGATTTGGAGCTAGAAAAGCGGCCTGAAAATATCAACGATATTTTAATAAATTATGCTGTTAAATTTTATAATGTCCGCTGGAAATATAATCGAGAAGAAAATAATTACATTCGTTATCAAAATGGGGAAATACATAAAATGAGCGATGGCGAATGGCTAAAAGCAAAAAATATTATTGTCCAGGTCAATGAAATGTCAGTTTTAGATGATGTCGGCCGTAAAAAGATAGCAACCATTGGTGAAAATAAGGTCCTAATTTTTCGAGATGGCGAAATGGTTGAAGGCAAATGGGTGAAAAATAATATTAATGAAACAACTAAATATTTTAATAATAATGGCCAGGAAATAGAATTTAACGGCGGGATGACTTGGATTGAAATTATTCCTGATATAGAATATTTAAGATATTAGATAAATAAAAAACAGCCTGATATAAATTACGTTGTAGGCTGTTTTTTTATTGAGCCAGAATCAAAACACGATCGTGGCCGCAAAGATCTTTTATGATTTGAGATTTGTATTTTGGCAATGCCAGTCGAGCTATCTTTTTAATTTTAGTAGCTTGTTTATATCCTATTTCTAAAAAAATCGCCTTTGGTTTTAAATTATTCTTCTGAATTTGGGCAAATAATTGGCGGAAATATTTTAAGCCATCTGGCCCGCCATCATAAGCTATTTTAGGTTCAAATTTTAAACCAATTGTATTGGCTGAGGGTAAAAGGTTTTCTTCCTTATGGTCTAAGTAGGGGAGATTGGCAACTATGATTGAATTCTGAATTATGAGAGCCCGGCTTCGGCTTGGTTGCTTCTTTAAACTTTTTCTGGGTTGGCCCCAGCCGAGACGAGCTGAATTATGAATTTTGAAGATGGGCTCTAGAATATTTCCTTTAAGAAATTTAATCTTTGCATTATGACGTTTGGCATTTTGCTTAGCAATATTTAGTGCTTTGGCAGAAATATCCGTAGCAATAAATTCCACATTTCTAATGTTTTTGGCTAAAGCAATAATTACAGCTCCAGAACCGACTCCAATTTCCAAGATAACTCGAGCTTTATTTTTTTTATAAAAATTTAAAACCTCTGCGACTAAAATCTCGGTTTCAGGGCGGGGGATTAGAACATTTTTATTAACTATAAAGTCTAATTTAAAGAATTCTTTATAGCCCAGAATATAGGAAATCGGCTCGCCTGCGAGTCGGCGTTTAAATAATTTTTTGAATTTGGCGAGTTGTAGAGTTGTTAAATTTTTTTCAGGGTAGGTAAAAAGAAATTCTTTAGGTTTGTTTAAAATTTTAGTTAACAAGAGTTCAATATCTAAAATCGGACTAGAGGAGGTTTTTTTTAGTTTCGGTGAATATTGGGAGATTATATTTTTAATATTCATAATTCATATTAAAAAATTATTCATCAGCCTCTGTAAGGGCATTAATTATGGGTTCAAGGTCGCCATCCATAATTTTTGGTATATTATGCCAGCTCTCCTTGATGCGATGGTCTGTTATTCTGTCCTGAGGGAAATTGTAGGTTCTGATTTTTTCAGCACGCATGGCTGAGCCAATTTGGATGTTTCGTTTAGCACTAATTTCCTTTAACCTTTTTTCTTCTTCAAAGGCAAAAAGTCGGGAACGCAAAATTTCCATGGCCTTTTCTCTGTTTTGCAATTGCGATCTTTCATCTTGGCAGGAAACAACTATTCCGCTGGGAATATGGACCATTCTGACTGCTGAATATGTTGTATTTACGCTTTGGCCGCCATGACCGCCGGCGCAAAAAGTATCAATTCTCAAATCTTTGGGGTCTATTTTAAAATCTAGTTCTTCAACAATCGGTAGAATTGCGACTGTAACTGTTGAAGTATGGACACGTCCGCTTTTTTCAGTGGCTGGCACTCTTTGCACGCGATGAACGCCGCTTTCATATTTCAGATTGCCATAGACATTATTACCTTTAATTTCAGCAATTACTTCTTTAAAGCCGCCAATGCCAATTTGGTTAGAGGAAAGAATTTGGGTTTTCCAGCCTTTTTTTTCAGCAAAGCGCGAATATACACGAAAAAGTTCAGCC
>Ga0315289_10011336_pt1 | contig 12644 bp, 11 predicted proteins | sample YL17G11_40_MG_FD_203452 | JGI IMG/M metagenome (GOLD analysis project Ga0315289, IMG submission 203452) | Sediment microbial communities from Yellowstone Lake, YNP, Wyoming, USA - YL17G11_40 | ecosystem: Environmental > Aquatic > Freshwater > Lake > Sediment | place: USA: Wyoming | collected...
AGGTAGCGGGGGCATGCCTCCTTCTTCCGGCGGTATCCGTTCTGGTGATGCGAGCCGCCAGACACCATCCCTATCTTGCGGTCGGATGGCTGTGGTACGTAGTAACGCTCGTCCCGGTGATCGGTCTGGTGCAGGTGGGAGAGCAGTCCATGGCCGACCGGTACACCTACATACCGCTCATCGGCGTGTTTGTCATGGTCGCCTGGGGTGTGCCTGCGCTGCTTCGGGGCAGGGAAGCGGAGGCCGATGAGGACGCTTCGTCGCGCCCGCGTGTCCCGGCATTTGTCCTTCCCACGCTCGCAGGGGCGGTCATTCCGGCGCTCATGATATGCGCGTGGCTTCAGGTCCGGTACTGGCACAGCGACCTCACGCTCTTCGAACGAGCAGTTCGCGTCACGACGGGCAACTGGATGGCGCATAACAACCTGGGAATCGCTCTGGCGAAGCAGGGGAAGATTGACGAGGCGATCGCCCAGTACTCCAGGGCCGCGGAGATCAAACCGGGCCCGCTTCCGTACAACAATCTGGGAGGGCTTTTTGCGCGACAGGGAAAGCTCGACAAAGCGATCACATATTACACCAAGGCACTCGAGGTAGATCCCCAGTACAAGGAGGCCCACTACAACCTGGGAAATGCTCTCGTCGAGAAGGGCAGGCTGGATGAGGCCGAGGATCATTACTCGAAGGCTTTGGAGATTGACCGCGGGTATTCCAAGGCGTACTACGGACTGGCTCAGCTTCTCGCAAAGAAGGGGAAGGGCGGTGATGCCGTCGCCCAGTACTCCAAGTTGCTCAAGGCCGATCCGAACAACGCCGATGCGCACCTGAACTTCGGGCTTGTGCTGTATAAGCAGGGCAGGGTGGACGAGGCGATCTCTCACTTTTCCAGGGCCGTGCGTATCAAGCCTCGATATGTGGAGGCGCACAATTTCCTGGGCGTTGCCCTGGCTGAGCAGGGGAAGCTTGACGAGGCCGTCGAGCATTATTCCGAGGCCCTGCGCATCAAGCCGGACTATGCTGAGGCACACCACAACTTCGCGATGGCTCTGGTAAAGCAGGGCGAGACCGCCGAGGCTATTGACCATTTCTCGCAGGCCATAAAGGCGAAGCCCGATTTCGCGGAGGCGCACAACCAACTCGGCGTTGCTCTGGCCACGCAAGGCAGAATTGATGAGGCCGTGCCCCATTTCCGGCAGGCGGTCAGACTCAAGCCTGGCTTGGCCGAGGCGCATTACAACCTTGGCCTCGCCATGTCCGCACAGGGGAAGTCAGATGAGGCGATTGCTCATTACTCGCAGGCCGTGAGGGTCAAAAGCGATTACGCGGACGCACACCTGAACCTGGCTGTGGAGTTCGACCGGACGGCGCGGTATGCTGAGGCGTGGAGAGAGGTCCACCTGTGCCGCAAATACGGTGTGACCCCGCACCCCGGCTTCTTGGCGGCGCTCTCTCAGAAGTTTCCCGATCCCGGCGAGTGACTCCCGGGCCCTGGATTCCGGGCGGTCAGAGTTGCTGTCCGGTCTGCACGATCCTTGTGGCAATGGCTGTGTCTGCTTCGGAAAAACCCTGATTCCCGCCGCCTTTTCCCCTATCAAATCCCAGCAAAAGTATGGAAAAACTCTACTGAAAGCGGCGACACGAGAGAGGAGTCAGGGTATGACGGCTATGACTATGCCTCAGATCCACGGGGATAGAACCATACATCTTACCAAGCGCGAGATGGAGGTTCTGGGCCTCGTGGTTGAGGGGAAGTCGAGCAAAGAGGTTGCGGAGGAGCTGTACGTGAGCAAGCGAACGGTGGACTTCCACCTCGCGAACATCTACGAAAAGCTTCAAGTCAGCAACCGAGTGCAAGCCTTCCGCAGAGCAACCAGCCTCGGCCTGATACCGCTCGAGCCTGCTGGAGTTAGATCAATGTAAAACAGCCAGGGGCGGCTCGCCGTGTCTACAGGATGTGGACACAGCGGGTTCTGAGCGCCGATGTGGCGAACGTTTGCTTTGCCGTGTCGCAATCCTAACTCAATCTCCTCCGGAATGGAAGCTGGAGGAGATTTTCTTTTCGGGATGGAACCGGGGTCTCGGAACTTAAGGAGGTGATACAGACGCACGCGGAAATGGGACAGCGTGCAAATAGAAGCTCGGAATCACGCATCCATTCCGGCTCACCACGCGCGATTGACCGCGGGCTTCTACCCCACGTGCATCATGTAGAGCCAGCCGTCACCGCAGTAGAGCAGGATCCTGTGGCCATCCTCGGAGGATACGGTCTTTCGGATCGTGCCGCCCAGCGTCAGCTTCGATAGAATCTTGCCCCGCTCGTCAATGTTGTAGAGGGAGCGTTCTCCATCCGACACGATCACCGAAGACCCCGTTGGCGAAAGGGCGACCAGTCTCGGTCCGAAGAACAGCCCGCCCTTTTCCCATAGAAGGCGACCGTCGGACTTGTATACTGCCACCTTGCGCTCGATGATGTCGGAGCCCTCTCCGGACAGGAAGTTTGCATAGCTGATGGCCACGTACCGGCTTTGGGGGGAAACAAGCGCATATGAGTCAAAGCCGTCCAGCGACCGTTTCCACAGCAGCTTTCCGCCGGAGTCCCAGAAGCACATTTCAATGCCGGGGTCGTGCTGTGTTCCCGGCAGCACTCCCAGCACCCGCCTGCCGTCTCCGCTCGTCCGCAATTCGTACTGGCGATCGGTGTCGTGCCTGCTGCGCCACTGGAATTTCCCTTCGATATCATAGCAGACCAGCGCCGGCTCCTGCCACGTTCCGGCGACTATACGTTGATTGTCGGGAGTGAACGTCACCTGGTAGCCTATGCCGTCAAGCCGCCATCGGCGGTATTTGGGACGGCTTGGGTCGGGTTTGTACCGGTAAACGTATCGCTCGCCGGTCGTGACTGCCGCGAGCGTTCCGTCGGATGAGACCGCGCCGGCCCACACGCTTCCCTCGACGCGATGCTTCCACAACTTGCGACCGTCTTTCCGGAAGAAATATACGTCCTGGAAGACAGGATTCAGCTTCGAATAGACCAGAATGCTCTGTCCATTCCGCGCGACCAGCACGTCGGTAGCTCCTTCCACGTGCTGCTTCCACAGGAGATGGCCGAGCTGGTTGTAGAACCGAACCGTGCCGTCCTTGTCAACACTGGCGCAGAACTTGCCGCCCGTGGACATTGCCAGACACACGGGTTGGTTCACGGGGCTTTTCCACCGGACGGAGATTGACTCTTGATCGCGGCAGTGCGCGATCTGGGATGTTGCGAAGGCCAGGATGAAGACCAGAGGCCCCGCCGATGCCAGCGAGACGAGCAGCGCAGCAGCGAGTTTCCGAAACAATGCCCTGGATATCATGCTCAGTCCCTCGGATTGGAGGAGCGTTTCGTCGGGACGGATCGCCTGACCATTCCGATGAAGTACTCGTGTATCCTCGTGTCGTCCGTGAGTTCGGGATGAAAGGCGCATGCGAGCAGGTTGCCCTCTCTCAGCAACACGATCTTATCACCGTATCTGGCCAGCACTTCGACCTTCCTGTTCACATCTACCGCATACGGCGCGCGTATGAACACGCCCCTGAACGGCGGCGGTCCGATAACGTCCACGTCCAGATCCGCCTCGAAGCTGTCCACCTGGCGTCCGAATGCGTTGCGGAGCACAGTCAAGTCCATCAGGCCCAGGCGGTGCTGTTCGCTGCCCGCGATCTTCTTCGCCAGCAGGATCATGCCGGTGCACGTACCGAGTATCGGCATGCCTGCCCGCGCGCGCTCGATGATCTTCTTGTCCAGCCCGTATCTGGCCATCAGCTTGCCGACCGTCGTGCTCTCACCGCCGGGGATGACGAGCCCGTGAACGGCATCCAGTTCTTCGGCGAAGCGGACCCGGATTGATCGTACCCCACACCGCTCCAGCATGAGGATATGTTTCTCAACAGCGCCCTGAACTGCCAGCACGCCGACGACAAGCGATTCCGTATCGCGTATTGCGTATTGCGTATCCTTGATTCCGCGTTTCGAATTTCGAATTTCGAGTTTCGAATTTCCGCTCCGAGCGGTTTTACCAGCCACGTGTTGCGAGCAGCTCCTTCTCGTCCAGTTGGCGTATGTCCAGGCCGGGCATTGCCTCGCCGAGTCCCATCGAGAGCTCGGCCAGCATCTCGGGCTTGTCGAAGTATGTCGTCGCGTCTACGATGGCCTTGGCTCTCTTCGCCGGGTCTTCTGACTTGAAGATTCCTGACCCTACGAATACCGCCTCGGCTCCGAGCTGCATCATCAGTGCGGCGTCGGCAGGTGTCGCTACGCCTCCCGCCGAGAAGTTCGGCACCGGCAGCCTGCCCGTTTCCGCTACCTGCACCACCAGCTCGTACGGTGCGCTCAGGCTCTTTGCGTAACTCATCAACTCGTCGTGCCGCATGGATTGAAGCCGCTTGATCTCGGACGTGACTGCTCTTATGTGCCGCACGGCCTCCACGATATTGCCGGAGCCCGCCTCGCCCTTCGTGCGGATCATCGCCGCGCCTTCGCCGATGCGCCGGAGCGCCTCCCCGAGATCCCGGCATCCACACACGAACGGTACCTTGAATTGGTGCTTGTCTATGTGGTACATATCGTCCGCGGGTGTCAGAACTTCGCTCTCGTCAACGTAGTCAACGCCCAACGCCTGGAGAATCTGGGCCTCAACGAAATGGCCGATCCTGGCCTTAGCCATAACCGGGATGGTCACAGTGTCCATTATCTCCTTGATCTTCGTAGGGTCGGCCATTCGAGCGACGCCGCCTTCGCGACGGATATCGGCGGGCACGCGTTCGAGGGCCATGACCGCCACTGCGCCGGCTTCCTCGCCTATCTTGGCCTGCTCGGCGTTGGTCACGTCCATTATGACGCCGCCCTTCAGCATCTCAGCCAGGCCGACCTTTGTCTGCCATGTGGATTTCTTTGTGTCAGCCATTCGTAACCACCTTCCCTTTATGACAGTGCACCGGAAACGGTGTGCCGCCGACCGCCGACAGCGGTTCCTGTTATCCGACCTGCAATGCGGCGTCTACGGCCTATGCCGGGAATCTAGGCGTCCTGCTCGCACTTCTTGACCAGTTCCTCCCAGCGAGAGTCTACCTCTGCCTGGATTTCCTCTATCATGTGCTCGTTGCCCGGCGTGAACATGTGCCGGAACTTCGTCTGCTCCTTCAGGAATCCGATGACCGGCTGCTTCTCCCTGGGCTTGTATGTGAGCCTGTACCTGCCGTTCTCAACTTCGTAGAGCGGCCAGTAACACGTGTTCACCGCATCCCTGGCGATCTTCATGGCGTACTGCGGTTGGAATGCCCAGCCAAGCCGGCACGGCATCAGAACGTTCATGAACGAAGGCCCATCCGCCGCCAGCGCCTTCTGCACCTTCGTTACCAGATCGTTCCAATGGCTCGGGGACGCCTGCGCCACGTACGGAATACGGTGCGCCACCATGATGGACGTGAGGTCCTTGCGGAACTGCGCCTTTCCGAGCTTGACCGTACCCACGGGCGAGGTCGTCGTATCCGCGCCCTTCGGCGTCGCGCTGGATCGCTGGATGCCCGTGTTCATGTACGCTTCGTTGTTGTAGCAGATGTAGAGCATCCTGTGGCCGCGCTCCATCGCTCCGGAAAGCGACTGGAGGCCGATGTCATAGGTGCCGCCGTCGCCGCCGAAAGCGATGAACCTGACCTCGCGGTCATACTTGCCCTGCCGCTTCAACGACTGATAAGCCGACTCCACGCCGCTTATCGTCGCCGCTACGTTCTCGAACGCGCTGTGTATGAAAGGAGTTTCCCACGCCGTATACGGGAAAATGGTCGTCGTGACCTCGAGACAGCCGGTCGAGGCGCCGCAGACAACCGGAGTGTCGGCTGCGGCCAGTGCCTGACGTACTATCACAGGGAAAGTGCAGCCCGCGCATGCGCGATGTCCCGGCGCCAGCAGTCTCCTCTTCTTCGCTAGTTCCTTCAGATTGGCCATGTGTGATTCTCCTTAGTCTGCCTTCTATTCTCTCACACCGAGGTAGCTGACGAGCTTGCTCGGGCGCTTGCCGTCTTTGGAGATCTCCAGCAGGTCGTCGTATACGGACTCGATGTGCGCCAGTGTAATGTCTCGTCCGCCCAGGCCGTAGACGTAGTCAACGACTACCGGCCGCTTCTCTGAGTCGTACAGCGCCGAGCGCACCTCGCAGAAAACAGGGCCGCCCATGCCGGCCATGCCTTCCGATCTGTCGAGCACCGCTACTGCCTGCACGCGGCTCAGGACATCCGCCAGTTGCTTGTACGGGAAGGGCCGGAACACCCGGATCCTCACCATGCCGGCATTCACGCCGCTTTCGCGGAGCCGGTCTATCACAACCCTTGCGGTTCCTGCCGTCGAGCCCAGCGCAACGATCGCCACCTCTGCGTCGTCCATGCGATATTCTTCGAACAATCCGTACTTCGGGCCGAACTTCTGTGCAAATTCGGCGGCGATCTCCTCAATCACCCCGGCCGCATGCAGCATCCCCTCGATTTCGGCGCGCTTGTGCTCGAAGTAGTAGTCCGTGAGGTCTATCGCGCCCACGGTGATCGGATGATCAATATCCAGCAGCGAGTACCTCGGCTTGTACGGGCCGATGAACGCCTTGACCTTCTCATCCTCGTACACGTCCACAGGCTCCATCGCGTGGCTGATGATGAATCCGTCGAATGTTACCATCACCGGAAGGAGAACGTCCGGATGCTCGGCGATGCGGACCGCCTGGATCGTGTTGTCGTAGACTTCCTGCGCGTTCTCGGAGAATATGTGGATCCATCCGGCATCCCGCGCGCCCATCGAGTCGCTGTGGTCGCAGTGGATGTTGATCGGACTGCTCAGTGTGCGGTTGACCATCGGCATAACTATGGGAAGCCTCAGTCCTGCCGCGATGTAGAGCATCTCCCACATCAGCGCGAGGCCCTGTGAGGAAGTAGCCGTCATGGATCTCGCGCCGGCGGCGGCAGCGCCGATCGTGGCGCTCATGGCGCTGTGCTCGCTTTCGACGGTCACCAGCTCGGTATCAACCAGCCCGTCGGCCACGTAGCTCGCGAATATCTGCATGATCTCCGTCGCTGGCGTGATCGGGTAAGCAGCACACACGTCAGGGTTGATCTGCTTCATTGCCATCGCGACGGCTTCGTTGCCCGTCAGGGCGATTCTTTCTTTCGTGGTAGCCAACTTTAGTCCTCCTGCCTAACCCGACTTCACTTCGTCGTATGCCCGCCGGATCGCCTTCAGGTTGCCTTCGATCACCTCCGGCTTCGACCGGAACTTCTTTTCCAGCTTCTTCTCGGTGTCCTGGAGCATATCTTCGAATTTCAGCAGGCTCGTCGCCTTGACGAGCGCGCCCATCATCGGGGTGTTCGGTATATCCCTGCCGATCGTCTCGCGGGCGATTCTGGACGCGTCAACCGTATACAGCTTCTGGCCGTCCAGGTTCAACATCCCTCGGAACTTCGACGCCGGCTCGTGCGTGTTTATGATAATCGTTCCATCAGCGGGCAAGCCGTGCGTGATGTCCACTGTGCCGATCAGCGTCGGGTCCAGGACGACCACGATGTTGGGCTCGGTCACGTGGCAGTGCAGCGTGATAGGCTCGTCGCTGATGCGATTGAAGGATTGGACGGGCGCGCCCATCCTTTCCGGTCCGTACTCGGGGAACGCCTGCATGTACTTCCCCTGCCCGAGCACAGCTTCGCCGAACAGCAGCGCGGCCGTCTTGGCGCCTTGCCCGCCTCGGCCGTGCCACCGAATCTCGGTTAGCTTTGCCATCTCTCCAGACTCCTCTCCGTGATACGTGGCGAGTGATGAGTGAGAAGTCTCCCTCACTCCTCACGTATCACTCCTCACGCGCCTATATCTCCCTGCGCCATTCGAGGGCCCTTATCAGAGTCGCCTGGTCAGCGTAATCCAGGTCGCCGCCGACCGGCATGCCGTGCGCGATGCGCGTTACCTTCACGCCCAGCGGCTTCAGAACGCCTGCCAGGTACATCGCCGTAGTGTCGCCCTCGATGGTAGGGTTAGTAGCCAGAATGATCTCCTTAATCGTGCTGCCGGCAATTCTCTGCTGAAGCTCACGAATGCGGAGCATGTCCGGCCCGATCCCGTCCATAGGGGAGATGACGCCCTGGAGCACATGATATGTTCCGTTGTACTCGTTCGTCTTCTCCATTGCTATCACATCACGGGGCTCGGCCACCACGCAGATCGTCGTTTTGTCTCTCTTGACGCCGGCGCAGATATCGCAGATCTCCCGATCCGCGAAGTTATAGCATATCTTACACTGGGTGATCTTTTCCTTAACTTCGATGATGCCTTCGGAGAGCGCCCGGGCTTCCTCATCGGACGCGCGCAGAAGGTAGAACGCTATTCTCTGCGCCGACTTCGGGCCGATTCCCGGCAGCCTCTCCAGAGCACCCACCAGTTTTGCCAATGGTTTCGGGTAGTGCATCTCTCGCTCTTACTCTTAACTCTTACTCTTGACTCTCGCTCCAGAACGCCCTCCTGATCCGCCAGTCCGGAGCGCGACACTCAGAACATTCCCGGCAGGTTCAATCCCCCGGTCGCCGCCTGTATCCGCTCGGCCTCCAGCTTGCCCGCCTCGGACAGGGCTTCGCGCACCGCCGTCGTCACCAGGTCCTCCAGCATCTCCACATCGTCGGGATCCACCACCTGGGGATCAATCTTAATCTCCAGCAGCGCGCCCTTCCCGTTCACGACAGCCTTCACCATTCCTCCGCCGGAGGCAGCCTCGATCTTCTCTTCCGCAAGTTCCTCCTGGACTTTCTGAACTGCCTCGTACACTTTCTTGGCCTGCTTCATCATGCCGCCGAGGTTCCCAAGTCCGCCCGGGTTGCCGAAGGGATTGCCCATCATATCCTCCTGCCGATCTGCGATCGGCCGATCAATCGTCCACTATCGTGCCGTTGAAGATATCCAGCACATCTTTGAGGGTTTCCTGCCCGGTATCCTCGAACGGGTTGGGCAGGTTATCATCGCTGCCTTCAGCATCGGGCGCCGGCGCAGGAGCCGTCTCAGGTTGTCTCACCTCGCAGATGATGCGCGCGCCGGCCACGCCGAATACCCGCTCGATTGCCGTCAGCAGAGCCTGCCGCTTGGAGATCTCTTTGTCCTTGCCGGTTTCCTTTGCTATCAGATTCTTCTGGCCCTCGCCCTTGAAATGCAGAACCAGCGAGCCGTCCCGAACGCCGGCGGGGATGACATCCTTGAGCAGGGCGTGGGCCGATATGCTGATGCTCCTTACGTGCTGGAGCACCTGTGCCCATTTCGCCTTTATTGTATCAAATTCCGGCAAATTCTGCTGTGGCGGCGCGGTGATCAGTGGAGGAGGCTCCTCTGCGGGCTTCGCAGTGGGTTCAGCCTTGGGCGCGGGCTCGCGCTTCGGTTGAGCCGGCTCTCGCGGCGCACTCTCGGCCGGCGGCGCGGGATAGGCCGCGGGCGACGGTTTATGCTCGGCCGGCCGCAGAACTTCCGCTGCCTTCAACAGAGCGAGCTCGAGGAGGAGTTTGTGCTGATCGCTGTACCGGGCTTCGCGTTCCGTCTCGGAGAAAATCTCCACCGCGCGAAGCAGCGACTGCCTGCTGAACTTTGACGCTTGCTCGCGCAGTCGGGTCGCAGCCTCTTCGCTCGCGGTCAAATCCTCGGGATTCCTGGTCACCAGTGCGAACAGCAGGTTCCTGAAATGCTGTGCCACGGACTTCAATAGCTGCTGTATCTCCTTGCCGGATTCCGCAGCTTCGGCCGCCGACTCGAACACGCCGCCCTCATCGCCATCCGCGAGGCTGTCCACCAGTCGGAACAGAAAGTCCTGCGTCACAGTCCCCAGGACGGTATTCACGTCCTCCACCGTGATCTGTCCATCGGTGTAGGCGAGCACCTGCTCGAGCAGGCTGAGCGCATCGCGCCACGAACCGTCGGCGCTTGCTGCCATCAGTTCGAGCGCGGGCTCCTCGACGTTCATGCCTTCTGCTTCGGCCACGAATCTGAGGCGCTCCAGAATGTCGCGCAGCGATCCGCGCCGGAAGTCGAACTGCTGGCATCGCGACCTGATGGTGATGGGGATGCTCTGCGGCTCCGTGGTCGCCAGCACGAAGATCGCGTGCGGCGGAGGCTCCTCCAGCGTCTTCAGAAAAGCATCCTTCGCATCGTTGGAAAGCTGGTGCGCTTCGTCAATGATGAAGACCTTGTACCTCATCTCCATCGGCGGGAACTTCACGTTTTCCCGGATGTCCCTGATGTCGTCAACCCCGCGGTGGGAGGCGGCGTCCATCTCTATGATGTCCATGGCCGCACCCTCAGTGATGCTGATGCACGCCGGACACTGGTTGCACGGCTGTGGAGTCGGGCCCTTCTCGCAATTCACGGCCTTTGCGAGCAGCCGCGCGGTAGTGGTTTTTCCGGTGCCTCTGGTTCCGCAGAACAGGTAAGCGTGCACGATCTTGCCCAGCCGAATTGCATTCTGCAGGGTCCTGGTCACGTGCTCCTGTCCCATGACGTCCTCGAACGTCTGGGACCGGTACTTCCTGTACAGCGAGACGTAAGACATGGTCAATCTCGGATCTCGGATTGCGCCTCGGCTCCGCCCTCCCGTGCCATCTTTGTACTCTGTACTTTGTACTCGCGCGCGCGCGGGCGGCTCTCACGAAAAAGCAGTATCTGGATGAGTCCGGATACTGCAACCAACGGAGTACTGGCGCGTTGGAGTACTGCCTATCCTGCCTGTCACTCCGTTACTCCATCAATCCATTGCTCCGTAGAACGTTGATATGAAGTCCCGATGCGGTAAAGGGATGATCGTGCACCTGCTGTCGATAAGGCTTCCCGAGTGATACCGTACGCAGCCGACTCCAGCCAGGAGACCATACGGCACACGGACGCACCTGCTTACCGCTGCTTCCTTCCGGACCTGACGGGGTTTGCAGGTCGGCCGTTGCGCAGGGCCCGGCTATCAACGCCGCTTACGACGGCCGAGCCTCAAAAGGCCAGACCTCGAGCAGGAATTCGACCCCGCTATAGCGGATTGCGGGTACAGGGCACCGCTAGCTCCCCGTCTAGCACGATCAAACCCGCTCAAACGAGCCTTTCCATTATAGCAGGTCGCGCGCGATAATACCAGCCGAATCAGAGGATGAAACATTTCACGGCTATTGATAGTCGCTCCCGCCGCTAGAACCGCTATCAACAATTGTGAACTCTCGCTACAGGATGTCTTTTCGGTCCAGGTATATGACCTTCCGGAGCTTGCGAAGGCCGGGTGTGGACGTGTCCAGATACCTCTGGTCGGCGAGGCCTTCGCCGCTCCAGCCGATGCCGTCCTGAATGTAGTCGGCCGCAGTTCGAGGATTGAACGTGAGCGTAAGTACGTATCTGTCCTTCTTGAACGGGTACTGTTTCACGTCCTTGCTCAGGTCGTACTTGCGCTCGAATCTGCCGTTCTCCACGTAGATCCCATGGATTCCGATATCCGCCACCGCTGTTACGTTCGGATCAACCTGCCAGGTGAAGCTCTCCATGTCCGGCTCCCTGTAATCCGCGTCCAGCAGCATGAGATCAATCTTTGCGCCGTCAGGCAGGTTAGCCGTTCCGCTTATTTGGAATATGCGCGGCCCAAGCCGTTTGACATGTGCTTCGAAGCCTGCATCAATCCGACGCTTGCTCAGATCCGCGCGCATGACCCTTCTTATTAGCATCATGTCCAGGTTCCGCTTCGATACGAGGAAGTGATCCTCCGCCTTGAAGTCCTGGGGATTCTTGCGGAAGGCCGCTCTTCCTTCCTCCACGCACCGCTCCCACTGGCGGACAGCATCGTCAATCCGTCCCGCCCTTTCGTAGTGGTGGGCTATCTGCCGCTTCATGGGGTACATGGCGTCTTTTTCCTCGGCCGCTCTCGATATCCAGTAGAGCGCCTTGTCGAAATCCTGTGCCTTCAAGGAGTACAGCACGTAGCCCAGATCGAACTCGACGTCGGAGACGCCCGGGTTGTTGTCAACCCCTTCCTCCAGGAACTTTATGGCCGGCGCCAGATATCGGTAATCCGCGCGCGCAGAGGAATCCACGAAGTTATAGGCCAGATGCCATGCTCCCGTGCGGTAGACCTCGATCTGGTGAGGATCCAGCCAGGTTATCGTGCGCGTGAGCGGCACAATTGCCTCGTAGTTCCCGCTGTGGAAGAAATCGTTCGCGCGCACCCAGAGCAGCCCCGCGACCACTTCCCGGAAACCGATTATGGTCCCCGCTACGAACTGACTGGGCAGTACGACCGGGTTATTGCCCACCTGAGTGACCACCGAGCTTACGCCTTTGCCCGGCTGAAACTGCGCTCGCTGGGGGTCTATCGTCGCTTGGAGCTTGACGATCGCGGGTACCAGTGCCAGTGCGATTATGATCAGAGTGATCCTGGTGCTGCGCTTCAATGGTGGACCTCACATATCTCGTCGTTCGAATACCAGGATGGCGATGATCAGGAGCACGGCGGCGTAGATTATTGCGTATATTATGTTCTGAGCGTAGTAGGTCGCCTCGTTTCTGATTGCCACCTCCGGGTGGATGAGCGGGTTCTGTGTGAAGAAGTTGGCGAACTGCGGCACGAGATAATGGACCA
>Ga0315289_10011337_pt1 | contig 12643 bp, 24 predicted proteins | sample YL17G11_40_MG_FD_203452 | JGI IMG/M metagenome (GOLD analysis project Ga0315289, IMG submission 203452) | Sediment microbial communities from Yellowstone Lake, YNP, Wyoming, USA - YL17G11_40 | ecosystem: Environmental > Aquatic > Freshwater > Lake > Sediment | place: USA: Wyoming | collected...
ATTGGGTGATGCTCTACGAGCCCCTCAGACAGGCATTCACGAAGGCGCTGCGGGAGTTCTACCACGATGTGTGTTACTACCCGCTATCTCAGCAGGAGGAGGGTTGAGGCGTGGTGTATAACAAGAAGGTCGTTGTGCCCCGGGAGGAGCTCCCATCGGCCGTGGAGGAGCTGCGGGAGTGGCGGGGGCCCAGAAGCGGGAAGAAGTTCGTAACCATAAACGTCTTCCTGTCGCCGCATCCGAAGCACGGCGAGCACGGCCTTGCGGAGGACCAGGTGCTCATTATCGCCCGGACCGAGTGAACATGAGCTCGTCTTTCTGAATATCTGCAGGCCCCAGCTGGGTGACGTAGACGATCTCTTTTATGGAGCCATCCTTGTTGAGAAGTATATATTGAACTGGACAGTCTAATTTTGAGCAGTACCACTTCCTCCGGCGACTCCTATGGAGAGATCCACCGCATTCAGGGCACGGCTTCACGTCGCTCAGGCGGAGTCCTCCAGTTCACACTCGGAGCAAATATATCGCTCTAAAAAATACAATGAATCCTTATGGATCTTGACTCTGCTTCTCTTATCCGGCTTACCGCATAGACAGCAGACAGGCAGAACATAATCCTCATCAAGAAAAACCCTCATTCAGCCGACGCCTCCAGGTACTTCTTGAGGCTGTCCTTGACTTGGACGGGGATCCCCTCGTCTGCGAGGCTGATCAGCAGCGCCCGGCACTTCTCCGGGCTCGGCTTGGGGAGGAAGCTCGTGTAGTTCTCGAGGCCGACTTCGACGGCGACTGGCCGGACGGATTTGATCATATTCAGGAACTCGGGGAGGTCGAAGTCGGCGAGGGGTTCGAGGCTGAGGAAGTGGTCGAACTGGTCAAGGGCTATGATGGCCTCGACTCTCCTCCATGTCGGCGGGGCCCTGCTCCAGGCTGAGGTGTCGCGGTTGGTTTCGATGGTGGTGCCTAAGATGTAGCGTCTGGGGTCGACGAGGTGGTTGGTGAAGCGGAGGATCCTCTCTGGGTTCTTGGTCTGGAGGAGGAACCTGTTGCCGTATCCGTCGCGGTTGATCTTGTCTAGGATAAGGTGGATCCACTGGTCTGGGACTGCGGGGCTGAACAGGTCGCCGGAGCTGCAGATGAGTATCCAGCTCCCGTCCCGTGGAAACTTGATGCTGAGGTCCTTCTCGACGAGGAGGGGCTTCCCGAAGTCTTCGCCCCTCCGCCTCGCCATAGCAGCGGCCCAGCAGTATAGGCAGTTATGACTACAGCCACGGCAGGGGTTCCAGGTCCAGCCCACCGACTTGAACATGTTACCCCTCGACTTGTTCAGCGGCATCAGCGGGGCCTCCTGTGAATCTCGTAGACGTACTTGGCGAGCTCTTGCTGTTCGTCAGGCGTCATCTGCCGACCGAGTTCAAGCTCACGAGCCATCCTACAGGCGTAGAACCTGATCATAGTTGGCGACTTATGCAACTCCTCAGCAAGCTGACTTTCGATCTCAGGCACGACGACACGGATAGTTTTCATGGTACCGCCTCCCCGAGCTCGACAATGATTGCTGGGTTGCTCGTGACATCGAGGATGCCCTGCCCGCTGAGGGGCCTGCCGAGGACCTTCTCGGGGTCCTCCTTGTAGATCCTCGTGATTCGGCGGCGGTGGATGTCCTTGCCGCAGACGAAGACGGCGACCTGGGGCGGGTCCCTGAGGAGCCACGCCCAGTGGGGCTTGTCGGTGCGGATCTCCTCCCTCTTCGCGCCGGCGACTACCTGGTCGTAGTAGCGGCGGCGGGTCCTGAAGCTGACGCACTTCACCGGGTCAGCGTAGTAGGTCTCGTATGGGAATATGTGGAGGGGCGGGTTAGCCCAGCAGTCTCGTCCCCTCTCGCAGGGGTGCGTCTCGCACTCGCCGCATGGTGGGTCCCAGAGCTTGTCGCTGCACTCGTGGCAGTAATGCTTGTGTGCGGTACGCCAGTTTAACCAGCCACAGAAAACCTCTTCGAGGGCCTCTTCCTGGGTGAGGGGGTGGAGGAGCCGTTTGCAGTGGTCGCAGAAGGGTAAGCCGTCCTTCATCATCGTTCGGGATCTCCCTTCACCTGTCCACCTATCTTGATGACCAAAGTTGGCAGAGGGCAGATGTACAGCACTTTCTTCTTCCTGTCCCAGTAGGCACCGATCCAGAGGTCAAACCATGCGAAGAAAACGGAAATATTCATGGCGAGGCCTCCTCCTTCTCCTGTTCTACGGTGAGGGGTTTGATGAGGTCAAGCAGGACTTCAGGATGGTTCTGATGCATCTGGCCGGTGTAGGTGTTCCACATGATGCCTATCTGGCCTGTGACGTCGTTGACGATGGCTTTCAGCTCCTTGTTAGGCGACCTGAAAACCGTGTAGCCAGGAACCCAGATACGCTCCGCCATCCGCTCCCAATAACACTGGATCTCGAGAGCCGTTATCTCCTCGGGAGGCTTCAGGTTTAGTGATGACGCGATCATAGGTTCACCTTCATTTCATTGGATTCGAGGAAGATGCGGTAAGCCCACCTGAGTTTACACCGATGCTTCGTTGAGCAGGGGATCCCTTCAATGGCTCGAACAACGTCGGCGGGGTCGCTGAGATCAGTGGCTCCAGCGAGGCGGGTGAGGCAGTAGCGGAGTCCTCGGAGAGTTCCTGGCTCCAGGAACTTAGCTGCGTGGGTGACGGCTCTGTCGATGCTGCTCATAGTAGATCCTCAGCCTCCTTGAGGAGATCCATCAGGTCGGCGTCCGGGTGTTTCAGGTTAGTCGCTTGGAGCACCAGCTTCTGCAGTTGCTGCCTGAAGATTGTCCTGTCGCCGCGGCCCGTCTCCTGGATTCGGTGAAGAGTCGCGATGACGCTGCCGATCTTGTCTCTGAGTATCTTGTTGCGGAGCCTGGTCTTGACGTCGGGTGCGTAGGCGGCGAGGTCCTGGGTGACGTTGAGCGTAACCTGTGAGAGGGGATGGTTGGTCATGAACTCGAGGAAAGCTGCCTCGTTGAGTTCATGATGGGGCCTACCGCTGCAGGCGCAATACCGTTTCCAGCCATCGAAGATATTAGTGCTGAGGTAGAGGCTCCGCGTCGCTCTCTCTAAATTTTTTTCGTTTTCTAATCTATCTCTTCTATCAATTAGATTAGATCGATTTTTTTTGCCTATTATTATATTATTTAGTGGATGTGTATCTGTAGTAGTAGTAGTAGTAGTAGTAGGTGGGGGACTGGGGGAGGACGACACCCCCATGTCGTCTTTGAGCTTTTTAGTAGCCATCAGCTGATACCTCCTGATGCCCGGGAACGGATATTTGTGCGATACTCGCTGCCTTCCTTTGTTCTCCTCTGCTCGATGAGTTCCCGCTGAACCATCTCGGGAAAGTTGACGGAAACTCTCAATGAATTCTCGGAGGTGTAGCCGAGGAGGAGCGGTAGGCTGCTCTTCTTGAACCACTGGCCATCGTTCCTGATGAGTAACTCGTAGACACGTTTCTGACTACCATTTAGGCTAGCCATGATCTTCCTGACTCCAGGGAGATTCATGACGCCGGCTATGGTGCCCTCCTCCATGGGCTGCTGGGGCATCTCATCGGCCTTGTTGGTTTTTGTGGTTCTTCTGGGGTATGGCGTCGGTGAATCAATCCTCTTATTGATTGACTCCTCGCTGACGCCCTCGCGGTGGATCTCGAGTTTGAAGCCCTTATCCATGACGCTGAAGAGACGTTTCCGATCGTGGAGATATTCGTCTACGGTCATCAAGATGTGGTGCTCACCCTCGGTGCTACCCTGACCGTGGAGGAGTCGAGTAAAGCGCTGCAACTCTTGACGGCGTGACCCGTACAACCAAGAGACCTCGATAACCCTCTCGATGTCCGGGAGGCTGACGCCCTCGTCGCCTACTCGGCTGATTACAGAGACGGGGGATTCTTGGATTGTTGAGAGTCTGTCTTTTGTTTCTCCGTAGATATGGGGGAGGTTGAATCGGCTTGCGATGATCTTCCCCGTCTCGATGCTGTCGCTGAAGATGAGTGTCTTCTTCTCCTCCTGGAGCAGGGCCTTTATCCGGGCTATCTTTGCCTCGAAGTTCTTGAGCAACCAGACGTGGCAGAGAGGGGATTTGATGATGCCCATCTCCTTGAAGTGCTGCCACCCGAGGCCCACGGGGTACCCAGTGAGGGCGAAGATGTACTCCTCGCGCCCATCCTCCCTGGTCGGGGAGGCCGTGAGCCCAATGATGTACTTGCTCTTGATGAGGGCGAGCTTCGAGAACTGGTTCGCGGGCATGTGGTGGACCTCGTCTATGATCTTGAGGCCCCACTCCTTGCCGGCGTGCTTCTTGATGGCACTCTGGTAGGTTGTGACGACGTAGTCCTCGGGCTTGAGTTGGGTATGGGCTTCAATGCGGTCGACCCACTGCTCCACGAGCAGCCGTGTCGGCACCACGACGAGGTGCGGACCCTTGATCTTACTCATGGCATATAGGCCGAGGAAGGTCTTGCCGACGCTGGCTGGGAAGAAGACGCCGATATTGCTGTACCGTAGGAATTTGTTGTAGGCATCCTTCTGATAGTCGCGGAGCTCGAAGTCGACGGGGCGGTCGAGGAGGTCGCTCTGCTGGACCGGCTTCGGGGTGAAGGGGAGGATGCCGTCCTTAACGAGGCTGGCGATGAGGTCGAAGGCCCTGCGCTGGTTGATGACGATGCGTTTATCATCGCGATCCTTGAGGAAGGGCCGATATTTTCCCCATGCCTTCTCGAGGTCCTCGCGGGGCCCGATGAGCTGGTCTCCCTGGAGCTCGAGGTGTAGGCCGGGCTTGAAGCCGAGTTGCTTCTTGATCTCCTCGGGAAGGTCTCCTAGCCACTCGACGTAACGGTTAACGAGGAAGACATTATAGGCCTCTGTCTGCCGCTCGAGCCACCCGACCTGTATGTCAACAAATCGGGGGATGATGAGATACCAGTTCTCCCTGCGTCCGGGGACGGGGAGGGTGAGATAGGGTTTTTTGAAGAAGGCCTCCAGCTCCTCGGGTTTGAGTTTCGTCGTCTTGAGGCTGAGAGCGTAGTTGGCTATTTGCTGCTGGATCTCGCCTCTGATCTCGTCTGTGGTTGAGGCGAGCTCCTCGAGGGGCCCGACAACGGACTTGATCTGGTCTACGAGGGCCCTGACGCGCTCCATCTTCAAGTCGACGACTTCTGTCTGGGCTGCTTCCCTTGGCCTAATCTGCTCTGTCATGGCTTCTCCTCCTTCATCTTCATCGGCCTGATCGCCTTCGCGTAGGTGTAGGCCAGTTTACCGCACCTGGGGCAGTAGACCCCCCCGCCCGGCTCCCGGCCCCGCCCCCTCCACCGGTGATTGCACTCAGGGCACTCGTATCTCGGCAAGCCCTAGCCTCCTAGGTCGGCAACTTCCTCGGATGCATGGCCTTAACGTATACCGTCGGGATGCTGCTGTACCGCTGGAGGTGTTCCTCCGCCTTCTTGAGGGCCTCCGCCTCGTTCACCGCTGAGACGGTGCAGTATGTCCTTTGCCTCGCCAGGATCTTCGTTAGCTTATCTATGTCCTCGACGAGGGCCTTCCGATCGAGGACGACCTGGATCCGCCAGTCCGTAGGCTTCTCAGTCATTCTTAGCCTCCCTCCTCCCGGAGGACCACCTCAGCCTCCTTTATTGGCTGTCCGCAGTATGGGCAGAGTATGGAGTTTGGCGTCCAGTGTCTGGTGAAGGGTCGGATGAAGCCGAGCCTGCTACCTTTCAGCCTTATAGCGTTCTGTGTTCTTCCAGGTAGTTGGGATACGATTTCTTCGATGGTTTTATCGGAGCGAGGGTATAGTTCTCTAAGTTTCTTTAGCTCTTCCTGGGACCATTCGTCTCTGTGAGGGCGCTTATACTCCTTCATGTTATTCGCTCTCCTTGGCAATGAGGGCATTCTAATCTTCCGGAGAATCCGTGGGGATAATTTACGACTATGCCGTGAATGGAGCAGCGGAATGCGTAGAGGGGGAGTTCTTCCTTCCATCCAGGCCGGCGCATCCAGCCGACGCGGACGCTGCCGGTGAGGCGCAACTGCAGCCTCTGCAGAAGCGTAAGTCTGGGAGCGATCATGCCTTCTCCCACCTGCTTTCCTTAGAGTCGCGTATCCAGTGGAAGCCATTCGCCGTGAGGAAATCGTTGTAGCCGCCCCAGATGTCACCAAGGAACCTCTTGGGCTTTACCTCAGTCTCATCGGAGTTTATGTTCACTTTTTCTGGATCTAAATTGGCTTCCTTCATTTCTTCAGCTAAGGTCAAACAATGTTCTTGTGGCTTGGTTCTTTCCTCGAAGCTGGCCTGCACCATCTTCGCTGCGTCGACGCAACTCAGCCCTGCGACGCGCTGTGTCTCCTTCCAGATGAGGACCCTCACCGTCTCGATGGGCGTGTTGAAGTTCTCAACGATGTAGTCTGCTACGAATCCGGCCTCCTCCTCGAGGCGGAAGTCGTCGGGGACCTTGGGGATGTCGCTGGCGCTGACGAATCCTGGGGCGGGCTCCTTAATCTTGGCGTTTGATTCGACCTTCCTCGTGTCATTCGTTGAGGCCGTTGTCCTGGTCGGAGCCTCGGCACGTTTCCTCCAGGTATCGATCATCTGGGCGAAGTAGGTCTCCGGTATGAGGGCTCGGATGGCGTTCCTCTGGGCCTTGCTGAAGGCCTTCTGGAGGACGAAGGGATCGGGCTCCTTGTGGAAGGTGTACTTTCCGCCTTCGTCCTTCATCCACTTCCCTGCCTCGTCGAGGTTGTGGATGTCCATCATCTTTGACTGTGTTGAGGCTCCGAGCATGGAGTAGCAGTTCTTCTTGTCGGTTGCCTTCACGACGACGAGCCACTGTTCGCCGAGGTCGCTCTTCTCGACGAGGTTCACGTCGATGCCGCCGTAGTTTCGGGCGATCTCCTTGATACCGATCCAGGATACGACAGTCTTCTTTTCACGGGTCTCGTAGAACATCTCCTTGAGGATGTTCCCTTGTAATTCTTCTAATATCTGCCGTTCGTCTCTAAGTTCCAATTCTTTGAAGTCATCTTGTTTTTCTATTTCTTTACTCATAGAGTTTCCTCCTTGATGAGTATCCCTTTAAATAGTTCAAGCCAACCTTCAAGGGTTAGGGCTATATGAGCTTCTACCTCTATGTCACCCTCTAATTCTTCCTCTGAGTGCACCCCCCTGAAAACGGCTAGGATAACCTCACCTTCCTTATAGTTCCTAGCTTCGTAAGTGTGAGATAGACCATCTACAGTGTCTATAAGAACGAGGATGTTCTTCATTCAATCAGCCTCCTTCTTCTTGAGATGCCCTAGTTCCCTCTCGTCGTCGAGGCGTTCCTTGATGCGGTCGACTGGGAAGACCCATCGGCTGCTCTTGCCTGCGCTGATCCACCTGCCATCCATTGCGTCGACGTAATTCATGATCTCGTTCCAGCCGTCTTCGAGCCACTTGACGGCGCAGAGGATCACCTCATCACCGTCGACCGTTGCCTTGAGGCTCTGAACTGGGACGCCCGTCTCCTCGCTGAAGTACCTGACTATATCGAGTTCAAATGGGCTCATGGATCAGCCTCCGCCGCCTGAGTGGGCTCATACTCCTTGTCGAGCCTGTATTTCTCAATCAGTATCAGAAATGCCGGCTTCAGGATCCTCTTGTTGAAGGGGTCCGCCATCTGCCAAGCCTTGGCGAAGGTCTTCAGAAAGTCCCCGTGATTGCTGAGGGAGACATTTACCGCTATGCTGTCCAGGATCTCATCCACGTTCATCGCCCTCATCCTCCTGGGAGCTTTGATTGGCCGAGGAGCCGGTGGACGTCGATCTCGTCGTCGATGCTGTACTTCTCGAAGTCCTCCTCCTCGCCCTTGACTTTGAGCGTGTTGCCCTTGTCGTCTTTGAAGGTGAGCCAGTACTCGTCCTTGGTTTTGACCTTGTGCTGCTTCGAGTCGAGCTGGAATAACCCGAAAACGATCATGGTTTCACCTCCTGGCCTTTGGCCACTTCCTCGGTGTACTCGATGCCTCTCTCCGTTATCCTCAGAGGGGCCTCCCTCTCGGGGAGGAAGGGGCTGGCCACTATACTCGCCACCCTGAGGTTGCTCCGCCCCTTCCTGAGGTATATCCTGGTATGGCTCCGGTGGCCCACTATGTGGCCGCCGATGGGTACTGGTTGGGATCCGGCGTAGGCGTCCGGCGTCGAGCTCACCTGGTTGGTGACGGCGGCGACTGCGTTGAAGGCCCGGGCGAGGCGTAGGAGCTTGTACATGTGCTTGTTCAGCTGCTGCTGGCGTGGGGCGAGCATCTCCCGGCCTATGTACTCGCTGCGGAAGTTCCCGGTGAGGCTGTCTATGACGATGAGGCGGATGCCGTTCTCCTTGATGACCTCGTCGGCGTTCTCCAGGAGAATCATTTGGTGGTTGCTGTTGATGGCCTCTGCAAAGACGATTCTTTTCAGGACATCCTTAGGGTCGAGGCCGAGTCTCGGCGCTATCTGGATGATCCTGTCGGGCCTGAATACCTGCTCCGTGTCTATGATGAGGGCGCCGCCGTTCAGGCCGCCCTTTTCTTCAGGGAGCTGCACCGCAAGGCAAAGTTGATGGCAGAGCTGAGATTTTCCCGAGCCATACTCGCCATAGAACTCGGTGATGCTCTGGGTCTCCAGGCCCCCGTCCAGTATGGCGTCGAGGCTACTGCAGCCGGTGGTCATCTTCTTCATCCCCTTCCGCCTCTCGGCGAGTTCCTCAGCCGTGATGAACTTGAGGGCTATGGTATTTCTCGCGGTCTCGATGATCTTTATGGCCGTCGCCTCCCCGATGCCCGAGGCGGTTACCTCGCCGACTGTCGCGGTGGCGAGGCCCTCCACGGTGTGGAGGCCCACACTCCTGAGTTGCTTCACGATAGCGGGACCTAGTCCTGGGACGTCTTCGAGGGTTTTGTATTTGGTCTGGAGATATTCTGATGTTACCATCTGATGGCCTCCAAGGTAGCTTTTCTGAGTTCATCTGGGGCCCGGATGTGGAGTTCCTCGATGTATCGTCGGCAGTACTTGAGGATGGTCTCGAAGTTATCCGAGTGGACTCGGCTTAGGATGGTGTCCGTGATCTCGGGGGGGTAGTACTTGAACAGCTTCTTGAGGGGGTCGTCTTCCTTGGGGTGAGTTCTCTCGTACTCCTCTAGGAAGGCCTTCTCCTCGGGCGTGAGTTTAGGGGATTTGGCCCGGGCGATCCTCCACTTCTCCAGCCAGTTAAGGGCCTGGGATGCTGAGAGGCCGAATAGGTCTATCATGTTGTCTAGGAGGATGCCGTCTATGTCTTTCTCGTATTTGAAGCGGTTGAGGAAGGCGAATACCTCCTCCTCGGAGGGCTCGTATCTGGGTTCCTCAGAGGTATTGATCTTTGACGTGGAGGGTAGGTCCCTGGGAGAGGGCCCGATGCCTAATCTTCCTACAATACCGTTAAACTCATTTTCCAGAGTTTCCGGTGATGCTTTGGGCTTGCCTGAGGCGCATATGGGGCCTATTCCGGCTGCCACGCTCTCCGGGGCGGTGAGTTCGCGGCTGCAGATCCTGCAGTGAGTGGAACCTGCATCGTAGACGTGCTCGTGGTTCTGAGTTGAACTGAGTTCAACTCGTTCCTTAGGTCCTGTCTGGTGCATGCCTTTGATGAAGTCAACGATGTCGGCTGCGCTGGGGAGGGTCTTCTCTTCCTCGTAGTAGCGTTCGACCTCGGCGCAGACGACGGGGATGTCTTCCTCGGGGGCGCTTAGGATAGCGCGAGCCTGCTTCTCGGAGAGCTGGAAAATTATACCCCGGGGTATAATTTCATCGAGTTTGAGAATGGCCAGATGACGTGAAACCCAATTTTGCTCCTTTCCGAGTATATGGGCGATCTCAGCTTGGTTCTTCCCCGTGGCTTCCATGATCTGCTTGAACTTGTGGGCCTTTGCATAGTCGCTGAGGTCCTCCCGCTCCTCGTTCTCAGCCCACTGCTCCAGCAGCACCTCAGCGTCCGTTATGTCCTTGACGATACAGGCCGCGTATTCGACGCCGAGGATCTTGAGGGCTCTGAGTCTGCGCTCCCCACTCACCAACTCGTTGGCGATGTAGGCGCCGTCCTTGACGGTTCTCACCTTCAGCGGCTCCACGAGGCCCGTCTCCCTGATGCTCTGCACCAGGCTCTCCAGGTTCTCGTCCAAGATCTCGCAGCGGGTGTTGAAGGGGCTCAGCCGGATCAGCTCAACGGGCAGCTCCTGAATGCTCATTCAGCGGGCACCTCCAAGCCGCGCCCCGACATGCGTATGTTGACTCGGAGCCTCTCCTCCTCTACGATGGCCTCCCACCTCCGGAGGCGTGCCAGGCACGTCGGACCTATTTCACGCTCCACGCTCACCGGGTTGGTGAGGCGGCGGCCGCAGATGCGACAGGTCGTCGAGTCCATCTCAGCCCTCCTCGGAGGCCTGGAGGGCCTCGTTCAGCGCGTCCGCGAGCTGGCGAGTGTCGGGCAGCATCAGGGGAAGAAAGACATAGCTCTTTTCGTCTCTTTCTTTCATGTCGTTAATGACGCGGTTTGAGGCCTTCCCGAACTCTTTTGTCGAATGGTACTCACCTTCGAGGCTCTCTATGGAGACGCCACGAAAGCCCTCGGCCTCCATGTACTCCACAAGAACTGTTACAGGTACACGGGAGAATGCGCCGGTCACGGGGAGGATCTTGCTGTACTTTACGGTCATTTTATACTCATTAAAACTGGTCCATTTTTTGGACCTTCACCTGGGAACCCTTTTTAAGTCTTTCGGAGGTTTGGTCCATTTTCTGGACCACCACTCGGGGGAAACCGCCTGCCATCGGTCCCCGACCATTCTTACAAGGCCCTTATCAAAGAGTAACTTGAGATTTTTACTTAAAGTAGTTTTGGAGCCGCCGATGAAGCTGTGCAGGTCTGTGAATCTCTGTGCCCCACCGCTCTCAAACAGAACAAACCAGACCCATCTCGCTTTCGCTGATTTTATGCTTCTGAGGGTCTTAAAGGTCTCCTCTTTTATCTCGGAACGGCGGCCGAGTTCAGTAAGGTTTTCACTGATAAGGGCTCTGAGTTCTGTAAAGGTCTTTTCGGTGTGGGCGTTGAGTTCGATATGTTTCTTCTCGATTGAGCGTAGCGTCTCTTTGATGAGGTCCCCTGTACTGAGCAGCTTCTTCTCGCTGAAGCCTTCCTCCGCCATCTCTTCCCACGCCCCGAACTGGAGACCGGAGAAGCATTGCCAACGCGTATTGCAGACGTGTAGAGTTCAAGCACTACGCCTCTCTGCGCCGCGGGTACATCATTTTTTGTTTACTGAAACTAAATTTAGGGTTAAGGGGGTGTTTCACGGGAGTGTGAAAAAACATTTTCCGGCCCCCTCGATTTTGCTTCTTCATGGTCGGTGCCCTCTTCTCAAGTGCCCTGTTCTCATGTGCCTTGGCTGACAGACCGAAATAAAAATGAAACGCAGCTTTGGAGTATGGAGGCGGGTGAAAGCCTCAGGGCCCGTGCGCGGGGCGCCGCCGCGTCTAGAGCTCGGGAGGGGATCCCTTGAGCTTATCCCACTCCTTCCTCTCGCCGAACATCCTCTGGGCCATTCTGAACGTTGGCATCATCTCCCCAACCTGTTTTCTCAGATCCTCGACTTCGCTGATCTGCTCCTTCCTCGCCTCCTCAAACTGAGCCTTTAATGTCTCAACCTCTTTCTCCTGCCCCGCCTCCAGTTCGTCGAGCTTCTTACGCAGCTCCGTCACCTCCCGCCTCGGGACGTGTAGAGGGTCCTCACTCAGTATGTTAAGCCAGCTCTGAACCTCGGAGTACTTCTCCTCATACCACTCAGGGTCCAGCCAGGGCGACTTGTCGTAGCCCAGCCGGTCCGGCGCGTGGCCCAGGTAGAACTCGCCTATCTCCACGTCTACGCCGCTGAGCCTCCACCTGGACCGGAAGACCCCGCGCATCCTGTGAAGGTTGTAGCCGTATCGGTTGGCTTTACTGCTGCTCACCTGCTCGATGTAGCCCAGCCTCTTCAGGACCCGGGTCCAGTACTTTATCAGGGCCTTCTTGCCTGACTTCTTGCTGAGCCGGAATATCGGACCAGGCTGGCTGCCCCTCTGCTTAAGGTAGTTACTGAGGAGGCGGCAGCCGTCACGGCCCACGAATGAGTAGAAGGTCTCAATGTTCTTGCTGCCCTTCCTGCCGGGTAGGTCGATTCGTAGGGGGCCCTCGGGCTTGTCGCGTAGCTGCTTAAGCGTGGACTCCAACCCGGTCTCGTTCCAATGCATAAAGCCCTCCTCATCCAGGCCGGCCTGAAGCATCACCATGAAGATCGCCTGGTATTTTCCCTTCGAGGCCAAGATCACCCGCTTGACGGTCTCCACGTCTAGCTTGCTTCGGACCGGCTCAACGTCGCTGCGGATCTTGAAGGACTTATCTGAAGGTAACGGGGCTCGGTTGTGCTCGAGGAAGGACTTTACAGAGACGTAGTATCCGGACTTGCTCTCCGCGCGAAGCTGAGGGATGGAATTAACCCACCTCTGAAGGGCGTCGAGTAAAACGTATCGATCACCGTTGCCTACTTGACGCTGAAAATCTACAAGTCCATCCGGGCTCATA
>Ga0315289_10011339_pt1 | contig 12640 bp, 9 predicted proteins | sample YL17G11_40_MG_FD_203452 | JGI IMG/M metagenome (GOLD analysis project Ga0315289, IMG submission 203452) | Sediment microbial communities from Yellowstone Lake, YNP, Wyoming, USA - YL17G11_40 | ecosystem: Environmental > Aquatic > Freshwater > Lake > Sediment | place: USA: Wyoming | collected...
AGACGACTACTGGAAATATCTGGAAGGTATGTGCAGAGCCACCCAACCCCAATAATTGGGTTCTGGAGTCCTCCCGAAAGGGAGGGATAATAGTTTGTAGCTGCAAAGCGAAAGCTTTGCCTTCTAAGCATATAATGTAGCCGCAGAGCGTCAAGCTCTGCCTTTTAACTGTGTAGGGGCGACCCTTGAGGTCGCCCGATTAAATAGTTGCAGATTCACATATGGTTCCCCGGTAGCTCAATGGTGGAGCATCCGGCTGTCGTTGGCAGCTTTCCCAAGCAATTGGGATTGAAAAAGTGGGTGAATTCAGGGAAGCCTGTACTCTAAACCCCACACCGGGTCTAGAGATGGTAATCCTGAGCCAAGCGCTGAACCCTGAGCGGTTCAGTGAAGGTGCAGAGACTATCCTTGAAAAAGGAGTACTGTAAATCGAGTTAGGTTTATGGGAAGCGCCCACTACCCCGGGAAAATATTTTTACGGGGTAAAGAGATAGTCCAAGCCTTATGGAAACATAGGGGCTACTTGTAACCGGAGGGTTGTAGGTTCGAGTCCTACCCGGGGAGCCAGTTTTGATTTAAACCCGATTTTTTTGAATTTGAGTATAACTTATCATATTAAATTAATATCTGAATTAATACTTGATTAGATTAAGTATTGTCTTTTCTCCTACATTATCAATAAGGCGCCAATTATTTTTATTTAAAATTTGTTTAGGTAAAGTTGGATCAAATAAATCATAACGGTCTTTGATATATTTTTTAAACCTCTCTTTCACTACAGGTTGGTTAATCTTAAGAATTTCTAAGACATATCCAAGACGCTTAGCGACCACATTTTTATCGTATTTATCTGCATAATCACATAATTTTATATAATCAATTTTATCTTTTGCTATCCAGATACCTTTAGCAATTTCTGTAATACCTCCACAGTGTTTAGGATAAGCCAAACAATCGATGATAGTTTTTTCCAAATCCGAAAATCGTATTTTTTCGGTTTTAGTAACCCAATCTTCTTTGATACCCCAGACAAATTTTTTGTTTACAAAGATTATAATTAATTTGTCTTTCATTTCTTTGGATACAAATTGCCTTTTAGGTGTTGCAACAAGCACCTTAGTTATTGGTTGCGTCAGCATTCCCCAATGATGCATAGCACTGTAAAAAGCAATGTAATAAGCTGGAGAATTAATTACTTCTCTAGTGGCTATATACCAATTACCAATATATTTATCAATATTTCCCAATTCTTGAGGAATAATAAGATATTTACCTCCTTTAAGGCGAGCTATAATTTTTCTTTTTGCTAGATCAGAAACAAGTTTCTTAGCAGCATTAAAATTAGTGTTATTTATTCTTATGATATCGCCTATGGTAAAGAAGGTTTTATTTTCTTCGAAAAGCTGGGTTATTAAATTTGCACTGGTTTTACCTAAAGTTTTCATATTTATCTACTATTTATGTAATAAAAGTAACCTTCTAAGTTACATTTTATACACAAATAGTGGATTTGTCAAGTAAAAAATGCAAATTTTTTAAAGGCTATTTAAGGATTTTAGGAATGTTTTATAAAAAGCAGGTTCGTCATCCTGATTTTTCAGGATGAGCCACCTGAAAGGTGGCCACTTCGTTTTGAGGGACAAAATCCTCTCTTTTTCTTTCCGAAAACCTTTTAATTTTATTTCAAAAAACACCTTTTTCGTCCCGACTTCGTCGGGACAAGCCCGCCAGAAAAAATCCTTTTCTCTTTCGACCGCCGAAGGCGGTCGCTTGGAGACCACTTCTTTATTTAAAAATTCTGGTTTAAATCAAAACTGGCTCCCCCTAAGCGACGAGATTAGAAATTATTTTAAAGGAACAATGCTTATTTGATGCACCGCGCCTGTCGGCGCTCCCACATCTCCCTTGCTCCATTCGCCCCGCTGTGGGCAGCGGGGCTCATCCGGCGCCAGCCTGGGTCGGCTGGCTTCTTGCTGATTTTAGTGCGGGCTCAGCTTTGCTTGTGGCTTGCAGCCGGGTGCGGGCGGCTGCAAGCCACAGCGTCCTTTAATAGTATCTAAAAAACTACGGGCGTCCGCTGTCTCGCCTAAGACAAGTTAAATACCAGTATGAACGGCGAGACGCAAAGCTTCTCGCGTTCAGAACTTCAGAAGTTGCAAAATTTTTGCGAGGATATATATATGCTACCAATAAGTAGCAATAATGTCAATAATTTATTGCTACCTTTAAGTAGTCGACTTATAGGTAGTATTTGTTATAATAACATTAGGAGATTGGATTGGCTGAAATAAATAAAAAAGTAGGGCTAAATATAAGAAAATTCCGTGAAAAGAAAGGGTGGTCGCAGGAGCAACTTGCCCTAGAAGCCGATCTTCACAGGGCTTATATTGGACAAATTGAAAGAGGCGAAAAGAATATAGGTATAATAAACCTTCAAAAAATAGCAAATGCCCTAAACATTAAAATTCAAAAGTTACTATGAGTAAGGTAAGGCGCCGAAAGAAAATAAAAGTGACAGGTTATACGGGGAAAAAGCATTTAAATTACATTTGGATTCCAAAATCCAAGTCGGATTTAAAAGAATATAGAGATATACTTAAGCTCTGTAAGATATTGCAGGACCAAAATAGCTTCTTCAATGATAAAACTTTGGGTTTACTGCAAGTAGAAAAAGGGGCAATCTTTGATGGAAGCTTAGATGTAAAAGATTATATAAAAAAATATCAAAGCAAAAGTATAGGAAACCAAAGCTTTGTTTCTAACGCTAGAATGTCAATGCGGATGAGCAGGTTTTTTGGATGGATTACTAGGTCCCCTAAAGAAAAGGCTAAGTATTGGCTAACTCCCAGAGGGATGCTCATCACTAATTTTTCGGGTCTCTTTCCATCTCAGTTTGGTAAATACAATGAGATTGAGGTTATGCTACAGGATATTCTAGGAATGAGATTCTACTGTGTAAATGATGAAATAAAGTACCAGATGAAACAATTCAAGCAACGAGTTATGTTTAATATTCTTTGGTTCTTGGATAAATTCCAATATATGCACAATTATGAAATAGTCGTTTCTGCGTTGACGCTTACAACAGAAGATCGGATAAATATAGATAAGGTTCTTGATAGGATTAATCGCTTGCGAAATCAAAAGATAAACATTGCGGAAGCATTACGAGAATGCGGTATTAATCCAAAAGACAATAGCTCATTAACAGGCGTATATGATGGGCCAAAAGTCTTATGTTCTTTGTTAAAACAGCTAAATCTTCTAACTCCTATAGATGTTTCTAAATTAGGAGGCGAGTGTTTTAAATATTATAAAAGAATTTTTACTGGTTCTCCTCTTTTAAAACACCCACCAAAGAATGTATTCAGGATAACTTCTTTTGGAAAACAAATTCTAAAAGATAAACTTAAGGAAACGCCGGTTTGGTATGAGGACTTACCTTCTCCCAAAGAATATATTGCCGCAGCGCTACTCCTATTTAAACACCAGAGACTAAATATACGGATACTAGAAGAGCTAAAAATTAAAGATCAAGTCTTGGCTGTTCTTAGAAAGAACAAATTCATAGCAGAGAGTTGTGATATAAGCACTGGAGATAACGGTAAGCTTGACTTCGAAATGTATAGGGATATTCCTCCTGAGGATCACGAAAAAGTGGAATCTATTGTGAAAAAATATTTTCCGGATATCATAGAAGTTACTGTTTCCACTAAAGACGTTACTTTTGAGCCCAAAAAGCTTGATCAGAGAATACTATGTATCAAATGCCATCCGGCACGTTGTGCAGTCTATAAGGATTTTCTCGATACTCCTAATTCTTCAGATTCCTTGGCAAGTAAATTATGCCCTAATGATTCAATAAAGAGAGATATTAACAGCGGAAATATTGTTATTGATAAAAATCGATGTGTTTCTTGTTTGCTTTGTGCAACAAATTGTCCCGTTAATGCAATCGAGATAAAAGAAACTAAGCTCTTTCCAGAGAAAATCCCAAGCGAGCAAGATAAAGATTATGGTATTTTTAGAGGAGATGTTTCCTCTCTAATGAAAATCAATGATGAAATAATTAAAAAAATCCCATCTAGAAATCTAGGTGGTTTAAATAAAGTCACACTCATTGCTGAATTTGAAAAGAAAATAGGTCCTTTGGAACAGAATTGGGATCAAATAGAATTTTATACATGGGTAAGGAATTGTTTTAGGGGCTTAAGTCTTGACGCTAAATATACTGGAGGAAAAGGGATGAAGACAAGGTCAGATGTGACTATTGTTTCACCTTTCCCTGTAGCGATTGAGATTAAAAGTCCTGCAGAAGGAAAAGTAAATGGAAAAGCAATAAGACAAACAGATGATGCCGCCGCACAATTGTATCAAAAATTCAAAAGAAAAGTTTACACTTGCGCTATTGGACAAGAAATTTCACCAGAGGCCATAAGAAAAGCCAATGAACATAAACAGTACAGAGAAAGTCAAGGAGCCAAGAATTTTTGTATCCCGATAATCCCTTCAAAAATGCTCTTTTATATATTTTTATTAAACCAGGAAATAAATTTGAAAACAGATGAAATTGAATTAATATTCCGAGATTTTCATGGAGAGCTTGGAGCTGATGAATTAAAGCGATATTTGACTAATCTAAATAAGACTCGTAAAATTGAAAGGCTCGAAGAATATTTTGTTGAAATAGATCAGATTTTTTCTAAGACGTAACTGCTTTTAATCTTCGCTCTGCAATTGAGACATAATTGGGATTAATCTCAAAAGCAATAAAGCTTCGTTTATTTTTAACTGCACTAACACACTCACTCCCTGAACCTGCAAAGGGAATTAAGATCAAATCTCCTGCATTAGAAAATTGTATTACGATTTTATCGCATAGTGCCAGCGGCTTTTGAGTAGGATGTTTAACTTTTTCGCCTGCAAATCTTCGTCCCGCCAAAGTGGGAACTTTCCATATATCACTCGGTTGTTTACCAAGAGGATTAGGTTTCCAAACTTTCCCGTTCTTTGTAATCTTATATTTTAAACGTTCTTGGCTCTTATATGGTTCTCTCATTTCATTGTATGTATAACTTTTTGTTTTGGTAAACCAAAGTATAGGTTCATAAGTTGCAGCCGGAGCTCTCGTATATCTCGACCACCCATTTTCATAGTTCCAAATAAATTGTCTGCCATAAAGTAAACCCGATTCATATAAATAACATTGTATATAGCAAATATATTTATGTATTCCATAGACAAAAATCGATCCGCTATCTTTCAATACTCTTTTAGATTCATCCAACCATTTTTTTGACCACTCAAGCCAATCCTCTACCTTCTCCCATTTATCGCTTGAATTACCAAAATCCTTACCAAGATTATATGGAGGGTCTATTATTATTAAATCTACAGATTCGGGATCTATCTTTTTAAAGTAATCAAGGCAATCGCCCGGATATATTTTATTTGTTTTTAGCATGATTCTGCAATATTAAAATATACTGATGGTGAATGTTAGGTACGTATGTAAATGGATATCCGTAGGGAAATACTTTTTTGTGATTTTGATATAGAATCGTAATTCCCTTCAGGGTGTAATATTTTTTTTCTAATAGATTAGCCAAATCGCTGTGAAATGAATAATATCTCTTTTTATGCCTAAAGTCACTGACGATTATGCACAAATATTTATTGGGTTTAAGAACTCTTGAACAGCTTTCAAAAAATTGTGCTAGCTTCATAAGAAAATCGTGATAGTCAGGAATGTTAGCTAAATCACGCTTATCGTTGCTATATTTCGTATCCAATCCATTTCTTACTCTTTCTTGTAATACTTTATGGTCCATTTTGTTGAGTATGTTCCAATAAGGGGGACTAGTAACAATGAAATCAAAATAGTTATCAGAGAATTTTTGTATTTCTTGAAAAGCGTCACCGTTTATTATTGTTTGTTTAGATTTGTTGAATAGATTGTATTCGACTTCAGTTTCTAAACGTTTTTTACCTAAATCGCAATATTTCTTTACCAACTCGATACCCACCCCATTTCTGTTATTGAGTGCTGCAGCTTTTAATGTAGAAGCAACGCCACAAAACGGATCGAGTATGATTTGTCCTGTTTTTGTGAAGAATCTTATCAATCGACCAACATCTTGAAATGAAAAAGGAGCCGGATGCTGTCTTTCAATTTGCGCATCCCTATGGTTAGCGCCTAACCCTTTTTGAATAAATACCGATATTGTTTCCTGTATCCATTCCTTAGGAGATAAATCATTAAAGTGATTGATTATTCTATTTTTGCTTTTTTCAAGGTCAATTGTCTGGCTAACATGTTGATCCTGAATTTTTTCTTGAATAGTTTCACCTTCGATATTTTTAGTATAACTCTTAATAATATCAGTTACTATGCCTTGTACTTTGAGATTATCCGGGTCGATTAAAATAGATTTAAATTCTGGATTTGCGGGTTCTAGACGAATTTTATCCTTTTCTTTATATATTTTTTTTAGGGTTACTTCATTGTTATTTATTAATGCGACTACTTTTTGTCCATTGTCTGCGGTTGATTGCTGTTTAATAATCACTATGTCTCCATTGTTGATATTTTCATCTTGCATGCTTTCACCATTTACTCGCAAGGCAAAATAATTGTTTCCCGGCTTTAGATTAGCCTGTGGTACCGCAATATTCTCTTTTTGTTCAATTGCTTCGATTGGTTCGCCTGCAGCGATAACCCCTAAAAGAGGGATATGGACTAACTTTTGCTTAGAGAATACATCTAAGGCTCGAGGTTGATTTTCCTCTTTTTGTAAATATCCCATACTTTGCAAGGATTGAACATGATAATGTGCGGTGGAAACAGAAGAAAGGCGAAGATGTTTTTTGATTTCTTCTAAGGAAGGTGCGTAATCGTGTTTATCCTTGTAGTTTTTTATAAAATCTAATACCTGTTTCTGACGTTTAGTAAGCATTTAAGGTCCCCCTAGATTAATCTTTGACTTTCGATTTATTTTCGATTTTAACATAAAGAATATAGGCTGTCAAGTAAAAAATAAATGAAAAATAAAAAATAATATTTACCGCTGCTGGGCTTCGCCCAGCATTTTTGTTTTCCGGGGGAGGAAAAAACATTAAGTCTGTCGCAAGACAGACAAAACGGCCGAAAGGCCGAAGCCCGACCAACTTGCTTTGCTCCCGTGCGGACGGGCGTGAATGGAGGTGATGAACATGATTGGTTATTTCCTCCACTTGCCCGATTATCTATTCCCGCCCAGCCACCCTAAAAGGCGAGATTTATTTTCTTAAGTTTTTCTTTTTGCTTTTATGGATTGTATTTGGTGAAATTATTGGAATGGTTCTGTACGATTTTGATTCTGGAGCTATTTTTATTGGTTCGAACTCAAAAATTAGAATTTTTAAAGGAAGGTTTGGTTCAATCTAGTATCCCCTCGACTTTCCTAAAGAGATAGCAGGACCCATACCCTCTTGGTTAAGTTTCATCTTTCCCATCCTGCCGTGGCTCGACCGTGTTCGGCATGTGTCTCCTCGGAGTCACACGCCTTCCACACTTCTCGCCGCTTCCTCTCAAATGTTTCTGTCTTTATATAGCGGTTTCATCTAGTGTTACTAATAGAACACCGCAAATGTCATATAAGCAATTATTAACCGGCCGATTGATTATTGAATAATCTCAAAAAATATGATATCTTATGACCGGTGGGTTTCTTATTCTACCTCGAAAGCTATCCACATAAACCTAATACTGAGGTCAACTATGCACTTCAGTGCTTGTTGTACCTATGAGTTAAAATGGTAGATCTCACTAAGTAATTTTCTTGGAGGATACTATGCCAATAGCTGAATGGGCAGATGAACAGTTTTCCAAAGACCTGCCTGTTCTTCGTTCAAGAGGCGAAAATCAGGACCTTGAGTACATGGAATCATTCCCACAAAATGTTAGGGACCTAGCTAAGGAAATTGCAGCGTTTGCTACCTCTAATCAAGGAACAATTATGATTGGTGTTTCAGATAATGGTGATCTGGTAGGAATAAATGAAGCCCTAACAGCTGATGGACGTGATGAACTCCTTCGAAGAATAGAAGGAATTTGTAGAGGCACAGTCAAGCCAGCTTTAACACCAACGGTAAAATTTGCAGTTGAAAATGGAAGGCCAGTGTTAATATTGGTTATTCCCAAAGGGAGTCAACCAGTCTACTATTGCAATAATATTCCTTATATTAGGCATATCACAGAGTCACGCCCTGCTGAACCACACGAAATAATTGAGTTACTTAGAGTTTGGTTATCAACTGCTGACCTTGAGGAAGCTAGGTCGGACCCACTAAGATACTTAATCTCAAAGCTCGCTTCTATACTTATTGATGTTATTATTTACGGCGATGAATCTGAGACACGCAACGTAAATCCTTGGTTAGAGATGTGGCGTGCACAATTTCGACAAGCCGCATCAGAACTAAGAGAGCTTGCAATTCAAGACGTTGCAATAAGAGAGAATTTATCTCATGAACTAAACGAGCTAGCTCATGCGCTCGATGAAATCACCAACTTTCGGTTATATTTAGGTTATGGAAATGCACTATCGGTTTTGGTAACACGGGCAGTGGATATTGCTAAACAGATAAAACGTAACAGAATCGACTCATTACCAATTTCTCGGTCATTATTAGATAATGTTGCGAAAACTATAATAAACTCAGCGAGAAAACTAAAAAGCCTTGTTGATCGAGCTGAAGAAATGGTCTCTCATGGACGCATAGAAGAATTTCAAACAGAAGTATCAAACACTGGATATACGTTGCTAAAAGTTAGTCATTACAACATCAACTCTTTGCAGGAAGGATTAAGTCAAGAGTTGCTAATACTTGGCAGAGGTCTTCATCTCGTCGAAACAATGCGATTATATATAAATGGAGGTCGATCAATTCGAGCAATTGTAGATAAGATCACTGAATGTAGTAGAGAATTAGATAAAATAGCTAACTCATTATCCTAATTCTAGTGCTGAGAGGTTACAACAGAAAAAAATGAAGGGAATATTTGGAAAAAAAGAGAGGGTGTAGATATGAAGGAAGAGCAGATTGAAAAATTAAAATTTATTAAGGAAGAGATCAAGGAAGGAACTTATGAAATTTTGCAAAAATCTCAGTGGGATGAATTTTCCAGAGTGTTATCTAGTTGCGGTGGTACTTTTCTAAGAGAAATAGAGCAAAAAAGAGATGAAATTCGAAAACTCAAGGTATCTTTGCCATTCTTTCTTGGACGGAGGCAACTGAATAAGCTGAGCTTAGACTATGATGGAATAGCTAAAAATTTTGACCTGTTGTTCGATGCAAGCATGCGCTGGCTCAAATGTATTATTGATGGGAATAAATATCAAAACTATCAAATTCTTATGAAGAAATATGTTGGGACCCTAGTTGACCACTGCTGTCGCGCCTCTGATTATTTAGGTAATCTTATTTCTACAAAGCTAAACGAGTATTATCATTACCAAATACTTTTCTTGTCGGTACTAGCGATAACCATTGCAATGATGGCACTATTTATCAAGAGGATATAAATAAGAATGTCGTTGTGTTTTAAAAGTGAAAAGCCATTTGAGAGCTAATTTGGTTAGGGATTAAGAGACACTCATAGAACAAGGACAGCTTTCTAAAATTCGGAGAAAACTCTGATTAGAAATAGTTAGCATTCTTTCAAGGCTTGCTAATTGATTTTTGGCTAATATTTTATTAGGTTTAAAAATGAAAAGTAACATTTATACGAAGATTTTTAGAGTGCGAAAGAATTGACAAATGAATGAACTGGAGCAATCTCTCAAGAAATATAAATTGGATGAATTACTAATACTATTAGCAAAAAAATCTCTGGAATTATATATAAAAGGCGAATTTATTGAAAAAGTTGAATGGGTAAGAGTTATAGGCAGTTTCCAACAAAGCTTTAAACAATTGTTGCCGGTTTGGGGGCTAGCGGAATTATCTTACCTCGCAATAAAGAATTCAAATGATTACAGATCAATTATTCCAGTTATGAATGATATATATAGATTAAACGATTTGCTTGCCAAAGTTACGGACGAAGAAGCAAAAATAGCGTTAAAAGAATCTGGAAAAGAAAGATTAAGGACTCATATATTACATGGAATACCTCAAACGCAGTTCTGGTGGCAAAAAATAATAAGAACTAAAGATTTGTATTATAGTTTTTTAAGATATTACGTTTTACTAGCTGAAATTCCTCCAAAATATTTCCCTCATTCGACATTACCCACAAAGGTTTTAGAAAGTATTACGGGTTTTGATATTAAGGTATTTTCACAGCTATTATTTTTAGGTTACGTATATATATACACTAAAAAACCATTAGTAGACTTCAGACTAGATAAGGGTATAAAGAAAATAATACCAGCAGCAACAGAGGAAAATTTAAAAAAGACTTTAAGTTTCTTCATAGGTGATTATACATATTATAGAAGAGATAATCATTTATATAATCCTTTGTTTTTAAAACCCGTTATACTAACCGACACTGGGAAGCTAATAATTTCAAATGCCTTTATATGGGCAAGAAAATTTTATGAAGGAATATATTGGATCTTAAGGGATTATTATAGAAAACAAGATTCTCAAGAATTCATAAATCAATTTGGGTACTATTATGAAAGATATGTTCAAGAACTGCTAGAATTTTATTTAAAACCCGGCCAATTCGAAAAATTAGAAAAATTAGAAAAATCAAAAGATGGTAAAAATGCTGATTGGTTAGTCTATACTAATAAATTTTTATTATTAATAGAGCAAAAATCTTCATTGATGAGTATCGCCTTAAAAAGAGAATATCCAGAAGCTAAAGACTTAAAAGAATATTTAAAGAACTTCAAAGAAGCTTACCTTCAGCTGAATAGTGCTTCCTTACACTTGGAAGGGAATAGCAGAAGAATTATAAAATTGGTTTTACATTTTGAAAAGTTGTATTTTAAAGAATCAAACATAAAAAGAGAAATCGAATCTTTGTGTAAAGGAGAAGTAAAGGATTTATTAAATTATTTCTTAATCGATACTGAGGAATTTGAGAAATTAATCCAGGTTCTATCAGAAAAAGAGGAATTATTTAATCAGATAGTGGAAAGAAAAGTAGAATATGAGCAGAGTCCACCTCCACCCTCTTTCGGCATAGATTTTGAAAACATAATTCGTGATACAGTGAAATGGCAGGAAATAAAATTTTTAGAAGAATACAAAAAATATTTTCCCGGAAATGAAGATGCTTCTAGTATTTAAAAGGAAGAATTTGGGTTCGGTTTTTGACATTTGACGAATCGAAGTTCATCGAGAAAGGGAATGAGACAGCTCTATCAAAAGGCTTTAAAAAAATTTTTGTTCTTGGCGATCCTAAATATTATTGTCGCTTCGGATTTGAAATCGCTAAAAATTATAATTACTTCTCAGAGTTTGACCCCGAAAGAAACCATTTCATGATACGAGGCGAAAAATTACAAAAAGAATCAGAAAAAACTCTAATAGATTATTGTAAAGAATTTAACGTATAACAACGTCACTCCACGTGACCTTTCCCGCCGCTTCGCGGCGTTCAAGGCAGTAGAACAGAGGAAATTGCTTGTTTTTTCTTTTATTTGAAAGGCCGAAAACGAAGGTCAGGGGAAAAGTTCGGATTTTTACCCCTCCCGGGGAGATTTTAAAATTTTGCCCCCTTTGGTCGGGGTGAAATTTAAGAACTTCCGGTAGTACGGGAGTATGCCTGGAGAAATACGGGGACGGTTCTGATACTTTTCTGCAGGATTCTCCTTTTTCCCGTTGAACTGACCTGCTCCTTGGAAACCGGGATTGCGGGATATTGCAGAAAGGGGGCAGGAAAATCTGCAAAAGTCGGGCATTAATTGGTAAAATAGAATGTATATAAAAGGAAATAGAATATGAGCGAGAAAACTGTGATCGAGGTCAAAGACCTTGTCAAGAAGTTCAATGGCCTTACGGCAGTTGCTGGCATCTCTTTTACTGTCCAGCGCGGTGAATGTCTGGGTATACTCGGGCCCAACGGCGCCGGTAAGACCACTACTGTTCGGGTTATCCAGTGCATTTCGCCAGCGACCAGCGGCACTGTCTCGGTCCTCGGGATGCGAGCCTCGCTTGATGAGCGCCGTATCCGGGCGCTGCTGGGCGTGGTCCCGCAGGAGAATGATGTAGACCCGGATCTGACGGTCAATGAGAACCTGGAGCTCTTTGCCGCTTTGTTCGATATCCCGAAAAAGGTTGCGAAAGCCCGTATCATGGAGCATCTTGAGTTTGTAGAACTTAAAGAAAGAGCCGATAATAAGATAGATTCGCTTTCCGGCGGTATGAAGCGGCGTTTATTGATTGCACGCGCTTTGCTGAACGAACCCAGTATCATGATCCTCGATGAGCCGACGACCGGGCTGGACCCTCAGGCGCGTCACCTGATCTGGCAGAGATTGCGCGCCTTGAAGAATAAAGGCGTCACCACGATTCTGAATACCCATTATATGGAAGAAGCTCAGCAGCTATGCGATCGGTTGTTGATTTTGGACAAGGGCAGCATTTTAAAGGAGGGGATTCCCAAAGAACTGGTCAAGAACGAAGTGGGCGAGGAAGT
>Ga0315289_10011340_pt1 | contig 12640 bp, 13 predicted proteins | sample YL17G11_40_MG_FD_203452 | JGI IMG/M metagenome (GOLD analysis project Ga0315289, IMG submission 203452) | Sediment microbial communities from Yellowstone Lake, YNP, Wyoming, USA - YL17G11_40 | ecosystem: Environmental > Aquatic > Freshwater > Lake > Sediment | place: USA: Wyoming | collected...
GAAGGTGGGGATTTTTGCCGGCAAATCTCCGCTGAGTTTTCGGGTGGGCCTGAAAATCCCTGCGGCCAACCATGGGTGGGGAGTGTGTACCTCTTCGGGCACTGTCGGCCCCTCGTTAAGCTTCGGTCGAGCCGATGCGGTTTGCGTCCTCGCCCCGTCTGCCGCGCTCGCGGATGCAGCGGCCACGGCCGTAGGAAACCTTGTAGTCTCTTCGGCCGACCTCCCCAAAGGTCTGGAAAAAGCCCAAACGATTGCCGGCCTCACCGGGGTGGTCATCATCATTGGCGATAAGCTGGGCGCCTGGGGTGAAGTGGAGCTGACAGAAATTTAGCGGGGTGCTGCGCCCCGCCCAATCGGTGATAACATCCCCTCGTCCGCCTCCCCGGACGTCAACCCCGGAAATCGCCCGAATCCCCTCCGGCAGGCGTAAGATCCTCAACTTTCTCCGGGTGGCGAGCATATATGCGAAGAGAGTGCTTGGCTTTCAGAAGATTGTGGGCCATTGGTCTTCCCATTTGACCCGTGCCGATGAATCCAATTTTCATTCTCTGCTTCCTCCTTCCTAGACTCAGAGAGATTCCCGTCACTTTTTTTTACGAATCCGACCCGGGACTCGTCAGCCGGCTTTGATCGCCCAAGCGGCCGCAACCCTGGGTACGGACTTACGCTCGCTGGAAAACCTTTTTCCCAACCTTGCGCAAAAGGGGGAAAAAAAGGACCGCAAGGGCCAGCGCCAGCAAAATTCCTGAAATCGGACGAGTAAAGAAATAAAACGGGTTTCCCGTGCCAAACATGATCAGGCTTTTGCTAAGATTGAGTTCCATCATAGGCCCGAGCACAAAGGCCAGGACCAGAGGAGCGGGTTCAAAAGCAAACCGCTTCATGAGATAGCCGAGTACCCCGAAAAAAATGGTCATAAAAACATCGGCGATACTGTTGTTCAGAGCATACGCCCCCAGCAAGACAAACATGATGATGAGGGGAGACAGGATCGCATAGGGAATGCGCAATAGCTGGACGAAAATTCCAATCAGGGGTAAATTCAAAACCAGAAGCATGATGTTGCCGATGTACATACTGGCGATGACCGCCCAGAAAACGTGAGGCCACTTAAGAAGGAGCAGAGGGCCCGGAGTCACCCCATGCAGCATGAGGGCTGCCAGCAGGAGGGCCAATACTGAATTGGTGGGGATCCCCAGAGTCAGCAACGGAACGAACCCGCCGGCAGTCGCCGCATTGTTCGCAGTCTCCGGGCCTGCCACCCCCTCGATGGCTCCGTCCCCGAACCGTTCCGGGTGCTTGGAAACCCGTTTTTCGACGGCATAACTCATCAGGGACGCAACCGCGGGCATTCCGCCCGGCAGGACCCCGATGGCGAAGCCCAAGCCGCTGCCGCGCAGGATCGACCCGAAGGATTGCTTCCAGTCCTCCCGGGTGGGAAGAAGATTCTTGGGGACCTGCAGAACCGAACCCGTTGTTTCCCGCTGCTCGATGTTGTAAAAAATCTCTCCCAGACCGAAGAGGCCCATGGCCAACGGAACCAAACCGATTCCGTCCCGCAGGTAAAGGGTTCCGAAGATGAAGCGGTCCACGCCGTGGATTTCATCCGTCCCCACAATGCCCAGGAGCAGCCCCAGGACGGCCATGAGGAGTCCCCGGGCGGCGGATTTCCCGACCAGGGTGCCGACGCAGGTAAAAGCGAAGAAGAGGAGGGCGAACATCTCCGGTGCGCCGAACTTCAGGGCCGCCTCCGCCAGGAAAGGAGAAATGAGCATGACGGCAAGCACTCCCAGAGTTCCGCCGATGAAGGATCCGAAGGCCGCCATGCCCAGCGCCGCCCCCGCTCGACCTTGCCGGGCCATCTTGTAGCCGTCGATGCAGGTGATCACGGAGGCGGCCTCCCCCGGGATATTCATCAGGATGGAAGTCGTTGACCCGCCGTACATGGCCCCATAATAAATCCCCGCCAGGAAAATCAGCGAAGCCACCATATCCATCCCCACCGTTGCCGGAAGGAGTAGAGCGATGGAGGCCGTGGGACCGAGCCCGGGTAGAACGCCAATCACGGTCCCGATCACCACCCCAAGAAATACAATCAGGAAATTTCCAGGGGTTAAAGAGGTAGCAAAACCGGCCAATAGAGAGCCAAGAGTGTCCATCGGGTTCCTTTCACCACCCCTTGGGCAGAGGGAAGAATCCCACGGGAAGGGGTACTTTTACCAGCACCCGGAACACGAACAGGGAGACCGTCGAGGCAATCACTGCAATTGAAAGAGAGGTTGTCCAGCCCCGTTTTTCCACCCAGCGAAGCTGGACCGCAAGAAGCGCGATGGTGGAACAGAGGTACCCCATCCCCTGAAGGACCATCGCGTAGCCCAGGATGGAAACCAGACCGATGACGAAGGCGCTCCATCGGGGCGGCTCGGTAGGAATAGGTTTTTCTCCGGATGCCGGATGGAGCAGGAGCCAAATCCCCAAGCCACCCATTGCGCAGGCGATGAGAAAGGGAAAGAAACCAGGCCCCGGTAGTTTGGAGGTTCCTAGGTCGAGCCGCCAACCCATGATCGCGAGCAGAATTCCTCCAAGGATGGAGGCAATGCCGACCACCCGGTCAACCAAGATCATGACCTTTATCGATGCCTTTACTTTTTCAGCGACTCCCCCACCTGGTCATACATCGCTTTTATGGACTTCCGGAAATCCTCCCCGTCGAGATACGCTAATTCCACCTGAAGCTTTTCGGCGCTGGCCTTGAATTGCGGATCGCTGAAAACTTTTTTGAGGCTGTCGTGGAGTTTCTGAAGAATCGGTTGCGGCGTGCCTTTGGGGAACACAAAGCCTTTCTGGTTCTCGATGTAAACGTCATATCCCAGTTCGCGCAGGGTGGGGGTATTCGGTTCAACCGGAGAACGGACCCGGGAGGCGTTGGCCAAAGGACGGATCCTTCCTCCTTGAACCAGGGCATAGGCCTCATTCGGTGAGGCCATCGCCAAATTTACATGGTTTCCCGCCAGGGCGGCGAGCGTTTCCGCACCCCCTTTATGAGGAAGGTGGCGCAGGTGGATTCCCGTCCGCTTTTCGAAAACCAAAACCGTGGAGTGGTGCAAACCGCCGATTCCCGAGGTAGCATACAGGTACTTTTCAGGATTCCGCTTGGCGTCAGCCACCAATTCCGGCATGGTTTTCCAGGGACTATCCGTCCTCACGTAAAAACCTACGCGCTCGATCATAAGTCGAATGATGGGTATAAAATCGTTGATGGCGTCGTAGGGCAGACTTTTGAAATGCGGCACGGAGATCGTTTCACTTCCTCCGGCCACGAGGAGCAGGTAGCCATCCGGTTTCGCCGTGGCGACGTACTGCGCGGCAATGGTGCCGGTTGCTCCTGCTCTGTTTATGACCACCAGAGGTTGCCCTACATATTTAGGGGCCGCGTCGGCCACGGCTCTGGCAATCATGTCCGTTCCGCCCCCCGGAGGATATCCGACAATCACCTCGATCGGTTTGGTCGGATAATCCTGCGCAGAAGCATAACTAGGAGCCATGGTCAGGATAAGAAGCAGAATCAACCCAATCCAGGTACGAATGACTTTTGGGGACATGCCTTTTCCTCCTTATATTCATGAGTTGTTCCTTCTCATCGTGGGCAAAATTCGAATAATGGAAAGATACAATAGAAAAGGAAGACTGTAAAGCTTCTTTTTACAGAGAAATAGGGGACGCCCTTTACCTTGGCAGTTTCTTTAAAAAGGATTTTTGATATTTATTCTACATGCCAAGACGATCACGAATTGACGCGCCGGGGGTTTTGCACCACATTATCGCCCGGGGGATTGAGAAGGGGAAAATTTTTCGGGATGATTCTGACCGGAATAACTTCCTTGAACGGCTCGGAGAAATCCTAGAGGAAACCCAGACGCCTTGTTGGGCATGAAAGTAAAGGGCGTCCCCTATTTCCTACGCAATTCGGGTCTCCCATAAACACCTTGCGGGTTAGTTCTTTAGGATTCCCGGAACATCCTTGATTTCTTGAATATCGGGTAGATGATGGAGAAGGCCGCTAGGAAAAGTAAGATTGCACTGATGGGCCGGGAGACCAGGATCAGGGGATCTCCCAGGGAAAGGAGAAGCGATCTCCGGAGGGAAGCCTCGGCGCGGTCGCCCAGGACGAGGCCCAGGACCGCGGGAGCGATTGGAAAAGCGAGCTTCTTCATGAAGTAGCCGATGATCCCGCAGGCGAACATAATGTACAGATCATCGATGCTGTTCCTCAACCCGAAGGCTCCGATGACGCACAGGACCATGATCGCCGCGGAGAAAACGGAGTAGGGCAGCCGGTTCATCTGCAGGAACATCCGCACCCCGACAATCGAAAGGGCCACCAGGAAGATATTGCTGACCAGCATGGCCACGAAGATCCCGAAGATAATGTCCGGCCTCTGACTGTACAGCAGCGGTCCGGGTTGCAGTCCGTGGATCATGAAAGCGGCGATCAGCATGGCGGTGGTATTGCTCGCCGGGATCCCCAGGGACAGGAGGATGGTCATCGATCCTCCGGTCGAGGCGTTATTGGACGCCTCCGCGGCCATTAACCCATCCACGGCGCCGTTGCCGAACCGGTCCGGTTTCTTGGAAGACCTGGCGGCCTCGCCGTAGGCCAGAAACGAGGCAATCGTGGCTCCTCCCCCGGGAAGAGCTCCGGAGATCGTGCCAATGACGCAGGATTTGGCCAGGACAACCCAGTGCTCCAGGTATTCGGCGAGGGTGGGCATCTCTTCCCGGAGTCCCCGGTAATGGGCGGAGCCTTTGTATTCGGTGTAGGGTTGTTCGGCTTCCAGGAGGATTTCAGAGATCGCCAGCAATCCCACCATAGCGGGCACCAATTCGATCCCGCCCAGCAGGATAATGGAGTCAAAGGTGAACCTTTCGACCCCAGTGATCCCGTCGGTTCCAACGGTGGCCAGGAAGAGACCGAAGAGGCAGGAAAGAATGCCCCGGAGGACCGAGCCCCCGGAAATCCCGGAGACTACGCTCAGCCCCAGCAGCGTCAACGCGAAGTATTCCGGGGGGCCAAACTGCAGCGCGAAATTGGCAATCAGCGGGGTGCCCACCATCATGACGAAAACGCTGAAGATCCCCCCGATGGCCGAGGCGATGATGAAGATCCATAAAGCCCGGGCCGCGTGTCCCTGCTTGGCCAGGGCATGCCCTTCGATGACCGTGCAGACCGCCGACGGCTCCCCCGGGATTCCGAAGAGGACGGAGGTGATGGACCCCCCCGTGATCCCCCCGCAGTAAGCGCTCACGAGGATGGTGAAGGCGGTGAGGGGGGACATGCCGAAGGTGAAGGGGATGAGAAGAACCACGCCCATGGAAGTGCTGATCCCCGGGAGGGCGCCGGCGATGATTCCCCATAGGCCACCCAGAATCATGGCCAGAAGGTTCTGCGGCTGAAAGATGGCTGCGAAGGCGGCCAGGTAATGCTCAAACATGGGTTATGCCCCTTTAGAATTCAAAAAAAGAAGCGGCTGAGCTCGCCAAAAACACCGATTCCTCTGGGAAACGGGATGGAGATGAACTTTGAAAAAACCACGAGGATGAACACGGTGACCAGCAGGGGAGAAAAGATCAGAACCCATTTCCGCCGCTCCCCCAGGATGATGATGAACCCCAGGACGTAAAGAAGCGTCGCGATGGCGAAACCGACCCACTGCATGGCCAAAATGTAAATCAGGGTCGCCACCGAACTGAGAATAACAATATTCCTGGCCCTCCTGCGGCTGGCGATGGAATCGGGAGAGGGGGGCTCCTCAGATTCCTTTTCCCCTTTCTCCTTCCCTTTCCGCAGAGACGAGAAAAGAAGGATGGCGCTCGAAATACTGGCCAGAGCGAGGACCAAAATGGGCCAGAACCCGCTCCCTATCTCGCCGAAGCGCCGGACTTCGTGAAGCCCAAAGGATGCGAACAGCATGAAAAGAAAAAAAACAAGGATGACCGCGTTTCCGACGGCCGGGCCCTTTTTCATTCCTTCCCCCATCCGATCCTGCGCTGAAGAAAAGCGTCTCTTCGGACCCCTTTCTTCAGTCCGTTGACCCTTCTACTTCACATACCCCAAATCTTTCAGCATCTGGCCGAAGAATTTGACCTGGTCTTCCCAGAATTTCCGCGTCTCTTCGGGCCCCATGTATCCGGGGCGGGCGGTAAGGTAGCTGTCCTGGATGAATTTTTGATAGACCGGGGTGTCGAGGGATTTCTTGATCACATCGTGGAGATACCTGACCCGATCCGGCGGGGTTCCTTTTTTGACCGCCCACGCCCTCATCAATCCATGGGTGTAATCCACCCCCAGCTCCGTGCTGCACGGAACCTCGGGAACGGCGGGATGTCGTTTCTCCATGATGACGCAGAGGGCCTTCAGCTTCCCCGCTTTGGCCAGCGGCAGAGTCTCGGCGAGTTCCTCTAGGGCACCGTGGATGTGGCCGCCCAGGATGGCCGCTTTGATTTCGGCCCCCGAGTCGAAGGGCATGAAAGTTACTTCCACCCCCAGCTTCTTAAAGAAAGCCACCGTCTGGATCTCCGACCACCCTCCCGGAGAGGTCCCGGCAAACTTCAGCTGCCTCGGGTTCTTCTTTCCCCAATCGACGAGCTCGGCAAGAGTCTTGAATTTGGAATCCCCGGATACAAATACGGTGGTGGTGTCCCATTGAATACGCATGAGCGGGTCGAAATCCCGCAGGAGGTGGGCACGGGTCTTGGGCTTTACGGCGTCGATCAGGTGGGAGGTGGTCACGGCGAGAACCGTGTAGCCGTCGGCGGGCTGCATGGAAACGTGAAGCATTCCCTTGGTGGCTCCGCCGCCGGGCATATTGGTGATCAACAGAGGGGCCTTTAGCAGCGGCTTCAACCCCTCGGCTACGGCCCGGACAGCCGTGTCGCTCCCTCCCCCCACTCCGAAGGGAACGATAATTTCAATGGGCCGTTCCGGATAGGCGGCATCGGAAACAGATCCTCCGGCCAACCCCAAGAGGATGGAGAACAAAAAGAGTCCCAGACCCGAATTCCCTTTTTTCATTTTTGTACCTCCCTTGAATGAAAGCCTTCCCTGCGAAAATAGATCCAAGATCATAATCTTCCGGAAGAAGATGCTCTAGCCCCCCGGGGGGGACGGGTCAAAGACGAATAGATGATAAAACGAAGATGTCCCGCCTTTTGATAACCTACTATCCTATTGCCCGGCAATTGTCAATCCCCTTCGATTCCCCCTCAAACTCCCTTGGCGCACAATTACCTTCGGAGTATACTCACCATATCAAGAAGCGAGTTCCGACCAACTATTTCTGCAACGTTTCGGTTGATTTTATCAGGGAGTTTCTCTCTACTGCATTCCCAAGAATGCCCGCGAGAGAAATGCGGCCATCTGTGCCCGGGTAACAATATTATCCACGCCGTAAGTACCACTGACTGCTGTTATATGATCATCTTTAAGTTTCTGCACATATTTAAAGAACCCATGCGGCGACGGGACATCGCTAAAATCTTGGGTTGGAGTGAAGCTAAAATTCTCCCCATACCGAATATAATAATAAGCCCAATGATCGGAGGGCACATCTGAAAATAGATTCTCAGCGGGAGCGGAAGAAAAAAAATAATAATAAAAGAATCAGGTTTCTTAACATCCTCATTATATATCTACCTTATTTAGGTTCTAATTTCTGTGAAAGTTCGATATAAATCACAAAATCAAAACTCGCCGTTTTAAGCACAGCGGCAAGCGGACCGGTGGCAGTAAAGATATCACCGAATATACTGCCGATGGTGAGACCCGCTTCTTCCATTCGCTTCTTCTGCAATTCGCTGACTTTTTTTCCAGTTCTCACGATGACGTGAACCGACGATGCACCTTCTGTTTTTTGACGTTCCAATTCCAGAAGAACCAAAGGGTCGAGTTTTCCTTTTATGGATTGGTCAATATGACGCCTAAAGTCATTTGGTGGGCTTGAATTGATTTTACTCACAAAAACCAACATCGCTAAAATCAAAAAAGTATGAACTGATAATCCACTCATTACCTTTCTCAGCTTATTTGCCCCTATCGGGAAAATTTCTTCTCAACTTAACCCATTAACCCCAACTATCGCTTTCCCACTTTTCCTCCAAAAGGAAACCCCATTCCTCTATCATTCGTAACGATCAGGAATACGGGGCGGAAGGAACCGGTGTGCTTGGGTGCGCCTCAAAGACACCTGACGGGCCTCGACAAATCGTTGAAAAAAAACCTCGCCGCCTCGCCGGCCAGATCGACCGCACCTCTCCGCTGGTAAGAGAGCACAATGGACTGATCCTCTCCAGCCGGGACATTTTGATGTTTATGTGGACGCGACGTAGGTGCAAAAACAACCTATGGAATGTCAGCCTTGTGGCTTGTGTATCCCGGCCACCCAGCTACAAGAATTCAAGTCGGTTTTTAATTTTAACCTGCGAAAAAAGGCGGCCTTTTCTGAGCAATTTCTTAAGAGTTTCCCCAAAGGATAATTGTTTTGATACGATAATGCCCCCGTGCTCCCGATTTTCTCTTGCATATTGATTATGAAGGATGACAAAGTCCTTTACGTTAAACGAGAAAATACAGCGCTTTTCCTTCGTAGCAAATTCAAGTTGTTCCCGATCGGTTTTTCCTTTACGATCTATTTCCTGTGCGTGCAAAACATCAAACCCCCTGTTTCGAAGAGCGTGGGATAGTTCCGCATGAACATCCTCATCAAGCAAAAGTCTGATCTTCACTTTGAATTGCCCTTCTCAGCCGGATGGGGCAAAACCCGTTCTTTCCAGTATTCCTCATCGGATGCTTCTTTCAGCTCCAGGTTTATTTCATTCTGATGGTCAAAATAATAGGCAAGGGCGGAATGAACCTGGGAAGGGGTCAGATGGCGAAGGACAACCATAATTTCATCAACACTCATGCCCATTTGATAGTATCCGGCGATACATCTCACGGTGATTCTGGTCCCTTCGATCACCGGCACACCGCCGGCAATTTCAGGATTCGACGTGATATGCGGGTAAGAAATCTGTTCAACCGTCACACTCATAAAACACCTCCATTTCTGAAGCATCCCAAAAGCGCCTAAATCCCTAAAGGAACCTAATCATTTATATCACAGATACCAAGGAATAACTATAATTTTTCTTGAATTCCACACAATGGAATCAGCGTCTTCTTTACTTTCGCCGAAATTTCTTGGAGGGTGTAATATGAGCAGGTTGAACTACCATTCTCCTTCTCCAGTCCGTTCGACTGTGCTCCCGCGAAGTCTCACGACGAAGCCCTCTCCCACATCGGGGGTGAAGGGAGGGGGAGGTGGCAATTGCCGGAGGTTTAAATGCCTCTGTATGGTTTGCTGCGTCCAGGATAGAAGGGATCGGCGCCTGAAACGCAAAAGAACTTTCTTGTTTTTGAAGATGAAAAGAATATAATATAGAACGTTGCTTGGGAAAAACAGGACCGCATATGAAAGTTGGAGTCATTGCCGATACGCATCTTGGTCAGGCCAGCCCCGAGCTGGAAGAGCTTATGGCCGGCCCATTCAAGGACGTCCAGATGGTCCTGCACACGGGGGATATAACAGAACTCGCGGTCTTGCAGGCCTTTGCGGGGAAGGAAATCCAGGCGGTTTGCGGCAATATGGATTCACCCGCCGTTCGCCGGCAACTTCCAACCCAGCATATTCTCCGGGTGGGGAAGTTTAAAATCGGACTGATCCATGGATGGGGTGGACCCCAGGGAATCGAGGAACGGATCCGGCAGGAGTTCGAGGGAGTGGATTGTATCGTCTATGGCCATACTCACGTACCTTCTCAGGTTACTCGCCAAGGGGTTCTTTTCTTCAATCCGGGGGCCTTCGGGGGTGGCTTCGTCACCGGCAAGAGAAGCGTTGGCGTACTGGACCTGGGTGAAACCATGTTGGGCGAGATCGTCTACCTATGAAGGCGTAGAAGGAGTCGGACGGTATGGAATCTCTGTTTGCCCCGTGGCGCATGGATTATATTCTCCAAGACCGCAAGGGCCGAAAATGTATTTTCTGTCCGCTGGAAGGTCAGTCGGACAAGAAAAGGCTTATTATCCACCGAACCGGTTTTTCTGTGGTGATGCTGAACCGGTATCCTTACACCTACGCCCATCTGATGGTTGCACCGGTTCGGCATGTTCACGAAGTCAGTAAATTAAAGCCGGAAGAGATGACCGATATCTTCCGCAGTTTAGGCCAATCGATCGGCATCCTCAAAGAAGCTTGCCATCCGGATGGGTTCAATGTGGGGATGAATTTAGGAAAGGTGGGCGGGGCGGGCATCGTGCATCACCTTCATTTTCACATCATTCCCCGTTGGAAGGGGGACATGAATTTCATGCCAGCCATCGCTGACGTCCGGATCATCCCCGAACATCTCAGCCGGACTTATAGCCGGCTGCTCCCCTATTTCAAAAAGCTGGCAAGCTAACGACCGAGGCCATGAGAATATTCAAATGGGCCATTTTCCTCTTCATTTTGGCGGCGACCATCGGGTTCGCCCTGCAGAATGACCAGCCAGTCTCGCTGCGGTATTATTTCGGCTGGGAAAGCCTTCCCCTACCTCTCTTTTTGTGGGCCTTCTTCCCGTTCTTCATCGGGCTCATCATCTCGGGGTTGATGTCCGCTTTTTCCAAAATCAATCTTCATTCCCGGATTCGCCTGCAAAAGAAACGGATCGCTGAATTAGAGAGCAGGCGCAGCCCCCAGAGGTTCGACCAATCCCCATTCTGATCTAAAGCAAAAAAATTAGAAACTTATTTGCCACAGAGGTCACCGAGGCCACAGAGGGATTTACGTTCAAATAACCCCCACAAATCCCCCTTTTTCCCCCTTTTTCAAAGGGGGAAAATTGATGAACTCGTAAAAAGTCAAATTGGTACGGTATCCGTCATTCCGGCGAAAGCCGGAATCCAGTTATTTCAAGACGTTCTGGACCCCGGCTTCCGCCGGGGTGACGATTGGAGCACTTTTTACGAAATCATCAAAATTTAATCTCCTCCCTTTATTAAAGGGAGGGTGGGAGGGATTTTAAATGGGTAAACAGTTACAATTTGTATGAGTTAGAAGATAAGCCGCAAATCCCCCCAACCCCCCTTTGCTAAAGGGGGGCGAGGGGGATTTTCATCGTTCCAGGGGTAGAAGATTGGCGGGTGCCTATTTTTCGATGCGGGCGTACTGAACGGGGAAACCGCCCGCTTCCAGCGCCTTCTTGATCGGCTCGAAATAGAAGGTCTTCAGTTTAAAAACCACCACCCTCTTGCCCATTTCATCCGCAACATCCGTGACCACGCTGATAATGTTCACGTTATGTTCCTTGATGATGCGGGTGACATCCGCCAGGGCCCCGGGTTTGTCCTCCACAACGACCTCCAGCCGGCTTCCCTTCTCTTTCATCCCCATAACTTCGATGAGGATCTCCATGACATCGTTTTCCGTGATCATCCCCACCAGGTTGCCGTCCTCGACGACTGGAAGGCAGCCGATTTTGTTGTCATGAAGAAGGGTGGTGGCTTCTTCGACGGAGATATCCGGAGAAATGGTAATCACGTTTCGCGTCATAATTTCGCCGGCGGTTAGCTTATCCAGAAGGTAATGGAGCTCGCGGATCTCCAAGGAAGTTGCCGGTGAGGCTTCCGCTTTGCGGATGTCCATGTTGGTCACCAGCCCGATCAATTTCTTTCCGTCAACGACGGGGAGATGCCGGATATTTTTTTCTTTCATGATTTTTCTGGCCGTAGTCATCCGCTCATCTTTGGTAATGGTGATCAGGTCCTTTTTCATCTTCTTTCTAACCAGCATATCGTTACCCTCCTATCTGGTGTATTGGGGTAATACCGTTCCAACCCAGTTCAGTTTATTGAATCCCACCCCCGGAGTCAACAGGTATTTCCAGGGTGGTTGAATTTTTGGCCCGGCTGGGGTACATTGGAAAAAAATTCGGCGGATGAGACACCCCATGAATAACCAAACCCCCATGATCAAACAGTATCTCGAGCTGAAAGAAAAATACCCCGATGCGATCCTCTTCTACCGCATGGGAGATTTTTATGAAATGTTTTTTGAAGATGCCCAATTAGCTTCAGGATTATTAGATATTACTTTAACTTCTCGCGACAAGAACAAAGAAGGCTCGGTCCCCCTTTGTGGAGTACCGTACCACGCCGCTTCGGCGTACATCCAAAAACTGGTTGACCATGGCTACAAAGTAGCCGTCTGCGAGCAGATGGAGGATGCCTCCCAAGCCAAAGGGATCGTCCGGCGGGAGGTCATCCGGGTCGTCACACCGGGGATGGTCCTGGAAGATGAGCTTCTTCAACCCAAAGCCAACAATTTCTTGATGGCTTTCGCTCCGGGGGAGGCCCGCTTTGGAATGGCTTTCCTCGACGCCTCCACCGGGGATTTCCTGGCCGCTGAAGTCAATACCGTCCAATCCCTGATGGATGAAGTCATGAGAATGGACCCGAGGGAGATTCTTGTTCCGGAATCTGCCAGGGGGCAAGTTCCCGTCAAACAATTGATGAAAGCTTGCCCCAAGGCTCTTTTTACCCCCCTGGCAGATGCCGTATTCGCAG
>Ga0315289_10011341_pt1 | contig 12640 bp, 10 predicted proteins | sample YL17G11_40_MG_FD_203452 | JGI IMG/M metagenome (GOLD analysis project Ga0315289, IMG submission 203452) | Sediment microbial communities from Yellowstone Lake, YNP, Wyoming, USA - YL17G11_40 | ecosystem: Environmental > Aquatic > Freshwater > Lake > Sediment | place: USA: Wyoming | collected...
GATCCGCTCGCCGTTTTGGCGTTAATCGACAGAGTGAGTGAAAAATTAATGCCGTTGGAATAGCCGGCATTCGCGATATTGACATTCAGGCGCTGGTCCCTGCTGCCGATTTTCGCGGTATCGCCGTCACCATTGGCCTTGCAGGCGTCGGCTGCGCTTACCGCGAGCGCGGACCATGTCCACTGGTTCGCGTACGCGCCGGTGGCGTCACCCGCGGCCGAATCGGCATTAAAGGTGACAACCGTCGCGGCGTTGGGCAGGAAAAGCATGCCGGAAAAAAGGATCGTGATGGTTGATTTAGTGGTCATAAGGGTGCGTTTTTTCTTGTCAATAATGGAGACATCATTATGCGATCCACAGGTCGCCCCATACGGGGGTGACGTGTGCGCCATCCCTGAATCCCGTCGGGACGATCTCATCGCCACATTCCCCATCAAAACAGCTCCCACGTCAGCGTCCATCCGGCCTTCGTATTGGTGCATTCCGTATTCACGCACGGGACGGTCGTATCGCCCTTCATCCACATGCGCGGGATGCCGCAGCTTCCGCAAACGTATTCGCCCGCCAGCGAAATCCGCCCTCCCACGGCAACAAAGGGCGGCGCTTGCCGCATGGGATTGTTTGCGGGAGCGGCCGCGGGAGGCGGCGCGGCGGGCGTTTCGGCCGGCTCCGGGGGCGGCGCGTCCGGCACCGTCTCCCGATGCAGCACCTGCGTGACCGGTGTGGGCGCGGCTTGCGGCTTGTGCTGTTCCGTGGGCGCCGCGGAATGCGCGGCAAAGCGCTGCAGGTCATCCGGCGACTGCACATAGCGCAATTTCTGGTCCGGATGCGACAACTCCAGCGTTTGAAATTGCTGCGGCGTTGCCGTGACGATGATCAATTGGCGCCCGATCTTGACAAACCGCTTGTTCCATTCGTCCATCCAGCCTATGAGCGAAATACCGGCCGGCACCTCCTCGCGCAGATAGAGCGCGGTGTCGAAACGCCCGTCACCGAGCACGGCCTTCAGTTTGTCTTCAAACAGCTTCTTCAGCGAAATGACGTTATCGAATGGTTCGGTAACGTTGATGGAGAAGAATTCCATTCAGAAAAGGTCCTTCATGCTCAGGGTGATGGATATTTTATGCTGCAATCCAAGGTCTGATGAGGGCCACACCAGCGCGTAGTCTGCGGCCACCATGGCATACCGGAACCCGGCGCCAAATGATAAATCGAACGGACGATAGCTCATCGCGTGATAATCGAGACTCGTCGCCGCGCCCGCGCGCAGGGATATCGCGTGCACGATCGTGTATTGCGCTCCTGCGCATACGTCAATCGGATCAACCGTTGTTTTTTCAACGTCGCATTCCACGATCAGCGACGTATCGAGAAACGAGCCGTTGACGCCCAGCCGCAGCGCGGGGACCACCATCTGGTGTGTGCCCGTGCTCCACCAGAGGACCGAACCGAGGTTCCGCATTGCCGCGCCCATGCAGAGCTGCTTAAGTGGCTGCCATGTGGCGCCAAAGTCAAAACCCATGCCGTTGGCCGAGCCGTCGGCAAGGCGCTGGTAGAGGTAGCGGCCTGCCGCGCCCCAGGAAATACCATAAAGCAGGCGGCCAGCTGCCGCGGCAGTAATGCTGTTTTCGCGGTCCTCGAATGTGCCGGTGCGGGCGCCGAAATCATCGCGCGCTTCAAATCCTCGCACGCCGAAATTCGTGATTGACAACCCAGCGACGACGAATGGGCCTATAGGCGCGACCGGCGTTACGGCCGCATACATGCGGTCAAGGGACATGATGGTGTACGAGCCCGTGATACCATACGCCTGGGCCGCGTCAAGGAGCGCGGGGTTGTATTGCATGCCCGCGTATTGATCGCGCCATGCGCCCACCGCGCCGGACAGGGCGGCGGCCTGCGCGTGCGATGGGACCGACAGATAGACCGCCGGCCCCTGCGCGTAGGATGCGACGGCAAAGTCATCGGCGCCAAAAGCGACGCATGCCGCCGAAAGCAATGCGATTGTGATGGCCGCAAGACACTTCTTCATAATCAACACCTTCTTTGGGAATGTTTTCCCGCAACATTGCCGCTTGTCTATGGCGTAATCCCGGAAATCAGGCGTACGCCTGCATTCGCCATTAATCGTATTGAAATCGGATCAGGACACCGAACATAAACGCATGCATGCGTGCTGACGATGCGGGCCCGTGCGGCATTTGCCGCACGCCAATGCACGACGCTCGAAGATCTCCTCCGATTCGATTGCCGGAGGAATGTAGGTCGGTTTATCGGGCCGTTTGGACGGGACCGATGGATTTTCCATAAAAGTGCTCCAAATGAGTTGAATTTTCTATATAATATTGCTTATTAAATGATACCACCAAAAAGACGATAATTCAAGAGATTGCGCATAGCAGGCATGGTTTTCGATTGCCGCTATTGCATTATGCGGAATTCGAGATCCTATTCATTGCCCATGTGGCCAACCTTGATTTCGCGGGTTTGCGATGCGAAAATTCCGGAATCCATGCTGTCCCACTATCCGGGGGACAGTGGGGCACGCGGGCATTCAAGGCAGTGCGGGATTCCGGGGCTGAAGTCCCGGGCACACGGGCTTAGATTGATATTTCCGCCATCCATCCCATGCAGGGGCGTTGCGCAATGAAGGCCGGGTCACGTGACCCGGCTTTCATGAATATGCATCGCCATTATAGGTGGTATTTGGCTTTCGTTTTGGTTTTCGTTTTGAATTTCGGCTATTCGAATTTCGGATTTGTTTCGGATTTAGGATTTCGAATGTAGGATTTCCTTTGCCGCCCTGGCCCTTCCGCACAGTCCCGGCGAAGGTCCCTGCCATCTGCCGGTTTCCCACCATGCCAAACCATGGCATCTGCCGCAAAAACCGTGCAGTTCACATTGGAGGCATGCGCTGTCGATCTGCTGTTCGGATTCCCTGAATTCCCGCGAAGACGGACCATCCCATATCTCTGAGAATGATTGGCGCGTGAGATTGCCCAACGCCAGCGGGAGCTGAATACACGGTACCACAGTGCCGTCGGGAATAATGCCGGCGACACTGCGGCCGGCATCACAATGCAGGTTGTCGCGGTCGCCGCAGGCCTCGGGACGGAAGGAGGCGCCCATTTCGCGCAGGAATCGGGCGTGTTGTTCCTGCGTGAGCGCGAACGGGGACACGGCGCCGCGCGTGTCGGGAAACACGATGGATTCGCATTCGAAAAGGCAGTCCATTTCATCGGCCATCTTCTGCAGCGCCTGATATTGGCAGAAATTGCGGGACGATACGGTGTGTTTGATCGCGACCTTGATGTCCCGTTTTCGCAGCCGCATCACGGCAGAACGCGCGTGATCAAAGCTGCCGGGGAACCCCGAAAGTTCGTCATGCAGGCCCGCGTCCGCGGCATGGAAGCTGATGCCGATGTCCAGTATGCCGAGGGATGCCAGACGGTCCGCGGCGCGATCGTCGATCAGGAGTCCGTTGGAAATCAACCCAACGGCGAAATTGAGCCTGCGCGCTTCACCGATAAGATCGAAAATGTCGTGCCGCGTAAACGGTTCCCCCCCGGAAAAGACGAGATACATCGTGCCGGCGTCCGCCAATTGGCCGAGGATCCGGACCCATTGTGACGTGGTGAGTTCGTTGGTTTTCCGTGAATGGCGCTGATAGCAGTAATAGCAATTAAGGTTGCAGGCGTTGGTGAGTTCGATTACTATACTGAGCGGCACGTTCTTTTCGGACGCGCGGATATTGATTCGGGCGGATAAGGGTTGGTCGGGCATGGGAGTTATGAGTTCAAGAGTTCAAGAGTTTAAGAGTTTAAAGGTTCGGTGGTTCAATGAATTCGATATTCGGTGTTCGATATTTGGTCCATGGATTCCAATCCTAACAGGCCGCATCGCCCGCCAGCCCCGTAGGAGCTGCAAAATTTCTCTCTATCGCGCTATCGTTCTATAAATAGGTCGGCCCTACGGGCCTGCCTGAATGCGCCGATCATTGGTGCACCATCCAAGTGGTTGATGCGGTTTCGTACTCTTACTCGTACTCGCAATCGTACTCGGTATTGGCACACCTAATCATTTTCCCCCAAGGTATATCGGATTTCATCATTTGATGCCTCTGCCGGCGGGATGCTTCCCTTGCTCTGAAATATGCCGGTCCTAGCGGACCTCGGGAGATTCTCTCGGTTTGTCATTTCTACAAAGATGCCGCGCCTGCGGCGCTCCGGAATAAAATTCCCGGCAGGAGTGATCGGAATTCGGTTCATGGATTCAAAGCCTCAAAGGCCGCATCCCGTCGCCAGCCCCGTAGGGGCGTCCTATTAATCCGAACTTCGTCATTCGATATTCGACATTCGTTATTCGACATTCGCTTTTATGTCTTTAATTTCAATCAGCTTCTTCTTCCCCAGCTCTTCCAGAAACCGCATGATGTCCCGGGAATCCCGCTTTGCATCAAACCCCTGGAAGCTTTCTGCGACGGATTGGATAAGCCGGTCCACGGTTTTCGGTGCGTCCAGTTGCTGCCACAGGAACGTCCCTACCTCGTTGAACCGGTGCAGGGTGCTGTTGTGCGCGGTTATGACCAGCATCCGTTCTTCGAACAGGCGCTGCGCCAGGTTGCCGGCGCGGAAAACGATCTGGTTCTGGTGCAGTGACATGGGGGCTCCTCAATTTGCCGGGTCTGCCGGCCGGTATTGGCGGACTGGAAGCGCGGTCCCGGAGCGTGTTGAAAAATGCCGCGAGTGCGCTGTGGATATACTGCTCGTCGCTCTGCGTCAAGCCCGGATAGAGCGGCAGCGATATCGCGCGCACGTATATCTCTTCGGCCCCGGGAAACCCGTGCAGGTTGAGATACCGGTGCAGCGGCCTAAACACCGGCCGGCGGCATGCCACTCCCCTGCCGTTCATCCATTCGAGCATCTTTTCGGCCGGGAAAATAGTGCGCACGACATAGCGGTACCAGCATTGACGGACCGAAGTGATTTCCGGCGGCGTTTCGACTGTAGTTCCGGTCCGTTTGATAAACTCGGAATATCGACCGGCGATCGCCTGCCGCCGGCTGATCATTTCCGGCAGTTTGCGCACCTGGGAGCGCGCGATGGATGCGTGAATGTCGGACAGTTTGAAATTGAACGAAGGCGACCAGGTTTGTCTGTTGTCATATTCGCGCAGATCGCGCATGCGTTGCGCCAGTTTTTCATCGGACGTTGCCGCCATGCCGCCTTCACCCGCCGCGATCAGTTTCGTGGCGTAGAAGGAGAAAACCGAGATCGTGCCCATGGACCCCGCAACGTGGCCGTTGATTTCCCCGTCAATGCACTGCGCGCAATCTTCTATGATCGGAACACCCAGGGAGGCGATGTCCGTGACGTCCGCGGGAAAACCGAACATATGCGGCACGATAATGGCGCGAACGTTCCGTCCCATGACCTTCTGCGCGTGCGCGCGGGACATGACGCCGGTTTTGGGGTCCACATCGCACAACACCGGCGTCGCCCCGGCGAACGCCACCGCGTTGAGCAATGCGGTGCAGACATACGATGGGATGATCACGGCATGCCCGTGGCCCACATCCAGCGCTCGTAAAGAAAGATAAAGAGCCGCGGTGCCGGAGGACACCGCGACGCCGTATTTGCGGCGAACGGTCCGCGAGAGTTCGCGTTCGAGCGATTCGACCTCCGCGCCCTGCGACAGCATGCCCGACGCGATGACCGCGGCAGCGGCCTTTTGCTCGCTGCGGTCGAGGTATGGTTGCGAATGTGGAATGATGCGCCGCATTATGGGATTTTATGGATTGTCAATATTCCCGGCAGGGTCGTTGCGTGCAACGACCCTACCGGTTCATCAGAACATCCAGGCTTTTCGGCCCGCAATTGAATAATAAATCCAGCGCGGACAGATCGGGTATGAAATCCGCGTCCGTTTCCGCCCAGCACTGCTCGTAGCGCGGGCAGGCGAATTGCTGGAACTCCACGACGATACCGGCCTTTTCAAAAAGCGAAACGTCCATATAGTTTTTTCCGCCCGCGCCGGCAAGATAGGCTGTCGCGCCAAAGTGCCGGCAGATCGCAATCAGGCGCTCGGTGGCCGCGGACCGGATCGAAAGCGGCGATGTCCGTTCAAACGGAACGACAATCCCGAAAAGCCGCGCGATCATGGCGGCTGATTGTATGTTCAATTCCGCGATGTTCTCCGTGCGCAGGGCGAAATAGTGGACCAGTTCGTGCCGATACTCCCGGTAATAGAGCGCGCGGGAGTAACACATGTCAAGCGTCTTCAGATGTTTTTCGCGCCATTTTGCGCTCCGGTCAATCATGACTTCGTTGATTTTCTGCGGAAAACGGTACGTGGTCGGCATGCTCAACCATTGCCAGCCCCTGGGATTGCGGATACGGTTGCGGTGCTGCCAGTCGTTTTTTTCAAACTGCGCGTCGTCTAAAAACACGAAAAGGTCCGCCTGCGCCATTTTATGGAAATAGCCGGCCCACGGCATATATTGGGGTTGATGTATGGCGATGCGCATGTGGTACGCGGTCAAAGGCCGATGAGAAAGGCCAGAACCAAACGCTGGTCGGTCTGCTCCTTGAAAACAAAGGAACGCTCGTAGCTTGTGGTGATCCCCAGGGAACTATAGCGGTGCTTGAAAATGATCGGCTGCCGCACGGTAAATCCAATGGCATAATGCCAGTAATAATGCGTGTCCCAGCCGCGCACGCCCTGTTTAGGATCGTTATAAATAATAACGGTATTATTATAGCCTATGCCGATACACGGAATGTATTCAAACGGAATATTCTTGATCAGAAGCGGAAATCCGCCGCGCAATTCATTCGTTGCCGTCGCAAGGGTCATCGTGCCCTGTTCTGCAACCGCTTTATGGAATGTGGCCCGCGCATTATAGTAAATCAGCGTACCCGGAATGCGGATGGGCAGATATATTCCGGCCAGAAAGCCGACCGTGCCGATCTTATAGCGTAATGCGAATTTTGATTTCCCGGAAAGATAAAAATCTTCACCGATCTGCAGAATGCCCACATCCTCCCATATGTTGGAATGAATCGGCACGATACTGATGACATTGCCGCTTGTGGTGTCTTTGTTGGTGATGAAGGTAAATTGCCCGAATTCAAAGGTATCGCGGCCCGGGGGCACCAGATTGCGGACGGGCGCGTGATCCTCAGCCGTTTCCTCCTCCGCGGCCGGTTCTTCTTCGGCCGGTTGTTCGGTTCCATCTTCCGCAGGCGCTTCGTCCGTGCCCTCTTCATCCGGTACCGGCACCTGGATCTGTTCTTCATCACTGCTGTCGGCCTGATCGTCCTGCGAAAATACGGGAAATTGCCATATCGCTATCATCACTATGCACACTGCCGTGAGTCTGAACCGCATTGCGTGTCCTCGCTGGAAAATATTTCGGCCTAATATCAGGCCTTTGCCCATATACCTAATTCTCCATATATCGCATTAACTTTGTCAAGCATTACCTGCAAGCTGAACCGTGGATCCACCCATTGCCGGCATTCGCGCGCCATGTCCGGCAGACGGTCTTTTGCGTGATACAACCGCATGATTTTGTCCGCCAGATCATCCTCGTCCTCCGGCGCAAAGAGATATCCGGTCCGTCCGTCGGCCATGACTTCAGGAACGCCGCCGATGCGCGGGCCAATGACCGGAATGCCCGTTGCCTGCGCCTCGATAAAGGCGCGACCGAGACCTTCGTTCTTGGAGGTCATGGCGAAAATATCGAATGCCGAAAGAAGATCGGGAATATCGGAACGCCAACTGGTGATGGTAAACCGGTTCGAAAGGCCCAAGTGAGCTATTTCGGACTCGATCAATTCGCGCAATTCTCCATCGCCGACGAAAACAAAGCGCATTTCCGGGATATGCGGACAGATCTTCGCCGCTGCCCTCACGAGAAGCATATGGTTCTTGATGGGTACCAGACGCGCCACGGTGCCGATGACGAAATCCGCGTCACCCAGTCCCAGCTCGCGCCGCATTTCGGCCCTGCTCCTGTGACCGGACAGATACGGCGCCAGGTCCACGCCGGAAAAGACCGGATGGATCTTTGCCGCGGGACCGATGCGGCGCTCGAGGTATTCGGCCTTCTCTTTTTCCGTCAATGAAAGCAACGCATGGGTGAACGGCATGACCAGTCGCTCCAGGAACACGAAAAACGCCGTGACCGGCGCGGAAAAATAGCCGTAGAAAATGTGACCATGCGGCATATGCACCACGCGCGGCACGCCGGCCAGCCGGGCCGCGATGCGGCCCAGAATGCCGGCTTTTGACGTGTGCGTGTGAACGAGATCGTATTTTCCCCTGCGGAAATGGCGATACAGCCCGATCAGCGCCGCCAGATCATCAAGCGGCCGTATGGGCCGCACAAGACGGACGATGCGCGTTATGGGGATCTGTTTGCGCGCGAATTCCGCGGTGAACGCTTCGGGCAGGAGTCCTCCGGCGCCGCAGACCAGATCGACGGAGTAGCCGCGGTCGTGCAGGCCTGCCACGATCTGCAGGGTACTGTCCGCCGAGCCACCGGGATCAAGGCGCGTGATGACGTGGCAAAGACGGGGTTTTGGATTGGTCATAATCGATTCTTTATAGTACAATTATGATGCGGAGGACGGCAATCGGGGATTGAAGATTCCGGATTCATGCCGAATTGCGTTTTTCAGCAGGGACGTTCAATTGAACGTCCCTGCATGGGGCAACGCCCCCGCCGGGGATTCATAATCATGATCATCGGCATTGACAGCCGCGAGATCGACGCCGGCGTTTGCACCGGCATCGGCCGCGCGCTGTCCGCGTTTCTTTCGTATTTCAGGCACCAGGATGATGACAACCGCATCGTGCTCTGTGCGCGGCGCCCTGTTGCGGATATTGACAATAAGCGCATTTCCTGCGCGATCGTTCCGGAACGCGGGACATTCGTCTGGGACCAGATCGTACTCCCGCGATTGATCCAGCAGCATGGCATCGACATCTTTCTCTCGACCTATTATAAAATCCCGCTGCTGACGCCGGTCCCCTGCATCGCCTGGGTGTTCGATGTGATGTACCTGACATACCCGCCCTACGCGCGCGAGCTGGGGCCCGCGCGCCGGTTGTATTACCGGACAATCGGGCGCCTGATGCTCAGCCGCGCCGCTGAAATCATCACCTGTTCCCAACATTCAAAACACGAAATCGCGGCATGGTACCGGATGCCGGAATCCCGCATCAGCGTGATTCCGCTGGGGCTTCCAGATGCGTACCGACCGGTCACGGACGCGGGGAGAATCGCATCAGTCAAACAGCGATATGGGATATCCGGCGATTATCTGCTCTACGTGGGCAATTGCCGGCCCCATAAGAATGTCGAAAGCGTCGTCGCCGCGTTTAAGCGGGCCGCTGCAACGAATGACGATCTCGCGCTGGTGATGATCGGCAATCAGAATGATGCCTCGGAATCCCTGCGCACGCGCTTGCGCGGCGCATCGCGCCTGCATGCGCTCGGGAATGTCGAGCAGGAGGACCAGATCGCGCTCTACAGCGGCACCCGGGCGCTGCTGATGCCCTCATGGTATGAGGGGTTCGGGTATCCTGCGCTGGAGGCAATGGCATGCGGCGCGCCCGTCATTGCATCAAACGCGACGTCGGTGCCGGAGATCATGGGTGACGCGGGCATGCCGGTTGACCCGCGGGACATAGATGCGATTGTCAATGCGATTGACGCGGTGCGCAGCGACCCCGTGCGCGCGGCCGCGATGCGTGAAGCGGGCTTGCGGCAGGCGGCGAAATTCGGGATCGAGGCGTATGGGCGAAGCCTGTACGATGCGATCAAGAGGGCGCGAAAACGCGGCTGATCCGGTCCGCGTATTTTTCCCACGAAAATCCGATGGCATACTTGCGGCAGGCCGCGCGAATTTCCGCTTTGCGTTTCTGATATTCCGGCAGATACGCGAGCACGCCGGCGGCGATGTCCTCTGCCCCGGCGCCCGCAAGCATCATGCGCGTATCCAGACCTTCCAGCACTTCCCGGTTCGCGCCAACGGGCGTTGCCAGCACCGGTGTTCCGCATGCCAGGGATTCCAGCGTGACCAGCCCAAAACCCTCCAGCGACCGGGTGGGCAGTATGAAAATATCCGCGGCGCGGTAATGGTCCGTCAGAAGTTCGTCGGGTATGTATCCGATCAGCCGCGCGTGACGGGCAAGTCCGAGTTGGTCGATACGCGTCTGCAAAGCGTCGCGCAGATATCCCTGCCCGCCAATAACCAGCAGCGCGTCCGGAAATGCAGCGACGATGCGGGGCATCGCGCCGATCAGGTTGTCCAGCCCCATACGTGACACCAGGTTGCGGACAGTCAAGAAAACCGGCCGGTCTTCGGGAAGACCGGTTTTCCGCCGGGCCGCGGAGATATCGCCGGGAGCAAAGCGCTCGATGTCCACGCCCAGCGGAAAGACCAGTGCGTCAAGGCCGTGGTGTTGCCGAAGCCGCGACGCCATGAAGGCGCTGTCGGCAATAATGCGGCGCACCGAGGTCAGTGTCGCGCGTTCCGCGGCCCTGCGCAGCCATGCGCCGATCGCGGACCGCATCGGGCCGCGACCCAGGTCGGCGCCGCGGATCAGATACTCTTCGTGCCAGGGCGAATGGAAAAAATAGAGCGACGGGATGCGGCGCGCGAATTTCCTGAATGCAAAGGAAGGAAACGGGCTGTGCAGGTGCAGGCAGTCGGGTTTGAATTCTTCGACGATCCGGGGCGCGGCGCAATGGAGGTCACGGTATCGGGAAAAACGCAGCACCGGAATGCCGTCGATCGTTTCGCGCTGCTTTTTTGCGGCCAGATTGCGCGTTACGACGATTATTCGATGACCGCGAACCGCCAGCGCCCGCGATGCCTCCCATGCCGCGCGGCCTGATCCGCCGGGAACGTCGGCGGGAATGATTTCGGAGACGACGAGGTATGTTGACACGTTCAGAATCCGCAATCCGGTGCATCGGGATTTGCATGCTTCCGGGTTTGATGGCCCGGCCATACGGCTTTCTGCCACTACTTTATTGTCATTAGAGCCGGCTCAGATAAACCGGATATACTTGTCCAGCCTGGCCAGCCGAACCAGGTCCATCATATCGTCGGTGGCGCCGGTTATCGCGAGTGTGCCGCCTGCCTGCTGAACATGTTTGAGGATTTTTATCAGCGTGGCGATCCCCGAACTGGTCAGATAGCTCGTTCCCTTCAGGTCAAATACGATATCAACCTTGCCGTCGTCAAATATGCGTTTGGCAAGCTCATCGACCTGTTCGTCGATGGAATCGAACGGTCCGATGATTTCGATCGAATCCATGTTCTGGACCTTTCCCCGTTTAACCAATGCGTTATGGTCCGATTGCTGGCCTGGATAATGATGCATGTGATGCTGCCCCTTTGACATGCCGCGGCACGACCGCCGGCATGAGAAGTTTCTTTTGCAGGCTTTTCACCTCTGCTTCGGGAATAGAGGCGACATCTTCATTATGCGCATAAAGACATACGACTGTCAAGCCCACAAGGCACCAGAAGGGCTCGGAGATGCGCACGATGATAAAGGTGTTGGCCGATAGCGCATGCCCCATCATGCCCCAGAATCCGGCCAGCATGCCGATGGCCATTCCCTGGAGCCTGCCGCCGGGCAGATGGGCGATTGACTGCCGCACCATCGTATGTACCCGGCTGAGCATCCAGATAAAGGTGGCCAGACCAAGGATACCGGTTTCCACCAGCGTGCGGAAAAACTGACCGTCCATAAAGGAAAAGCCGGTCATGCCATAGCCGATCACCGGATGCTTGTACAGGTATTCGAGCGCGATTTTATACGAAATAAGCCTTGCCGACGTCGAGGTGTCCAGCCATAAACCGAAAATTGAGATCTGCCTCTCGTTCATGGAATGCTGGGTGATCGTATACAATGCGCGATCACGGACGACATCGGGAAGAAAAAACGGTATCAACCCGATCATAAGGACTATGAATATGAAGTAATACCGTCGGCGTTTGGACGACAGAAACATCACCAGCAGCGCCGGTATGCACGCTACCCATGAGCCGCGCGAACGTGAAAACATCAGAAGGGTGATCAGCAGGACGATCATGATTGCCAGGGCGAATTGTTCCTTCCGCGAATCGGTATGCAGAAAAATCCCGCCGGCGATCGAGCCCATCAGTACCAGGTAGCCGCCCAGCGTATTATACTCCGCGTTTCCGCCTTCAAACGGCGCGGCGACAACGCCGCCCGTGACGACCTGATAAAGGCCATACAGGCAGATGATGAACCCCACGACCAGCATCATGGTAAGCAGCCGGTTGATTTCTTCTTTTGTGTCAACATAATTAATGACGATGTAAAACACGAAAAAGTATTCAATGATTTTAAGGGCGAAAAAAAATCCGGCCAGAAGGCTGATGCCCCCCAGAAGACCGTTATAAATGGTGGAAAGCATGATGACCGCCGAATACGCGATGATGGGGCGGTTGATGGGCGTTTTAAGCATCAGGCCGATGTCTTTGATGATGGCGATGCGAAAAAGCCAGCCAAGCGTCATGACGAAAAGCAGAAGATCTTCCATGCGTATGGTGATTTCGCGGCGTACCGTTGAACCCACGACCACCTCGGG
>Ga0315289_10011342_pt1 | contig 12639 bp, 12 predicted proteins | sample YL17G11_40_MG_FD_203452 | JGI IMG/M metagenome (GOLD analysis project Ga0315289, IMG submission 203452) | Sediment microbial communities from Yellowstone Lake, YNP, Wyoming, USA - YL17G11_40 | ecosystem: Environmental > Aquatic > Freshwater > Lake > Sediment | place: USA: Wyoming | collected...
TGGCCCTCGAAGCATGCCCCGTCCTCTAGAAGCAGCACGGCCTTCATCATGCGACCACCGGATCCGGGAGGAAGGTAGCGGCGGAGGGACCCTCTGTCAAGACGAGCCGGTTTGCGCTATAGAGAAGGGCGGGATGAAACCGCTTTTCCGGATGGACGCCCGCCCTCTCCTGATCGTCGCCGCAGACGTTGGAGCGTTCCTCCTCGCCGTGCTGCTGCTGGCACTTCTCACACTCGTGCGTTCGCTCCTCTCGCCTCTCGCCTTCGGCGTTCTCGCCGCCGCCCTCGCTGCGGGGTTCGGACTGGACCTGCTCCTGTGGATGCGCCGGGGCATCAGGTCCATCGAGATCGATCCCGACCAGCTCACACTCTACCGTGGCCCGTCGATGGTCCCCCAGCGGGTCCCGCGGGCCGCCGTGTCCTCGTCAAGAGCCGTGCGCGGCCTGGGCAGGCGCGTCGCGCTGCTGCGCATGGTCCACGGCCGGCCTATTCGCATTCCAGAAGACGCCTTCGCGCACGCGGAGTTCTCGAGGTTCCTCACGCACCTTTCGGGCTGGCGCCGAGAGTGAGGGGGGTGTATACTCGCGCGAACTGAGAGAGGCCGACCATGCCGTACATCAGCGAGCTTATCGGGAAGCCCGTCGCCGACGTCGACGGGGTGCGGATCGGTTACCTTCGTGACATCGTCGCCGGCGTGAAGGGCGCCATGCCCCACCCCCAGGTCGTCGCCCTGGAGATCATGCGCGCCTCGCACGCCGGGGTCATGCGCGCCTCGCGCGTCGGGGTCAAGCGCCCGGCCGGCGCCGTGCTGGTCCCGTTCTCGGAGGTCGTCGTCCTCGTCGCCCCCGGCATCCCACTCGCGCACACCCTCGCCGGCATTGCGCCCTATGTCCCCCTCGAGAACGACCTCTTCCTCGTGCGGGATATCCTCGACCAGCAGATCATCGACGTGAACGGCGTGCGCGTCGTTCGCGTGAACGACCTCGAGCTGGCGAGGGTGAACGGCGCCTTCTACCTCGCGAACGTCGACATCGGCAGCGCGGGTCTGCTGCGCAGGCTCGGCCTTCTGCGCCTTTTGCCGCGGCGAGCGCGCAGATCGGTTGCCGGCCGGGGGGGTCCCGGCATCATCTCCTGGGACGACGTGGAGCCCATCTCCAAGAACCGCCAGCTCCGCCTCAAGGTGCCCGGCGAGAAGATCACCGACCTGCACCCCGCGGACCTCGCAGAGATCATCAGCGATCTGGGCAGATCGGACGGCAGCACCCTGCTGGAATCACTGGATGCCAAGACGGCGGCGGGGGCTCTCGAAGAGGTGGAGACCGACTTCCAGGCCAGGCTCGTGAAGACCATGCCGGACGAGAAGGTCGCCGACGTGCTGGAGGAGATGTCGCCCGACGAGGCGGCGGACCTCCTGGCCGAGCTTCCCGAGAAGCGAAGCGAATCGCTTCTGGACCTGATGGGCAAGGAAGATGCAGCCGACGTGCGCAAGCTCCTCGCCTATCCCGAGGGCTCGGCCGGTGGCATCATGACGACGGAGTTCATCACGGTGCAGGCCGCGCGGACGGCCGCGCAGGCCATGAGGGCGATCCGGCTGAGCGCACACGAGGCCGAGACGATCTTCTACGTCTATGTGACGGACAGAAAAAAGAAGCTGGAGGGGGTGTTCTCGCTCAAGGAGCTTGTCCTCGCCGAGCCGAAGACCCCCGTGGCGCAGTTCATGCACGAGAGGATCATGAGCGTGAACCTCCGCGATTCTCAGGATACCGTCGCACAGCTCGTCTCCAAGTACAACCTTCTCGCCGTTCCCGTCGTGGACGACGAGGGCAGGCTCCACGGCATCGTCACGGCGGACGACGCCCTGGACAAGATCATCCCCACGGCGTGGAAGAAGCGCCTGCCGCGGCTGTACCACTGACATGAGGTTCTCCCACCGCTTCCGCCCGCTCGCCGCCCGACTCGCCCTGCTCGCTTCCGTGATCGGCCCCGGGATCATCACGGCGAACGTGGACAACGATGCGGGGGGCATCACGACCTACTCCATAGCCGGCGCGCACTTCGGCTACACCATCCTGTGGATCATGCCGCTTCTCGCCGTGGTCCTCATCATCGTGCAGGAGCTCAGCGCGCGCCTGGGGGTTGTGACGGGCAAGGGGCTCGCGGACCTGATCCGCGAGTCACTGGGCGTTCGCGTCACGGCCCTGGTGGTCGGCGTGCTGCTCATCGCCAACCTGGCCAACACGGTGAGCGAGTTCGCGGGGGTGGCGGCGGGCATGGAGATATTCGGCGTGAGCAAGTTCATCTCCGTGCCCATCGCCGCCGTGCTGGTCTGGCTGCTGATCGTGCGGGGCAACTACCGCACCGTGGAGCGGGTCTTCCTCGTGGCGAGCGCGATCTACCTCGCCTATGTCGCCGCCGGCATCCTGGAGCATCCCGACTGGCCCTTGATCGGCAGGTCCCTGGTCACACCCCAGTTCCATTTCGAGAAGGGCTACATCACGATCCTGATCACGATCATCGGCACCACGATCGCGCCGTGGATGCAGTTCTACCAGCAGTCCGCGATCGCGGACAAGGGCCTGGAACCCTCCGACTACGCCTACGAGCGCATCGACGTGATCATTGGCTCGCTGTTCGCCATCGGCGTCGCCGTGTTCATCACGATCTCCTGCGCCGCCACACTTCACGCGAGCGGCAACCGGATCGAAACGGCCAAGGACGCCGCCCTTGCCCTGCGCTCCCTGGCCGGGCCATACGCCTCGATCCTCTTCGCCGTGGGGCTGCTCAACGCATCGGTTTTCTCGGCGGCGATCCTGCCGCTGTCGACGGCGTACGTGTTCTGCGAGGCATTCGGGTGGGAGTCGGGCGTCAGCCGCAGGATCGGAGAGGCGCCCGCCTTCTTCGGCATCTTCACCGCGATCATCGTCATTGGAGCGGGAATCATCCTCCTGCCCGTGCGCTCACTCGTGCAGATGATGATCCTCAGCCAGACGCTGAACGGAATCCTGCTGCCCCTCATCCTCGTGGTGATGCTGATCCTCGTGAACAACCGTGGGTTGATGGGGGAGAAGTTCGTGAACGGAAAGTTCCTGAATACTGTCTCCATCACCGTGATCGTCCTGCTCACGGCGCTCACCGGCATGCTCGTGGTCACGAGCCTCGCCGGGTGATCCTTCGCACGGGCTGGCGGATGATCGTCTTCATCTTCTGCGGGGCGACGCGCCCGGGATTGCTCAAGTAGATCTCGTGATGGGGGCCCGCGAAGGCGCAGCCGTTCTCGCTGATGAAACTGTGCAGGCCTTCGATCGTCGGAACCTCGGCCGCGTAGGGTCCGATGTGGAGCACCTGCGCGCACAACCCCTCGGCGAGCTTCGCAAGCCTCACATCGGGGAGCGTGGTGGACTTCTTTTTCTTCATGAGTTCGGCGCGAGCCGCGGACAGGCGCTTCGCGGTGACCTCTTTGGGCTGGAGGATCATCAGGGTCCATTCCCACTCTTTTTTCTTGCCCGTGAGGAAGACCGACGGGTCTTTGGCGTGGAACAGCCCCTCCAGGGGCCCGACAACGTGCTCGACGCCTTCCTTCTTGAGCTGGAACTTCAGAGTATACGACAGCCCATAGAGCGTCTGGATCGCCTCGCGGAAATCCTGCGAGACGTTGGGGTCTCCCTTCCCGTCGACCATGAGGTAGGAGAAGGAGGGGACCTTCACCAGGGTCGGTTCTCTCGGAACGGCAAGGTAGAGCTCCCGGTGGGTCTTCTTGATGTCGATAGCGGCCATGTGCGTGCCTCCTCTTGCTATTGCTCTTGCGTCAGGCGCCCTCAACCGCTCACACTCCCTCGCCCATGCGGCAGGGCGCCGGGATCGCCCCGGTAAGGTCTGATGATCGCCGGGATCGTCGTCCAGCCCAGGCGCCTGCACGCCTCGACGCGCAGGTTCCCCGTGAGGATCTCGTAGGTCCCCCCGGAGGGGTTTCTCGTCACGATGATGGGCTCCAGCAGGCCGTGCACCGCTATGCTCTTGGTGAGCTGCTCGAGGTCCTGCGGGCCCGCCTTGACCGGCGTGGTGTGGATGTTCGCGATCGGAATGTCCTGGATATTCTGGACCGCCCCGACCACCGCGGGAGCCCCGAGGGGGGCCGCGCCGGAGGCCACCTTTTCAACAGGCGCCTCCACCTCCTTCATGTCGCGCCCGGCGCGATAGGAGTAGATGAAGGGGATCGCGATGTCGACGGTCGGGTCCTTCTGGATCTCCTCGAAGATCCGCTTGTGGATCCTGTAGGCGGTCTCCGCCCTGTCGTTCACCCGGGTCTCATAGCGCAGCTGCATGTACACGCCATAGTCGTAGAGGTCCGAGCGGATGTAGGGCTCGACGCCCGTCTCCTCGATGATGTCGGATGTGATTTCGCGCGCCGCCCCGAGGAGGATCTTCTCGGCCGTGTCCCAGATCGAGTCATAGGTGATCCGCACCACGACTTCATCCAGCATGTAGGGCCGCTCCTGGCCCATGGAGTAGTTGATGACCACCTCGTCGAAGAGCATCGCGTTGGGAACGAGGATGGTGCGGCCCACCGCCTCCTCGCTCCCGATCGAACCGCCAACCTGGTCGAGGGTCGTGTACATGACCCCCACCTCCAGCAGGTCGCCCGTGAGCTCGAGCTTGGGAAACTGTAGCCTGTCCCCGGGCCTGAAGGGCCGCTTGAGCGACACGAGGACCCAGGCGGCGAACCCGCTCACGGGGGCCTGCAGGGACCAGCCGAGGATCATCCCTCCGAAAAGCGAGAACAGGGTGCCGAAGCTCGAGAGCTTCCCCACTCCCCATGCGACGAGCAGGATCACCGCGACCCATGCCGTCATGCCCAGCACCCTGCCGATCATCCCGCCCTCGACCGGGGGCTTCGCCCTCAGCAGAAGGACGCGCGTTGCGAGGAGCGACAGCAGCTTACCGAATGCGAGCGCGGCAGCCGCAAAGCCCGTGACGCGGAAGGCGGAGAGGCCCGAGGCGAGAGGGAAGAGCCCGGGGAAATAGATGTCGGCGGCGAAGCCCGCCGCCGAGACGGCGAGCCACGCGAGGAATGCGACGAAGGTCCTCCTGCCGCCCTTCTTGAACATCGGCTGCTCCTGTCACCCTTCGAGAGGAATAGTAGCTCCCCTCATGCCACGCTTTCAACGAGGTGTTTTCCCTCGTCGAAAGCGCGGAAGTTGACGTCGTGGAACTTCGGCTTCACAGCCTGCCGGATCGCCTCCCTCCAGCATTCCTCGGGCAGGGAGAGCGCGGTCGACATTGCGCCAAGCAGGATCACGTTCGCGGTGCGTGTGTCGCAAAGTTTCTCCGCGATGCTGATCGCGTCGACGTAGACAAGCTTCGGGAACACTCGGTGCAGGCGTTCTTCGACATCGGTTGGATACGCGGCCTGGCCCGATGAAACGGTGACGGGAATGATGGCCTGATCGGAGACGACGGCCAGGCCGTCGGGCGCGAGGAAATGGCTGAAGCGCAGGGCCTCGATCCGCTCCAGGGAGGCGAGCACGCGCGCCGTGCCGTCGGGCACCAGGGGGCTGAACACCTTCGGCCCGTAGCGGACCTGGGCCACGACCGAGCCGCCGCGCTGGGCCATGCCGTGCACCTCGTTCGTCTTCACGTCGTGGCCCGCCAGCAGCGCAGCCCGTGCGGTGATCTGCGTCGCGAGCAGGATCCCCTGGCCCCCCACGCCGACCATGACGACGGACATGACCTCACTGGTCATGGCATTCCCCCGACGCGAGGACGAAAGCATCCGTGGGGCAGACCTTCGCGCACAGGTCGCAGCCCCCGCAGAGCGTCTCGTTCACCCGGATGCGCTCCTCCACCCATTCGATGGCGGGGCACCCGAGCTTCAGGCATGCCTCGCACTTCTTGCACAGCTCCTCGTCCACCCTGTGCACGGGCCCGACGGGTATCTTCGTGTACAGCGGGCAGGGAGCGCGAGAGACCACGAGCCACGCTTCGTCTGACTCGATGGCCGTGCGGAGGGTCGCGATGGTGGCCTTCAGGTCGTAGGGGTCGACCGTGGCGATGTTCTTGATGCCGCAGGCCCTGCCGAAATCCTCCACCGTGGCGGCGATCGTCCCCTCGCCCGCGATCGTGCGCCCGGTCCCCGGATGCTCCTGGTGGCCGGTCATGGCGGTCGTCCGGTTGTCGACAACGATGATAGTCGCAGCGCCCCGGTTGTAGGCGATGTCCAGCAGGCCGGTGATGCCGGAATGGAAGAACGTGGAGTCGCCGACCATGCCCACGACTTTGCGCGGCTCGCCGGCTTTCTGCATGCCGTGGGCCATGGAGATTCCCGCTCCCATGCAGAGGATGGTGTCGATCCTCTTCAGAGGCGGGAAAACCCCGAGGCTGTAGCAGCCGATGTCGCCCGTCACCACGATATCGAACTTTCCCAGGGCGTAGAAGATGCCGCGGTGCGGGCAGCTTGGGCACAGGACGGGAGGCCGGGCCGGGAGGTCGGCAGCCTCAGGCCTCTGGGCAGCGGGGCTGGAGGCGAGAAGGCCTGAGGCGGCAGAGCCCGCGGCCCTCAGGACCGGCGCGAGGCGCGACGGGGAAAGCTCGCCAATGCCAGGCACGAGACTGCGCCCCTCGCAGGCAATGCCCAGCGAGCGGACATGCTCCTCGAGGATCGGGTCGAGTTCCTCCACGACCAGGAGCCTCTTCACGCCTTTGGCGAACTCGCGGATGAGCTCGTCGGGGAACGGCCAGACCCACCCGATCTTGAGCACGGACGCTTCGGGGGCGAGCTCCCGCACGTACTGGTAGGCAATGCCCTCCGCGATGATGCCGAGGGAGCGGTCGCCCCACTCGATCCTGTTCGCTTGCGAGGAGTTGGCGGCAGCGCGAAGAGCGGCCGTGCGTTCTTCGACCGCGACCCTCATCCCCCTGGCCCACAGCGGGATCGGAACAAACCGCTCGGGCTTTTTCTCGAACCCGGCGGGCCTGCTCGGGGCGGCCCTCTCACCGACCGCGACGGGACTGCTCGAGTGGCTGACCCTGGTGGTCATGCGCAGGATGACGGGCGTGCGGTGCCTCTCGGAGATCTCGAGGCCGAGGGTGAGAAAGTCCTTCGCCTCCTGGGAGTCGGAGGGCTCCAGGATGGGGATCTTCGCGAAACGCGCGTAGTGGCGCGTGTCCTGCTCGTTCTGGGACGAGTGCATGCCGGGGTCGTCGGCCACGCAGGCGACGAGGCCCCCGACGGTGCCGACATAGGAAAGGGTCATGAGGGGATCGGCTGCCACGTTCAGCCCCACGTGCTTCATCGTGACGATCGCCCGCGCCCCCGAGAGCGAGGCGCCGGCCGCCACCTCGAAAGCGACCTTCTCGTTCGGCGACCATTCGCAGTACATGTCGGCGCCGTATTCTCTGGCCGCTTCGAGGATCTCGGTCGAGGGCGTTCCAGGATAGCCGGTGGCGATGGTGACCCCCGCCTCCCAGGCGCCGCGAGCGATGGCCTCGTTGCCCGAGAGCAGGACGCGGGACGTCGGTGTCGTGCTCATGATGGAAAAACTTGTACTACTTCGGTGAACGAGGTGTCAATCCGGCGTTCCTACGGCGTGCCGGGGCTCCATGCTGGACCAGTCCACGAACTCGGGGGACATGGCGGACAGGGAGTCCAGGTGCGAGTACAGCGGAAGCTCGACCCTCACCTTGTACTCCATGAGGGACTGCTCGTAGGAGTTGCGGCCGCTCAGACAGTCTTCGACGAACGATCGCATGTCCGCAAGCTTGTTCGAGAGGCTCCTCATCAGATACGCCCGCTCGACCTGGGAGCAGAGGCTTGCGCCCTGTGTCTGGACCAGCCTGTCGACCAGCTCCTTGAGCTCGCTCTCGTCGTTCTTCATCCGCCTCATCCATTCCATGGAAAACTCCCGTCCTTCCACTGACATTATCGGAAGAAAAGTTCGGGTTGTTGACTGGACAGCGGACCGGGACTATCCTTCACGGAGACTCGGAACATCACTCTTCACAGGTTAGAGGAGACGTCATGAAAAGGATCGTGCTTCTGGTCCTTGTCTGCCTGCTGGCGGTATCGACGGGCGCGTTCGCAGCGAGGACCGGACTGGCCCTCGGCGCAGAGGCCGCTTCGAGCAACTTCAGCAGCTGGGGCGGCAGGTTCGTCGCCCACCTTCCCTCCGTGCCCCTGTACCTCGGGCTGGGCGGATACATCGATTTGGGCGTTTTCGGCGTGGATCTCACGGCAGACTACTGGGTCACGCACGGTCACCTCGGCAGCGTATTCGATTACTACATCGGCCTGGGCGGCTACCTCGCGTTCAACACGAACCCGTTCTGGTTCTCCCTCGGCGCACGCCTCCCCCTCGGGCTGCAGGCCTGGGTGCTGGGCAACGATCTGCTTGAGATATTCTTCGAGGTCGCCCCGGCCTGGATTCCCGTGGGCAGCGGCGGGTTCAGCGCGCTCAATTTCGACATCCAACCCGCACTGGGCTTTCGGATCTGGTTCTGACCCCGGCCTGGAATGTCCCGGCCCCGAGCCCATCGCACGCCATGAGGATCGGGATACTCGAGTTCCGGGACAACGACTTCGCGCGGAGCGTCGCCGCGGGGCTCTCCGACCTCGAGCCGCAGTTCATCCGCGCCGGCGCTCTGCGCATGCCCTCACCCTCTCCTTACCGGCTGATCATCGACAGGGTCAGCTTCTGCGACCCGTTCCTGCGGGAGCTCATGCGCTGCTGGGCACTCGACGGGGCCTACGTTCTGAACGATCCCTTCTACACCCTGACCTCCGACAAGCTGTCCGACCTGCTGGCCTGCGACAGGCTCTCGATCCCGCGGCCTCGCACCGTCCTGCTGCCCCGGCAGAACGACGCCGAAGACGTGCGGGAGATGGTCGCCGAGCCCGACTGGGAGGCGGTGGCCGCGGAGGTCTCCTTCCCCTGCATCCTCAAGCCCGTCGATGGCTACGCGTGGCAGGACGTGTACCGCGTCGAGTCGCCCGCGGAGCTTCAGGCGCGCTACCTTGCCCTGAAGAGCAAGCGGACCCTGATCGTGCAGGAGCTCGTGCAGTACGTCGAGTACTACAGGGCTTTCTGCGTGGGCGGCAGGGATGTGCTGCTGACCGCATGGACCCCCCAGCCGCTGGACGCGGGAGTTTACGCCCTGGTGGATCGGGCCGCGATCGGCGAGGCGGGGGCTTTCATCGAGGCGAAGACAGCCGAGCTCAACGCCAGGCTCGGCCTGGATTTCAACAGCGTGGAGTGGTGCCTCACGAAGGACCGCCTGCCGGTGATCATCGATTCGTACAATGACGTGCCGGATGTGCGGAAGGAAAAGCTTCCGGGCCCCTGCTACGAGTGGATCGTGGATCGGTTCTGCGCGTGCGTTCGGGGGAAGCTCGCCTCTGGCGAGCGCAACCGCGGGGCCGCGCTTCTCGATCCGTCAGGGACCGACACGTCTGATCGCTGACTCCAGGATCCAGTGGATGAGCTGCTGGAAGCTCACCCCCACCATCGTGCAGATGATCGGAAGGTCGGAGTGCTGCGGGTGCAGTCCCGCGAGCGGATTCACCTCGATGAAGCCGGGATTCCCCCATGCGTCCATGCGGATGTCGATCCGTCCGGCATCCCGCGCGCCCAGGGCGCGCCAGGCCCGCAGGGCGAGTGATTCGCACTGCTCGGCTTCCCTCCCGCGCAGAAGCTCGTAGCGCACGCGGTCGTCGCAATACTCCTTGTTCACGTATGTGTACGCGTGGGCTTCAGCGGTCTCGAGGAAGATCACCTCCATCGTGCCGATTACCCGCGCCTGCGCTCCGGTCCCGACGACGGCCGTGGTAAACTCCCTGCCCGGCAGGAACGTCTCGACCAGCACGGGCTGATGGAAAGTTTCGAGCAGGGTCGAGCAGACCGCACCGAGCTGTTCGCGCGTGAGGATCCTCGATGAGGGGGTGACGCCCTTGCCGGTCCCCTCACCGAGGGGCTTCGCGAAAAGAGGGAACGGCAGGGTCACGGCGTCGGCGTCCGCGGGGGTCTCCACGACGGCGAAATCGGGAGTCGGCACCCCCGCGTCCCGCACGATCCGCTTGGTCATGGCCTTGTTCAGGGAGACGGCGAGCACCGCAGGGTCGGAGAAGGTGTACGGGATCTTCCAGGCATCCAGCAGCGCCGGCACGAGAGCTTCGCGGCCCATGCCGTGCATGCCCTCGCAGACGTTGAACACGAGGTCCCACTTCCGCCCCTCCGTCAGGGCGCTGATGAGTCCGCGAAAGTTCCCAATGCGATCCGTCGCGTACCCTTCCGCGCGGACGGCCTCCTCGATGGCGGCGATGGTCTCGTCCCGGTCGAACTCGGCCGTCTCCTCTTCGGAGAAACCCTGGGCGAGGTATTCCGAGCGCAGGTCGTACGTCAGTCCCACAGTGATCTCTGTCACGGGCCGGAGACTATACGCCCCCTCCTCGGTTTGTCCAGATGGAGGTGCCCATGCTATAATCAGGTCCTGGCATGCTGCTGCGACATCATTCCAGGAGGTTGAAAATGAACGAACGCGCACCCGTTTCCTCTTCACCCGCGGCCCTCTCGCGGCGGCTGCTGGACGAGCTTTTCGGCAGAAGCGGTGACTCCAAGGTTGCGGTTCGGCTGTGGGACGGAACGCGGTGGCCGGACGAGAATCCCAGGCCGGCGACCCTCGTGCTGCGCCACCCCGGCGCCCTTCGCGCCATGTTCTCCGAGGGGACGGAGCTGGGCCTTTCGGAGGCCTACCTGTACGACGACTTCGACATTGAGGGGGACATCGAGAGTGTTTTTTCCCTCTACGACGCCCTGGCAGCGAGCACGAGCGGCTGGCGGAAAAAGCTGGGCGCTTTCGCCGGGCTTCGGCGCCTGCCCCCCGGGCCGAGGCATGCGGCCGGCCGACGCGGGCCTTCCCGTCTGCATGGCCGCGCCCACTCGGTCGAGCGAGACAGGGAGGCGGTGCGCTACCACTACGATGTCTCGAATGACTTCTACAAGCTGTACCTCGACAGCCGCATGGTGTACTCCTGCGCGTACTTCGAAACTCCCGAAACCGACCTCGACACCGCTCAGGTGCGGAAAATGGACCTGATCTGCCGCAAGCTGCGACTGAGGCCCGGCCAGCGCCTGCTGGATGTCGGCTGCGGTTGGGGAGGGCTGGTCATGCACGCTGCCAGGGAGTACGGGGTGGATGCCACAGGGATCACCCTCAGCCAGCCGCAGGCCGATCTCGCGCAGCAGAGAATCGCTGAAGCGGGGCTCGGCGGCCGCTGCCGTGTCGAGGTCCGCGACTACCGCGAGGTTGACCCGGGGCAGAAGTACGACGCCCTGGTGAGCGTGGGCATGTTCGAGCACGTGGGCGAGAAGATGCTCCCGCCGTATTTCCAGAAGGCCGCCGCCCTGCTCAAGCGCGGCGGAGTGTTCATGAACCACGGCATCGCGAGCCGGGCCACGGATCCCGTCGGCCACGGTCCCAGCTTCAACGACGCGTACGTTTTCCCCGACAGCCAAACGCTGCCGATCAACGTGACGATGAAGGCCGCCGAGGAGGCTGGGTTCGAAGTGCGCGATGTCGAGAGCCTGCGCGAGCACTACGCGCTAACCCTCCGGCACTGGGTTCGTCGGCTGGAGGCTCATCACGCGGAGGCGTTGAAGTACGTCGATGAGCCGACCTACCGTGTGTGGCGCCTGTTCATGGCGGGGGCGGCCGACGGATTCAGGACCCGTCGGTCGAACGTCTACCAGGCCCTGCTCGCCTACCCCGGCGAGGACGGCTCGAGCGGCCTGCCGCTCACGCGGACGGACTGGTATCGACAGGAATAGCCGGCTCCTTGCAGGAAAGCCTCAGGCGAGACCGCGGTTTCTCAGGCGCTCCCTTTCCCACGCCTGAAAATCAACCGGAGGCGTGACGAGTGCGGCATCCGGTTTCCTGCGCAGCCGGACCGCCTTCCGCGCGCACCCCGTGACGCAGAGGCCGCAGCCGATGCATTTGTCGCTCAACACCGCCGAGATGCCGTCCCTCTCCTCGATCGCGCCGACCTGGCAGCGCTCGCGGCACGTCCCGCACCCCGTGCACTCTTCGGGATCGATGGAGGCGAGGTAGTTCGCGCATGCAACCGAGCCCGCAAGCCCTAGCTTCGTGATCCCCTGCAGAATCCCGCAGCAGCAGCCGCAGCAATTGCACACGTACGAGACGCCCTCGACCACATTGCTCACCGTGTGGACAAGGCCGGCCTCCTCAGCCTCGTCCAGTATCGCGAGGGCCTGCTGGCGCGTGATATCGCCGGGCAGCGCCGGTCTCTCAACAGTCGAGAAGCTGAGGCAGTTGTGCAAGGCGAAGGAGCATGCGCGGCGTCTGAGCGCGTCCATCTGGACCCTGCAGATGCAGTCCGTGACGGAGAACACTTTGGACGAGAGTATGATCGCCCGCACATCGTCATACGGGAGGATCCATTCCGCGTCAGCGGATCCTGCTGCGGGCACGACCCGGTGAAGCGCCGGCAGGGGCCCCATGATGCCTGCTGCCCCGCCTTTCGCCATGTACTTCGCGACCAGATACGCGAGTTCGTGGTCCATCGACCTGACCTGCGCTTCATAGATGCCCACGATGAACGGCGCGAGCCGATACAGGGTCTTGCCATCCTTAG
>Ga0315289_10011343_pt1 | contig 12639 bp, 13 predicted proteins | sample YL17G11_40_MG_FD_203452 | JGI IMG/M metagenome (GOLD analysis project Ga0315289, IMG submission 203452) | Sediment microbial communities from Yellowstone Lake, YNP, Wyoming, USA - YL17G11_40 | ecosystem: Environmental > Aquatic > Freshwater > Lake > Sediment | place: USA: Wyoming | collected...
CTAAAGGCGGTGTTCCATTAACTGATGAATATATTAGTCTTATTAATGGAAATTCTAGTGAACAAATATTAATGAAACATAAATATAATATTCATCCTAATACAGATTTCTATTTAGGACAATATTATACTTCACTTACATGTACAGAGGAAGCTCCATGTAATGCCTTACAAAGGTCAATTTTTGATAACTGTAATCCAACTCCAACACCTACTCCAACAAATACAACTACACCAACAAATACGCCTACAAAAACATCTACACCAACTGTTACTAAATCGCCAACTACAACACCAACAAATACTCCGACTAATACTGGAACTCCAAATGTTACCCCTACAAATACAGCAACGCCATCTCATACACCAACTAACACAATAACGCCAAGCATTACACCAACTAATACTATGACACCTTCAATAACACCAACACGTACACCTGTTCCAAGTATGGTTTCAATTGTAATTACAGGATGTTGTTTAAATACAATTGATTATGTTAACGTTAGTTATGGTCAATATAGTTTATTAACATTAGGTGAAACATATTTAATTAACGGGCAATGTTATCAATTTATAAACGATACCGCATATAGCGCAGATTACGTATCAGTAGTGTTTGACGACCCAGTTACAAGTAAGGGTAGCACATGTAGTGGATGTATTGGAGCTGGATATATTTGTCCTACACCTACCCCAACACAAACTAAAACTCAAACACCTTCACCAACACAAACTAAAACTCCAACTAATACCGGTACACCGACAGTTACGCCTACAAATACACCAACACAAACACAAACAAGTACTCCTACACATACACCAACTAAATCTCCAACTCCAACACCAACTATAAATGAGACATCAACACCAACAGCTACTCCAACTAATACTCCAACTAACACCGGTACACCGACAGTTACACCTACAAATACTCCGACACAAACTGAAACGCCTACAAATACACCTACGCCAACAAAAACGCCAACTACAACTCCAACAAATACACCAACTAAAACATCTACGCCAACTGTAACTCCAACTAATACCGGTACACCGACAGTAACGCCAACGGTGACTCCAACTGGAACTAAGACGTTAACTTCTAGATATTTAAACAAATGTTGTGACCCAGGTGGATTAGTATATGAATATATGGATGGTAGACAATTATTTGTTGGGGATACATATCTAAGTGATGGCGATTGTTATACAGTAATTGTAGCATCTACGCCAGATGTATACTTACCTAATCCAGTTACATTTGTGTTAAGTGCATGTGGCGATATTAATTGTCCTTCATGTATAACATCAAAATATTTCTATAATTGTTGTAATAGTGGTGGTACACTTTACGAGTTTGGTGCTCCAACACAATATCCAGTAGGAAATGTTTACTTTGATGGAACTAATTGTTATGTTATAACAACCGATAATGTTGGACCAACGTTAATTCCTGACCCTGTTCAATGGACACAGCAAACAGGATGCGATGACCCAATTTGTCCAAATTGTGGAGGATAAAAATGAATAATATTTATGAAAAGAACGAAATAAAAATATAAAATGGGATTAAACATAAAATTATGTAATATAGTATCTACCAATCCTTATTCGGTTAGGTACAAAAGTGGTTCAAATCCATATCCTGAAGATGATAACACATCGTTTGTTCTCTTCAATACGGGATTAACTGCAACTACAATTACAATTACAGGATTAAGTGTTAATACTCAATATTGGATTAAATTAACTGATGATGTTACAAATAGATACATAATTAAAAATCTTTATTCACATGATGGTAAAGCATTCCCATGTTATAGTAAGTTATGCTTTGATGTTATATCAGATAGTGTTTCAGTTACTCCAACACCTTCTCCAACTCCATCTGTTACACCGCCTACGCCAACGCATACTCCAACACCTTCAAATACGCCAGTTGCTGGTGTTACATTAATTGTTGAAAATGCCGCTAATAGTAGCGTAAGTGTTGATTTTATTGAAAGAGACATATATTATTATTCATTCTCGCCAGTAATATCTGAAGGAAATTCTGAAACATTTTATAGTCAGCCTGGATGGACAGGAACTAAATCAATAAATCTTGGATTTGCAACATTATCTAATTCTACAACAAAAATATATTATGTTAAAACATATAAAAATAATGTTTTACAAACAAGTAGTAGTTATCCCGGCCAATCATATGGCGAGTCGATAGTTCTAGGCGGGTCAATTTATAATACAATTGACGGGGATACAATAAAAATTGTTGTATCAATGTCATTAGTTCCATCGAATAGTCCAATACCGGTTACTCCAACTACAACTCCAACTTTAACACCAACGCCATCACCAGTTTATAAGAAATATACTGTTAGTGTTTCAAGTGGAATTCAATGTACAGCTGGAGCAATAGTTGGGTTGGCATCGCCAATTACATCAAATGTGTCAATATACACTAATGGTGAAAATCTTGTTAATGGCGCAATGATTTATAGTGATTCAGCATTAACAACTCAATTTCCAAATTGTTTCTTCAGATTAGGAACAATAGTTTATAACTCATTAATGGGTGAAGCAATTTTTGAACAAACAATAGGCGGGCCATGTTAAACTTTAAAAAACTAAATTTTATATTTATAATATATGTCAACAGTTGCTTATAACATAACGATTAAAAATGTAGTTGGAGAAACCGCATGTAATGGATATTACATTTACACCGGATTAACCACAAATTTTAGCGGTGCGAGTTTTATAAATGGGGTACAAGTATTAAGAACTATATCTCCAGTTTATGGGTATTCATTCTATATTGAATTAGACTCATCTGTTAAAAAAATATATACATTTCTTTCTCGTTGTGACGATGGACCTGGAGAATACCAAATAAACTTAGTTGATTTAAGAAGTGATTATTGTTTTAAAGTGTAAATAAATGAATATTCAAACAAAAATATTTGAAAGTTGTGATAACCCAGGTACTTATCGTGATTTTGATGTAGATGTCGATATATACAATGTTGGCGATACAATATTTACACTAGACGGATGTTGGAGAATGACAGCATCAGCAGGAACATCTGCATTTGGTGGTCAGATTTTTGGTCGTTATACTAGTTGTAGTGATTGTAATAATGAAGTTAATAAATGGCTTTTTTCTAATTGCAACGATTTAAGCGATGGTTGGTTTGCAATAAAAAATAGTGATATTGTATATTTTATTATGGGATGTACAATCGTTTATTATGGCGTTTGTTACGAATTTACAGGTATTTCAGATTCAGGCACAGCTGGAACATTAGCAACAATTACTGGTGCTGATGTTTTTGAAAGTAATTGTGTATTATGTCAAACATATTATCCACCACCGCCTACCCCTTCACCAACACCGACATTAACTCCAGGATTAGTATATTCAAAATATTTCTATGAATGTTGTGACATGTATGGAACACTTTATAGTTTTTCAGGACCAACAACATGGCTTTCAGGAAATACATACATGTATGATTCAAAGTGTTATGTTATAGTAAAAGAACCATCTCCATTACCGTCAGTAACAGTGTTACCAAATGGGTCATGGACATATGTTGGTATAAATTGTATAGCTGGTGAATGCCCATCTTGTCCGACACCAACTCCAACAATGTCACCAACGCCAACACGTACTCCAACCCATACTCCAACATCGACGCTTACACCGTCCCCAACTAAGTCACCAACATCGACGCCAACAAATACACTTACTGCATCACCACCAGCACCAACAGCGACATGTGTTAGAGATAATGCAACACCAAAAGGTGTAATAGTAAAAATAGCTACAGGGTCTTCATACACAAGTTGTACAGTTTATACTGGATTAACGTCAACAAACATAACAGGAGTTACATCTTATGTTTCAGTATCAGGTGGAACAATTTGTAAATTATCAGGAATTACTGGTTCTACGCTAGAAATATATGTTAAGGTAGTATGTTTAGGTTGTTGTGAACAAGTATTTAGAATTAATTTAGATAAATGTTGTCAACCACCTCCTACACCAACTCCTACTCAAACCCCAACTCCAAGCGTAACACCGCAATATGCATTAGCTGGCGCATTTACATTAAGCCCAAGATATAATGTAGGAACATGGTATTTTGATACATCATACTCAGCATGTAATGACCCTCAAGGAATTAATGAAAACTTCTATACACTAGGCGGGGCGCCATTATCAATTGGTACTAAACCTAGATTTTTAAGTGGTGGATTATATTGGTTATTCCAATCAGGATGGTATATATATTCATACATGGTCGGTGGAACACCAAATCCATCATTCCAAGTGGTTTATATTACAGGCGGAACAAGAGAAGTTACACAAATTATTAATTGTATCGATTTACCAACTCCGACACCAACACCAAGTAATACTGCAACTCCGCCAGTGACACCAACTAAAACACCGGTTGCTAGCGCAACACCAACTTATGTTGATTTTTATTTACGTAATGTTTATGATAGTAAATCGTTAATATCTACATTTAAAAATTACAGTACAAACTTTACATATGGAATTACTAATATTACTAACGGTTCTGATGCACATGCAACATCATGGAATAAAACATATTTTGAAAACTCAACATATAGGGTAGGTTTCTATTATAATACAAATACTACTGGTCAAACATTCTACTTGAGGTCATATAGAAATGGTATTCTGCAAGATTCTTCATCAATGGCTGGTGGAAATGATTCTTATACAACAAAATATTTATATGTTGATTTATTTACAGTTGAAAATGGTGATTTAATAGAAATTAAACTAACAAGAGAATAAAAGATAAAGTATTTATAAATTAGAACATGAGCTTTTTAAGTAAAAATAATTCGGAGTTTTTATCTGCAAGGATTACCCAAAAGGGAAGAAATTCTATTGCTAAAGGTAATTTTGTGATATCATATTTTCAAATTGGGGATTCCGAATTTGATTATACTGACCCATTTGCAGATTTTACCGGTTTAGCATCAGTTCCATTCCAAGTTGTATTCTCGCCAATGGACAAGGAAGGCGGAATTAAATATCCATATAAATTAGATTCTAATACCGGTTCAACAATTTTTGGTATACCTGTAGAAGTTTCAAAAACTGAAACTTTAAGAAATATTATGGGGCCAGCCGGATTTGTTTCCGCATATATAGAAAATGGAACTATTATTGAATGTACGACTCAATCGATTCCAATGTCTGGAATAAGCGGGACCACAAGAATTGTTGTTCCGACAGGTTCAAGTTTTAATAATACCGATTATATTACATTAGTATTTAATTCGTTTATTGGTGTAGACCCGAATTATCCAATGATATCAGGGAAATCATCTAGTTTAATTTATAAAGTTACCGGAATTACCGGAAATACTCTTTTATTGGATAGAAACACGCCTAAATTTACCGGATGTACCGGATACGCTCAAGTTGTTTGTAATTCATGTGAAATAGAATATCCAGTTGATAGTTTAAATCCATCTTGTAGACCGAATGAAATTGACCCATCCCAACAATTAAATCCATGGACAATGGAAGTTGTTTGGGGTAAAAACCCAATTGGATTTGATGTAAATGGATTAGATGAAAACATAACAGGGTTAACATCAAATAAACACGTATCAACTAAACAATATTTAGGATATACTACTTCAAGCGGGCAAACATTTGTTGATTCATTAAGTGCAACAATTAGTCATCCAACATCATATTATAATTCTTTTGGAGAACAAATAGATGTTTTACCAGAAGAACAAAGATGTATCGCTATTATTCATTATTCAGAACTAGGGGATTTAAAAAATGACCCAGAAAGGTTTTACAAATATGATGATTATATTAGTACTAATAATGTAGATGACGAATCTATATTGGAAGACATTAACCAAAATAATATTACAGATTTAGATTATTTCGAAGTTTATATACCGTTTATTCAATATCATAGAAATACAAGCACAACTGTTGGAGCATTATTTACAATGGATACAACTGATTATTATATGAAATCTAAGATTAGTGCTTATCAAACATTAAAATTCAGATATCTTTTAGATGAACAGGGTTATAAGGTTGGAAAAATATTTGTAAATAATAAAATAATCGTTATTGATGACCAAGAGTTAGTGGCAATACTTGATTATAAATCTAATAGAAAATATACATTACCATCTCCAAAAATTAATTTAATTCCAAGTGATGCAAGTCCATCTGATTCATTTTATAGTGGTTCTACAGATGAAACAATTTGGGTAACATATATGTTTAACTACACTGGTGACACTAAGTTAAACGGTTTACCATGTAATTATTATTCAAAATTTGAAACAACAACCGGTAGTACATATTATCAATTACCATCAAATTTATATATTAAATTCGGTGATTATTTTTCATCTATGTTATCAGGTACATTATGTAATGCTACCCATGGATTTATTGCAAATCAATTTCAATTATTAATACAAAAAACAGATAATGGCGAATATCCATCAAGTGATGCATGGAAATTACTTGATATGACACCATATATTCCTGGACATGTTGTAGGAAACCTAATTAGTGCGTCTACTATAACTGGAGTATCATTTGTTGTTAATTTTGATATGTATGAGAACGATACAACAATATTTGACCTTGAAGATTATTTAGGTTCTATTCCAAATGAAAATGAAACAACTAATTTACCACAGTTCGGAGATGAACAACCATTTCCTGGAAGTATTAAATTGGTTAGAGCAACAGATATGGAAAGAATGAATTTTATGGTTAATTTACCGGCATCTCAATTCTTAACAACTCAAAATCCAACTTATACTGATGGACAGGATAAAAAGATTACTGAAGTTGCATTATTAAATGAAAATAAAGAGGTTCTTGTTATTGCAAAAACAGCAAACCCGATTAAAAGAAGCGGTACACAGGTATTTTCAGTTAAGTTAGACTTCTAACCTTTACTTTTTAAATAATATTCAATATATTTTTATTAGGAATTAATGGGAATCAATTAATTTAGCCCAAAAAACATTAAAAATAAGACATATTTCCGATTGCTGTAGAATGAATAGAACAAGCGGAGGATTTAAATGGGAATATGATAATTAAAATAAAAATATGATAATAAAAAATATTAAAAACTCACCTAAAATTTTAGGATTAGACGTGAGTACAAAAGTAATTGGTTGGTCAATATTTGATATAAATTCATCTAAATTATTAGAAGCCTCCCATTTTTCACCAAAAATTATACCTCAACCAGAGGATAAAATAGAAGAGTTATTAAAAAAAGCTGAAGCATTTAAGAAACATCTTGAAAAATATAAAGATTTTTCTATAATTAAAGTGGTTATTGAAGAACCTCTACTGCAGGCAAATAATCTTTATACTGTTGGAACACTTATAAGATATAATTCAATGATTCTTAAAGAATGTTGGGATGTTTTTGGTGTTGTTCCTTCGTTTATAAGTACATATGATGCTCGAAAGTTTGGATTTCCAGATTTAGTTGCAAAAAACGATAAAGGTAAATTTGTTTTATTTGGCGGATTACCTAAAGATATTGATAAAAAACATATAATTTGGGAACATGTAAATGCTGTTTGCCCTGAAGTAGAATGGTTATATGATAAAAATGGAAAATTAAAAAAAGAAAACTACGATATATCTGACTCAATAGCATGTATTATTGGATATATCAATATGCAAAAGTCTGTAGAAGATGAAACATTTTAAATTTTTAAGAGGATATAAAATTTCTGAGTTTCATACAGAGTTAAGGTTCGTACCTCAAGGAAGAATGGAACATAATTTTTTTATTCTTGAATTTGATGAAACTTTTAATTCCGAAAGATATCTTGTTGAATGCCCCCATTTACCTACTTACCACTGCCAACCGCTTCGTGTAGGAAATTATTTTATAGCTGGCCCATGTACATGGGATGATATGGAATTTAAAATTAGAGAAAATATTGACCCAAGCCCAGCGAGTTATGTGGAAATGAATGAACTTTTCAACTACCATTCAATATCATTAAAGTTACATAGGGTAATGCCAGACGGTACAATTTTTAATACGTTTAATTTAGTTGGCTACGTATATAGCTATACTACAACATATAATCCTGAAACATTTGTTCCTCAACATACATTAACATTTCGTCCACATGATGTAACTCAAACAACATAAATGAAAAGATTTGTATTTTTAAGAGGATTAGTTTCAAATGTGCCGGGGCCAGGTATTTTAATGAGGCATAATGATGAAGATGACATTTTTATACCGGTAAGAGGCAACCATGTTCCACCGGCATTACCAGTTTATACGGGACAAATTCGACCATATGAACCAATGAGAGAAAATAGGTTTTTACTTAATTTTCCGGATGAATTTAATATTCCTGAATATATGGTGAAAAGTACCCAAAGGCCAACATGGATAAATGGGAACTGGAATTCTATGTCTATAGTTTTATATGACCCAATAGGCCCATCAATGGCTCAAAGTGTGTTTAATTTGATACAACAACCAGAAGTTATAAATAACCCATTTACATATCATCTTAGAATATTAGACCCAGTCGGCATAGTTATTGAAGATTGGTCTATTACATGTAAAATATATTCATGTCGTTTTGGGGATTTATCATATAGTAGTGATGATATTTGTAAAATATGTCTTTCTGTAGTGCCAAATCAAGACGGTGTAATATTAAATTATTAAAAAAATTAGGTAATTCAATTTTTTTTCTTTATATTTGAGCAAAGTATCATTACAAAAGTTTTGATACCGGTGAATGGGTATTGGTGTATATCCATTCACCATTTATAAAATATTAAAAAATAAAACTATGGCACAGACCAAACCAAAAAGAAAAAAGAAAAAATCAGGTATTTTTACCAAGATGCAGAACATACTTGATGTAGTTAAAACTAACTTTAATGATTTATATGAAAATGTTAAACGTGACACTCGTTTTAAAAGAGAAGAACGGTTAGTTGAACAAGAAAACATTAAAAAAGAGCAGGAAGAACGTTTAAAAGAAGGTAAATTTCCAATTAAACCGCCAACCACATCAAGAGGTATGGTAAAAGATATAAAACGTAAACCTAAAGTAGGAGCGAAAGTAACATATAGTAAGAAGAATAGATAATTTTTCATGTACAATAGTGTAGACCCGGAGTATGCTCCAATTCTTGATATACTTAAAGATATTTTAGGAAAATATCACATGCATAATGATGATAAGGGTCAAATATCTTTTGATTGTCCTGTCTGTTCATATGATATAAAATGTTTAGACCATGGTGACGGTAAAGGTAACTTAGAAGTAAACTATAAAGATGAAGTTTTTAAGTGTTGGTCTTGTGCAGAATCGCATGAAACCCATGGTTCTCTATATAGGTTAATAAAAAAGTTTGGCACACAAAAGCAATTAAAAAGATATGAAATATTAAGACCAGATGATATCAGGGTAATCCAAGCAACTAAAAAAGAAATTAAGATGCCCGAAGAATTCATTCCATTAAATGATGTGAGCGATGGTTTTAAAATGACACATTATTATAAACAAGCTAAAAATTATTTAAATAAAAGAAATATTGATGATAAAATTATTCGAAAATATAATATTGGATTTTGTTATGATGGCGAATATGCAAATAGAATAATAATACCATCATATGACCAAGAAAGAGAATTAAATTATTTTATTGCACGGTCTTATTTAGATAGGACAAAAATGAAATATAAAAATCCAGAAGTTGAAAAAGAGTCAATAATATGGAATGAATGTTTAGTTGATTGGAGTAAAAGAATATATCTGGTTGAAGGAGCGTTTGATTCAATATTTCTTCCTAATTCAATTGCAATGTTAGGAAAATATATTAGTGATAAGTTGTTTAATAAAATATATGAAAATGGTAATGAGGTAACAATTGTCCTTGACGGTGACGCTTATAACGATACCGAAAAACTTTTTCATAAAATGAATTGTGGCAAACTATTTGGTAAAATATATGTTATTAGGTTACCAGAAGATAAAGATATTGCTGATTTACAAGGTAAATTAGAAGAATATCCAGAATATAAAATAGAATAAAATATGAATTTAAACGAAATTGCACAAGAAATGAGGGAAGCCCTCGAAATCAGAAGAAATGAACTTGGTCTAACATTTGTGGAACATAGGCACATTTACACAATGAAAGACATAAATGGTGTTAAAAGAACAGGATTTCCATCGGTATCAAAAATATTACATAAATTCCATGAACCATTTGATTCACAGAAAAAGGCATTAGAAATGTCAAATGGAGACACAGCCAAGGCTAGACTCCTTATTGAAGAATGGACTAAGAAAGGAGATGATTCTAAAAATTTAGGTAGTCGTGCTCACTTTTTTCTTGAAACTGAATTACTTGAACGACATGGTAATTTTAAGACTGTTAGAGAACCTGTATTTAAATGCGACAATGAACAAATAATAAGATGTGATGCTATGATTGGAGCTGGAAAACAGTTTATTGACTTAATGCACGAAAGAGGAGCGGTTTTATTAGATACTGAGATGGTTTTAGGTGACCCTGAAGAGGGATATGTTGGAGCACCTGACACAGCCTGGATTATTGAAAACAAACAGAAAGATGGATTTGGATTAATAGTAACGGACTGGAAAAGTAATCAAGAAAAGAATTTCAAAGCACAATTTTATAATGGGTATATGTTTCCTCCGTTTAATAATTTCAGAGATTTTGCATTAACACATTATTATATTCAAATTCCATTATATGGTAGATTATTAATTAAGATGTTAGAGAACAGTAAGTTCAAAGACACAAAATTATTAGGAGGAATTATTATTCATTTAAAGGATAATAATAAATTTGATGAATACAGAGTTCCGCCTGAAATAAATGGAACAATTTTACAAATGGACCTTAAAAAATATTTGGTATGAAACTTTCAGATGAACCAGTAACAGATAATGAACGAATAGTGGAAATAGTAACTCTCATGGGTAAAGTCGGGAATCTTAGAACTGAAAATACAAGGCTAAAAAAAAGGATTGAAAGATTAATGGTAAAAATAAAAAAACTTGAACAAGAATCTGTTTATAATTCTAAAATCGTATGATAAAAAAAATAATACACATTGCTGATATTCATATCAGAACATATCAATATCATGATATGTACAAAAAACAGTTTGAACTCTTTATTGAAGACGCAATTAAACAAGTTTCAGGATATAAACATGAAGAAATTCGTATCTTGGTTGTTGGTGATATTGCTCATCAGAAAATTAGCATTTCAAATGAACAATTAATTTTAACATCTTGGTTTTTAACAGAGTTAGCTAAGATTGGTAAAGTTATTATCATTCCTGGTAATCATGATTTCTTGGAAAATAACATTTCACGTTTGGATAGTATAACACCGGTTGTTGAATTACTCGGACATAATGAAATTGTTTATTACAAAGAAAGTGGGGTATATAAGGATGAAAATATCAATTGGGTTGTATATTCATTATATAACCATAACATAAAACCTGAATATGTTAAAGAAGATGGATTATATGCTGGACTATTTCATGGGCCTGTTCAAGGGTTATCAACTGATTTAGGATATGAATTTACTAACGCATATTCCCCATTAAATTTTGTTAACTTAGATGTATTGTTTTGTGGAGATATCCATAAAAGACAGTTCTTCGACCTTCCAAATGGCGGTAATGCATTTATGATTGGTTCACTGATACAGCAAAATTTTGGCGAAACGATAAATCTTCATGGATATGGAATATATGATGTAGAAGAAAACAAATACGAAACCCATGATATTGAAAACGAACAACCATTTCTATATTTTTCAATAACTGACATATCTGACATAGAAAAAGATGGCGAAAAACTCATTAACGTTAGATAAAGAATTCTTACAGTATTGTAAGTTAAACAATATTGAAGATATTGAAGGGTTTGCTTATGAGGTCTTTCGAAAGGGATTCGTAATAGTAAAATATGGAGAAAGGCCAGATGGGTTTAAAGGTGAACCAACTATTATTGAAAAAGAAGTTATAGTTGAAAAAATCGTTGAAGTTAATAAAGAAATTATTAATAATGATGAAATTGACCGATTAACTAAAGAAAATAAACAATTAAAAGAAGAGTTAGATAAATTTACTAACGCTTTAGATAATATGGGTAAAAGAGGTAAACTAATGAAAGATAGTAATTTATCTTCATTATATGATGAATAAATTTTTTTATTTGTTTTTTTTTACTTATATTTGTTAAAAATAGGAATATGATTAAGATTATTATTTGGATTATTGCTGCATATGGAATGAGTACAATCATTGTATATGGTTCTATCTTTGAAGGTCTACGTACTTTTTTAAAAAAGTGGGGAAATTCGGGTGGATTATTTGATTTTATTGGGAAGTTTCTATCTTCTCTAACTAGTTGTATGTTGTGTACCTCCACATGGCTTGGGTTCTTTTTCTCTTGGTATCTCGGTGGGATAACAACAATATTTGGTATCAGTCAAATACCAGCAATATTTTTCGATGGAATGTTTACTGCCGGTGCAATATGG
>Ga0315289_10011345_pt1 | contig 12638 bp, 14 predicted proteins | sample YL17G11_40_MG_FD_203452 | JGI IMG/M metagenome (GOLD analysis project Ga0315289, IMG submission 203452) | Sediment microbial communities from Yellowstone Lake, YNP, Wyoming, USA - YL17G11_40 | ecosystem: Environmental > Aquatic > Freshwater > Lake > Sediment | place: USA: Wyoming | collected...
GCCCCCATAATTGCTTTTTCAACTCTAGTCGTGGTTATACCTAATTGATCGGCAGCAACATGCGCCTGTTCAAAAGTTTTCTTCATTAAACTTGCGGCTTCTTCTCCAGTACTAGCAAACGACATATATTTATCAAGTTTATCACCCATTTCAGATGCACTGAGGCCGAGTGTTTTACCCATAGCGTCTAAATTTTCACCCAAGCTTACTGTAAAATCTGCCCCTTGAGAAATTATAGTATTTGACCATTCTGCGGCTTCATTTAAACTATAAAGGCCTGTTGCAGCCATCTTTATTGCTTCACTTCCTGCTGGAGTTGCTCCGGGTTTAAGCTGCGCGGCAGATCGTGCATTAAGTTGAACCTCTGTTAAATTTCTCTCAAAATCAAACATATACAGAGCAGAAGCTGTAGCAGCGGCTTGTGCAATTGCATCTCCAGCAGCTTTTATAGTCTCTCCTCCAAACCAAGTATGCTTTGCCATTACTGAAGTAATATCTTTAGCCATGCCACCAAAAGCACCCATGGCAGCAGTAACCCCACCCATGGCTTCGGTTGTTCTTTTAAGTACATTAGTTTGAACATTTATAGCTGCTGCTAATGCTTCATCTAGAAAATCTATAAACTTTTTTACTACCATAATAACCATGACAGCTATTTGAGCTTGTGGAGGCAGTGCTGAAACCAACGACCCAAGAAGGCCGCCTCCGCCCGCTTTACCAACCCCAATAGAGTTCTTAAATCCATCTTCTAATGCCTTTCTTACTTTTCCCATGGTATTAGAAGTCCCTTCACCAAGTTCTTTTGATGATTTTCCTATAGAGGATGCTATATCTGTTTTAAATTTTGATGCTGTATCTGCAAGAGATGTTTTTATAGAACTCTCAAGAGTAGCTAATTGTGTATTTATTCCGCCGAATGCAGTTCTTGTTTTTGTGAGAGTTTGAGCACCCATGCCTACAGTAGTTGCAGTTATAGTATCAAACGTGCTGAATAATGCTGATATGCTGTTAGATAGATCACTACTTACTTTTTTTGTGAGCGTATCTATATTTTTAGCCAAACCTGAAATATTTCCTGATTTTATGGTAGTTTGCAGTACAGTTAACTGATTTGCCATTTCAGAGGTGCTTGCAGTTAAACTAGCTACAATCTTTTTTATATTGGCAACAGCAGCTTCCGCAGAAACATCTCCGCCACCTTTACTACCTGAAACCATCGAATCAACGGCCTCACCTATTGGCTGTTTTGGCATATAGATACCCTCTTATAAAGAAATTGCTACTCCGTCTAATCCAAGCATACTTTCATATTGTTCTTTGGGGATAACAACATTCCCTTTATCATTAACAAGACCTTTGTTAGGGTCATATTTAAAAGTGGTAACCCCTCCACCTTCAAAACCTTCTTCATCTTCTTTATAATAATTGCCTTCATTTTTAACATCATTAATCTGTTCTCTACGTTTTTTAGCCTTATCATATTCCCTATAAATTTCAGGATGAGTTAATTGTCCTATTATTTCAGCATGAGGTAGAACAGTATTATTCCAATCATGCCGATACTGTACTTGAATAAAATTGAATGCTAATATCCAATAAACTGGTGGTATACTCATGACTTCCTCAGAATATGGATTCCATCTATTATATAAACATACGTAAAACTTAATGAAGTCGTCACCCACCAACTGAGACAGATCATCCCATTTTTGTGGGGGGTGACTTAGGCGTTTTTTAATTCGGCATAAGCCTCATTTCTTTTAGTTTCAAGTTTTCCGTATGCAATATCGAATTCTTTTATAACAACATTGGGCATCTTTTCAAAGTATCTTCTGATGACTCGTCGAACAGCCAATTTATATTCTTCTGTTGAGGCAAACTCAGTTCTTTGAACTACATCAGAAAACCATTCATATATAGATACCCCATTCAAAGCTTCAATAGCAAATGATATTTGAGAAAGTAATACTGCATTTATCTTACCTTCCACTGCTGAAGAGAAGTCCTTGATATCATTGAAAGCTGCTATGATGTCACCTTGATTAAGAGCGCGAAGTGTCCATGTCTGCCCAAAAATAACAACATCTTCTTTATATTCTCCTTTTGCAATGAGAAGCTTTAAAAACTCATGAGGTGTTCTTGCCTTATTTGAGTTCTTAATGTTTTTCGATGAATCTATATCCTGTCGTATTTTCTCATCGAGGATTTCCTTGTTAATGGCATCTTCTGTTAAGCGAGTTCTTACATTTTCATCAATCTCTCTTTGACGATTTGCATTAGGAACTAGGCCAGCATCCCCAAAAATTCCCTCAGGCATATCAGGGTTATTTTTACCTGAGTTAAGTACATCGTTTGGATTGATTTTAGTATCATCCAATGTTTCCGGCATGGGATTAAAAGGTGTCATATATCATCTCCTTAATATCATTTAGTGTAGCTATTAGTAGTTTCGGCATGATTGCTCATGTGAAATGCAAAAAAGAGGTAAGATTTATGTATAAAGGGCTTCCACAGGATATGGAAGCCCTTCAACGTCATAGATTAGGATCGCCCTATTGAAGAAGTCAGAGGTCGAATTGCTGTGACTTGAATCTTTCCGTTTTCCATCACAGGTTCATTCTTATCAGATTCTGGTGTTTTTTCTCCAATGGAGTTAAACCAACATCCCATAAACTTCCTACCCCAAAGAACAGAGCCAGTTATAGGGCTGACAAATATTTGATACATTTCAAAGGGTCGTACTTGTTGTAGAATATTTACATATTTAATAACTGGGTCAGCAGATTCTTGGAGATTAGGTGGAGTTTCAATGCTATCATACATACCACTTCCAGTTGCGCGAGAGACAGCAGCCATTAGATTGGCTGTGTATAAAGCATACCGATCAAGAGTAACTTCAATCGGCCCCATTTTTCCCGGTATAATTTCAACAGCCTCTCCCGGCCAGTATGATGTATTTTCATTAAATTCAGCCGATGTAAATGCTGAAGTAATACCCGCTGCGCCAGTATCATCACCACGTACATCAGGATAAGGTTCAACTTGATATATAGTTTTATTGTCACGCTTCATCTCAAAAGTAAATTGATGAATGTATCCTATGGCATATTTTTGTGCTCCAATACGAATACCCATTGTGATTGATTGTATTGTACTATGTGGAGCGCGAGCACTTTCATTAACATTATGAAGCGGGAGCAGCCTTCTCCCTTCTACGGTATATTGACCCATGATTTGTCTCCTAAAAAGAATCTAATCTATAGACGTTTCAATGGTAAATTTACAAAGGTAGCGGACATTTTTAAGTCAGATAGGCAAGAAAAATAGAAAATAAAACCCCTGTAGGATGTGTTACAGGGGTTTAAATTGAGGTTTTATATTAACAAAAAGTAGTCAAAAACTACATGGTTACAAACATAAGTTTACAAAGAAGGTAGTCTTTTTTAAGTCGATTTAATAGATTTTAATCATCTTTAAGTTTCCAGCATCATATATTTTTAAGTAACCATTCAAATACATATTTTCTGACTCTGAAAGACTAGGATCAAAGACTTTTAATTTATCTTTAAGTTTATGTTTTTGGAAAGCTATTCGACTGAATAACTCCATTGTTTTATTTGGATGGAAATAAAAATAATTAGGGCTAGTTATACTCTCTTGAGAAAAGCCATTATTAATATAACCATGTCCATCAAAGTATCTTAAATCTATATAACTAACTATAGATTTTGGATTAGTATTTTTCTCAAAGAATGAAAGTATCTTATCAAATCCTCCAACAACAGTAATGTCGCATAAGGAGCAAAATCTTATTAATTCCCATTCTTCAGAGGTTTTATATCGAGGTTTACCAAAAGATGCTATAGCAACAATAGAATTTTTATGAATAAGTCCGATATGTAATCTAGCAGGAGTATAACCTGCTAAGTGATTTATCTCTAAAAACATCTTACTTTCAATTTCGGATAGTATCTTTGTAGAGCATTCTCTGGCATAGATTACTTTATTTAATTTTAAATTATTCTTTATTAAAGATTTAACTATATCTTGTTTGTTAATCCACTCATTCTCAAATATTTGAATAAGTCGTATCCCTTGATTTTTAAAATATACCCACTTATCTCTATGATACATTTTTTCCACATATAAATTACTATGCCAATAAAGGCCATGAAATTCTAAACCTAAAGAATATTTGGGTAAAAAAACATCTATTTCAAATCTTTTCTTACCATTTTCATAATATGATTTATTCTTGTCTATGTCTACTATTCCTTGTGAAATCAACCAATCTATTATTTCATCTTCATAAGATGATCTTGCTTGCAAACAGCCACAGTAAATTCTTTGAACAGTTATCTCTGTAGTTTTAAATTCATTGTCACAGCGCAAGCATTTAAAAGTAAAATTCTTATCAAATGTATTAACATACTCCTCCTTTTTGAAAAGAGGAGCCAATTTCTTTTGAGTTAGCAATTCTACAAATAAATTCCAATATCTCCCTCTACTTGTAATTTGAGATTTTCTTTGAACATCTTTATTTCCAAAAGCATTTTCACAGCCATATCTTTCAATATTAGTTTTCTTTAACTTATCTTTAATTATAGCACTGTGCATTGGGTGTGTAACACCATAGTTATTTTCCAAGGTTTTTTTAGACTTTATCTGAATTTCTTTATTTCCAAGAGGACAATTTGATCCATACAGTTCTTGATTAGTCTTTTTTATTTGATTCTTTATTTCTTCAGATTTAAGAGGATTATCTACTCCAATACTTTCTATCAATGAATTCTTCTGTCTCTCCCTTAATTCTGAAGAATGCATGGGATTTTCTACACCATATTTTTCCAACATAGTATTCTTTCTTCTTTCAGTAAATTCCTTCAGCTTATTGGGATTCGTAACTCCAAATTTCTCTAAATTAGTCTGCTCTCTCTTTTTGTTGATGCCTTCCTTTTCTGCAAGAGACTTACTATTTATAGTTTGTTTGAACTTACTCTTAATGTCATTATTCTGTAGAGGCTGCTCATACCCAAACTTTTCTTTATTGGATTTCTTTCTAGCTTCATATTTATCTTTTTGATATTGTTCCCAATGATCCTTACAGACAGAAAAAGCAATAGTTCTTTTTTTGGTTATAGTCACTACAAGATTTTCTATTGTTCTACAATACTTACAAGATACAATTTTCTTTTCTTTCTTCTTTGGAGGATTGTCTTTTGATCTTTTTTGTCGAAGTTTTCCTAAGTTAGAAACACCATACTTCGCAACAATACTTTCATTCGCCTTTCTAATCTGATCGGGGATTTCAATAGTTTCATAACAATGTTTACAACAATTATAGATAACACCATTCTTATTAGTTCTTAGATTCTCCTTCGTATTGCAATGTCTGCACATTTTTTCTTTCATATAATTTACTCTCATCTATAAAATAAAAAAGCCTTATACATAATATAAGGCTTTTGATGATATAGTCAAGTATTTTTATGAATTTACACGATGAGTGCGTAAGTTCCTTCTATATACTTATTCGTGTATACAGCAGTATATTCATAATGTATATCAATCGTATCACGCCTGAGAGGATCAATAACAACTTTAATTGTACCTAAACTTTCTATAATTGAAGCTGCTTTGTATGCTGTAAACATAGAGGATAAATACGCAGAAACAGTATTTGTATAACTGCTTGCATCAGTTATCAATCTCCCTTTGAATGTTCGATTCATTTGAATTGCAACATCTCTTGCAATGTAATGTTTTGCTGTAATAACATTAAGATTATTTCGTTCAATAGTAGAATTATCAGTTGTAAGATCGTCCACAACCCTCATTACACCACCAAGAGATTCAGAGAGAAATACGCTACTTCCACCAGATAGAGTGAGTTGATACTCTGAGTAGTAGTCATCGTAGTCCTCGTCATATAGTTCGATACCTGCAACTGTTTTATTAAGTAAAGTAGTCGATGGGTATACAAAGGAATCCCGGAATGCAGCAAGGGTGGCAGCAATGAATGACCCATCGACTACTGTATACATTTCTGCTCTAGTTACTGGATCATTGTAATAATACTTTGCCCGCGTTGCATTGACAAACATACATAATTCATTTTTAATACTTGCAGCAATTCCTCTGAGAGAGGTATAATCTGTTTCAGAACCAACAGGTGTTCCTGCTGCTGCTCCAAACCAAGCTATTCTCATCCTCATATTATCAGGAAGGCTCCGTTCAGTGACATGGTTGATAACTAGAGTTCTCACTGCTGCACTTGTTGTCATAGGGATGACTGTTTGGATATCACGGTATTTTATTAAATCTAAGGCTGCTGCGTAGTCGGAGGTTGATCCTGTACGTACTTGTACAACTGCTATCATGGGAACATTAAAATATGTAAGAGCTATTTTAGCTATGTTAACTAGAGGGTGTGACGGGATATCATCACCAAGATCATTCACCACATCAGTAAAATTGGTGAATTCTTTATATCTATAGTCATTCTTTGTAGTATCTGTCAGATAAAGCGGATCATAAAGACGATCATAATAGTATGTTACAAAGTAGATTGCTCCTGCCAGCATAACACCTGATGAAGTCCATACAATTTGATCAGCTACTAGATTAAAATGGGTTCCTTGAACAAAGTCATTTAGACCTCGCTGTGACCCTACTTGATTTATTGTGTAGATACCTGATGAGGTATGTGCCAAACTATCTGTTAAACCTGTTGAACTTCTAACAACAGTTTCATAGGTTACTTTTACATAATCACTAGCAATACCAATAAAACAAGGTATCCTTTGTGACGATGATATATTAACTGATTGAGGGAGTGTTACTTCCTCTATACGGGTTCCGGGTAGACGATATCCTAATCCAGCCATATGTGCAACTCCTTACAAATTTCTAGGTTGTACTAATGGGAAAGATAGGATTACCATATTGGAATTTAAGCCATCAAGGTCTAAAAAATCCATAATTTTATTGGATATTTGAACAGAATTTACCAACCACCATCATGTTGGATAGGGCCGCTAGAAGAATCTATAGCAAAGTCTTTTAATACTTTATTTATATCTACCATATCAGTAAAGGTATATTCTACGAAGCATTTCATTGAAATATCAACAAGATACAAAAGGCTGTCAGGAGAAACATCAGTCGCTTCAGACTCAGTGCCAAATTCTAAAGGCTGTGTGTTTGGTACTATTGAAAAGACATTTCCATCTTCAAGAGTGTAAAAATACTGCCAGCGATAATAATGTGTAAAACACATATTAATAAGTTCAGCGAATTTCATTCTATGTTCAGGTGATTGACAGACCACAATTAAAGAGAGTGTTACATCGGCAGCACCATGATAAATTTCAGATGCAAAATTAACTCCTGTTGAAGTTTCAAATACCTGCATTCCTGAAAGATTATCTGCACCGATATATAGCTTTCTTTCAGTAGTTCCTTTTATAGTTACCAGTATAATTGGTATCTTACGCTCTTTATAAGGAAAATCCCGCTCGACAAATATCTTTTGAACATCGGAACTATTTTGAACTTCATAAATATCTGGTATCTGAATCTTATATATAGAGTTAATAGAATCAAAAAAGTTCCGAAGCATACCTATGATAGCAGATTTAGTATGCCTCTGAACTTTATAGAATCCAAAGTCATATAAATCTCTAGGTTGATTTTCAGGAAGAAAGGGAGTTTTAAATCCCATAATTACTTTTTGCCTTCTTCAAAGTTACATATAACTTGTTTAACGTAACCATTAAGATCAAACATAGATCGACCGAAATATCCACAGTTTCTATTGTTGAAGACGCAAGCAGGTTGCCCCTCTTCATCCATTTGATAATCATTAACTCGACCTTTTGCGGGGCATCGAACAGGAATAACAATTGTACCTCTATCTGCATCTACTGCCACACGTTCTAGTAGTACTTCAAGTTCAGCCCGCTTTATGAGATCATTAATAGTTTCCGTGTTCTGAAAGCTCATTCTTCCACTGCTCCTTATCCTTTGGTTGTGAGGGTTTTCCTACAGGATTTTCTGGTGATTCTTCACCTTGGGATTTTACACATTCTTTTGAATAAGCTGTTCCCATTTCACCATCAACACCCTTTAAATCTGCCGTCTTTTTTATGTCATCAGGTTCTTCAATAGCTACCAGATATACTGCTTTTTCACCATTGTCAGCAACCTTCTCTTTCAGAGTCCAATATGTCTTTGCCTTCTTATCTCGATAGAGGTTTTGACCAAGACGCTCCATTGACATCTTAATTGCAGGACTGAGCTTAATCTTGTCATTCCTGATATTATCTGGAAGTAATTCTTCTCGCCCCTTGCTCACTTCAAAAGGTTTACAAATTGAATCGTAATCATATTTCATTGCCGATCCAAGATGATATATTTCTCGTGCATCTATTGCAGTAATAGTAGTACCGATATCATTTCTGATTTGATCTCTAATTCCATCTGGAGTTAATCGGAGGTCTTTCCATGCTCTTATAGCTTTTATAAGGTCGAGACCTTCAGATGCATATCTAATATTTAATTGGTGTAACGTTAATTTATTAATCATTGTGTAGCTCCTATGCGTAAAATTCCATGATTATTTTGATTGAATTATCTTTAGCAGGTTCCATTCCTACAAAAATACAATCAAATCCTTCTTTAACATCATCCTTAATATCTTTCAAAGTAAAACCTGCATTTTCAACTTCTTGAGTATATATGGCATTTACAAAGAGTTCTTCTATTATAGCAAAATCATTTGAATAATCCCTCACAATTTTACCGGCTTGATTCCGTATAAAATCCTTAATATACTTTTCTATGGAACCACTTTCCAATCCAATACTTATTAAGTTTCCTTTAGATATTTGTGTTGTTGCTTTTACAGAAGCACCACCATCTTCTATATAGGAAGACATTATTCCAACTGAATAGTCTGGCCCAACTATTGAGGGTGTTCCTATCTCTAAAGTGTCAGGAAGTATTTCTAGATTGTTAAGAAAGTCATTCAAGAAATCTTCATCAATGTTTTCAAGAGAAACAAGTGCCGTTTTAATAATAAGATCATCAAGAGATTTTATTCCAATGAATTTCATATATAATCTCACATAAGATAATGTATAATACCAAGCAATTCGTCTTTATCACGAATTAGTGAACTTTCAAATTGTTTATGTAATATTTGTAAATTTTCACCATAGGAATACTCACGGAGGTTCTTTACTTGAAACATTTGTCCCTGATATAATCCTTGCAAGAATGTAATTATATCCGTTCCAAGTATGTCTGCATCGGGCAGTGTCCACCATTCAACTGGAAACTTTGTAGTCCAGCCATATTCACTCTGCTCAATACTTCTCATTTGCTGTTCACGAGCAGCAAGAAAAGCTGGTATTGATATATTAAATCTAGGATCGAGTTCTTTAATCATTACATGCTTTCTATATCTGAATCGAATGCTATTCCATTTAGGAGAGGTAGATGTTGTAGCACGTTTTTTGAGTCTTACTCTAAACCTAACATAGCCAGTACTTATTGGTAAAGAAAAAGTCCCTTGTTTATTGGCCAAGGGGGAAGTGTAGTCCGACATTGTTATTGCAGTCCAAGTTATGTCATCAGTTGAGTATTCATACTCGATTCTATTCTGATCCTTGTCGATGGATTCATTTGCAAGAAAGAAAGTAACATCTTTAAATCGAGTAAGTGCAAATCTTTCCGATGTTAATGTCTCTGACAGGGTTGCTCCTGATAATATATAACTACTTCCCCTATCGCCAGAAATAACTAGATTTGCTGATGATTTCGTAAGAGTAGAAGGTGTACTAAGTACTATCTCAGTATATCCATATTTCTGATATCCAGATAAAAAACCCGTACCCATGCACAGGGAATGTTTTCTATCTGGCGCACTTTGCTGACTATCCCCACCAGTAGGAGTTGCCCAACAATAGCATTTAATCTGACCCTGAACAAGCGCACCCATCTTATCAATTGATACATTTCTCCAATATGTACATGGCGAACCGGCGGCCAGCATTTTTGTTCTATTACGATCGACCATTCGATTAAGTATTCGATATCTATCTAATACTGTTTTTATAGTTGGAAGTCTATCTCCCGCTGCCCAGCGCACTTTTATAGTACCTCTTTCATTTAATTATATTACCAGTTAGGTTCGCCGCTTGGGTCATTTGGTGTGGGATCACCGCTCACATACATCCCGGTTAATTCAAAGAGATTCTTACTTGTAGCTTGAGGAACTCTTATCTTTTCTTTCATACCAAGCGAATTTATAATAACAACAAAGTCAGTATTTACTAATAGATTGGCTTCAAAATATCCTGTTGAAGATGTAAATGCTTCAACAGTTCTAGGTATGATTGCTTGTCCTGTGCTGGAATTTACAGCAGGAATCGCTGCTGGAATAAACTGTATAGATATACCGGGAGTTGGAGTTTCCGATCCATCTACGATATATCCAAAAACTATACATGTTGACATGGGCACCTATTTTACTGGTTTCGATTTATTAAGGTTTTTTATCAATAAAGCTTCTATGTTTTTAATAGACTGTTTTATTAATTCTCTTTCTGATGCAGGATCACCCTCAAATGTTATAATTGAATCCTCAAGACTTTTAAACGAATTAATCAAGTCTTGAGTATCTTCAGGAGTAAAGATAACATTACCTGACGACATTGCTTCTTTTATTGTCAAATCATGCAATGACTGAATACCGCTAAACCTATCATCGAGTATAGTTTCCATATCAAGCCTCCAGTTTAGGTTCATCTTTCTTTATTCTCCTCTCTATTTTTCTATATAATTAAACTTCATAATGCAATCGTTGTGAGTTAAATTCATTGTTACAAAAGAAACATTATCAATATTATTAACACTGGCTATCTTTGTGATAGTATCCTCAATAGACTTATGACTTTTAGGATCAAGCTCGATTGATTTTCGTACAGGCTCTGCATTGGGACTTGCTTTGGAATCAGATTTCGGGCCAGATTTATCAGGGCCGTGTACCGCAGTTGGTTCTTCAAGATACTTTTTTGGTATCTTATCCCCAATTGTTCGCATGATATATTCTTTCGACCGTCCGTATTCCTTACCGCTCCGTTCGATTGCCTTGATTTGATCAATTAACTTTTCAGGGGCACCCTTTGATTTTAAAAAAGATATCCATTCTGAAACAGATCTTCCTGCAACTTTATTGTACATACTTAAACCGCTAAGGATTCTTCAATAGTTTCTCTGTTTCCAAAAGGTGCTGGAGATTTTGTTCTGTGCTTCCAATTCTTACGGGGTGTACTTTTTTCACTCTCCCATTGAGTATTTAGATTCCTTACAATAAGATTCTTTTCTTTTGGTTTAATTTTTATATGTTCTTTTATTGGATTAATTCCTTCTAACTCAGATTCGTCTGCTGCGGCATCTGCTGCTATTTCTTGTTGTTTATACTGTCGCATTGCACTGAATTTAATAATTCCACTATCTTTCTTTAACTGGATTTGAATAGAATCAACATCATTGATATTGTTAACAGAGGCAATTTTCTCAACAATTCCCTCTAATTCCTTATAATCATTGCTTTCAAGTAAAATGGTATTGCTATTGATTTTCATCGAGGTGCTCCCTACATAAAAATAGTATGTGTAAAACCGTTATCTTTTAAATATAGTGAGAGCGTATTTGTTTTTAAGGGTGTTATTTTATAAAAGGATAGAAAATTGGGTGTTTTCACATTGAAGAGGAAGGCTCATACAAATATGAATGTAGCCACGAGATTGCTCCGTTTTCATCCGAGAATTCTCCTGAAAGTTGAGCATTCCAAGCAGCATTTAATATATTCTTAATCTCCGGCCCTTTTGGGACACCTTGAGCAATAACATCATCTCCTTTAATAAGAGCAAGATTTTCTCGTAGCATATTATTGGCTTTTGCAAGAGCTTCCTCTTTTGTACTAATTAAACCCTTAAGTTGTTCATTTCTAATATATTTGAGAATATCTCCTATCATTTTACCACCTTGTATTGAAGGGGACAACTCAAGTATATCTTTTCCACTAATTAAATCTTTTGCTCGACCAGAATAGACACCTTCCTGTTTTGCCAATTCCATCATTGTTTTTGCAGATTCTGGCAAATCTCCAGAAAGAGGAGGTCGTCCCGACATGTCGGAACGAATTATATATTCCAGTTGTTCCATGGTTGCTGGATATAACTGTTCAGCTAATTGACGAACATTCGTCTTTTTTGATTTTGGATCGAACCAAATGTGATCCATATGATGTTGAGCTAAAGGAATGACCTGTTTGGCAATGGATTTCTTTATACCAATTCTTTCTAGGAAATCCTGTGCAAGACGGGCACTTTCTTCATGATGTCCATAGGATGTAACCTTAGGTGGTTCTCCTTCTACACTCTCATCAACAGCCGTTGTTGTTGCTTTTCCTAAATCATGACATAACGCTCCAAGAATAAGAACGGCTCTGTCTTCACCAGATATTCCAGAATTATCTGCCATTATTGCAGCCGCATCCATAGTCAACCCAGTATGAACATCAACAGTTCCTTCAGGATGATGTCGAATATCCTGTTGCAAATTAACCA
>Ga0315289_10011347_pt1 | contig 12638 bp, 7 predicted proteins | sample YL17G11_40_MG_FD_203452 | JGI IMG/M metagenome (GOLD analysis project Ga0315289, IMG submission 203452) | Sediment microbial communities from Yellowstone Lake, YNP, Wyoming, USA - YL17G11_40 | ecosystem: Environmental > Aquatic > Freshwater > Lake > Sediment | place: USA: Wyoming | collected...
ATAGCAGGTTGAAAAGACTTCTGTAGCCACTGGCAAGGAAAATAAACATCAAAAAAAGAAGGAGCGACTACAGGTAAGCCTCTTCAAAGAAACCCTTGACATTTATCATAGCAGGTCAGGTGCCCTGCGCACCGGACAAATGAATAGTGTCAGGAGCACGGGTTACTTGGTCTTCTATTGCCCCTTTTTGAACACGTTGACTATGGTTTGCATAAGTTGGCCATGAAGGAATATAGTCTTCCACTTCATTCCCCCATTGGTCCCAGCCTTCTCGCTTGCCACGCGCAAACAGTTCCAGATAGGGACCAGGGCTACATGCTTGGATAATTTCATATAACTCATCTGGTTTTCGAGAATGCTCCCGCTTGCGCGTTTTTATTATGTTTACCTGGCTCCTGCCTGGTCCTGAAGTTCTTAATCCACCACGAACTCCAAAAAGAACCATCTCCGTTGTGTTTCTGAAATAGAAACCAACTCCTCTTCCATCTGGTCCACCGTCTTTCCTTATCTTGTGCCAAATTAGATTAGTCTTGTAATGAAAACCCCAAGCTCCCATTACTTCAAGACCTTCTTTTAGCAAAGCGTTTGGTATCCAAAGATAGAGATGGCTTTGAAGAGATGATACAACTGACACAGGAATCTCTTTGATTTGTTGCAAGGTGAGAGTCGAATACCGATTTAGCCGCTTATGTTCAGGCGCTACTTTTCCAGTGCGATTTGTAAATTGCCAAGGGGGATCTGCTAGTATTGTACCATAGTTTCGGCCATCAACATGGGTCAGAAAATCTTGTGCAGGTGTTGTTTGATTTTTCATAATCAGCAGTCCTCATCATAAAGTTCTTTTCTTATTCCAAATACCAGTAGAGGGCAACCCCCGCCCCCACCTCCTTCTATACGTGGGAGAAGTTTGGACAAATGGGTTGTAGATGATCCATAGGACGCACCACGTCCCAAATCATTGAATATGTCTTGCAAATCATCGCATCTTGTAATTATGACGCCTACGCTTATTGCTCTTAGATCAAACAAAAGACGAAAATTGTTTAGGTCTCTATCAAAAAAAGGATCTTTGTTGTTCCATTCTATTTCCAATCCCACCTTATTCTTATAGCAGTCAACCTTGTGTGTCGGAGATTTCATTTCCCTCTCATCTACTTTGACTGACGTTAAGAATTCCTTCTCAACCCAACCCCTATTGATAAGGAAATTGTCAATAGCTTCTGCGACTTTTGATTTTCTACCCCCACCGACTGTAATCCAGCTTTTGCAAAACTTAAACTGTTCGAGAAGATCGATAATATCTTGCCATTCGTTTGGAAAATCAGCTGCCAATATTGCAGAGGCATGTTTCCATTCGTGAATTTTGTATTTTTCGCGAATTGGAGGTGGTAACAACTCTAAAGCCATCTTGTATCCTCTATCTGTTTCTATGACAGCTAACTATCGTTCTTATCGTTTATGCCCAAAAACACTTGCCTGCCTTGGCGCCAGCCAAAGACACCCACCATATCGCCCGCACTATTCATTCCCCAACCCAAGATACCCCAGCATATATTGCTTGCCACCGATTTCTGGGGAATCCATTCTATTCATTTATGGCATTATAATCATTTGTTCAGCCTTGTCAAGTAACTTTTTGGGGAATGCTGGGAAAAGGAAGGAGGAATGTCACCAACGAGATTCGTATGTCCCGCTAACGGCGGGATCCGCCTTTGGCGGAAATGCATACGCATCTTATTTTGTAGACAGAGCACTAGGCGGGTCTTTTGTCAAACTCTCTCAAAGGGATCGAAGAGTTTCTTATACTCCTGAAGGGCAAATCTGTCGGTCATTCCTGCAACATAATCGCAGACCAGCTGCATCTTGTTTTCCTCTTTTATCTTGCTGCTAAAGGAGGGAGGAAGTTGATCGGAATTATTCAGGTAGACCTCGAAAAGCTGGGTGACGATCCTTCTGGCTTTGTCCGCCATACGGATCATACGGTAATGCCGGTACATCTTATCAAACAAAAACATCTTCAGCTGGCTGTTCAGCTTCTTGGTCGGATTGGAAAAGCAGATTGTGTTTTCGCCGGCATTTCTGACATCCTCCACGCTCTTGATTTGATATTTTTGAATCTTTTTGTTTGTCTCGGAGAGCAGATCGGAGACTTCAAAATTGATTATCATCCTCACAATCTGATGCCTTCTTTGGCTGGGAGAAAGATGGAGATATTGTTTTTTCACTTCTCTGGCAATGTCATGCCAGAGCGTGACTTCATTTAACTCCTCCTCTTTTAAAACGTCCGAAGCTAAACCATCATCCACATCGTGGCAGTTATAAGCGATTTCATCTGCCAAATTCACCAGTTGACACTCCAGCGTGGCTTTTTTGTGTGGATTAAACTCGGTAGGAATGGGGCGATCATAGATGGTCTCATGCTTCATGATCCCCTCCCTTACTTCATAAGTCAAATTGATTCCAGGAAAGTTGGGATATTTCTCCTCCAAGAGGTCAACTACTCTCAAGCTCTGGTGATTATGCTCAAAGCCCCCATGATCCTTCATTATTTCGTTCAAGGTCTCCTCCCCCGAGTGACCGAAAGGAGTATGTCCCAAATCGTGCACTAAGGCAATGGCTTCTGCCAGATCCTCATTGAGTTTGAGTGCTCTGGCAATCGATCTGGAGATCTGCGCTACCTCGATGGTATGGGTCAAGCGCGTGCGGTAATGGTCCCCTTCGTGATTGACAAAAACCTGGGTTTTATATTCCAATCTGCGGAAGGCGGTGGAATGAATGATCCGATCTCGATCCCTCTGAAAATGGGTACGATAGGGATGATCCTCCTCCTGGTATCTTCTCCCTTTGGTCTGGCTACTTTTGGTGGCATAAGGAGCTAATACCTTCTTCTCCTGCTCTTCCATCTCTTCTCTCAGACATGTGCAAAGCTCCATAATATTGCTCCATCAAAAATATTCGTCGAATGAAAAGCCATCCTGGAATAGAAAATTAAAAATGAAAACTAAAAATGCAATCCGAAATCGAAAAATGTTGCCTAATTGAAAACAGTTCTAATTTTTTCCTCTTTCTTCCATGTCTAACAATTTGGGATTGTTGATCGAAATTTTTGAGTTTTGCCTTTTGAGTCTTTAGTTTTACGAAGACACTATTATTATAAGTCGTAAGGGAAGTCTTCCTCCTCGAATAATATTAAAGAATCAGATTTGGGAATGGTAAAACTGAGGAAAAGATCATAAACTCGCAAAAATTCATTGATCCTTCTTGGTTTTAAAATGCTCAATTATTCCCTCAATTTCCTTAATATCTCTGGGGTTTTTGGTAAGACTTAAAGCTTTCTCTAAATGGCTTATCGCCTGTGAGAATCTACCAATATAGGAGTACACCATCCCCAGATTCCTATGAGCGGCGTAATTTTGAGGATCCAGCCTTAAAGCTTCCTCAAATGCATTTATGGACAATAGGATTTCCTTTTTTTCTGCGTAGATAAGTCCTAAGTTGGCATATGCATCCGCGTAATTAGGATCCAACCTTATAGCTTCTTTAAGCTCTACTAAAGCGGAATCGTTTTGTCCCCCGTCGTGGTAAAACATTCCAAGGTGGTTGTGTGGTTCCGCAAAGTCCGGCTTTGCTTCTATGGCTTTTTTGAATTCCCCTTCTGCCAACCTGAGTGCACCACGTCTCTGAAGTTCGGATGCGTAGGCATCATGTGCCACCGCATCATAAGGTGCTCGTCTCACCGTAGCTCTAAAGAAAAAGATTTCCTTTCTAAATACTTCGGCTTGGCTCTTAATGCTGAATGCATAAAATATCAGAAGGAGTGCAAAAAATAAAGCAAATAAATGACCGGCCTTAACTGAGATCTTATCGGGAAGAGTCGGTAGTTTAATTCCTAAGATTCTTTTCTCCTTGGTTATATCCTCGCCTTCCACAAGTTGCTCCTCTCTCTTTCGTTTAGGCAAGGTAATTTCTAATATTTTTTTCTCCCACTTGATCCCTTCCGCTGCCAACTTGCCCAGAATAAGACAAAATCCGATAGAAGGTATATAAGCCCACCACTCTTTGACCGAAGTGTAAAGTGGGACTAAATTCAAAACTGGCACAAGGGCAATAAGTATCCATAATATGCCGAACCAGACCTCCTTTGCACGTCTTCGCAAGGATATTCCCAAGCCTAACACAATGGCAAAAAATATTAAAGAACCCAAAAATTTTAGATTCAATATGGAGGTGACTGTCAGCACCCGGGGAGAGAAATTAAACTGGAGGGGTAAAATCAATTTCTCAAAGTAATAAAAGTATATGGGGAAGACGGTAAGAAACCTAGGAAATAATCCGCTGGAGGTATAGGGCTCACCGGTGCCAAGATTCCCTATCACTTTCACTCTCCACACCAGATATAAAATCGTGATTATCACGAACGGTATATAAGGGATTAATTTCTTCCGGATTGGTTCTTTTTGAGAAAGATAATCCCAGACAAACAAAAGAAGGGGTAAAGCCAAAGTGGTCTCTTTAGAAAACAAACATAGAATGTAACTAATTAGTGAGCCTACCAAAAGAAGCTGTCGGGGTAACTTCTGATGATCTTTTCTTTTTATAAAGAGGATCATGGTCAAAAGGAAGAAGATACCGGCGATCAGATCGGTCCTCCCGGAGATCCAAACCACCGAGCTGAGATGAAGGGGATGGGCGGCAAAAAAGAGACTGGTGAAAATCGATAGGGTTGTATTCTTGAAGAGAAGAAATATCAAAAGATATAACAGTATGACATTGAGGCTATGCACTCCCAAGTTAAATAGATGATGGCTCTGGAGGGATTTGCTAAGATGATAACTTAGAAAATATGTCAAGCTGACTACGGGTCTATAATAAGGGATAGGTTCATAGGTTTTCACCGGTAGGGGAGAAACAAAGGTGGTTTTAAGATTATCCAAATTTTCAATAAAATCAGTGTTTCGGTAAATTAGAGGCCCATCATCCGCCACGTAGCTAAATCTTGAGGTCTTAAAATAGATTAACACCGAGACAACTACAAGCAAAACAATGAATATCAGATGGATTAATTTATTATTCATCAAAAGTGCTCCTTCTTTCAGGAAAAGATTCAGTCCTTCATACAGAAGAAATATGGTTTAGACCAAACATGAAAAATCTTTCCCCGTCGACCATAAACTTTCAATCTTTCGGACATCTAAAAAACTTAAGGCAAACGCCTTAAATTGGCATCATAATATCACAAACCTTCATATTTGTCAACAGCAAATCTTTCTTTTCTTCTTGACTTCAACTTTTTCAGAACCTATTTTCACTATCGGAACTGTCAAACATTTTCAATAGGAGAATTTATGGTAGAAGGTTTAGGAAGAAATCTGGTGATCATAGGCGGCGGACCGGCGGGATATGTGGGAGCTATTTGCGCCTCACAACTGGGGGCAAATGTGACCTTGATCGAGAAAGACGAAGTTGGAGGAACCTGTCTGAATGTGGGTTGTATTCCCACTAAGGTTTTGACTTCCACTGCTCATTTGTATATGAGTATGAAGCGCTCCGAAAGATGGGGGCTTAAGACCCACGGGATAAATTTGGATTTTCCCCAGGTGATGAAAAGGAAACAAATGGTGGCACAAAGATTGGTGACCGGGGTAAAGAGCTTGCTCAAAGCACGTGGGATAAATCTCATTAAAGGGAGTGCAGGTTTTTTAACTGAAAAAGTAATTGAGGTCAAGACTGACAAGGATAATATCCAAAAAATTGAAGCTGACAAAATTTTGATCGCCACCGGCTCCGTTCCCATCATGCTTCCCGTTCCGGGGATGAAATTAGAAGGGGTCGTGGATAGCACCGGGGCTTTATCTTTCAACCAAGTCCCAAAAAGTCTCCTGGTCATTGGGGGAGGAGCGATCGGATGCGAGTTTGCTTACATCTATCACTCCTTTGGCGCCCAAGTTACCATCGTGGAGATGCTTTCTCAGATTTTGCCGGGAGAAGACCATGAGATCGTAGCCAGCCTAAGGACCTCTTTGGAAAGATCCGGGATAAAGATTTTCACAGACTCCAAAGTCTCAAAAATAACCCCAGGAAAGGAGGGTAAAAAAAACGTCTCCGTTTCTTCTCTAAAAGAAGAGATTGATATTGAAGTGGAGAAAATCTTGGTTTCTGTGGGAAGGAAGGCAAATACTAAAGATTTGGGGCTGGAGAAACTTGGAATTAAAATGGACAGATCAAACGTCAAAGTCGATGAGTATTTAAGGACCAACCTGCCTGATGTCTATGCAGCAGGAGATTGCATTGGCAATTGGCTTTTGGCTCATGTTGCCTCCCGGGAGGCTGAATTGGCCGTGGAAAACGCTTTAGGTGCGCAGAAAAAGATGGATTATACTGCCGTGCCCCGCTGTATATTTACTCATCCGGAAATAGGAAGCGTGGGCTTAACCGAAAAGCAAGCCACGGAACAAGGGATAAAAATTAAAACAGGCAAATTTCCTTTCTTGGCCAACGGCAGAGCTCAAGCGGAAGATGAAGCCGAAGGAATGGTTAAGATTATTGCAGATGCTGACTCCCGTAAGATCCTGGGTGCACATATTTTAGGACCCAGGGCAACGGATTTAATCGCAGAGTTAACTTTGGCTATGCAAATGGGAGCAAAAACCGAGGATTTGATAGATACCATCCACGCCCATCCCACTCTGGCAGAACCAATAAGAGAAGCCGCTTTGAAATTGGAAGGCAGACCAATACATATAACATAGGACAGAGTGCAAAGATGGTTCGACCCTTCGACGGTTCGACCATTCGACAGGCTCATGGTGCTGAGCACGGTCGAAGCACAGGCTCACCGTCCCGAGCGAAGTCGAGGGACAGGCTCAGGGCGGTGAGCGACTTGTCCTGACGGTTCGACTTTGCTCACCGTCCCTGAGCGAAGTCGAAGGGAGCAAAGTCGAAGGAAGTCGAACCGCAAGCGAACCATAAAAATAAGGTTCTTCTCCAAAAGAGTTGCTTCCGCCATAGGCGGATCCGCCTCCGGCGGAAAAGAATAGGCTTATGCAAGGCATTCATACCAGTGTGTGCGATTCTCATGCTCTATGTCCTTAAGAAAATCAGCAAATTTCTTTGAACTCACCCCTTTTGTTCCCCTTCAGGGTGAACCCCTCTCTTAACAAGAGAGGGGGATAGGGGGTGAGTTTTCAGAATGTCATACCTCTTAAGTTAAAAAGACACTTTCCCTTATCAAAAATTACGACCCCGCCAAAGGCGGGGGAGAAGAACCAAAAATAATAAAAGACTCACGCCTTGACTCCGAATAAGGAGTCAATCCGTTCTCCCGCCCTTCGGGTCTGAGCCCTCAGGGTCGAAGACCAAAGGCGGGATCAGGATGAATCCGTTCACGGTGAATCCGTTCAGGATGAATCCGTAATGATTTTACCCTTCGTTATTCGGTGCCTGCCGGGTCAGGGACCCGACAGGCATATAGGGTAAGCTCATTTTTTTACGTTTGTATTAGGTGGGTTTTTCATTCAACCGTCCCTTCAGGATGAGGATGAACCCTGCCTAAGGGAGCAAAAGGTGTTGATTTTTCGTAGGTCGGGCACCATGCCGGACCATTCTTTTCCACTTTCCCAGAGATCTAAAAATTTTTCTTGACTTTTTTTTGGGGCGGGCTAAATTGAAATTAGCATTCTCAACCGAGTCAAGCTGTCAATCGTAAAGGAAGGAATTACGGATCCCCGAAATGCTTTTGTTATCATGCTGACTTTGATCATCACAACCCTCTTATGTCCAATTATTCGTGCTTCTGCTCAGCTTGAACCACCTGATATCCTTGGTGTGGAAAAAGGTTCAGGAGATACAAGCGAAGATAAGTTTTCTAACTTAACTGCCGAAATAGTGCCTGTGTACACGCTGTCTGCCAATATGATTTTGAATACTATCAAACCAAAATCAAAAACTTTAAAATTTCCCTAAAGGAGGTGATGCTTGAGGAAAGAAAAAAGAAAGCTTGATTTTTGAAAATGATTTAAACTGAAAGGAGAGTGGAAAATGAAAGCAAAGCTTCTGATTCTTCTGCTTTTTGGCTTTGTTTTGGTCTGGTGCGGTTTTGCAAAGGCTCAGGAAAAAACTTGGGGCATTCCAGATAAGGAAGCGAAAAAAACAGAGGTAAAAATTGACAAAACCAAGGTCTCCTCTGAATTTAGAAAAATATTGGAGGCAGAGGAAAAGGCAATAAAGGAGATAGAAGAATTAAGTGAAAAGATGAAGACCTTGGATGGGAACCAAATCGCAGAACTGCAAAAGGAGGTTGAGAAAATCAAGAAGGATACCGAGATTGAGATTTTGAAAATTCGCTTGGGAATGGCTAAGGAAAGAAATGATAGCGAGGATATTCGAGAGATACAAAAAGCCATAGACCAGCTTGAAAATCCTCCTCCGGTAGTGGAGGATGAGGAATCTAAGGCTTTAGGAGAAACTTTGAAAAAAGGGAACGGAGAAAAATAAAGGGAGAAAAAAATGAAAAAAGGTTTAATGCTTTTGGGTATGGCTCTGTTTCTCTTCTTTTCTTTGGAATTTTCCTTGGCACAAAATTCTTCTGAACTTGAAGCGATACAGAAAGCCATAAAGGAAAAGGGGTTGTCCTGGACTGCTGGGGAAAATGAGATTTCCCGAATGCCCGATGCCCAATTCAAAGCCATGTTAGGTGGCATTAAAATGGAGCCGGGCACACCAGAGCGTCCTCACGAAGGGATCGATACGCTTGCCCAGCTCTCTTTTCTATCTTATTTCACTTGGGGAAATTATGGAGGGTACAACTGGATGACCTCAATTAAAAATCAGGGGAATTGTGGGAGCTGTTGGGCTTTTGCGGCTTGTGGAGCTTTTGAAGCCAAAGAAAGGATTTTTTTGTATCAACCCTATCGAGCAATTGACGTTTCCGAACAGAATATGGTCTCCTGCTGGAAGGGGGACTGCGGTGGAAGCGACCTCCCCTGGACCTTAGGACATTTCAAAGATGACGGTTCCCCGGATGAAGCCTGCTTCTCTTATGTTTCTGGCAGTGGAGCAGTGCCGCCTTGTGGCAATCGGTGTTCGGATTGGCTTTCCCGTGCTTTCTTTGTTGGGAACTGGGGATGGTGGAGTTCGCCCAGCGTTGCCACAGTCAAAAATGAGATACAAAACTATGGCCCGGTAACCGCTTGGCTGGGGGTTTATACTGACTTTAAATACTACACTGGAGGAGTCTACTCTCATAGTTGGGGACCTTTTGAGGATGGTCATTTTGTGGTCCTTTATGGTTGGGATGATGCTAACAATTGCTGGTTGGCGAAAAACTCCTGGGGAACAGGCTGGGGAGAAACTGGCCCCGATGGAAGCGGCGGTTGGTTCAGAATCGCGATTGGAACCAATGGAGTTGGGCTTGGCGATGAGATTCATTGGCTTGACCCCGGTCCTCTGCCCAATTTGGTTCACACCACCCCCTCTGGCTGGACCTACCCAGTTGTCCCCAGAAACAACAACACGGCTACCTGGACTTCTTGCATTATTACTCCTACTCTCATTGGAAACAAGGATAGCACATGGATAAACCTCGCTTTTACAAACGATGGGAGCTTTATTGCTCGGGACATTTATAGTCGGGCTTTCATTGATGCCGAGTGGTACGCCTTGGAGCACTGGCTGGAGTGGCTAAACCCGGGAGATTCATATGGTTTTAACAACGTTGGTGCATTTAATATCAGAGGCGGAAGACATATATTTTGTGACAGCTTGGATTGGGATAATACTGTGTTCGAAACCGATGAAAACGACAACGCATATTTGCGTCAGTTTGTGTGGAGTCCTTATGTCTTAGCGGAAAATACTCCAGTTGATCGGTGGGCTCCACCTTGGAAAGGATACCTAACCTATCCAAATTCCGATGGCTTCCAATTCACCAGGCCAACCGTTTATGCTTCTGGAGTAGGAATTATTCCTCACAATGCCTCTGATGACTACGACCTTAATATTTATTCTGACTACAGCGGAAGTGAATCCGGGTTCAGCTCCCTTTTGAAGAGTTCTACTTATGGGAGTGGTTATACAGACTTTGTCATTGGCACTTATACTTCTTCTCCTCGGACAACTTATCCAGCGGTCATCAGGTATGCGAATAATAATGCCGGTTTTCACATTGATGCCACAAGCTCCTATGGTCGAGCGGCTTCATCTTTTCCAAAAATTTGGGCGGGGGAGTCTCTGCCAGCTTACCGGGTGCTTAATGTTTATGAGGTCTACTTATTCGATGGAAGATGCTATAAATTTCGTTTGGACAATACTTCCGGAAATGCAAACCTGGGATTGGCAATTTACTCTGCGCGTCCGGGATTTTATGCTAGAGGGGATTACAAAGCGGGGTCAAATGCGAGTGGTCCGGGTGGAGACGAAGGATTTTATTGGACTGCGGACACATCTGCATGGTTTCCCTTAGTAGTGTGTAAAAACAACTATGGGGATTATGATGATGCTAATATCTATACCCTTTCGGTCACCTTACCTTATATCACAATTACATTTCCTGATGGAGGAGAAAACTTGTGCATCGGAAGTGGTTACAACATTACCTGGGATACTGATACGGTCTGCCTGGGTCCCACTGTGAGGCTTGAATATTCCACCGATGGTGGCAGCTCCTGGACACTTATAACTGAGGCCACAGCTAATGACGGAAGCTATCCTTGGACTATCCCCAATACACCTTCGACTACCTGTCGAGTTAAAATTATCGACAACACTTATCCTACGACTTATGATGTGAGCAATGGTGACTTTACCATTGTAAGCCCAAGCATTACAGCAATTGCTCCCAATGGAGGAGAAAACTGGATGGTGAGTAGCGGTCATGCTATCACTTGGGCTTCCACGTGTTTATCGGATCCTGCCAAGATAGAGTTGTCCCGGGATGGAGGTTCCACGTGGGAGACTTTGGTAGCGAGCACCTCCAACACCGGAATCTGGACTTGGTCGTCGGTTACTGGTCCAGCCTCTACCGCTTGTAAGGTGAGGATAAGTGATGCGGCAGATGGCATCCCCTCTGACCAAAGCGATCGCAACTTCATCATCTACATATCCTGCGCCAGCGCGCCACGATGCATACTTTTTGATGAAACCCACGGCTATATCGCCGAAGGCAGCTATTATACTCTCACGGGTTGGTATTCCGATTTGGGCAATTTGTTGGTAGCGCAAGGCTATTCGGTCCAGTCCCTGACCACCACGTTCACCTACAGTAACATCCAAGAGTTTGATGTTCTGGCATTGGTGGCTCCGCAAAGGGTATTCAACTCAATCGAGCGCTCCGCTATCAACCAGTTCCTGAAAGACGGGAAAGAGATAGTTCTGTTAGGCGAGTATGGATATGTCCACGGGGATTCTGCCAGATATGTGATCAATGACTTGATGGACTCTCTGGGCATCAATATCCATCTCAATGACGATGTTGTTGGGGACAGCACCAATAACGACGGCGGAGCCTTTTATTGGCCTGAGATTCCGCATTTTCTTACCCCCCATGCTCTAACTGAAGGAGTGAGGATGATTGTCCCTTATTACACCTCCTCTGTTTCAGTCGGAACTCCCGCCCAGGTTTTGGCTTGGGGAGATAAAGATTCTTACGTCGTTCCCGAAACCAAAGCCTGGGGAAGTGGGGCAAGCTCATCTGACGCTGGTCAAATAGGTAATCTGGGGGCGACTGGCTCAAAAGGCAACGTCCCTGTATCGGCTATAAACGAGAATGGGTGCGAACGAGTCTATGTAGGTGGCGATATAAACATCTGGGACAACGGGGACTGGGATAGCGATGGCATCAAGTGTCTGAACGAGAGGGACAACCAACAATTGGCTCTGAATGTGTTCGGCTGGGAGTGTGCAGAAAGCATCCGGGTTATCTCGCCTAATGGTAGCGAGAATTGGTGTGTGAGAAGCACCCACGATATCACCTGGACCTGCTCCGGGATTGCCAACGTGAAGATCGAGTACACCACCAATAACGACACCTCATGGAACCAAGTGATAGCCAGCACTCCCGCGGAACCAGCGAGTTACCCTTGGACCATCCCTAACGCACCATCCGCTAACTGCAAGGTTAAAATCTGCGATGCATCCGATAATGACCCTTGTGACTTAAGCGATACCCTTTTCACCATCTGTATAACTGGAGTAAGTGAAGCAGATGAAGAGAAAAAATTCAGCTTCTCCTTGTCTCAGAACTTTCCTAATCCCTTCAATCCTATTACTTCTATTCAGTTCTCCTTACCAGTTTCTGGAAGAGTAAGTTTGAAAATCTACAATCTCGCAGGACAGGAAGTGAGAGCTTTGGTAGATGAGGAAAAAAGAAAAGGAGAACATGAGGTGTTTTGGGATGGAAAGGATAATTCCGGAAAAGCTGTAGCTTCAGGAATTTACTTTTACCACATAAGGGCCAAGAATTTCACCGAGACCAAAAAGATGGTGCTACTGAAATAAGACCTTGGTATCACCCACCCCCTCTGGTGACAGACACCCTGAGTCTGTCGAAAAACTGTTTTTTTGTGTCACCCTGACGGTTCGACTTTGCCCTTCGACAGGCTCTCCTCGAGTCTGAGCGACCTCGGAGTCGAAGACAGGGTGGT
>Ga0315289_10011348_pt1 | contig 12638 bp, 11 predicted proteins | sample YL17G11_40_MG_FD_203452 | JGI IMG/M metagenome (GOLD analysis project Ga0315289, IMG submission 203452) | Sediment microbial communities from Yellowstone Lake, YNP, Wyoming, USA - YL17G11_40 | ecosystem: Environmental > Aquatic > Freshwater > Lake > Sediment | place: USA: Wyoming | collected...
CCTGTGGTACGGCTTTATCCTGAGCCAGTGTGCCCAGCGACGGCGATAAAAGCAGTCCCGCGCAGATCATCGTTAGCCATATTTTTTGCATATCGCACCTCCGTGATTAAAAAAAATATTGCTCAATATCTGTTCCCAGGTCATAATCCGTGTCGGCGGAATTTACGTCAAAGCATTCAGTGTCTTGCGGGCAGGCGATTTCGCTTGTTCCCTTGGGAACCATGCGGTAGCCTCCCGTAACTAGGATCATGATCACCGCCGCTCCGATCAACGGACGCCGGGCGACAAATAATTCCTGGCGGATAAACCACAAGAGCTCCCTGATCCTTTGCGGCAGTCCGGCTCGGTTTTTTTGTTGTTCGGCCAGTATGTTTTCCCGTATATTTTCCCAGGTATCCGGCGGCGGTTCCATCGCGGGCGCCTGTTTTAATTTTTGGCTCAACAGGGTCACGCTTCGCTCTAACTCACGGCAAAGCGCGCAGGTCTCGATGTGTTTCTGGAGCTTAATCTGCAGTTTAGGCGATAAAGATCCGTCCTGGTAAGATGTAAGTAAAATGTCGCGGACCCGCAAGCAAATCATAACGCACTTCCTTTCTGCGGCGCGCCGGCTAATAACGCCAGCCTGGCCCGTTTGAGCCGGGAACGCACGGTGTTCAGCGGTATCATCAGGGTGGCGGCGATCTCCCGATAACTGGCGCCTTGCATTTCTCTTAATGCCAGACAGGCCCGTTGTTGGGGGTTAAGTTTTTCCAGTAAAGCCTGTACCTGTTGCCCGGCGTCTAGTTTTTCCCTGATGTTGTTTTCCGTCCCTGGCTGGATAAGCTGTTCGTCCAGGCTGATCTGGGCATTTCTGTGGCGCCGGGCCCGGCAAAGGCTGATGGCGGTATTGACCGTTATCCGGTAAAGCCAGGTCGCAAAACTTGACCGGAAAAAGAAATTTTTTAAGTTGCGGTATAGCTTCATAAACACGTCCTGGGTCACTTCCTGGGCGTCCGCGTGATTGCCGGTCACCCGGTATGCCACGTTGTAAACAAACCCGCAATATTGGCGGTAGATCGCTTCAAAGGCCGGGATGTCCCCTTGACCGGCTTTTTCCAGGATTTCCCGGCTGATCTGGGTCATTTTTGCACCTTCACCAGTTTAGACGCGGCAACAGTCGGAAAAGTTCCCGGGGAAGATGGTTTATTCGTAACCGTACTTTTTGATGAACCAGGTCTTGACGAAGTGGACCATGACCAGATAGGCGGCGATGATCAAAAAAAGCGCCAAAAAGTACATCGGCGGCGGCTGGACAAACCCGAAATATTTTCCCGCCGGAGTAAAGGGTATCAGTACGCCTAAGGTCACGATGTATATCGAGGTAAACATCAAAAACTGGCTGGGCCAGCTTTCCAGGAAAGGTATTTTACCGGTGCGGATGACGTAGATGACCAGCGTCTGGGTGCAGAGCGATTCCAGGAACCAGCCGGTGCGGAAAAATTCAGGCGGCGCCTTGAATATAAACAGCAGTACGCCGAAAGTGATAAAATCGAACAGCGAGCTGATCGGGCCGATGAACAACATGAATTTTTGTATATACTTCACGTTCCATGGCCGGGACCTTTGCATGTATTCTTCGTCCACGTCGTCAGAGGGTATGGCGATCTGCGATAGATCGTAAAGGAAGTTGTTCAGCAGTATCTGGATCGGCAGCATGGGCAAGAACGGCAAAAACAGGCTGGCGCCGGTCATACTGAACATATTGCCGAAGTTTGAGCTTGAGCCCATCCGGATGTATTTCAGGATGTTGCCGAAAGTCTTTCGGCCTTCCCTTACTCCGTCGGCCAGGACCAGCAGACTTTTTTTCAGGAGGATGATGTCGGCGGATTCTTTGGCGATATCCACGGCGTTGTTGACCGATATGCCGACATCGGCGGCTTTCAGGGCCGGCGCGTCGTTTATCCCGTCACCCAGGTAACCCACCACGTGCTTGTTTTTATGCAAAGCGCGGATGATTTTTTCTTTTTGCATCGGCGAAAGCCGGGCGAAGACTGAGACGTTTGAGACCATGTTCCGGAGCTGTTCGTCCGGGGTCTTTTCCACCTGGTCGCCGGTCATCAGCCCCTTGACGTCGATGCCGATGTCGGCGCAGATCTTTTTGGTCACCAGCTCGTTGTCCCCGGTCAGGACTTTAAAATCTATCCCTAAGCCCTTGAGGGTCTCGATGGTCTTTTTTGCCGTGGGTTTGGGCGGGTCAAGAAATGCCACATACCCCTTGAGCACCAGCCCCTGTTCGTCGTCTTTGGTGTACTGGGTTTTTTTGTTTTCGATGTCTTTGTAGGCCACGGCCAGGACGCGAAAACCCTCCATGCTCAAGTCGTCGCATTCGCGTTTTAATTCCATCACCAGGATGTTTTGCATTTCCAGGACGTCGCCTTCCAGTTCAAAGGCCGTACAGCGTTTGAATATCTCCTCAGGAGCGCCTTTGGCGATCAGACGGTGTTTTCCGTCGGCCTCCACCACCACTGACATCAGTTTGCGCGAAAAATCAAACGGTATTTCGTCGACTTTTTTAAATTCTTGGGCCGCGAGCCTGGCGTGGCGTAAGATCGCCCGGTCAAGGATATTTTTTAAGCCCGTCTGGTAAAGGCTGTTGATGTACGCCAGCCGCAGTACGTCGTCGTCTTCTTTTTTTACCACGTCGCAGTATTTTTCCAGGACCACCCGGTCGATCGTCAGGGTGCCGGTCTTATCCGTGCAGAGTACATCCATCGCCCCGAAATTCTGGATGGCGTTAAGGCGCTTGACGATGACATCCTTTTTCGACATGGTGATGGCGCCCTTGGAAAGATTTATCGCCAGGATCACCGGCAGCATCTCCGGGGTAAGGCCCACGGCTACAGCCAGGGAAAAAAGCAAGGCCTGGACCAGGTCGCCTTTGGTAAGGGCGTTTACGGCAAAGATCACCATTACCAGGACCAGCATAAGACGGATCATCAGCCAGGTAAAACTACGTACGCCTTGGTCAAAACCGCTTTCTACTTCGATCGAAGCCAACCGCTGGGAAATGGCTCCGAACTGGGTGGCTAGGCCGGTCCTTACCACTATGCCTAGGCCGGTGCCGCTTACGACGCTGGAGCCCATGAAAGCGATATTGGTCAGGTCAGCGGGAGAATCGGACTTAGGTTCGATGACCTCCGCGGTCTTTTCCACGGGGAAAGATTCTCCGGTCAGCGAGGCCTGGTTGATGAACAGGTCTTTGCAGGAGATGATGCGCAGGTCCGCCGGGATCATGTCTCCGGCGAACAGATCCACCAAATCGCCGGGGACCAGCTCGCTGATCTTTATTTCCCGGGATCGGCCGTTGCGGTATACCGTGGCCGTGGCCCGCACCATTTCACTGAGTTTTTCGGCTTCTTTGCCGGCTTTATATTCCTGGATAAACGATAAAAACACGCTGATCGCGGCCATGGCCAGGACCAGGCAGGCGCTGATTTTTTCTCCGAAAAACAAAGAAAACCCGGCGATCACCAGCAGCACGATCACCAGGGGGTTAAAAAACTTGGAGACGATCTGAAAAAGGATGGTCCGTTTGCGCTTTTTGGCCGGTTCGTTTAAACCGTATTCCTGGAGGCGGTTGGCGGCCTGGTGCTCACCCAGTCCGCTGGAAGAAGTATCGAGTTCGTTAAAAAGGGTTTCCCGGGAACAGCGGCTGTAGTCGAACTTTAAGTCTTGTTGCTTATGGTTGTTCATAGGGAAAGATATTTTACCACATTATCTGTAACTTTTCCGCTATAATGTAGTTTAACTATTTGGGGGGCAAAATGTTTAAAATAAACCAGATACTTATTCCGGCGATCTTGGCGCAATTGCTGGTTTCCGGGGCTTCGCGGGCATCGGCCGGCGATATCAAGATTAAAAAACACACCCAAGGTCCCAGCGACGCCGATTATTGCCAGCACATCATGGCTTTGCGCAAAAAAGTGCCGCAAGGCTTTAGTGTTTTTATCCAGAAACCGTTTGTGGTGTTGGGCGACGGTGATCCGGCGATGCTCGAGGATAATTATGTTTTAGGGACGATCAAACGCTCGGCCGAAGCCTACAAGTCTATGTACTTTAAAAACGACCCTCCCCGGATAATCGACGTCTGGCTGTTTAAGGACGCTGACAGTTATAACCGCTATACCGCCAGGCTGTTCGGCGACCGGCCGGACACGCCGTTCGGTTATTATTCGCCGCAAAGTAACGCTTTGATCATGAATATCGCTACCGGCGGCGGGACCCTGGTCCATGAGATGTTCCACGCTTTTGTCAGCGGCAATTTTCCCGAATGCCCGGCCTGGTTTAATGAGGGTTACGCCTCGCTTTACGAGCAAAGCCAATTCGATGATAACGCGATCTTCGGCCTGACTAACTGGCGGCTGGCTGAACTGCAAAACGGCATCCGCCATAACGAACTGCTTTCTTTTCAGGAGTTTTGCGGCCAGGACAGCCGGCAGTTCTACAGCGGCTCCCGGCATAACTACGCTCAAGCCCGGTATCTGGCGCTTTACCTGCAAGCCAAAGGACTTTTAGTGAAGTATTACCGCGCTTTTTATCAAAACCGCAAAACCGACCCGACCGGTTACCGGACTTTAAAAGAAGTGTTGGGCGAACCGGACATGGACGCTTTTCAAAAGCAGTGGGAAAAGTGGGTGTTAGGTTTGAAGTTTCCGCCCAGCTATCTGCCTGCCGCTTAATGCCAGCCGGCCCTGCGCGCTAAAGCTTTTTGGTAAAGCAACTCATAATTCTTCGCGGAATCATCCCAGGAGAAATGTTCTTTCATCGCCTGCTTGCGCATCGCCCGAAAATGATGTTTGCGGTCATAATATGTGCTCACCGCCCAGCCCACCGTATCACGCACGGCAGCCGGCGTGGGCGCGTCAAATAAAAATCCGGTCCCTTCACCGGTATGTTCTTTATACTGCCTGACCGTATCTTTGAGCCCGCCGGTAGCCCGCACGATCGGTAAAGTGCCATATTTCATGCTGTAGATCTGATTGAGCCCGCAGGGTTCATAGAGCGACGGCATAAGAAAAAAATCCGACCCGGCCTCGATGCGATGGGCTTTCTCATCATTGTAACCGATCCAGGCGCCCACTTTACCGGGAAATTCCCCGGGCAGACCGCCGAAAAAATCTTCCAGGTATTTTTCCCCGCAGCCGACAAAGACAAACTGCACGCGCATCTGCCGGATGATCTCTTGCATCGCCTGCATCAAAATATGCATGCCCTTTTGGCCGGCGAACCGCGACACGACCCCCACGATCGGTATGTCGGGATCTTCTTCCAACAGGAATTCCTTTTGCAGTTCCTGCTTGCATATCCTTTTGCCTTTTAGCGCTGATGCCGAATAACGCGCCGGAATAAACTGGTCATGTTTGGGGTCCCAGTGGTCATAATCAGCGCCGTTTAATATCCCTGCCAGATCATGCTTACGCCGTTCCAAGTACATGTTTAAACCTGAACCGCCGACCGGGCCTAAGATCTCGCGGGCATATTGGGGGCTGACCGTAGAAATGCAGTCCGCGTAATAGATCGCGCCTTTCACAAAATTTATTTCACCGTACGCTTCAAACCGTTCCTGGATAAAATCGCCCGGGGCAAGTCCTAAAAACGGCAGATTATGCGCCTTAAACACACCCTGGTGGCCGATATTGTGGATGGTGTATACCGTGGCGGTCTTTTCAAAAAAACTGTCCGCTTTATGCCAGGTCTTTAAATAGGCCGGTATCAGCGCGGTCTGCCAATCATTGCAATGGATGATATCCGGCGCAAAGCCGACATCTTTGCATAATTGCAAGACCGCCCGGCAAAAAAAACCAAACCGTTCAGCGTTATCCAGATATTCCTGCTTGCCGTCATCATATAGGCCGGACCGGCCAAAATAATGCTCATGCTCGATCAGGTAGGTCTTGACTCCGTCGACCTCGGTAGTATAGACCCCGCACCAGACCACCCGGTCTCCCATGTGCACGCCCATGGCAAAAGACGGCTTCTTGCGCGGGCATTTGCTGATGTCGATCGCCCAGTGGCGCGGCAGTACGAGCCGGGCGTCATGGCCGTGTTGTTTTAAGGCTTTAGGCAGAGCGCCGCAGACATCACCCAGCCCGCCGGTCTTAACTAACGGCACTGCTTCGGAGGCGGCCATCAGGATGTGTTGTTTGGTCATCGGTTCAACAGGTTGTGCAATACCTGGCTCATTTCCTCAGCTTTATATGGCTTAGCGATAAAACCGCTAAATCCGTAGTCGTGGTAATGGGACATCACCGGATCATCGCTGTAGCCGCTGGAAACGATGGCTTTGACGTCGGCGGTTATTTGGCGCAGCCGGCCGATGGTCTCCAGTCCCCCCGTGCCGCCGGGTACGGTCAGATCAAGGATCACCGCGTCAAAAGGCCGGCCCGAACCTTTGGCGTGCATGAATTTTTCCAATGCCGCGTTACCGTCAACGGCCATATCGACTTCGTAACCCAGGCTTTCGATTATCCTGGCTGCGGTATGCAACACGATCTCCTCGTCGTCCATCAGCAATATTTTTCCTTTGCCCTTGTGGATAGCCGTGCCCCGGTCTTTGCCCTGCGGCAGGGGCTTATCCGAGGCGGGCAGATAGATATAAAACGTCGCGCCGCGGCCCGGTTCGGATTCCACGTCGATATGGCCGTCGTGGCGTTTGATGATCGAATAGGTGGCGGCCAGCCCCAGGCCGCTGCCTTTTTGTTTAGTGGTGAAATAGGGGTCGAATATCTTGCGTAAATACTGCGCAGGGATACCCACGCCGCTGTCTTTAAGGGAGATTTTTACATATCGTCCGGATTTGAGCGGCAGTCCGGAAGCCGCGTCGATCAGCAGGTTTTGCGCTTTTATTGTTATGGCTCCGCCATCGGGCATGGCTTGAGAGGCGTTGATGGCCAGGTTTTGGATGGCCTGGCTGATCTGGCTGGTATCGATTTCTACCGGCCAAAGATCGCGGTCCAGGTCAAATTCGCAGCGCACGTTTGAACCCGAAAGGACAAAGCCGATGGTCTCCTCGATCAAGAGCGAAAGCGAGCAGACTTCCTTGATCGGTGAGCCGCCTTTAGCGAAAGCCAACAGCTGATGGGTCAGGTCTTTGGCCCGCATAGCCGCGAGCTCCGCGTCCAGCAGAGCGGCGTAGGATGCGGACTCAGGGCTGATGTTCAGTTTGGTCAACGAGATATTGCCCAATATGGCGGTAAGGATATTGTTGAAATCATGGGCGATGCCGCCGGCAAAAAGGCTCAACGATTCCAGCTTCTGGATCTTCAGGAAATCTTCCATTTTCTGTTTCTCGGTAATATCATGGAACACGATCACCGCGCCGCTGATGCCGCCGGCTTTATCCCCGATGGGCGCGATGCTGTCCAGGATCAACCGTTCAGAGCCTTCCTTGGTCAGGATAATGCGCGACTTGTGCTCGAGGATATCGCCCTGTTTTATCACCGCGTCTAAAGAACTGTCCCGGCCGCCGCAGACCGTTTCGCCCTTGATGCGGAATATCTCGCCGATCGGCCTGCCCAAGGCTTCCTGCTGGGGCCAACCAACGATACGTTCAGCCATCTTGTTGATCAGGACCACCCTTTCTTTAATATCAACCGCCACCACGCCGTCGCCGATGGAACGCAGCGTTGTGTCCAGCCGTTCGGTCTCCGCGGCTAAGGCTTCCTGGACCAGCTTTAATTCTGTGATGTCGGTGACCGTGCAGACAAAAAATTCTACGATTCCCTTTTCGTTTTTGATGACTACTCCGCTGAACAAGACCGGGATGTCCCGGCCGTCCGATCGGTGGAAAAGGATCTCGTGATTTACCATGGTGCCATTGGCGGCAAGTTCATCCAGGATGTCTTGTTCGCAGAACGCGCAATGCCGGCCGACTAATTCATTTTCACTGGCGCCCAGGAGAGCGCAGGCCGCCTGGTTGACCGTCTGGATCACGCCATCGAGGGAAACGACGAATAAGCTTTCGGTCATAGAAGAAAACAGCCGGCCCACGTAATCGCGGGACATGGTCGTTTTCATCAGGTCTTCGGCCATTTTATCAAAAGCCCGGGCCACGTCACCGATCTCGTCCTGCCTGCGGATATTTACCCGGTAGGACAAGTCGCCGCCGCCGATCTTATTGATACCGGCCATCAGGCGCGCCAGGGGTTTGCGGATAAATAATTTGATCTCCCAATATATCGCCAACCCGCAGATCAGTATGACCGTAAACACCACTAGCGTACCGATCAGTTTGAGCCGGGCGGTCTTTTTAGTCATGTCCTCCAGGGAAACGCGCAGGTTCACCGTACCGATCACTTTTTCATTGGTTTTTCGCCCGGAAACGGCGCCGGCCTCTTCTTCCGACGACGATAGGACCTGGGTAGTGATGGGGCCGCTGTATTCCCGGCTCGCTAAAGCGCCCGCGCGCTGCATGCGTCCCAAAATCGTTCCGTCTTCGTCCTGGATCTGCGCTGACACGATTTCTTTTTCATAGTTAAAGAGTTTGACCAGGGTCTTTTGGATCGCCGCGTTGTCGCCGGTCAAAACGTCCCATTCGCTGGAAATGGCCAGGTTGCTGACCAGTGAATTACCCAGTTTTTCCAGGCCGGCGTACATCGCTTTAGTCTCATGGTCGACGAAATAGCAGCCTAAAAACACCGACGAGATGATTATTGCGGTGATCGTGATCAAAGTTATTTTAGTGCCGATACCTAGTTTCATTGGCCAAACACTTCTTTGGATTTGCTTAGGATATCCCCCGAGATCGCCATGCCCAGCCGGTTGGCTACGACTTTATTTATGAAGTAATCTATCTTCTGGGGAGCGGCGATGCCTACCGCCGAAGGCTGTTCGCCTTTCAAGATGCGTACGGCTATCTGGGCCGACTGAAAGCCGGTGTCCGCGTAATCCGGGGAAAAAGCGATGAAAGTGCCGGCCCGGGCGTATTCCGCGGAGATGCCTACCGTAAGGATCCCCTGCTGTATGGTCATCACGATGAGTTTTTTTAACGTCTTGGGCTGGCAGACGACATAGTCGGGAATAAAAAGCAAGGCGTCGACGTTGAGCCTTTTGATGTTATTGATGTCGACCACGGAATTGACCGGGAAAGCCTTTAGCGCTAGCCCGTTTTCTGCGATGATCGGCTCGGCTTTTTTGATCGCGCTTTCATTCTCCGCCGGGTGGTAGATTATTCCCACGGTGCGTAAGGCCGGATTTATTTTTTTAAGATATTGCAATTGCATAGCCAGGGGGGTGTCCAAGGAAACGCCGGCGATACCGCTTTTTTTGATCACCGGGCTGTCCTCGGGCTGGACGATCCCGGCAAAGACCACCGGTGTCCCGGGCAACTCTTGCAAAACAGTCTCCGTAGCGTAAGTCCCGATGGACAGGATCAAGTCGGCGTTAGCGGCTTTTATTTTGGCGAGCGCCGAGCCCTGATCGTCTAAAAGGTATTCCTCTACTGTTACCGCGGGCAGGCTTTGTTTTATGGCGGCGCTGAAACTCTGGGCGATCTGGCGAAAAGGCGCGATGTCCTCGCTGATGACTACGACTACGCTGGTTCTGCCGGCCGAGGAAACTGCAAGGGGTATCGCCAAAAGGAATAAAAGGCAACAGGCAAAATATGTTTTGACCCGCATATAACTTCTAGTATATCACACGGACGGATAATCGCAAAAAAAATACATCTTGCGTTATATTGTCCAACTGATCCCCAGTATTTCGGATATCAGGTAATCCTTGCTTACCAACGGGCTGTTGCGGGCCGAGCGGTCGAGAAACCTTATCGAGCTTGAGTTAAACAAAAAGGTCGTTTTGGACAACGGGAACATAAAGCTAAGCGCTCCGGCAAGGCTGGTGCCGGATCTAGCCGTGTAAGCCGGCCGGTTGGGCCGGGCTTCATCCTCCGTCACCCCGTAATAATAATCTGCCAGCCGGGAGCTTTGCCAGACCGCGCCGGCCGAGGGGATCAAGTACCACCAGCCGACCTTGATGTCCTTGCCGATATGCAGGGAAAGTTCCTGGCCGTTACTGCGGCCCAGGATATCCGTGGCCGCGGCAAAAGAAACAAATAAGCCTTTAAAATTTTTCGGTTTAAAAGAAAGGCGCGCCCCGGCATCCAGCGAATACTGCCGGCTTTTCATCCCATCAAAATAAGCGTTATCCTTGGTCTGGAATCCCAGGATGCGGGGAAAAGTGTAAATATCCAGCTTAAAAGTCTTGTCCACGTAAGCGATCCAGCCGGCGCTGATGCCGTTGCAGTAAAAACGTTTATACCGCCAAAACACAAACGGGAAAGCGTAGACTTTTGTGTTTTCTCCTTTATATGGCATGGTCGCGGCAAACGCGCCCAGACCGACCTTAAGCGACGACTTTTTCTTGAGGATCTCCTCAAATTGCTTGTCCGGATCATAACGGCTAGTCGCCGAATCTTGGGCCGCGAGCGGTCTTGGGTATGCCGTGACCGTTGCCAGGATGAGCAGTAACCCCGTTATTTTTTTTGAGGTAAGCACGCAGTTATTTTAACTCTCATAGCGCATTACGCAATCTAAAATGTGATGTTTTTGTAATGGCTGATGCGTTGGGCTTGGCGCCGGGAATTAAAGACGATGCATACCGCGTCAATGCGGCAGCTGCCTGGCCAGCGCTGGTGGGCGGCATAACTTTCGGCGTTGCGGATCAGGCGGGTTATTTTCGCGTGGTTGATCGATTCCTCCGGCCGGCCGTAATCCTCGCTTGAGCGGCTGCGTACTTCCACGAATACCAGGCAGCCGCGGTCGTTAGCCACGATATCGATCTCGGCCCAGCGGGTACGGTGATTGCACTCGATTATCTTATAGCCCAGCTTAACCAGATATTCGGCGGCCAGGGCCTCGGTCCAGCGTCCGGTCGCAAAGTTTTTGGTTTTGAGGCTATTGTGAAATAGTTTCATCGCAGATTTGTGTTTTGTAGGGGCGAGGCCTGCCTGCCGGCAGGCAGGGGTGTGGCACATCAAATTAAGTGTTCTGAGCTACCCCAGGTTTAACGGACGCCTTAATTATAACATAGCCCTCGATTCTGCCATTTCCGGCGTAACGTAGTTGAGCGATTGATGCAGTCTTTGCCGGTTATAAAATATCTCAACGAATTTAAAGATCTCTGTTCTTGCCTGCTCTTTCGATTCGAATCTCTGACCATATAAGAGTTCATTCTTTAATGTGCTGAAAAAACTTTCGGCCACGGCATTATCCCAACAGTCGCCTTTTCGGCTCATGCTGGGGACTAGGCCGGAGGCGATCAGCTTGCTGCGATAATAATCCGATCCATAAATCGCGCCGCGATCGGTATGGTGTATGACTTGCGACTGCGGCCGGCGTCTCTCTAAAGCCATATCAAGAGTGTTAACAACCAACTGTTTATTGTTTTGTTCGGACATTGACCAACCGATGACTTTACGGGAATACAAATCCAGCAATACCGCAAGATACAACCATCCGGCGCGTGTCGCGATGAAGGTTACGTCTCCTACCCATGCCTGATTGGGCCTAGCAACTTCAAAACAACGGTTCAGCAGGTTCGGTGCAACCCATTCAGTGCCCTTGGACCATGTTGTAATCTTAAAACGCCGGTGGCGTTTACTTTCAATGCCGTTTATCCTGCGCAATCGCGCTACCCGGTGCTTACCGCAACAAATGCCATTTACCTTAAGAGCCTTCCAGGTTTTTATTGCTCCGTAATTTTGCCTGGAAGCAATATGGACTTGCCGGATTTGACTTACTAAATATCTATCAAAGAGCGCTCTTTTACTGAGCGGTCTGGTTTTCCACGCATAGTAGCCGCTGGGGCTTACTTCCAGGATTTTGCACATTCTTCGGACCTCATGTTGATCTCTGTGATCTTTGATAAAAGCGTACTTTACTTGAGGTCCCTGGCAAAGTACGCTGCGGCTTTTTTTAATATATCTCGCTCTTCTCGGAGACTAGCGTTCTCTTTTTTAAGCCTTGCTAATTCGCTTTGCTGGTTGTTTTTCTTTGGACCGGGCTTACCAGAGAAGACTTCTTCACCTTGGATTTCAAACTGGTCTTTCCAGCGATACAGAAGAGTGCGCTTTATACCCAGCTCCAGGGCTATCTGGGCAGGTTTTTTATCTCCGGCCTGAAGTAGCCTGATCGCTTCGATTTTAAACTCCTTGGGATATCTTCCTCGTTTTTCCACTTGACACCTCCTTAGGGTAATTGTACCCTAATTTTGGTGTCCGTCAAAACCGGGATAGCTCATTCTGTCCCCTGAATTCCCGCACACCCGGAACGGCCTATCGGCTTTTCCGGGTGTGGCACGTGGTGAATTTGTTAACTAGTTTCTAGTTTCGGGGCCTGACCCTGCTATTTTTACTTTTGACGCCAAAGCGGCGCTGTCGCTTGCAATATTGTTCATTTTAGATGCTCCGCTGACGGTGTCTACGCCGGCGATCTTAGGCTGCCAGTTTGCGCGGCCCATGGTGGTAAATATCACGACTTTCTTTTTGTCGGGTTCAGCCAGCCGGTCGATAAACTTTTTGGCCGCGGCGCTGGCATGCCAGGCCCGGCCGGTGTTGATGATAATAATAACACAATAATCCGCGGCCGCGACAGTTTCAAGCCCTT
>Ga0315289_10011349_pt1 | contig 12637 bp, 15 predicted proteins | sample YL17G11_40_MG_FD_203452 | JGI IMG/M metagenome (GOLD analysis project Ga0315289, IMG submission 203452) | Sediment microbial communities from Yellowstone Lake, YNP, Wyoming, USA - YL17G11_40 | ecosystem: Environmental > Aquatic > Freshwater > Lake > Sediment | place: USA: Wyoming | collected...
AATCTTGCCTGTAAAGTTGGAGTTTATTATCGGTGGTATCGACAACACTTCACCAGCAGAATCGATAAACATCGGCACCTCTTTACACCCTTTCAGAAGATGGCCGAACTCCTTTCCTTTCGGATGCCTTTCCAGTATTTCTTTTATTGTCATTTCTTCCTCAAAGTCAAGCGGAATAAAATGTTTTTCTAATGTAGCAGTAGTATATTTTATCGGCGGCTTTATTCTTGATAAATCATAAACGCCAATCGCAACCTCTTTCCTTCCCCTACCAAACGTGCCAGCAACCTTTTCCTGCAGTTGTATCAGTTGCGACAAAACAATGTCATCAATATTTAGATTTTTTGCAACAGCGCACACTGTCAGCGGCCTAACCTTTGCAACCTTTTGATCCACATTAACAACCAACCCAGATTTTTCAATCTTATATTTCGGCAAGCCCTTCTCTCCTGCAAGCCTCCCCCTCAACTCCCTCGCTATTCCTTCTACCGACCACAGATCAGGCCTGTTTGTATCCTTAGAATCTATTTTTAAAATATCTCCCTCCTTCCCCTCTATCTCAGCCTTGGCAAAATATATATGCTGCTTCAAATCCTCAAGCGGTATTCTCCTTCCTATCAGCTCGCACAAATCTGAGTATGAAACATCAATCTTAGGCATTGCTGCTCACCCTTAACGTTTTTTCTGAAAAATTTTTCTTACAATTTGGGCAAATATACCTTTGATATTTTATTTTACCCTCTCCAGATCCACGTCTCCAAATTTTTTTATGATTGCATAGTGGGCAAGGAATTTCTGGCGATAACATTCTTTTAAATGATGGTTCAAGTTCAATGATCTTTAATATTTTATCTCTTTTTCCTTCATGCTTACTCAATGGCAATAAAATTTTTGCTAGTTTTATAACATCTTTTGCTCGCATTAGCATAACTCTGTACAAATCAAAATTGCATATTCCTATATTAGTGTGAACGCCTGCTTTTCTTACTAGATAAAAGTGTGAATTAAATCCGAGTTCTTTTAACTTGCGATGAACTTGCTCCAAAATAACTTTGTCACATGTACCTAAACTAAAAACTAAATCTTTATACTTACCATCATATTTTTTATGTTCAGTTATTATCCAACTTCCTTCGCTATCAACATAACCAGATAAAAATGAGTAGAACAGACTATTGTTTTTCAATATCCAATCTGGAATAAGTTGTGTTTTTTGGATTAAAAAATTGAAGGATTCATTCAAAAAACAATATGCTCTTGTAGTTTTTCCAGTCACCTTGCTTCTTTTTTCATAACATATGATTTTACCATATTTTGAAAAAATATTTTTAAACATCTCGATTTGCTCAGATTTTGGAGATGTTACTTCTACTATAACAGATCTGTAATGTTTTCTTGCATAAATATCACCGCTTCGCAAACCCAACACATAAGCCCTTTCAGAAGGTTCATTTGAAAATGAACATCTTGGATATTTATATTTAGTTTGACATGGATTCAATGCGTGAATATTTAAGTTATTTGATATGTCATTCATTTTTAATATCACCATTTAAACTTCTCAACCACTCTAGGTTTCTCGAAAAAAGTTCCCTAATATCTCCTATTTTTAAAGCATACATTGCTAATCTATCAATGCCGAATCCCCATGCCAAGACAGGCTCTTTCACACCAAGCGGCTCTGTCAGTTCTGGCCTGAATATTCCTGCTCCGGCTAATTCAATCCACCCTAATTGAGGATGTTTGCCAGATAACTCCACGCCTGGTTCAACGAACGGGAAGTAGCCTGGCGTAAACATAGTTTCCTTTATCCCGGCTATTTCACTAGCAAACTGTTTTAACAACCACAATAAATGTTTGAAGTTGAGATCCTTTGCAACCACAATACCGCCTGTTTGGTAGAATTCCACACCATGTGTCGCATCTATTACATCCGGCCTGTAACAGCGGACAATGTTGAAGTAACGGCCAGGTATTTCCACACCTTTTGCCAGATAACGAGATGATAGTGCTGTATCATGTGCCCTTGGCATCAGCTGCGACGCTTTTCTCTCACTCCACTTGTACTGCCATCCAGTCGAGCCAGTCTTCCACCCATTCTCATGCGCAGCCTTCACACGAGAAACAATATCCTTCGAAGGTAGTTTTCCATATTTCGGACATTTCAACGAATAGCTTGAAGTCCAATCTCTTGCAGGATGGTTCTGCGGTTGAAACAGCGCATCGAAATTCCAGAACTCTAGTTCTATAGTCGGTCCAACCATTTCTTTGAACCCCATGCCAGCAAGCTTCTTTCTCACGTTTATCAAAAATTCAACATAAGGCTGTCTTTTACCACGTGGTAAATCACCACCAATCTTTTTCACAACCTCTACATTAACCACTTTAAACTTTTTGCCTTTCCACAATCCTGTTCTGATGATGTCATGTGTTAGCACGCCTATGTTATTTCCACCTTTCAAAAGAATCTCTTCGGTTTTTTTGTAGGTCTCAGTCACTTTCCAAGCAAGCTTCCTCTCCAAAAGTATTTTCACTGCAGTCTCTTCCACAGTCTTACCATCATGTATTTTTTTCAGTGCAACCTCCTCTTCAGTCTCATGCGGTGGCTTTAGCAGTATAAGCTCATCACCCCTCTTCATTATCCAACCTTTTTCCAAAGCCCACTTCATTGCTATCGGCAGATTTCTTACCTTTGAAAAAAGTTTGCCTATTGTTGCCGACTTTGTCGGCAAAACATCTAAAGCAAGGACTAGATTTTTCTCAGGAAGGCCATTCCTCAGATACTCTTCCCCCTCTTCTGTCAGCTTGTATTCTGGCATATCACATCTTCCTTAAAATTAAAATTAGTAAAATAACTATAGATATAACAAATAGAATTTTCCAAATATTTAAAACGAGACCCGCCTGGCCTATATCAGTAGAATAAATAGCCTTTAATTTTGATCCTTCTTGAAAACTCTTTATATCCTCAGAAATTATAATCCAAAAATCATTATGCATTTCACTCTTTGAAATTAGCAAGTTCCACCACATCAACTGTTCTATGGAGATTGCAAGCAATGCCCCTAAAATGAAAAACACCAAGGATTTTTTATCGATTCTCATTTTTTAATCATTAAAAAATTTCTTTTTAGAACTAATTAAATCTTGAAATATTTAAGAAAAATTATCTTATGGGCCTATATTTATCTATTCCCACAGTTTTTCCTACAAGGAGATAGTTGAGATAAATCTTTATGTATCTAGCAGCTGCCTTCGTTTTTCCCCATCTCTCTATCCTTCTAGGCGAAGTCATAACAAAGGTAGAATTTGCAATAGTAATTTTTCCTAGTTTCGAAATTCTTTCTGAAAAATCAAAATCCTCCACAGTCTTTAAATTTTCATTAAATCCACCTATCTTTTCAAAAGCTTCTCTTCTATAAGCACAACATATTCCAGCAACATGCGGTTTTCTGGTGCAGACAGATGTTTTTACGAATTGATTATAAAACCAATAAACAATGAAATCTGTTGCATTTGAACTTAATGGCAAAACAGGGCAAGTCACACCAACTACTTTTTTATTAAAACTTTTAGCAAACTCTGCTAGTAAGTTAAAAGAAGCTACAGTATCAGCGTCAATAAATAAAAAAATATCGCCCCTTGCAATTTTCGCGCCAGCATTTCTTCCAACAGATACACCACGTTTCTTAATTTTAATGACTTTATCAGCATATTTTCTGGCAATTTTTAAAGTACTGTCTTTACTCATGCCGTCTGCTACAATTACTTCATATCCGCCTTTATAATCCTGATTTTTAATGGCTCTCAAGGTTGCCTCAATATAGGCTTCTTCATTCAAAGTTGGAATTATAACTGATATGAATGGCTCTTTCATAATCTATTACTTTTCATTATGAAATATTTAAATAGACAATTCTATAATAAAGTTTTTATGATAAAATTATCAAGCCTGGTTGCTTACAAAAAAAATAATTTGGCCTTATTTCTGTCCTTCGTTTTCATCATTCTATCTTTTTCCATATATTCATTTTATTATGACATTTTAATTCCTGGTATTCCATCAGGAAGTTACAAAAAAATTGTTGGCAACTACTTCCTTATTCCTGTTACCATCTTAACCTCGGCCCAAATTCTTTTTAACAGTGGAATGATACATGTTATAACGAGGGCTATTATACCAAATAAAAGAGATTTTTTAAAAGCCCTTTTTGCTTCATCGATATTGGTATTTTTATTTTCCGTCTTTTATCTAATTTTTCCATTTTATGGCCCCTTCCTATATATCGTAAAATCTGTTGACGGTTTTGATATTTCCACTTACTTAGTTTTGATATCATGGACTACCTTTAGCATTTTCTCTACCGCCTTTTTAATAAGGAAAATTTATTCTCCCGAAAAATCATTGAGTTGGAAGAAAACACTTTTAATTGTAGCCTCTTTATTCGCAATAACAATGGTCATAGCTTCTTAATTTAACTTTCTTCTTTCTTTAAATCTTTTTTCAAATAGTATAATCAGAATTAAAACTATAGAGAAAGCTAAATCTATCAATACTGTTTCATAAGCAGTAATGTGTATCTTCAAGTTTCCTGATGTCCATAGATTCTGCGGCCGTAAAAGCACTTCAAAAATATTTATTACACCAAACGAGGCAAGAGCAAGATTTGTTATCAAAACTGTTGCCTGCTCTATCAAAGTTCCTATGAGCAACATTTTAATCAGCCATAGAAGCCAGGTAGAAAATCCTTTGAAATTTAAGGTTGGCCTATGTAAGATTGCCAAAATACCTATGAAAAATATGGCGCCTAAATGTATCGAACCATAGTCCCAGAATATTTTTGCTGCAATTTGATTCAACGGTAAAACATTGGGAAGGTTTGGGTACAACCCCATTTGTGGATAGCTTTGATGCAGGAGAGCATCTTGAATTCCTATTGTTATTAAAATTAACAAGTATACCAAGGAGCCGTATAACCCCAATTTTGAATTTACCAATAATTTTTTTAACATATCTAATCTACTTTCAGAATTTTTTCTGCTATTGGCAACATTTTTTTCTTTTTCTTCTGGTGTATTTTCAAGAATTCCACGGCATACTTAGCAACCTCTGCCTTGCATTCTCCACAGAGCCTTTTACCGCTGTGGCACTCATTATAAATCCTCTTAAGCTTCTTGTCATCATCCACAAAATGGAACTTTGCCAGCTCATAATTCACGCATTTCTCAGCCTCCCCACCAAGCCTTCTCTGCTCTTCTGCACTTTTTCTACCGCCATCAACACAGCATCTTATCTTTTTCTCAGCAAGCTCAGGCGTGTCGTTCAGCAGCAATATGGACATGGGATTCCTTTTGCTCATCTTCGCCTCTCCGTCCAAAGCCCGGAAGAACTTGTGGTATATGGAGGAAGGCGGTAAAAATTTTAACTGGTCTTTAACCCTGTCAACAACATCCCTAACAAGCCTGATGTGCGGATCCTGGTCAACACCTATGGGAACTAACACATTCTTCACCCCACCAAACTCCTTCAGCTGTGGCAGCAGTATGTCACCGCACTGTGCAAAGGCAGCGAAATACAAACCCAGCGGTCTTTCGCCATACAAACTTTGCAGATGGTTTAATGTAATCTTCCTGCTGAACAAGTACGCAAGGTTAGTCACTCTTTTTTCAGTAGACTGCTTGTAGATGTATGCATTCTTCGGGTCAAGGCCTAGTGCAAGTATATCCGCCAAGTTGTTCACAGCTATTTCATGCGTTTTTTCAAGTGACATCTGATTGTCTACAAGTGTTTCCAAATCAGCTATGCAGTAAAACGCCTTCGCCCCAAACTCTTTCTGGAAAAATATAATCTTCTCTGCAGTCATTTTGCTGCCTAGATGAAATTCATTGCTGGGCTTTATGCCGGACATAACAGCAACAGGCTTTTTCGCTTCTGCAGCTGCAAGAAACTTGTCAAAATCCCTATGCGCAAAATCTATTCCCCGTCTCAGATACAGGCTAGGCTTTTTTATTCCCCTCAGCATCTCTTCTGTTACAGGCTTCAGCCCCAACTCAGTAAAAAGCCGCGAGTAGTCTGTCACAATGCTTGTTCCAAAAGGATCAATAATGTTATCTGTCATGCAGCCCACCTACTTCAAAATTTATTTTTTCTCTATTTAAATTCAGAAAATATTTTTTTAGCAACAAGACTAAGAAAAAGGATCTAATTGAGCCAAACACAGCCACATCTCATCTCAATCACTTTTATTATCACCAGGTATATTTAAATAGCTTTGGCAATCTTCAGTAGCACCCACACCATCTTTATTTTCATATTTTTTTGGAAAAATTTCATCTAAAATCATAGGTATTAGCATCAGGCCGAGCGGGATTATGTAAGAAAGTATGCTATCGTTTTTTTCTTTTGCTTGATTTGCGATTTGCATACTAACATCATTCTGACTGTCTTGCTTGCATCCAAGCATTTCCAACAATCTATCCGCATAATTAACAATGGGATTTTTATCCCAATCTTTTATCTTCGACATTGCCACCTTGTATCTGAACTGCTTCACCTCATCAACCATCTTTCCCAGTTCCTCCGGATTTTCTTTATAGAACCTTGCTGCTCCATTACTCTTTCCCTCTATGTCGCATAACTCCCTTTCATACTGCAAAGTCTCTAGCAGAGTCATCAAATCCCCAATTTTTTCAACAGAAAGCCTTTCACGTATTTGTAAGCAATCTCCTTGACCACTTCCTCTCCTCTCCTCTCCTTTCCATCCTTGCCAGCAGCATGTTCTCTGAAATATATCCTTATAAAATCAGCTATCAACTCACCGGCCTCGCTTGCAGGTTTTGACCATACAAGTTTTATTACAGTTCTTATTTCAGGAGGGAGCTTCTCAATATCATACCTTTTCAGTACCTCATCCAGTAATACCTTAGAACCTTCTGTGACAAGCTCCTCCTTCGACTTTTGTGGATTTTGTGAAACATATTTTTCAAACTTCTCCTTCTCCTTTTCGTATATATCCCTACATTGGTTGAATGCGTAGAGATTTGCAAACAGCTGTGTCGGGTCTAAAGATTTAGACATTCGCCTCGCCCTGCTTGGCTGTTTGCTCCTTCACCTCGTAAAGATGCGGTATCAACTCCTTGACCAATTCTTTCATTTCTTTTCGAGCCTCTGCTACGTAAGCCATTCTCAACCTTTCCTCCCTTTCTTCACGTTTTTCCTCACGCCTATCGAGATATGCCTCTATCCTACCTCTCATATCCCTAATCCAGTTTTCCACAAAAAGTTTGTATACTGCTATACTACCAACCCCGACTACCACATCCCTTTTTGTGGGTTTCAAATCTTCTAGCGTCGCCACATTATTCACCTCCCAATCTTTTTCTCAAAAAACTTCTCGTCTGTCCTACGAGTATTACACCGCCTACAAAACCGGCTATCGCGCAATCTTGTGCAAAGCTGTTTACGCCGATGAGCGAGGAATAAATTTGCGCAAATGATTTATGCAGCAAATCGCCGATATTCGGATTCTCCGAGATATATTTAGGTATCTTCGGTAACTCTGTTGCAACATAGCCGTAAATATCCTTAGCAGAAGCTACTGCAACACCACCCACATAGGCAGTCAGAGCGCTCAAACCACCATAAATGATCGGTGTCCATCCTTTGTAATCCTTCGCAAAATCTTTCAGCCTTTTGCGTAACCCATCATTTTTATTTTCATACTGCATGCCTGTCATCCCCATTCTTTATCAGTTCTTTAAAAAGTCTGATGATCTTTTTAAAAATTTTATTATGCCTTCTGTTAGCCTTCGCATTAATTTTCATAATAACATAGAGGCTGGGAGGGTGTAATATAGAATTACAACTACATTCAGTGGTTATTTTACAGAATTATATTCAAGCTTTATATTCGAATAAGTTATAAATTTATGCTACGTTCAATTATGTATACAGCGAGGTGGAGCAAAGTCTTAGGGTTAACTCCCATGGCTCTCAAAGCCTGGAGTGCTCGTCGAGGCTTTTGTCGCGAATGGCTCATAACCCGAAGGTCCGTGGTTCAAATCCACGCCTCGCTATCAAATTTTTAATTTTATTTGATTGATTAGTATTTTTTATACCGATCTCTCTTATCCATTTTAAAAGTTGCGAATATCCATTCATTTGTATCCTCGTTCTATTATTTTCAATGCTATAAACTCCGAATCTAAATTTTCTTCTGTTCAAAATTTTTATTAAAGAGTCTTTCATTGGTGAAGGGCAAACTTTCATTTCTAGTCGAGGATAGATTGTGCCGTTGTTGTTAGTGATAACAATGCTCCCATCAGTATCAAAATATCCTCTTAATATATATTTGTCGAGTCTAGATCCAATGTAATAATTCGGTATAACAGCGCGATTCCATTTTGGTGCTGGAACTAGTCCAATTTCATTCAATAAAAAATTCACAAATTCTTTACTAAATACTCTAATATCTAATGCATTTTCATTCTTCCTGAATCTAATCTTTGGTTTTAGGTTGAAAAGCTCTATAAACAGTCTCGAAATATAAATAGCATAATTAATTTCATTTTTATGAAGAGTTACTTGAACTCTATATTCTTTGATCGATATAGAACCATCTCCCAAAAGTATTCCTATTAATTCTGCAATTTTACAATTATTTTTCTTTGGAAATTTCATAGCTCTAAATAAAATTTAGTTGAAATATATATTCTTTTTTCGGAAGTGAACCCCCGGTAAAATTTGAAAGTAAGGCAAAATAAGTCAGCATTCGCGTTATAAAGTAAAGATTAATCCACGAATCTGCAGAAAATCTTATTTACGTTTGTATTTTATAACAGCCTTCACCAAATCAGAACTAGGAATGCCATATGCACCCAATCGCACCTCTGTTTTTTTACCAGCAAGCATAATGCTTCCGAGAAGTATCAACATGGATTTGAAATCCAAATCATTCGGCTTTAATGTTTTCACAATCTTTTTGCTAAACTTTTTTGGTGTGATGTAGATGTAAAGCTGGTTTATTTTTTGTTTATAATCCAATGTTATGTCAAAATTTTTTCCTTCTATTAAAGGCTTTTTTGATTTTATTACATGCTCAATCTTTTCTGTCGTCAAGCCGAGAAACTCGACTGCAGGCATAACGCCTTTAGAGATAGAAATGTTAACAGCAGTTCCAAAAGCTTCTGTTACATCCATGTCATCACGCAATTTTGCAAAAGAGTGGGCCCAAGGAGAGTTGAACTCCTCTCTCCACCTTGCCTAACGGTCTGTAAGGGTTACGCGGTTTCCCATGGCGTCCTACCGATAGACTATGGGCCCTTCTAAAATATAACTTACAGGCAGCTATTTAAAAGTTATCAAGGCTATCAATGATGCAAAAACAAATATTTGCATTATTTCAAAAAAACCAATCTCAGGCATGTTTTTCAAACTAGTGCTAACATCAACTATCCTGTAAATAGCGCATTTGTGAGAGACTACTTCGCATGTAGTATTTCTTTCAAAACTTTGTATCATGTTACAGTCGGCAGCTGAAGAGCAGCTATACTTGTCTGCATTGGAATAAATCCATATGCCTATCTGCGGGTTGTTTGTTGATTTTGATAATAGTGTAACCTGAAGATAAACGCTTCCAAATTCATTTGTTTTTATTAGATTTGTAGTCAGTAGCTTGCTATCCAACGATATACTTTCTGCAAAACTTATTGGCGTAGCATTGACAGTGTAATTGTCTGCAAGCACCCCGAGGTTTTGCACGTTTACGGGAAGGTTGATGGTGTCGCCTGCGTTTCCGGCAATGGCATTCTTCACATCAACAGCAAAATTCACGGCCCAGAAAGACATGCTAGAATTTGTATATTCCGGGGTTTCCGGATACGATGTAGATACATTTGGATTAATTACATCGGTTATATTGCAAAATAGTTTGTTTTTTCCTGTGAAGTTGTATGAAGGATTCAGCACAGTGCAACCACCTCTTCCAGGAGATTGAGTTATTGGATAAGGTGAACATTTCTGCGCTGCATTGCAGCTTTGCACCCTAGGGTCGCAATCAAAAATGCATGAGACATTAATCTGGGATGAATAAGTCACGTTCCAAAATATATTGAAATAGTTTGTGCTGCCGCTGTAGGTAAAGTCAGAGAAATATGGCCCCTGCGTATAGATTAAAATCCAGCCGCTGCTGCTTAGGAATGTTGTGCCAAGCCATGTCTCAGCTTTGCCATAGGTAGTTTCAACAAGAGGGTATGTAAATGTACAGTCGCATGTCGAGTTTGTTCCGCAGCCGCATGTTTTAACAAGACTTTGGTCTACATCTGATGGCTGCGAGTTTACGTAAATTTTTATTGTATAGTTTGCAGTCATACTCTCCATTCCTACCGAAGCAGTTGGCTCTGGAGAAGTATATTTGGTAATGCTTATATTGTCCCAGTAGGTTGGATTGTTTTGATATTCTGCTGTACCAAAATCTACAGATAAACTATTTGCACCTATTGTACCAGTAAAAGCTGCTGTGGTTTGTGCAACAGTTCCACCACTACAGCTCCCAGATAAAACAGTACTGTTGTACGTTACATGAGTTGTATTCAAATTAAATATTATAATCTGAATCTCGCACGATGCATAAGATACGTCTCCGTGGCTTACTAAGTAAATATCATTGTTGTTAGGGCTCGCATAGTAAGAAGTAGCAAAAGTTACTGTATTTTTGTCCACAAGCGCAATATATCCACTCGGAGCACTACTGTAATGGGTGGGATGTCTTTCTTTAAATTTAATGGTATAATTGCCAAACGGGATTGACACATTTGTGTATGAGTTTGCTCCCCACCAGTTAGTATCACCACTATTAACGTGCTCCCCACCGCTTTCCGAAACTGCCCCACCATTTGCAGTATACGTTTTCCATTTGAGTGTATCTATAGAATTGTCATTAAAGTTGTCAAAAAAAACAAAAGTATTATCTGCATTGCTTGCTGAACTGACATAAGGATTCCCATAATACATGTAGATTATCTTCCCACCAGAAGCAGGTATACTGTCAACCTTCACCCACACCACCAATTGCGAAGGGCTGATGCTTTCTATCCACAAATTCAGCATGCCAGTGGTAGTGTTATAAGGATTGGCTGTTTGCTGGTTAAAAAATCTGATATCCCTCCCATCAGAAGCAATATGGCCCAATATTATAGTGTTGGTTATGGTTACCTTGACCTGATAGTTGGCAAGGGCGGAGCCTGTACTGGAAATATTTATAGGCAGTTCATAAATAGTTGCAGCTGCAGAGTTTATTGTCAAAAACAAAAAGATAGATAAGAAGTATAATAAAAATATCATCTTCTTCATTTGAATATCTCCTAAATAAATTTGTGTAGTGCGTTAAATAAATCCTATGTATTTATAAGAAGCTTGACGTCATCCTTGCTTATATCATACGCCTCAGAAATGGATTTTTTGAATTTTTGGTCTTTCATTAATATTTTAAGAAACGGTAGTGTTTCGCTCCTGAATTTTTTCATCGAACAGTGATTTACTGTAGAAAGTTTTTTCAAAATCTCTTTTACTGCAACCCTACCTTCCTTGCTTCTTCCAAGCATGATTATGTTGCTAGGATATTGGTAGCGGGTGAATTTTTTATATACCTCCTGCTTGGCCATCGACACGCCGCAAGTCATCATGTCAATCATATAGGCCCTCATCCTCCAGTTTTGCCTTTTCATTATCCTCTGCTTGAAGATGTCTGCAATGCTTAACGCCTCATATGCAGCAGCAACCTCCTCAGGTTTTTCATACTCCTTCGATATGTTATTTTCTATCCACCAGAACACCTCGTCAGGATCCTTATCCAAATGGATTAATGCCAACCTTGCTGCTTGTGCTGTCTTGGCTTTAAAAATATCTCGTAGAACCTCAAAAACATTTGCTTCTCTTTCTCTCTGGCCAAGGATTGCTAAATTTTCAACAGCTATCTTCTTCCTTCCTTGGCTGACAGTTTCCAAGTCATTTATTGCCGATCTCAAATCGCCCTCCGACCTTTTTGCCAGCACTTTCAAAACTTCCCCACCGGCCTTGATTTTTTCTCTTTCACAAATCTCTCTCAGCCTTTTCTCAATATCAAAAACTGAAATTTTTTTGAACTGTACCAGTTGGCAGTACTGCCTCAATGTCCTTAATCTAGGATCGAAAGCATTGTTAGCTGTTAACACTATGGGAAATCGTGATTCTTTTATTATTTTGATTATCGCTCCAACCCCACCCAAGTCCTCCCTGCCAGCTATGCCGTCAACCTCATCGATCAAAAACACCTTAGATTTTTTGAACAGCGATGCTTGCTTCATCGATTGGCCAAAAACCCCTTGAATCTGCTGCGCTGATCGGAAATCCGAGGCATTCATTTCAATAAAATCAAATTTCATCTCGTTAGAATAGGCATGGATTAATGCTGTTTTACCAGTGCCAGGCATGCCATAAAAAAGCAAAGCTTTACTGTTTGGTTTCCACTTACTTATCCATTTTAAAAAAACATCCACTACTTCTTTATGGCCAACAAATTCCTTCAGGTTTTTTGGTTTGTATTTTTCTGCAAACATTTCCATCATGAGAACCTATTTTTTGAATAACAAAAATTGTGCC
>Ga0315289_10011350_pt1 | contig 12636 bp, 21 predicted proteins | sample YL17G11_40_MG_FD_203452 | JGI IMG/M metagenome (GOLD analysis project Ga0315289, IMG submission 203452) | Sediment microbial communities from Yellowstone Lake, YNP, Wyoming, USA - YL17G11_40 | ecosystem: Environmental > Aquatic > Freshwater > Lake > Sediment | place: USA: Wyoming | collected...
TACAGGACCAATGTTCTGAGCATGACAAGCCTCTCACACATCGTCGAGGCAAACTGCAGAACCCTTCGGTGGGTAACCACTGAAGGGGTCTCACTACCCCCAAGGGGCGACCCGAGGGGAGAGATGTAACCCCATCCATCTGGGCGAGATCCCAGATGGGTGGGGCAATCAGATCCCATGGCTCCTACGGCTGAAGCCGTGGGCTTCGAAAGGAAGTTCGTGGCAATTCCTCCCACGACTGAAGTCGTGGGTTTCCTTGCCAAACGGAATCATGAGACTCTGTCGATTCTTCAGGGTTTCGGAAACCAGGCTGCAGGAATGATCCTCTACTACGCCCTGAAGTACGAGCTGTGGCGCTTCATGTGCCCTCAACTCCTCGTGATGATGTGGAGGTGGCGTTGCCTCTGGCTCGGCTGGAAGGCGACACCGAGGTTGCTGTTCATGCCGAGTCAGGCGGATGTCTGCTGTCGTTACCTCCTCGCCCGCCTCGGACATTACTCGCCATCCAATGTGCTGAGATGCCGAGACGGAAGCAGCCGGACGCCGGACCTGATGAGGATCATCGAGAAGCACGGGATCGACACCAATTTCGTGTGACCATTGTCATCGAGGCGATTCCGGAGTATGATGAGGAAGAGGTGAGGGAGATGGACGAGGAGACGAGGAGGGAGGTGCTCAGGGCCCTCATAGAGTGCAGGATTGCGGCATCGAGACTCACCGACATCCCCGGGGTGTCGGACATCGTGGAACGTCTCTCATCCATCATAGACGAGGTCGCCGGTGCCAGGGAAGACGCCCCCAAGGAGTGATCCACTTGCAGATCGTCAGGATGATCGTCGGACCGGCGGCGACCGGGAAGTCATCGGTCGCCAAGCCCTTCATTGCCGATGGATATGTCCGGGTCAATCGGGACACGCTAGGTGGATCGTACGAAGGGCTGATGAACGAGTACTGCAGGGTGCTGTCCGAGGGCAAGAACATCGTCCTCGACAACACCCACCTCACGCCTGACAAGAGGGACTCGTTCATCGAGATGGCTCACGGGGCGGGAGCCGAGATCCACTGCCATGTGATGACGACACCCATCGAGGAGGCACAGGTCAATGCCGTGCTGCGCCTCATCTCCAAGGGCATTTACCCGATGGACACGGTGGCCATCTCCGAGTCCAAGGATCCCAATGTCTTCCCGCCCAACGTCCTGTTCGCCCACTACAAGCAGTTCGTCAAGCCCACCACAGCCGAACGGTTCGACTCCATCGTGGATGAGAGGTTCGTGAGGCGTCAGGATCCGAGCAGGCATCGGCACGCCTTCATCTTCGACTATGATGGGACGCTCCGTGTGACCAGGAGCGGCGACAAGTATCCCCTCGATCCATCCGACATCGAGATCCTCCCCAGGAGGGCCGAGATCCTGAAGGACCTCGCCAGGGGGAACCTGCTGCTGGGAGCCTCCAATCAGAGCGGTGTCGCCAAGGGGAAGCCGACGGTTGAGCAGGCCATCGCCTGCTTCGAGCGCACCAACGATCTGCTTGGCGTCGACATCGAGTACCTATTCTGCCCCCATCCGGCGGGACCTCCCGTGTGCTGGTGCAGGAAGCCGGTGCCGGGGATGGGGATCATCTTCATGGAGAAGTACGAACTCAACCCCGCCACCACGACCTACATCGGGGACATGAAGACCGATGAGACATTCGCCAAGCGTTGCGGGATGAGGTACATGAATGCCGACGAATTCTTCAAGTGAAAAATGGAGGAGATGCAGATGATTCATTGGCAGCCCATTCCAAGTGATTTCGAGGGACATTTTGGGACCAAATTCGATGGAGAGACTCTCATCGAGATCTCCCTTTTCATCCGTGACACCGTGACCGGAGAGGTGGAGATGGGGTGTGACGCCGGTGTTGTTGCCGTCGCCCGTCGGAAGGAGGTTGCAACAGCCTCCTCGATCTCTGAGAAATCCTGAAGAATCCTCATCCTGTCAGTCAAAGAAACTTATCAACCCTTGCAGGTGAGATCGTTGAAAACAGAGAATGATACGGCATGAACATCGAACCAGTCTTCTCTGTCGCCAATGCCGCCAAGTTGATCGGAGTCCATCCCCAGACCATCAGGGCCTGGGATCGTGCTGGACTGATCAGAGTGATGAGGACTCCAACGAACCAGCGGCGGATTCCGATGAGTGAGATCGAGAGAATCAGACGAGAACGAGGTGGCGAGGATGTCTGAGATGAGGATGGTTGCCAGAGGAGTCGTCTGGTTCGAGGATCCGGAGCCGATCCATCGGTTGATGAGGAGTCAGTGTTCGGCAATGCGTTCAGCCTATCAGGCGATCCACAAACATGGACTGAAGGGGAACGATGTCAAGGTCCACATCAAGCAGAACTATATGGACGACCTCAACCAGCGGTACATCTCCGATGCCGTCTCCCGAGCCAAGAGCATCAGGCAGAAAGGAGCCATCTTCGGTGGCAAGAAGGCCTGGGACGACCTGAGGTCTGGAAGGCTCTCCAAGGACGACTGGGTCGCTCTCAGGAACGATCAGCTCTACTCCCGTGGGGACCTCAGCAAGACCGGGAATCCGAACCTCAGGATCGTCGGGGAGGAGCTTTGGGTCAACGACCCATCGAAATATGGTTCGTGGGTCAGGGGAAGGCTGTTCATCCCAGAGAAGTTCGGCGAGGAGTTGGATTGTTACGATGTCAGACTGACCTCCAGATCGGATGGTCGTTTCGATGTGTTGGTCACCTGGGAGGCAGAGATTCCTCAGATCGAGGTCGTTCCTGGAGCCATCGGGATCGACATCAACCCATCGGGCTGTGCCGTCGTGGAGGTGGACGGAGAGGGAAATCTGATGTCCCACACCTTCCTGTCCCAACAGAGGATGCAGTTCGCCTCGAAGGAGAAGCGGAGGAGTGACTTCGAGTTGATGGCGGTGGAGATCGTGAGGCGAGCGGAGGAGTCTCAAAAGTCGGTCGTGATCGAGGATCTGAAGTTCAGGGACAAGAAGGGCAGCAAGAAGTTCAATCGGATGAGGCACAATTTCCTGTTCGCCAAGATCACGGAGGCGGTGGAGAGACGAGCGATCAGGAGGGGGGTTCCGGTCATTCGGATCACCCCGGCATTCACATCCGATCTGGGAGTGCTGAAGTATCAGCAGATGTACTCCATAAACGACCACTGTTCGGCGGCGTTGGTGATCGCCCGGCGGGGACTGGGGATCACCGAGAAGCAGACGTTCGACGTCTTTCGTGAGTCCAAGCCCAAGGGCAAGGGATTTCGGCTGAACCTCGAAGGAAGAGGTCGATCTCTCGAATTGAGTCCGAAGGCATGGGAGTGGTTGAGGAACAAGTTCCTGCGACCACGCAATCCGTCCTCACAGGACCGGGACCCAAGTCTGCTGGGAGTCCTGCATCCAAGGGATGCCGGAGGATCTTCAGGAAAGCGTCCCAAGTCGAGGTGCGAGCCTCGAGGAGAACACGTGACCAACAACTGGTCGGTCACGTCGGTTGCTTTCGCAACCGCAGACTCTTGAAAGAGAGTCGATCAGAAACCCTGTCGATTCTTCAGGGTTTCGGAAACCAGGATGGCATCTATCTCGTCATCGGAGAAGAGTTCGCCATGCTGCCCCTAGAGATTCCCGTTGGGGAAGTCAAGATCTTCCTTTTCGATAGGCTCGCATTCAAGGTTCGGGAGGGCGGATGGGGGATGATCACGAGGACAACATCCGTGGATGTTCCCGACGAGTTCTTCGCCTGACTCCTCGTTGGAGGGGCTGGTCCGAGCGTCGTCCAGGAGGGATTCGCATGACGGCTTATGTCTCGACATGTCCCAATTGCGGTGTCGACATCGACATCCCGGAGACGACCGGCTGGTCTCCCGTGGATGAGACGGAGGACTTCGGGGACGGGGGATGGAGCAGGCCCGTCATCTGCACGGCCTGTGAGAAGGAGTACCTCGTCCAGTGGAAGGGACACCTGCCCAATGTCATCAGGGAGACATTCTACCATATCGTCGATATGAGCAAGGGTAGGTACAAGACGATCAGGTTGAGGTTCCTGTTGGGGAGGGTCCCGAACGCTCCCGATGCCCCCTCGGGGCTCGGTCCCAGACAGATCCAGCGTATGTATGCCAAGGGCAACTATCCCGAGAAGATCCGTGACAGGGCGATCAGTGCCTGTGCCGTACAGGCGGGGATCCCGATGGACCTGGCGGAGAGGCTCGCTCAGATGCAATCCGAGACGGGGTAGAGCAATGAAGTTCGAGTGGTTCGATGACGATGAGGAAGAAGGGGAAGAAAAGATCTTCCCCCAATCACCACCTCTTTCCGTTGGGATCGTCCTTCCCGATGGAACCGTGGAACACCGAAATGAGGCAGGGCAACTCCATCGCCTCGATGGGCCGGCCATCGAGGGGGCGAACGGGTCCAGGGAGTGGTATCAGAACGGTCTCCGCCATCGCCTTGACGGGCCGGCCTTCGAGGGGGCGAATGTGGACAAGTGGTGGTATCAGAACGATCTCCGCCATCGCCTCGATGGACCGGCCGTCGAGAAGGCGAATGGGGACAAGGAGTGGTGGATCTGTGGGGTCAAACAAACCAATCCGATAGGTGAGTGATGGTCGAGTTCGAGTGGTTCGATGACGATGAGGAAGAAGGAGAAGAAAAGATCTTCCCTCAGCCACCACCCCCTTCCGTTGGGACGGTCCTCTCCGATGGATCGGTGGAACACCGAAATGAGGCGGGACAACTCCATCGCCTCGATGGGCCGGCTGTTGAGAGGGCGAATGGATCCAAGTGGTGGTATCAGAATGGTCTCCGCCACCGCCTCGATGGGCCGGCCGTCGAGTGGGCGGGTGGGAGCAAGGAGTGGTATGTGAATGATCTCCGTCATCGTCTCGGTGGGCCGGCCGTCGAGTGGGCGGACGGGACCAGGATATGGTATGTGAATGATCTCCGTCATCGTCTCGATGGGCCGGCCGTCGAGTGGGCGTCCGGGGACAATATATGGTATCAGAATGGTCTCCTCCATCGCCTCGATGGGCCGGCCTTCGAGGGGGCGAATGGGAGCAAGGAGTGGTATCAGAACGATCTCCTCCATCGCCTCGATGGGCCGGCCATCGAGGGGGCGGAAGGGACCAGGTCGTGGTATCAGAATGGTCTCCGCCATCGTCTCGATGGGCCGGCCTTCGAGGGGGCGGACGGGAGCAAGGAGTGGTGGATCTGTGGAGTCAAACAAACCAATCCGATAGGTGAGTGATGATCGAGTTCGAGTGGTTCGATGACGATGAGGAAGAGGATGGTATCGTCGAGGACCGCTCGAACATGGTGACCCTCGAGCTGAATGCCAATCTTGTCAGGAATTGTCAGAACTTCAACAGATGCGAGGATGGGACTCTCCCCGATGCGGCATTCGTGGTGGAGATGGCGATGGAGATGGCGTGTCAGATGGCGGAGGATGCTGGAGTGGAGTTCATGGAGGACGACGACGTGGCGCTCAGGGCGGCCAAGAGGGAGGCCGTGATGCTGAAATATGGTCTCATTCCGGACGATTGCTACATCCCGAAAACATTCTCGTCCGATTCGACCAAGGGACACGAGCTATCATGGGTTCAGGGAGCAGGATCCTGATGAGTTTCTCTCCGAGTTCGATCGCTGAAACCGCTTGTCTTCCCCCGAGATCCGTAGTATCATTTCCTCGTCAAACACCAAGATGCCCGGAGGGCAGTGCTCATGTGGAACCGAATCAAACGACTGTTCCGTGCCTTGTTCGGCTGGATGATCAGGAGTGCGGAGAATCCCGAGATGATCCTGCAGCAGATCCAGGAGGACATCCGCAACAAGCTCCCGAGGATGAACGCTCAGGTCGCAGAGGTCGTGAAGCTGAAGAAGATGCTGGAGATGCAGAAGGAGAGCAAGGTTCTCGAGGCCAGCCGTCTCAAGCCCTCGATCGAGGCGGCTGTCAAGGCGGGACCATCCAAGCAGGCGGTTGCGATGTCCCTGATCACGCAGGATCAGCAGCTGAAGCAGGAGCTCTCCGATCTGGATGCGGCAGTGGTTCAGGCCACGGCGAACGCAGACGGTGCGATGAAGGTGAGGGCGGCTTTCGAGCAGAAGACCCGCCAGCAGATCCAGGAGTGCCAGCGTCAGATGGGGAGGGTCAAGATGGCCGACATGCAGACGGAGATGGCCAACTTGATGGGCAGCTTCGAGGTCGGGGATGACTCCGACACCCTGAAGCAGATCACGGAGCAGGTCGACGAGAAGCTGGCGAGGGCGCAGGCTCGCCAGGATGTTGCCTCGACATCGGTCGATGGCCAGATCGCCGAGGTCCAGGCCGATGCGGCAGCCCTCCAGGCGGGTGACATCTACCAGGAATATCAGCGCAGTTTCGGCATCGCTGTCACCGAGGATGAGACCGTCGCTCCCGAGAAGACGATGACATCCATCCCGGCGGCGACCGAGGGTGAGGACATCAAGTGGGTGGAGCCAACGGTCCAAAAGTGACGATGCCCGACGGGAGGGGCTGTGGAGATATGGCTTCTCTCGATTCTGGAGATGATTCGAATGGAGACGATGAACGAGGCGAGGAGGCTCGCCTCGCTGATGGAGGACAGGGTGCGGCAGAAGCATCATGGTCATCTGATGATGGCGATGCTCGCCGGGTCGCATGGCTACGGGTTGTCCACGCCAGAGTCCGATGTGGATGTCCGTTGCATCCATGTGGTTCATTCCGAGAGACTGTTCGGTCTCTTGGGCCTCTCCGATTCCGCATCTACGGAGCAGATGTCCGTGGAGAACGGTGATGACTGTGACATCGTCTCCCAGGAGGTCGGAAAGTTCTGCCGATTGGCTCTGGAATGCAACCCCAACATCCTGGAGATGCTGTTCGCTCCGCAGGCGACGGTCGTTGTCTCCACGCCAGACTATCAGGCACTGAGGGATCTGCGGTTCAGCTGTCTCAGTACCGATGTGGCAATCAAGGCATACCTCGGCTACTCGAGATCTCAGCTGGAAAGGCTCCTGCGAAAGCAGGGCGATCAGCAGATGCAGTTGGAGATGAAGAATCTCAAGCTGAAAGATGCCACATTCAGGATGATGATGGAGGCGGACAGATTCGGGCTGGACACCGTGGAGTACGATGTCAAGCATGCCATGCACCTATGCCGTCTGCTGTTGGACCTCGAGACCCTCCTGCGGGATGGGTCGTTGGCCGTGGATATGACGGAACATCGGGAGCGCCTGATGGCGATCCGTGGGGGCCGGGTCACCCTCGCCGAGATCGTCGGGATCGTGAACGAGAGAATCATCCGCATCGAGGAGGTCCTCGCATCTGGCAAGTCGGTCCTCCCCGAAAAACCGGAGAAGGAACAGATCGAGGCATTCCTCGTGTCGCTCAGGAAGAGGCTCCTCTGAGGAACGGTTCTTTCCTGTTTGTCAACCTTTGCCGATCGGAGTATGATGAGGGCGAAAGGATGATCTCGATGCCATTCCTCCCATTCACCATCCGGCTCCAGCGAGCCATCGATCTGGCCTCCCACATACACATGGATCAGTTCCGCAAGGATCCAGATCTGGAGATCCCCTACGCCGCCCATGTGTTCTCCGTCTCGATGATGATGGCGTCCCACGATGCCCACGAGGATGTCGTCATCGCCGCCCTCTTTCATGACGTCAAGGAGGACAGGCGGGAGAAGCTGTTCCTCGTCGAGCAGTTCGGAGGGGCCGTGATGGGGATGGTCGATGAGGTCTCCGAGGTCAAGTTCGATATGTTCGGGAGGAAGATCCCCTGGGCGGAGAGGAAGTCGGAGCACTCCGAACGCCTCCGAACCGCAAGCATCGGCGGGAAGATGATCTCCTGTGGGGACAAGATCCACAACATGAATTCACTCGTCCTGTCGTGCGAGAGGGGTCCCCAGATCTGGAAGGCCCTCGCATCGACGCCCGGGGAGAACATCATCAGGTGGGATCACCTGAGGGAGTGTCTGATACAGGGGTGGTGCGAGGATGACCTCCACCCCCTGATCGGCGAGTACACTGCGGCGCTCGATGCCGTCAGGAATGTCATTCACATCTGAGGAGAATCGACATGCCAACCAAGGAAGAAGAGCTCGGCTGCATCGAGGAAGTCGCCGGTGTCGCAGGGCTGGATGAGGACAGGACCGAGAGGACGTTGGCGGCCCTGGAGAGCGGCCTCGCCGCCGGTGATGTCTCGCTCAACCACTCGGTCGTGGGTTCCATGGATGTGATGGTGGCGAGGATCGACAATGATCTCGAGGATCGGGCCATCGTCTTCAAGAATATCGACGAGGGACCCCTCGTGATGTCCATCTCCCTGTGGAGGACCGATGGGAATGGGGTCCCGATCTCCCAGGGGCTCGTTCTCGGGATCGTCAAGAGGGAGGATTCAGATCTTCTCCTGCGGGTCATCCGCCTCATCACCGAGGGAATGAAGAAGGATGCCACCTGGGCACTGGATTCGTACGAGGACATGATGGAGCTCCTGGAGGGATGACGATGAGACTCGGCCTGTTCGGTGGTGCCGACTTCGTCAAGAGGACGATGGGATTGGACATCCATGGACTGGTCGATGAACATCTGTGGTGATCGACATTTCATCAGTGGTGCCAGGGATGGGGACGATATGAGGCACATAGCCCTGAAGCTGCTCGGTGTCCTGGCGATGGGAGATGTGGATGCGATCAGCGAGCCCAAGAGGAGATCGTTGCTTCCACAATGGAGGGGCATCAGGCCGGACATCCTGTCGAGGGATGGTAGGCGCTGGGTGGAGTGTGGACGGACATCGATGGACAAGCTGGAGCACCTGATGACGAGGCGTGATCTGGACGAGGTCCTGGTCATGTGCTACGGCAGGCAGAACGATCCGTCGAGCTCGAGGCTGTCGAGGTCGAGGGCCAAGCATCCGAGGGGTGCCGTCCTCAGGTTCCACATCTGGAACCCCGAGGATGTCGACTGGATCTCCAAGCGGCTGATGGGAAGCAACGATGTCGAGGGCAAGATGACGAAGGATGGTCTTCTCCTCTCGCTGAATGGCGAGAGGTGCCTCATGAGGCTCGAAAGGATGAATGTGTGATGAGACGAGCTTACCTGTACATCATCAACAACTGGTCGTCTTGTGACAGCGAGTACGATGATGACAAGATTCCCGAGTGCTACCCGGGCATCGTGATGTCCAACGTGGTCCTGAGCGAAAAGGAGCTGGAGGACAAGGTCGAGCGTTGGACCAGGGCGGTCTCGAAGATCAGAGGGGAGTACGACGAGGAATATCAGAGGACCAAGCGAGAGGTCGAGGAGGCCGTCAAGAAGTCCCTTCAGGCCCTCGACCCATATGCCCTCGGGCACTTGGCGAGGACCAAGGGGATGAGCTGCGTCGAGGACAGGATGAGGACCCTCCAGGAGCTTGCCGACAAGGTGAGCGAGATCACGCAGCTTGAGCGATACACCTTCTTCTACAATATGGATCTGGCGATCCGGGACATCGTGAACAGGTTGATCGGCCATGGTCATATGAAACCGAGAGAGCTGGCGAGTCTCGCAAGGGACTACGGCGTGGAAAACCGTCTCGTCGAAATCCGCAATATGTGGCAGGAGACCGCCAGATCGTTCGAGGAGCTCAGGCTCGTAGTTCCGATGGCCGAGATCCACATGAACCAGAGCCTTCACCATCTCCCGATCGAGGGGGAGGAGACGAAGCTGTGGGAAGATGAGGATGAATGATCCTCTTCGATGGCACGCATCTTGCGAGCACGGTGTCTGTCGAGGATCTCGACGAGATGGCCGTCAAGAGGATGGGGATGGATCCCATGTGGCTCGACGGGGAGGAAGATCATCCCCACTACGATGTGTTCCCAGGTGAGATGATGAGGAAGGTCGAGGCCCTGATCGAGGACGGCGAGATCGAGAGATGCTCCTCGAGAGACCTCGTCGTGCGCTGTTTCAGGGGAGGGGGTGTGGATGAGTGGGGGTCTTCTCGTGGATCAGGGACAGACTGCGGCGTCTTGTCCAGGGCGAGATGTTGGAAGATCTTGCCGACAAGGAGCTCTCCAAGTTGACGCTGGGCATCATGAATGATCTTCTCGGATCAAAGAGTCACATCGCAATGGACGACATCGAGCAAGGGCAGCTCGTCGGATATGTGGATGGCAGCGTAATCCCCATCGCTACGGGGGGGCACTTGCCACCAACCAACCTCGGAACAGATGCGAACGGCATTCTCCAGATCCCCATATTCATAGGATGGTCCGCCTCCGCCTCCGCAGCCCAGGCTGTCGTTGGGAACGACATTCTCCAGATTCCCATCTCGATCAAGGAGGAGGCGCTCCAGATCGAGGAATCGCTGCGCAAGGCGGAAGAGGATGTGTTGTTGGATAAGCTCGTCGAGGAAGAGGTGGAGAAGATGTCCGAGGAGGAACGAAAGGCTCGTTTCGAGTGGATCGACGAGTAGGAGGCACCTTCGGTTATGGGAGGCGATCCGAAAGAGGACAAGGGGCTCTGGGACCGTTCGAAGGTGTACAGGAAGCATCTGATGAACAAGGAGAAAACCATCGTGAAACATATCGCATTTATGGTCGCACTCGCAATCGCAATCGCTCCGTTTGCCTCTGCAGCCGTCACGGAGTGGTCGAACTGGAGTGAGCATCTGGACAAGACTGACTGGGGGTGCCCGGGCTCCTCTTCCTATCCCATCCGGCTCTCGATGCCGCAGTTCGACATCACGCTGGGCACGCTGCAGTCCGTGGAGTGGGAGGCCGAGGGGTACATCATCGGCACGGTCACATACTACAACTCTGGCGGCCCCAATCAGGCGAATGCGACGATCTGGGCCGTCCTGAAGGTGTACGCTCCCGAATCTGACCCGCTTGTCGACTCGCCACTCACCACGCTGCAGACCGGAATTGTCGATGATCTTGGGGTCGTCGGGAACGGCCTGTACGGTCCCAGTTCGTGGACCTCTCCTGTGGTCTCGGATCACGGATTCCTGACGGACGGTCTCTCACGGTTCATCGGTAGTGGGAGCGTCGACATGACTGCCTCGGCATCGGCGAGGAGCTTCGTCTACGGGAGCGGAAACTGCTGGTGGGTGCTCAGGACCGTCGCTGACGAGAAGGCCCGCATTCGCTACTGCTACGAGCCGACTCCGGAACTCGGCCCAGCCTCGTTGCTCGTGCTCGGGATGCTGCCGATCGGGTTCCTGCGTTGGAGACGTGTCGGGAAGATCGGGCTTGTCAGGATTCGAGGATGGGAGTATCATCAAGAGGACCGAAACAGACGACCCCCAAGAGGGCAACAGGAGATGAGACGATGAAAGCCTCGGAGTTCTACATTGGGCCGTGTGATGAGAAGGCGTTGTTTGCCAGCTCCATTACATCGAAGGAAGATGTCAGGATCATCATCGGCGAGGCAGCCTCATATGGAGATCAGTGTGTCCTGACCTCCATCAACAAGATGGTCGATCGTGGTGTCGGAGTGATGGCCCTGATGGGAGGGATGGGGAAGGACCACATCCTGCTCCGCCAGGCGCAGGAGGGACTGTCCGATGATGAGGTCGAGGCTCTTGCCGACCTTCGCAGCAAGATCGTCGATCTGCTGAGGGATCTGCCGTTGGATCAGGAAGCCGTGATGCACAGTCGGCTCGCTCGCAAGATCCTTCAGCGAGGAAAATTCCCTGTCGAGTTGAGGGCCTCGAATCCGCAAGCATCCCTCTTGGTGGATGCGCTCGCCCCAGAGGGCCCGAGGTTCGATGGTTTCGGATTCGACGGCCCGGAGGATGTCCTCGATGCGCCCGTTCCGACCACCCTTCGGGGGCTGTTGTTCGAGATCCTTGGCATTGAAGAAAGCGAGGTGAAGAAGATCATGGCAGGAGCAGGATGTGGTTGTCGGGAGCCGGATGTCGAGGCCGAGGGATGTGGAGACATACCGGAGGTGATCGCCCGACTGCTCGAGACCATCGGTTCCCCAGATGAGATGAGGGCGGCTCTCGAACAGATGACGGAGAGTCTGGAATCGTTGACGAAGGCCCTGGTCGATGTCGAGGTTGTAGACTTCAACTTCGATTTCGGCGTCACGGTGGCGCAGGATGACCCTCGGGTCCTGAGGTTCAGCGTGAGCTTCGAGTAGGCCCGTCAACCACCCACGACTGAAGTCGTGGGCTTGTCCAAAGCCCACGATGGAGGTCGGGAGATCACTCGGTGATCTCGGTTGACCAGACCCAGCCAGGGGATTCCGAAGAATCCCATCGGGCTCCGTGAGAGGAGTCAGGACACCCTGGGATGCTCGCCAGTCCCAGGCTCTGTCGTTCAGGGCAATGAAGTCCCCAAGGGTCAGGACCAATGTTCTGAGCATGACAAGCTCCACTCACATCGTCGAGGCAAACTGCAGAACCCTTCGGTGGGTAACCACTGAAGGAGTCTCACTACCCCCAAGGGGCGACCTGAGGGGAGAGATGTACCCCCATCCATCTGGGCGAGAGCCCAGATGGATGGGGCAATCCAATTCCCACGGCTGAAGCCGTGGGCATCGAAAGGAAGTTCGTGGCAATTCCTCCCATGACTGAAGTCGTGGGTTTCCTTGCCAAACGGAATCATGACAGGAGAGATCAGGAACCAGGACTGTGCTGCGGG